>Ga0169931_10009941_pt1 | contig 13624 bp, 10 predicted proteins | sample Kivu_15m_20L_FD_129675 | JGI IMG/M metagenome (GOLD analysis project Ga0169931, IMG submission 129675) | Freshwater microbial communities from Lake Kivu, Western Province, Rwanda to study Microbial Dark Matter (Phase II) - Kivu_15m_20L... | ecosystem: Environmental > Aquatic > Freshwater > Lake...
AGCGGCTTCAGCATGTCGCGCATCCGATTGTTCTCGGCGCGGCTCGACAGCACCAAGTTGAACGGCGAATCGCATGGGTAACGCGCCCACGGGATGAAGTGATCGACCTCCGCTGAACGCGGGGCGGTCAACCGACTTCCGCTGTAGAAGCAGCGTTCGATTCTCAGCCGAGCGCATATGGCTGCTCCATGATGGCCGCTAGAAATCCGGGAGCTCTTGCCTCGGGCGTCCCGACAACCATGGCACGATCAAGGCCGTGGTTGATGGTTTCGCATGACGTCTCCGGTAGTAGGACGCACGCATGGCAAGCAGCAAGGTTGGCAAGTCTCGAACCCTGTCCCCCTAGTCGCTCTGAGCAGACGGGGTCGGCTGAGCACCAGGAGGCGCGCCCTAAGGCTCGCTGAACAACTGGACCAAGTCTCTCGGGTCGCCCGAGCCGGACTAGACCGCCCAGAGTACCCTCAGAGTCTCCGGCAGCCGTGTAGATTAGAAACGCCGCCATGGGAGACGAGGCATCGGCCGAGATGTAGAGGCGCTCTCGTAACGATGCGGTGCTGTAGCCGCATTCGAAGACGAGCTGGTTTATCAGAATGTGCGCAAGACTGTGGACCATCAGATACCGCGAAGCCCAACCACGATTCACAGCGCTCAGAGGAGGCAGCGTCTGGGAAACGCCTGCCAGCCGCGTGCAGAAGCCATCGTCGATGCGATCGGCGATCCAGTTGTCGTGCTCGTTCTGCCAGCTAACGATCTGCTCCTCATCGAGTTCGATGTAAATCCCCTCACCAAACACCTCTACCGCGGGAAGCCACCGATTTTGGGGTTCGGTCGGCGGGTGACGGAACAACTGCTGCATCGCTGTGTCTGGCATGCCTGCGAGCGAACTGCTGCTCTGCTCAAGGCGGTCGAAGCCGTAGAACACCCTCGTCTCCTTAAGCCTCTCCACAAGGTTTACACGTGCAAACCAAGATGACAAAAGAGGGGAAACGGTCGTGCGAGTAACGCGCAGATTTGGAATATTCGCAGGATCGTTGACTCCATTGCGAATAATATTGAACTCGGCACGACGAAAGGCCAGAAGATCTGACTCGGGATCGGCAGGCGGCTGGGCACCCCGCGGCAGCGCGGCCGCTGACGGATCGAATAGCCCCTCGAGGACCTCCTCCACCTGCTCCTCCATGCTCTGGATGCCGCGATTATTTAGGCCTGCTTTCACCATGGCAACGGTTTGGATGCGATGACCCAAGTTCCACAGGGTCCTTGCAACACCCAGCGACGGCTCACCCTCCACCGCATTCCTGAGTGCTGCGATCTGCGGCGACGGAGGCTGAAGATCGGGCAAAGCGATGGCTGAAATCGTGCGCGGGAAGTAGAGGTTGGTCTGATTGATCAGAGCGCCGATCAGCGGATGCGCACAGCCCTGCTCACTCGCACCCTCCCCCAACCATGGCCGGTCGCCAGGGCAGATGATGCCGGCCTTCTGAAAAGCGCTTTGCTTGCCTTGCGCGACGTCCGGTCGGAAGGTAGTTCCGGCCAAGGTCCTGCCCTTGCGACCGGGCGAATCGGCCGGGCACGTGTTGCATTCAATTCGAACGCTGGACAGTTCCGAGCCGCCGCGATCTGTCAGGAACAGCCCGTCGTCCCCCGCACACTGACAACCGATCCATTCCTTCCAAGGGAACTCACACAGGTGACCGCCTGCGCAGACGGCGACGAACCGCACCGGTTGCCATCGGCCTCCCCCCTCGGGGTTCTCAATCCGTGAGGTGTGGAGGTTGAACCGCCGCATCTTGCCCGTGCGAGTATGTCGATACCAGCGGGGGAATCTCTGCGCTGGCACCTTGAGCATGGCGTTCGGCGGCGCGGTCGTGCCACGAAGCACATGTCGGTAGTCAGGTGGGGTACAGAAGCGATCCACATGGAGGAGCGCGGACAAGCGTGGTTCACTCCGCTCGAACTCCGCTCGGCTCTCGCACCGCACCGGCCCGAGCGTCTGCTCCCACCGCAGGAACCAATGATCGAGCCCGCAAACGACATGCGGCGTACCACGTCGGTCCGTGTAGATGCTCCCCGTCCCAAAGGGTGCGATGAGCTGGCCGATGCGAACCTGTTTGCTTGCCATGATCCATTCCTCTTAGGGATTGCCGGGCTGGTTGGGTGCTGTTGCCGGCGCTGCAGCAGCAGGAGGCACGGCTGGGATGTAACCTTGGTCAATGCCGAGTTCGGCGCTCCCATCTACCTGACGCATGCTGCTGGGCACAACCACACCACGTTGGCGCTGGGGCGGCGTCGCAAACTGTCCCGGCCAGAGCATGAGGTACTCCCCGTCGACAGTCTGGGGAAACTCCTCCCAAACTTGTGGGTTCTGGTTCCACTTGTGTGCGAGTTCATTGCGAACGCGGTTCATCTCCTCTAGCGATCGCTCGATGTCCTCAGGGGCCTGAATGGCCCGGCACCGATCCTGCAGCAACTGAAAGGCCGTATCCACCGCATCGGCGTAGGCGGTTACGTTCTGAACGGATGCGTCGCTCTGCTGTCGAGCCCAAGTGATTAACGCTCCTGGCAGAGCGCGCTGAATAGCCGACAGCGCGAAGGGCGTCGCCGAAGTGGGTTCGACTCGCTCATACAACCTGCGGTGATAACTGTGAAACTGCTCGAAGTGTGAGCGGTCGCGGCTTTTGCTAGGGCTGTAGAGCATGAGAATCAGGCCAGCACGCTCCCACCAGCGGCGGCCCACTCGCCCTGTCACCTGAATGTAGGTCGCGGTTGTCTTAGGCTGCCCAACCACACCCATCAGCGAAAGTCGGTCAATATCAACGCCCACCTCAATGATGTTCGAGGCTAGGCAGGCGTCTAGAACTGGTGAACCTTCCGCTTCAGTGTATGGCGAGGACAGCCGATCCATCATGCCCACGATCTCGGACTGCGACAACCTACTGGTAAGTTCTTCGACGATCCGCACTTTGCGGCGGTCATCATGCTTAAACCCCTCGCGGTTGAACATGAACTTTAAGCGCGAGCGGATGTCTGAATCGAACAGCGTCTTTGCCCCACCCAGTTCACGAAGGCTGTTGTAGAACACCAGCAGGGTCCACCACGGATCGCGGCGATCCGCCGCGAATGCGTAGGGTCGGAACAGCGCTGCCGAGAATGACCGGACTTGGGTTGTGAGGAGAGAGCCAAAGTCACTAGCGTGAATCCCTAGGTAAAGCCGCCCCTCGCTGGGGCGTCCCGAATCATCGCTTGCGTAAGTGCCAAAGAAGGAATCGCCCATCACCAGACCCGGCGACGGAAACAGGCTCGTGTCCTGACGGGCGTAGAGGGCCTTGACCTGATCGGACGCGCCACGGATGGTCGCAGTGGATGCGATGAGCTTTGGCTTGATCCACCGGCCGTCTTCTGACTGGAACGAACACAGCCGCTCAAAGATGCCCTCATAGAGTGCATACACGGTCCCCAAGGGTCCAGAGATGAGGTGCAATTCGTCCTGGATTACCATTCCTGGAGGGAATGCGTGTTGATACGCGTGCTGCCCATTGAATCTCCGGCCAAACAGGGCACCAGCGGCCGGTCGATACGCGATGATCGCGAGTTTGTCGGCCGTTCCAATGACGAGCGATGGCGGTAAGCGATAGATTCTCTCGTCAATGACCTCCACCGGAAGCCAGTGTTGAGGGAGTTCCTGCCCAAATGAACATGCCGCGTCAGTGCAGTGCAGCAATGGCCCTTCATTGGGGACTTCCGTGATGCCCTTTGTTCGAGCGGCATTCCACTCGTTCGTCCGATAGCCGTTGGGCTGCGGCCAATCAAATCGGCCGATCTCCGCTCGGCACCAAGGGCATTCGGTAATGATCAGCGGGTTGCCGGCGGTATGGCCTCTGCGGTACTCATTGAGCTCAGTCCTTGCCCCGGCAATCTGGTTAGGCGAACCATCGCCGCCGATCCAAAGTCCAAGCGAGAACCGCTGGCCAGGGATCGCCGGTGCGATGCCATGCTGGGCGGGATTTCGCCGCAGAAACTCCATCGCACAGATCAGGCTCGCGGCACGCTGGAACTGCTGTGTCGTCAGCATCCTGAGGGTGTAGCGCATCAGAACATTCGTCCCATCCCGTTGTGGCCCTTCGCCCCCATCGGTCATGAGAAGACGCTCGTGGAACATATAGAAGGCCATGACGGCCAGATAAGCTTCCGTCTTGCCGCCACCCGTGGGAAACCAGATCAGGTCCACGATTTCTCGATCCAGCGACCGACCATCCCTGACTCCGTCCAGCGACATCAGGAGGAACGCAATCTGGAAGGCTCGCCACGCCCCCAAGCGGCTGCTTTCTTGGGCGGCAACATAGATGTCCCATGGCGACTGGTGAGGACCCCGTGGGCGAACGAGACGAGCCGCACCATCCCAGTAGAAAGGCCGTTTCTCGAGCTGCTTTGTTGCGATCTGCTGGAGCAACATCGCCAGATTGGTGAGACGAAAGGCGCGGCGGACCCGTGAATTTTCTCGCAGCAGCGCAATGCCGGCATTGATCCGCTCGAGGCATATCGCACACGCGTCGAGGTGGCGCGTCGCCACACGCCCGAACTGCGCATCGGGCGTTTCCGCGACCTGCTGCCGTCCCCGCTGAATCCATGCTGCATACTCGGAAGCAAGGCTGTCTAACGACTGCCACCCCGGCCCCACGCCATCGTCCGAAAGTGATGCCAGTGCCCGCATGGAGAGTTGCAGGCGGTTGCCCTGCGCGTCAGTAATGTCCGGCGTCATGCTCGGCAGTTGGACAGCCGGGAGGATGTCAGCGAAGAGCAGTGTGGGCGACTGGCCTAGCTCCGCATCCCATCCGGCAGCGCAGCCATGACCAATGCCCCAAGTCGCAGATTCCCGGTACAGCAGGGCCAGTGACTGCTCTTCCGCATCAAGCTGTTCGAATGGACGCTGACTCTCCGGGTACTTCTCAATCGTCCCTCCCTGCGCCTGCACCTCGAAGTAGCACTGATAGAGAATGTTCTCGTGTGTAGCAGTGGTGGTCGCGTTTCGTAACACCACAGTTAGAAGCCATGTGTCTCCAATCTTTCGATATCGAGGGAACACCTCAACACGCAGCTTGAGCGGGGAGCCCTGCGCCATCGCGACGTCCCGGCGGATCGCTTTGCCATGCACCAGCTCGCTACGAACGATTGCGACCTCACAGTCGTGCAGGACCGCAGGCAGCCGCCTCCACATAGGACCTTCCTGCGCCCGCCCCGACTCATCGGTCCACCGGCGTTTGCACGACTCATACCTGCCATTCAAGGGAAATGGGGGAGATGACTCGTCCTGCCAAGTGAACCGGCGGGCACGTGGGAGGCGGACGACAATACGTCCATCGGCACTCAGCTTGGCACAGAAGGAGATGCCGATCGTTGATGGATGGCGGACATCGGGACTGGTGACTTCAAAGTCTTCTGACATATCCGCGCCTGCTGTATCAGCGACGCTCGTGCCGTCCACGCCGTCCTCTGCAACAGCCTCCACCTCCTCCTGCTCAAGTTCGGCACCGATGGTGTCGGTGGCCTGTAGAGCAACCATGTCGGGTGACGCGCCGGCAGCAGTGGCGGCCATGACTGCAGCCCCGGGGTGCAGCAGACCCGCGCCGTACTTGCGGTGTGGCGATTCACGATCATAGTACAAGACTTCTTCCAAGTCGGCCTGCGCGTCGGGCTGCCATGCCAGCGGCCCACGACGTGCTGCGGTGATGTCGACGAAGTCGCCGTTGGTGAATGTGGCGATGGTTGGCTCCGACAGTCGCCTGGCAGGGCCGACGATCTCTCCACGGAGCCACTCAATCATTTTAGATCGTTCGCTCATGTTTACACCTTTCCAGCAAGCCAGCCGCAAAGAACTGCTTCTGACTGTTTATCACAAAGCACACGTACACACTCTGTCGCGCGGGTCATTCCGGTGTAGAACACATCGCGCTGGAAGTCATGGTCCATGAGCATGACGTCTGTGAGAATGATCACTTTGTTCTCCATGCCCTTGAACGCATGGACGCTAGCGTAAGACGTGCCCTCCCCGGACTGCCACGCCGGGCGCAGCTTGTATCCCGTGCGCTTCAAGCCGGCTGCCGCGCTCGACTCATCATTGCGAAATGAGAGCAGAGTGATGTCTGACGCTCTGTAGCCTTGCGCCTTCATGTCGCGCAGCCACTGCGCCAACTGCACCAACTGGCTTTCGGGCTTCTCGTAGAAGTAGATGTTGTAGTTATGGAGTCCGCCACCCGATCGGAGATAACCTGAGTACACTGTCGCGGGTAAGCCGCCGAGCCGCAGGGCCGTTTCACCGACGATGCGGTAGTTGCGGCAGTTCTCCGCGAGAGGCCATCTGACCGGCCGCGCCGCCGCGTCGACTTCGTCGAGCGTCTTGCGCATCGGTTCGTGATTTTGAAGCACCTGATGATCGAAGTCGCCAAGAAGCGCAAATGCACCGCCATCGATGCCGCCGCGAAGGAACTGCAATAGGCAGCCCCAGAGACGCGGTCGGGCTAGGATGTCCTGCGCCTCGTCCAAAACGAGGTAATCGAACGATGCTGTAGCCTTAAGGTCGGGATCGGTCAGTCGGTCCTCAAGCTGTTCGGGCAGATTGGCTTCCCAAAACGAAGGCGACGGCGACTCCGGAATTGCCACCCCAGTCATTTCCGACATGATGCGAATGGCACGTCCGATGATCAGGTTGGGTTGGATCTGCCCTCCCTGTGCGACTCGCTGCCGCATCCAGTCTCCAATGAGCTGGTTATAGCACAGCAACGCCACGCGCCTACCCTTCGCCGCCGCCCGTCTAGCGATCTCCATCGCGATCAGCGTCTTGCCTGTACCGGCACCGCCGGAGACCACAAGGCGCTGGTTGTGTTCTGCAAGTTGAAGAACGGGCTTCTGCTGCTCGCGAAGGATGGCAGCCGCTTGTTCCTCGCGTCGGCGGACTTCCTCGCGTGCATCGGGGCGTCGTTTCTGTATGGGCACACATGCTTCGACCAAGGCGGCGAGATCCCCTGCCGACAACGTATTCATCAAGGGGCTCAGGTTCGCGTCGGCCTCGATACTCCGACGGAGACGTGCCCTGAGGTCGGCGCTGAATGCCGACGCATCACGAAAGAGTCCAAACGTTTTCTTATCCATCAGCTCCCATGGCTGCACGGACAAGTTGGGGCCTAGGTCGAATATCGCCCGCGGAAAAATGCAGCAATGCACGACGGGAACGCTCGAGTACCGAGGGGCAAGTTCGCGGATGCGTCGGTAGAACGTGAATCGCGCATCTGTCGCTTGTTTAAATGGGGACCGCTTGATCTCCGGCGGATGCCATCTCTCCCCGTCGAAAGAGATATCCAACTGGGACTTGACTTCGATGCAGAGAACACCCGTATCCGGAACAATCAGAACGAAATCGACCTCTGTTCGCAGCCCACGGTTCCACGGCGCAAGATCAAGCGAGTGGAGCACTACCCAATCGGCCGGGGCGGCGGCAAGCATGTTGAAGACATCACGCTCGCCCGGCGGTGCATGCTCGTCAACGAACGATGGAATCATGCGCGCCATTGGTCAATCCTGCTGAGCTCGCACAGCATCTTCAGTTCATTCCGGGGTACCTGAAACCCTTCTTCAATCGCCCGCACCCGGTAGAATCGAATCAAACCACTAAGGGGTTGGGACGGAGGAATCGAGATCTGGAATGCTTCCCGGCCTAGGTGGGACTGAATCTCCGCATCCAGAGTGCGAACCACGGCGAGCAGTTGTTCATCGACGATCTGCTGATCCTGAAAGCCGATCTGTATAGCCTCTCCTCGCGCACGTCGGATTTCATCCCAAGCAACCTGCCACCAAGCGGCACGGGGCCGGCGTGCATTCTGATTCGCGTCAAAATCCAGGCCTAGCACCCTGATCAAGATCTCGAAATGACGCATCTGCTGCGGGGCATGAATGACCGTCGAAGGCGCTCTGCACCAGTGTTCGATGCGTGGCGGCAACTGGCGTAGCAGCAGGCCGGCTTCCTGCAGGCGATTGGCGAGGCTCGCCGGATCGCGACGGAACTCCGCGTTCAGCCTTTCCTTCCAGAGACGGCTGAAGCGGCCCTCCTCGGCTTGGAGTCCTGCCAGACGCACATCATCCACAATCGGAAGTATCAGGTACATGCCTTCTCGAAGCGTCTCTCCCGGCAGACGATAGCCAATGGGCTGCGGACCGCTGTCAAGTGACAGGACCCGCGAGTGAGGCGGATACAGGATGCCATGGGCATCGTCTACTTGGACGAGCGTGGCTCGCTGTACGTCAAGTGGTTGGGCGAGTCGGGTGAACACGTCAAGATCATTGACGTCCGGAATGTCACCGTATCTGCTGACGGAACCATCGCGCGATCGAGTCTCTCTCACCTCCCATCTGAGGTCAAGGCCCCGGTTGGAGCGATCTGCAGGCGAGTTCTCGCTTTGGCCGCTTGCGTCCTGAGCGGGCGAAGCGACGGGGTCATACCCGAAACCCGGCTCGTCACTACAGCCAGACCAGACCACCTGAATAAGGGTGTCGAAACGCGGAGCAGTAAGAATCGCATCGGGCGCTGAGCCCCAGCCACGAGAACGAAGCGGACCGACCATCAATAGGGAATCGAAGGGTTCTGTCTCCCGATAGTTAGCGACAGAGTGAATGAAGGTATCCCCAGCCAACTCCGCAATTCCGAACTCCCCAGACAAAGAGTCAAAGTGTTCGCGTGACTGCGTAGGGCAGAAGATGCGAAAAACTCTCCCTTCCGCACACAACGTGCGGATACGGCGAGAAAGGGCCTCCCTTACCGGGCTCGGGCTCGGTCGTGTCATCAAGTCGTTGGCCGCCCGGCACGCATCGTCGAAGTGACTGCCGATGTCACGGCCCCAGCGCGCTGCGATAGCTGGTGGTTCGCCCATTTCCATCAGCACACGGAGTACAGCGTCGTCAAATCGCACGGGAACTGTCAGCCATTTTGAGATCACTAAGCGGAGCCGATCAGCAACTTCCTTTGCTTCCCAGTCACCCCCCTCAGTAAGTGCTACGATCATGAACCGCAGGCTTCGGCGCAGATCGCCAAATGTTGCTGAAGCGATCTCATGGCGTTCAAAGGAGCCCGTTGTCCGCTCCGCGAAAAAGTCGAAGAGCCTTGATGCGGTCACTGGCATGTGTGCCTCCTTTTCAGGACGCAGATGCCTATGCCGCGAGGTGTCTGCGGCAGCCCTTCAGGCACCGAATGGTCATACCATTGCCGAAGGTTCTCGAGTTTCGTGCCGACCGCCTCAAGCCTGTCACGCTCCATGGTTCTGTGGACGACCCCAACCACGTCGCTTTCCTGAAAGACAGCTCCATCCATGACCTTGAGAAATGACGTGTCGCCATCCGAAATCACAACCTGCGGTCTGCCCGACTGACGGTCAAACGCTTCGGTCCGAGAGTTATAGAACATGACCCGCGAAATGGTCCCCGGCATCCAGCTCTGCACCGTGAGAAGTTGGCTCAAGTCCGCCTCCACTCCATCTTCACGGAAACGGATGGCCTCCATGCCTTCTCTTGTTGGAACCTCACCGGTGCCTCGGCCTGCGAGGCAGACCTGTGAATACGACTCGGAAAGATTCGACGATCTGATCTCGCCGCCCCGGGTGACCAGATGAGTGTAAAGTTGCGCGTGCGGCACCTGTTGACCAAACACGAGAACGACCGGGGGCTCGCCGTCGATGCGCCAATTCAGTGCCGAAGAGGGATCGGCAGCCGAAGACTTGGATATGTTGGTGCGAAAACCAGATTTGGATTTAAGCTGCTTGACCCACAGGCCGTCGCGGTCAAATCCATCGAACGCGAACATGCCGGGCCGCTTGTTGTGTCGTAGCGTGACCCCGTCCGGCCGCTCCCTCGCCAATGCGAGCAGCTTCTCGTAGTGTGAACTTGTGTCGTTGGCGTCATCAAGTTCGAGGCACCGGCGCATAGCACCGAGAGTGACCAATCCCGCTGCCGCCGAGTCGGACGGCATGGAGATCACCGCGATCCTGCGGGAATCGCGCGGTTGTCCCAGCCAGGCATATCCGAACTCGATGAGGAAAGATGCCCACTCGGGGATAGCGCGCCAATGATTTTCTGCTTCAGGATTTTCTGCTTCAGAAAACTCCATGCGTGTTACCTGCCTGCCCGTCCCCCGCTGTTGAGTCCACAGTCTACCCAGTAGTCGTTGGTCTTGGTCTTCACCCCGACTTGATGCCACTCGAGCTGCGAGGAATTCGGGCCATCAGCGGCCTGCATTCCTCTGACCGAGTTCAATGAATTCCTTGGGGGTAGCATGCCTAGGGCGCTGTGTGGACGCGCCGCATCGTAGTCGCTCCGCCACGAGGGCAAGGTTTCCTCGGCGTCTTCAAGCGATTCGAAGACATGCGCGTCTAGGCACTCCGCGCGTAGACGCGCGTTGAACGACTCGATGTGCGTGTTGTCCGTCGGCTCCCCGGGACGGCGGAAGTCGAGCCTCACATCCTCTCGATAGGCTCACGCATCCAGCGCGCGCGAAGCGAACTCCGTGCCGTTGTCCACCTGGATCATGGCTGGCTTCCGATGAGACCCCGAGAGCCGGGTGAGCACGTCGATCACGTCGTGCGCGGAGAACGATCCCCGGGCCTCGGTCGCCAACGCCTCGCGCGTGTACTGATCGACCACGGTCAGCACGCGAAGCCTGCGACCGTCATGCAGCTGGTCGTGCATTAAGTCCATGCTCCACCGCTCGTCCCGGCGCGTCGGCACAGCCGTTGGTCCGCGAGTCAGCACCGCCTTCCGGCGGCGCGGGCAAATTCGCCTGAGATTCAGGCCTTCCATTCGATACAGCCGCTCCGTGTGCTTGTGGTTGACCAGCCAGCCCTCGCGTCGCCCGTCATGAGGAAGGTCATCTCCCGACTCTTGCCTGACACACGTTCCATCTTCTTGATGCAGGCTCCCAGAGCTTCTCTCAAATCCCCGTGGCTAGGCAGCTCGGATTTTTGAACATTGAACAACTCAAACTGGAGCTTGACCGGTCGCTTCTTGACCGCATCCGCCGAGTTTTGACCACACTCCCGGGCAAGACTCTTAAAGAGGGAGTTTCTGAACGTCTCCACGCCTGAGTGGTTCAGCCCTTCCTCTTCACTGCCTTCATTGGTCATGAATGCAAGCTCTATGCTCATGTCGCTGCTTCCCCGATGCTAGAAACAGTTACCTCTTGAGAGTCCCGCAAAACAGTTTAACCAGTCCGATCCCTCGGACGACGAAGATGCCCGGCTTCCGCAACGATAAGTCAATTCCCGTCATCGACCTCTTCGCCGGTCCTGGCGGTCTCGGCGAAGGTTTCTCCTCCGCAGCCCATCGAGGCAAGCCGCGATTCCGTCTGCAATTATCGATCGAGTGCGATCCTTTCGCGCACCAGACCCTGACCCTACGCGCGTTCTGCCGAGAATCCACTTCCAGTGGAAAGCGGCTTCCCAAGGCGTATCTCAAACATGTTCGCGGCGAACTATCACGAGCCGAGCTGTTCGCTCTGCATCCGAAGGAGGCCGAGGCAGCGGTGCAGGAAGCTTGCCTCGCACGTCTTGGAGAACCCGAAGGAGATGCCCTCATCGCGGATCGGATCCGACACCTGCACCGAGCTGGCGTCGACTTCCGCCGTGGCGTGATGATTGGCGGCCCACCGTGCCAGGCCTACTCGCTTGTCGGTCGCTCACGCCTCGCCCGCGCCAAGGCCTGCGGCGACTATCAAGAGGAGAACGACGGCCGACACGTGCTCTACAAGCAGTACCTGCGGCTGCTCGGAGAGCTGCAGCCGGCTGTGTTCGTGATGGAGAATGTGCGCGGGATCCTGTCGTCAACCTACAACGGCCGGCCCATCTTCGGCCAGATCCTGTCGGACCTTTCGGATGCGGGCTACGACCTTCATGCGCTTGGTGAACGCGAAGCGGTCTCACTATTCGGCGACGACAACGACCCCCGCAGCTACCTTCTCCTGGCTAGCGACTTTGGCGTGCCTCAGCGACGGGCACGTGTGTTCATCGTGGGTACGCGCAAGGATTTGAAGATCAGGCACCTTCAACTGAGTGCCAAGGCACGATCGCTCAAGCCTTCCACGGTTCACGACGCCATCGGGAACCTTCCGCCCCTTCGCAGTGGTCTGTCTGCCAACGATTCCACGGCTGCGTGGCGCGACTGCGTCCGTGCGGCGTCGAGTCGGCTTGCTCGAGAGTTGTCAACGTCATGCGGGGATGTGGCGACCATTCTTGAGAAGATTGCGCGTTCTGCCTCGAGGCTGCCTAGTCAACGTCACGCAGAACCGGTCAAGGGCGATGTTGGCAAGGCGTTCATCGCGAACCACGAGACTCGTGGTCACATCCCCGCAGACCTCGAGCGATACCTCTTCTACTCGGCTTGGGGTAAGGCGCGATCAATCTCCCCTTGCCTCGGGGATCTGCCGAGCCGCCTTCTGCCGGACCACAGGAACGTTCGGGAGGCGGCGAGAGCGGAGAAACTCGAGCAGGTCGCCTTCTCCGATCGTTTCCGTGTGCAGTTGGCAGACGAACCCTCGACCACGATCACCTCCCACATCGCCAAGGACGGCCACTACTTCATCCACCCGGATCCGAGACAGTGCCGAAGTCTCACCGTTCGAGAAGCAGCGCGTCTTCAGAGCTTCCCGGACAACTACCTGTTTTGCGGGCCAAGGACCGAACAGTACCGTCAGGTAGGCAACGCTGTTCCCCCAATACTTGCGGGGAAGATCGCGTTGGCGGTGCAGATGCTCGACTTGTGGTGAGGCATCAGCGATGACTGTTGCGGAGTTTGGACCCTTCCGGAATGCGGACGATTCGACCCAATGCGGCTCGCTGGAGCCGATCGCTGTCGCGCGTGGCACACTCCCAGATCATGATGACGCTCCAACCGAGCGCCCGAAGCCGTCGCGCAACTCGCCGATCTCTTGCCACATTGCGGGCGAACTTCTCTGTCCAGAACTTTCGATTGCTCTTAGGGGTGGTTGTGAAACGGCAACCAGCGTGCCTGTACCAGAAGCATCCATGCACGAAGATCACAACTTTCATGCCAACGAGAGCGATCGTTATTGAGTTGAAACGCCGCAATTGACGGATCGCAGCCCCACACTTGGTTTCTCGCGGCCTCAAGACTCTGTTACGAGGCGGTGATGCTGGCAGCCAACAACCGACATCCGCGTAGGGCACTAGGTCCCCCCCCGCCGCGCGGGTCACCATTCCAGTATGCAGCAGCGAATCAATCGATCGGGCGTGTGCTTGGGTGTGGCGTTTCTACTGACCCCGACCCTTGCTCCCACCGCTGCCGCATGCCCAGCGGCTTCAGCATGTCGCGCATCCGATTGTTCTCAGCGCGGCTCGACAGCACCAAGTTGAACGGCGAATCGCATGGATATCGCGCCCACGGGATGAAGTGATCGACCTCCGCTGAATGCGGGCCGATCAACCGATTGCCGCTGTAGAAGCAGCGGCGATCCTGCAAGTCATAGAGCCGCTGCGCGTACTCCGACACCGCAGTGCGATTTGCGCCGAACAGGAATGTCTCGAGTTGACCGTCCTCGTGAAGACTTGGGTTGTTTTGCCGAACCCACAGCGCC
>Ga0169931_10009942_pt1 | contig 13624 bp, 15 predicted proteins | sample Kivu_15m_20L_FD_129675 | JGI IMG/M metagenome (GOLD analysis project Ga0169931, IMG submission 129675) | Freshwater microbial communities from Lake Kivu, Western Province, Rwanda to study Microbial Dark Matter (Phase II) - Kivu_15m_20L... | ecosystem: Environmental > Aquatic > Freshwater > Lake...
TACCGTTTAAAAATATAAAAAACAAGTGGTCCAAAGACGTTAGGTACTTGCAGTACTTGCTACATACGGCGCACAGTCCCATACAGTAGTCCCGTAACATTGAGTGACTACTGACTACTCCTAGCTACGTGTGCAGATGGCGGTAGTGCTGGACGTAAACCGCTACGGCACATTTCCCCAGGGAGGTTACTCTGGGAAAATATATGGAATGTAAACCGTCAATGTAACTAGCAACACAATTTTTCGACCTTTTTTAAACCTGTGAAAGTGCTTACGTTGAAAATCTACTCCACTTACAAAGATACAGCTCAACAAGCTTCTTAGCGTCTTCGTGGAGTTGATACGAAAAGGGTCCAGGCATACTCCATCAACAGACCATTGGTGGTTATTGAATCACACAAAAAATCTGAAGATACGTTCCCAGACGCTTTGACATTGCTGGAAATGATAGGAGTATCCGTAAAAGATCTAAAGGACGTGTATGGATCGTACTACAAAACACGGTTTTGGAATGAGATACTTGTGTCATTCTTTAGACAACATGAATTATCGAGCTGCATTTTCCTGTCCGTCTTGAATGATCATCCCAATAATTGCATCCCTGAATATGGAGTCAATATTGTGACGGATGCTTCTGATTTTGGGATGATGACCAGAAGCCGGACCGACATGACCAACCCAACCGAGTATCTCAAAGCCCTTGTTCGATCTAAATGCACAAAACCCGAAGATCCACTAGCTGTTCCCTTGACTCTCAGCCCTCCCCGAACTGCAACACAGGCAGCATCGGCAGAACTGGATAAATCGCTGGGAACTAATACTTCAAAAAAACGTAAAGCAACATTGGTACCTAGCCCAGTTTCAGAATCGAAGAGAACGAAGCTGGAATCCAAATTCTCGTCAACCATAGCAGAGAAGAATCCCAAAAAGATCCTTGCAGGTTTGAAATCGTTTGCTACCTCGACCGAAAAGAGATTTCGACATGATTTGGAGACGAACGAAACTGAGTCTCGGCAAATCATTGCGGAGAACCAAAGGGTTTATGCCGAAACGCTTAAACAGAAGGACAAAGACATTAAGGAGGCCGAAAAGTTGTTTGAAGGGTTGCTGGAAATTAAAGATAAGCACTTCAATTCATTGCTCAAAAAGAAGGACAAAACTATGTCGAAACTGCAAATTATCGAGGAAAAACTTGAAAGCAAATTAAAGGACGCAATGGCTGAAATCAATAAGCGCAAAACGGAACTCAATCAATCGGCAAAGGATGTTATGGATTTATCAAAACTTGTTGAATTTCAGAGGAGACAACTGTGCGAAGTAGAGCAGAATCCCTTATCGGATAACGAATTTTAAGCTAACATCGAAATACTTGGTAATCACCTTTCAGGTCATTTTATCAAAGGTTAAAAATGAGTAAGATTCTTAAAATCACCTTGAAAGCCTTCGGTAGAAAGACTATACCCAAGAGTATGACACGTGATGTGTTTCGGCAAGTCTTTGCTTCATGGAAAATCGGTACGTATGTTTATCTACTCTAATCATTCAACAATAATATTATCTCTAGGTACATAAAGACCATTTTGAATAGCTCGTCAGATTGATTCTACTTATGGTGGGATAAATTTAACAGCACTAAAAGACTTCCGGCAGATCGAGAATCTTGACCGTTACGAAAAGGGTTTTGTGGTGTCACACGCAGCAGTTCAAAGAGATTGGGCTAAATTGGAAAAATATATGCAAACTAAAATACCTTTTTCACATGATTACAATGAAGAATTGGATGCTGAGGTAGCATCATTTGATCCCCTTCAATTACTTGCATTCATCATCAAGGAAACAGGAATGCACGAATACGCCAAAGAAGGCCCTATCGAGATAGCTATAACAGCTGATGGAGCATCCCTGGGAAATGGTATCGGGCATGTAACCATTGGGTACAAAGTGGTGGACAAGCGAGCAACGCTCCCCCGTCGAGACAAGACTCCTGGCTTTCAAAGTGTATATCTGTGTTACCCCATAATGACAATTATTGGCAAAGAATCGGCTCAACTATTTAGGAAGGGTTTTGGGTTCATTTACACATTCCTGACCAAAATTTCTGTGACAGGTTTCCTTGGATATAAGCCTGTGAAGGTTGTTGGTCCACATGATGGGAAAGCAACTAACACTGTTCTATCAAGAGGTGGCGGCGCAAAATTTGCTGAGTTTTTCTGTCCATATTGTGTATGCAGTAGTGAGGAACTGATGCCGGTAGTGTCTCCCAAGTGCTGTGATTGCTCAACGCGTCAAAATAATCTATGTAGACACTGGCAAGTCACCGATGAAGACGCAGTAACCCGTACCAAGAATCATTTAGCTTCCATACGTCCTGACCTCGCAGATATGACACAGGAAGTTTATTTTTTAAAAAAGACTTTATGTCCATATCTTCTACCAATCGCATCCTGAACGAGGATGTTCCGAATAGCGTAGACTCATCAGATCACATTGACTATGATTTTGTTACATACCGAACACTGGAGCCTGCAGCATACAAAGCCTTTAAAAAAATGAAGAACCAGATAAAAATTCGACAGAAATATGATCGCTTAATGACATGCAACGCTAGCAGACATGGTAAATCATCTCAGGGAAGAAATGGTCTTTGAAGATGGTATTTCGCGTAATAGATTGGTCCTTGAAAAGGAAGAGGAATCCGCAAACAACCGATTGCTCCCTGTCCTTTGCATGATCCCTGATATCATGCATCTATTGAATAGAACTGCTGAAAGAGTCATCAAAATTCTGCTCATGAAAGGAGAACAAAAGCATAAGCAAACCCTCCAAACCCTGGAAACTTTCAAGACATCTATGGAAAGCATTGTGAACAGTGACGCATTTAGAAATAACTCATCTAACGATGACGATGAAACTGATTCAAATAAATTCCATACAGGGAAGAAATGGTCCTATCCGACAACAGACAGTACCGAACTCGTAGGGGATGTAAAGATGACATTCTCAGCGGCGAGGAAATTCATAAAGAATCTTCATTTGTTGTACGCATTATGTCTACCCGATGATGAGATGAAAGACACTATCATTCAAACTATACAGACGTACAGGGAGATAATGGAAATAATTCAGCAGAAAGAAGATTTTTCCGATGAGCAGATCAGTGAGCTTGTTCAAAAGTTAAATCGTTTTGGAGATGATTGGGTTAACGTTGCTGGAATAGCTGGTCAGACAAATTACTTTCACTACTTGATTGCTGGTCATGTTGTTCACTTCCTGAGAGAATATCGAAATTTCTACCGCTACCAACAGCAGGGCTGGGAGGCACTAAATAGCTGGATGAAAATATATTTCCTTCATTATACGCAACGGGGCGGACACGGTCCAATTCACAAATCTTACCTTAAGCCAATGTATAGACAGTTTTAGCGTTAATATGCTTGGAGAACAGGACTAGGGGACACTTTCTTTGCCTCCAGAGGCAATATTAATTTATCATCTGACGATGAACTCATTCCAACAGTAGCAATGTGGATGCAATATCTTCTTCCGACAAAGAGCGCATTGGATGTAAGAGAGATTATAACAAAATACTAAAGTAAATGTTTATGTTTAAGGTCGATGTACAATAAAGCTGTTGTACCTTACAGCGAGCGATAAGCATTCAAACTCTCGAATATGAGAGAATTTCACACTACTGAGAGTATTTAGCGTTGCGCCGTATTCGACAAGACACAGATCTTGTCCTAAATTTGGGTGTTTCGATCGCGTACCCTTGGTCGCTAGGACACCAAACAAGTGTGCTATGCGATTGATTCCTTCGTCAGTGTCGATGAAAATTTCATCAACGGTAACTCTGTGCCGTAGCTTCATCTTAGATTGGTCACGATAAATATGTTTTAAGGTATGATTAGCATTCCTAGATCGTGTAGAGCCAGAACCTTGAAGAGAATGGCCGATGTAGTCGAACGCATCATAAGGGAAAAAATTGATTTTTGCAGATGCCCTCTCAATCTGTGCCATCCTGATTCTGTTCATAGATTTCGACATGAACAACCGAACAGCTAGCAAGCCATGGAAGATCTGACATGAATAGCCATTTGATCTAAAGGACTGCCAATCTTCGATCTTCACTTTATGATTTTCAGGATTGATGATGAATTGTAGGGAAAAAACGTTATCCATCCCTACGAACGAAATCGGATCGGATCATAGATATTTTGTAGAAAGAACAAAAATAATACCAACAATATTCGCTTTAGAAACTTCCTCCACTTCATTTGTAAAAATCACTTCCACTGAACCCATACGCGGACGTACAAATGAGTCGGTGCTGAGGTCGTCATCATCTTTGCTGTCATCTTGCTCGTCGTCGACTGTGTATGCGGAAGACAAAATAAATCGCTGTATGTGGAAGGAAGATGCATTCACATGTGTTACCCGTCCGAGTAGCTGTGATTGTGAGCCGATCACGTGGTATTTGACATCGTCTCCAGGAAATAGCTTCAGGGACAGGTCATCCATGATGAGAGGATGATATCGCAGAATAGCTACTAGAACAGAAGAGCAGAATAGCAGAGGGCCTGTGACGCATGCAGCAAGTGGTCCGAGACTCGCAGATTTCAGCCAGCATCTCACTCTGGTATGAAGAATAGCAAAAATTACTGGAAAATCATTTTGCCTAACGGTACAAGAAAAATTTGCCCTGCCAAGTGTGCTGTAGCGTGATGTTCCGCGATAGCTTCGCCTCCGTATCAACTGTGTTGTCGTGCGCGATACATCTTCAGATGTAGAGAATAGCCTCATGGTAATCGTTGCACACCGAGGGATTAGTGACGATACCATCCTTTACCCTTTTGAGAGACTCAGATTCAATCCCATTAAGTAAGAAAAATACTTTTGTTTCATCCGGCTGTAGAAGGTTCGCCTCCTCCAGATCACGAAATGCTTCATCTAGTGCAGCCTTGTACGAAGTGAAGTCGAACTTCTTGTTCTTGCCTGTGTACTTTGTTGATTGTATCGTTTTTTCAGGCATTAGAGATTTTGGTTGACGTAACCGCTCCGCCTCCAAAACGCTTGTCGAGTTGTAAGAATGCTTTCCTTCCATTTCTTGTAGTTTGATGCTCCTTACAGTAAGTCTCCCCCGGACCTCCCAGCATGCACCTCTCGAGAATAGTATAAACTTCGCTTTGATCTGTTATGTACTGTTCCTCTTGTAGAGCGGTACTGTAGATGGGATCCGTAAGATTCACGCCCGTCGGTATGATTTCGGGTCGTATCACCTAAGCCGAAGGGATGTTTTTAGCCCCACTTATACTGTACAGATAGTTCATGAACATGTCCTTGAAAGCTCGCCACTTTGTGTGGTCTTTGAAGCTGCTTGGAAAGATGAATTTAGATTTCTGAGCCTTGTGATAATCTGCCAATACCGTTTCATGACTGAGTAAATCAAAATCTATTGCATCCAAGTTGATTGGGGTGTTGGTCTGACGCATACGTCTTACATAAAGGTATAGACTCTTTATGAGACTTCTCTGGATAGACGTGTAAGGAATGCGTGCTGTGTCAAGCCTTTTGAATATACTATCTACTACATCCAGAAAATGATTAAGTTCGGTGATTCCCTCCCTGACAACTAAGTGGTCGATGAACGCCATTGGGAACCCGAGATTACCCATGATAAAGCCAATTTCACTGGGTCCGTCATCTTCAGCCGACCAATCGTCTTCCGCAAAAATATTTCCCTGACCTTGATGGTTTTGAACAGGTGTAGGTCGAGCAGATCCAGGCTCAGCTTCAGGGGGCCATCCTGGTAGTACTAGGTCCCGCCCGTGTGCTCCTCTTCCTCCTTGAGCAGCTTGACCTCGACCTTGAGCTTGTCCAAGGGAACGTCCTGGAAAAGGAAAGGGGCCAGCAATTACAGCCGCTGGAGCTCGAGTGTTCGCCATAGATATGTGCATCTGAATAGGCTAAAGAAAGAAATTTGTGAGATAAATACATATGATAAAATAAACGAGAATATAAAAGGCATATAAGAGCCTATTCAGAGGCCGTATCTACAAAGCTATATAATATAACAGAGAAGTAGACAGGATCCGGGCTCTATCATCATTACAGGCTCCCGATGCGGGGGTGCAGACCAGATACAGAAAACCAACAGGTAGACGTGGCAAAGATCTACTTCAAACAGAACAATCAAGTATCAGTACAATAAGTATACATATATTCATAACAGGGCTCTAGCTTAGATACTGCACGAACTGCGTCCAGTATTAATACCAGAATCTTTCGCTAATACCATGTACTTGGGGGAAAAGGATTTAGTGAAATTTGGGAGGCACTCTCTTTGTGATATCCAATTCACTTCTTTACTCTATTCTATTCTCGCCAAGATTGCAAGACCACCATGATGCTCAGATTCCTGCATTGAATGATGCATTGATCGAGACAGTGAGCGATTTCGAAATATATTGGATTATCCATAAGATGGTATCATTCATGGACCTCTGTCTATATCTACATCTTCCTTATTTACGGCGTCTGATTTCTATGGTATTCCTGTGCCAGAAAAAGGCTATAAATTTATCACATCATAGGAAAAGAGATCAAATCATGTGAACATTTTAATCAACAGTATCCAGGCTAACATCAATATATTCAAAAATTACTAATCGGATGTGTCTTCAGGCACTAGACTTATACCTGCTATGTTACTTGCATACCAGTGACTATTTCATCGTTACATTGATGTAAACAATAGCACTTTTTCAATGTATACGTTTTACCTCCTTATTCGTTGATCCCGAATTTGTCGCTAAAGAAAATGACGCGATTGCCGATGAAGCGATCAATGTCAGTGACGAAAGCTATGGGTTGCGATCTTCACAGATATTTTTATCTCAAACCCAACTTCCTTATTCCCTCTAGGGCTCTATCAATATCCTCATCTTTGATATCTAAATGTGTAACGATACGGAACCAGTCTCCATTTCGACTATATCCAAATCCTACTTGTACACCATATTCTGAAAAGAGTCTATTCGTAAATTCTTGTTTTGATAACGTACATGTGGAGGGTAATGAAAAATAAACAATATTAGTATCGACGCTTCCTTGTTGAGGTTGAAAAAATCCACAAGAAACCAATTCTTGAGCCAGTCTCCTGGCACGTTGATGATCTTCCTCCAAGCGTTGCACATTATGTGTTAAGGCATACATTCCCATCGATGCTATAACTCCTGCTTGACGCATTCCACCACCCACTCGCTTACGTGCTCTTTTCGCTAATCGTATAAAATCTGTATTTCCAACAACTAAACTTCCAATAGGTGCACCAAGCCCCTTGCTTAAGCAAACAGATATACTATCTACTGATTCACATAATGATGACATGGATATACCGAGGGCAATAGAAGCATTAAATATTCTTGCACCATCTACATGTACGGGAATGCCTAGATTCTTTGACAAGATACCTACTTGATCCGTATATTCTTTAGAAATAGCAATCCCACCTGTCATATTATGTGTATTTTCTAGACAGATCAGAGCCGATTTGGCAAAGTGATCGTCATTATCCCGTCGAAACACATGTTGAATATCTTCGAGATTTATTGTGCCATCTACATTTTCACAAACTTGCCGTGTGTGAACACCACCTAAATTCGCCGCATTTCCTGAATCAATTAAAAAATCAATGACATTGAGATCCGTTCATCCATTCTATTATCCTATAAATGAAAAAAATTGATAATAATAATCAATAAAAAAAAATAAAATATACCTCCTTCCCATAAACAAATGTGTGACTGAGTTCCAATAATAATTTCAGATGCACGCTGATTGCAATGTGCCATGATGGATAGTAGATTTGCCATGGTCCCAGTAGGAACAAAGAGTGCCTTTTCTTTTCCAAATAAATCTGCCGTGTATGCTTCTAATGCTAAGAAAGAAAAGAAGAGAATGTTACAAAAAGTTTGAATTTTGATCCGTTCGGAAAACTCACTCATGATATATACCAATTCTTACCATTGGTCGTAGGATCTTCACCATAGACATCATCGCCCACAGGTGCATGTAAGGCACATTGAAGCATGGCCTTGGATGGTCGTGTCACTGTATCACTACGAAGATCGACAATATGTCTAGCAGCTGAAGAAAAAGAAGACGATGAGAAGCATCTTTGGGATGCATATCGACGGATGATTTTCGACTGTAGATGGCGTGACATCCTTCCGTTTATAATGGAAGCATCAACTGTGAAAATGGGTTTCCATGCTACTGCTGATAATAAGGCGTATGTAGGATTTCGTTCGTGGTATTGCATTTTTTACGAGCAAATTCAAAACATGATTACAAATTGTACAACACAAAAACAGATTGAAACAAACCTAATATGATAAAAAGAGATATTGCTAATACACTTCTAGTACTTTGTCCTAATGATCCAGCCTTAAAAATAGGAAGGAAGAGTCCCTACACCGAGAAAAGATAAACTAATTGATAGTCATTGTATGTTTATAGGTCAAGGTCAATCTCTTACTTTTTATCCATGTATGGACTTTTAGTTTATTCTGGTGCCTCTGATACCTAAGTTTAGCACACCTTGGTTTCATCAGCCATTCAATACCCACACCTATTGCTATCGCCCAGTCAGATGGCTCATGACTTCACTCCTCTTAAACCCCATCTTTACCATAGATAATCAAGCATTACCCACTAACTGATATCCTTAAGCAAAATCTGTGATAATACTTTTCTGACTCTATAAGCCTGACTCTTTAATTCGATAATTCTCCCACAAAAATAGATTTATCGGAAGAAGCAGATGCGATGACATGTTCTTTCGGATGAAAAGCAACTGCATTAACACATCCAGTATGACCAGGAAGGTAATAAAGCTATGAAAATATCAAGATTCGACAGGGGGAAAAACTTTTAGAAAATAAAAATTCTCCAAAGTACAAGTGAAGCAATAAAGACCTCACCTCTTCGGTACTTAGTTCATCCCAAATATGTACTATTCGATCTGCTGAGCCACCACTTACTAATGTTCCATCCATATTCCATGAACAGTTGAGTAAACCCTTTTCTGCATTATGTGTAGCACCTACAAACGTTTTGACATGTCGATTTTTACCTTCACCACCACCACCAACGGATGATGAGTATGATGAATTAGCAACCACAAAAGGTCGAATATCCCACGATCGTATTGACCCATCCATAGAATTAGTTAATAAATGTGTCCCAGCTGGATGTAATGCCATACCCGTAATAGTATCTTCATGTCCTTTCATAATCATTGTCTTTTTGCGTGTACGTAAATCCCATACAGTGATAGCATTATCAATCCCTCCCACATATACTGTATTTCCATCACTACCATATGAAATGGCCGTGTTTGGGAATAACGTAGTAGATGATGATGATTCCGAGGAACTAGGTCCTAAGATAGCTACACCAGCATCACGACCTTTGAGCCGTATATCCCAAATCCGTGCTGTACCATCATCCCCACAACTACAAATGATTTTCGATGAAAGTTTCGAACTATCCACGGAATTGACAATACCCTTATGTCCGAACAAACGTTTGGTACGTTCTCCAGTATATACATCCCATGTAGCAATCGTAGAATCTGCCGATGCAGAAATACACGTGGTACTATCCAGTGTGAATTGTACAGACAAAATTGCATTGGTATGTCCTTTTAAAATATTAAAATTTTCACATTTCCCCGAGGAGACATTCCATAACAAACAAGTCATATCAAACGATCCACTCAGTAGGGATTCACCATCGGGCGAGAACGCTAAGGAATATACACTCCCTTGATGTCCAGTTAATTTTAATGTCGGTGCTTCTAAGGAGGATGTACGAATACTAGTACTCCTACTCCATGTCGATGTGGAAGTTTTGTTGTTGGGATAGACAATTACATCCGTCCTTGCATTGGTATTATCGGATGGAAAGTCATTTTCATCGTGGGAATAGGTCGTACGAAGACGCTTCGATGAACGGTTACTATTACTGTTATGCTGGATAGGATCTGAAGATTCATCATGGTGTGAATTATCCATGATGAAGGGCAGATGAATAAGAAGAAAGGTTTCTTGTTCGTGTAAAGGATTTTATTGTTTGCACTGTTATTTGATTGGATATGATGGCAGCAAAACTTGCAAACCCTATACTTGCAAATATTATAGCTCGGCTTTTGGTAGCTATTAGGTAAACCACGCGCGTACAGTACAGTAGTCACGGGCGATCTCACATTATGCAGTTTCAGGGCTTTTTTCTTCACAGTTTCTACTATGTAAACTCTTCTCAGCTCTCCCCAGCCTCTCTTTGGCTTTCACTTATTTGTTTATGTTGTTAGTATGTAAGCAACCACCGTTTGTTTCAATAAAGAATATGCACTCCATCAGTCGACGGATATCGCAGCTTCATTCACCTTCGAGTCGATGCCTACAATCCCAAAATGGATTATCGAGATACACCATCATTATGTCTACATTCACGCAACCACGAAGAAATCCTCCTTTTCTTTATGTTGAATCCCGATATCAGTCTGTGTACCCTACAACCTTGAATTCATCTAGATTCTTTTCATCTTCACCATCATCACCACCATCATCATCATCATCGAAACCATTTCGGGGTACCTTAAGTAAATCTATCCCAAGGATAACTCCACATTCATCAAACTCAAAATCCATACCCACTATGAAACAATTTTTACATTGGAAAGAAGTTACACGATTATATCGATCCTTTTTACGTCTAGTTCATCCAGGTAGTGGTGTCCCTACAACAACAACTTCATCGTCTACACTTTCCCATTCACAAAATATCGAATCCTTGAATAGTTTAAAACAACAAATACAAGATTCCTTTCGTCGAAATTTATACTTAACAGAAACAATAGATATACAACGTGCTATTCAAGAAGGAAATCGACAATATAAACAATTATTACTCATGGTATCTCCTGCGAATCAAAGTGTTGGGGGGATGAAGAAGAAGCATCATCATGATACCATGCTGTCGAATAGTGAGAAGAAGAAGGACAAGCAGATACGGATGGATGAGGATGAAGATATCATTGGTCGTGTAGGTATACAATGGCCTTGGGAAAGATAACAGTAAGAATAATAAAGTTGCGGGTAAATATTGATTTATTTTGAATTTATCAGTTAGTTTTACATGTATCATGTCGAATATTTGAAATACACGTTATGATTTATTAAAATGTTTTTTATTTGAATAACAACTAATTTTTTTTACAACATTATTTCTGTTTATATCTAACAAAGATGTCTGTCAACCTATCTTAAAGGTAATAGAGTATCAAGTGCTTTAAATTCTCTCTCTGCTCGCTTTCTACGATTGTATACAACAAACGCAAATATTGTCAATCCAAAGAGCATCATGGTTAAGAAGCCCCATAATATTGCAAGAAAATCATCCGCTGACGGGCATTCACCCGTTGGACTACCAAAGCTATCAAAACATTTACTGTTACGAAACTCAGCATATTCCAATGCCATGGCATAAATACCTGTGTCATCGTAATGAACCTGGGAAAACCCAACAAGACTTTGATTTCTCAACAAGGTTTCATTCGAAGATTGTGATAGGTCTCCAGTTATTTTACCCAAGGTTTGAACGCTCGTTTTTGAGTTGGAACATGATAAACGAATCAAATAAATATGTGCACCATATGTTATGTTCCAACCATTATATCCATCGGGACAAGGGTCGGTCGTGAAGGGAAACCCATTGTCAACTTTTTCTCCCCATGGACCCAGTATTTTCCCATCATCACAGGTAGCAGAAAGTTTACGTACCCAGTCGGAGGCTGAAACAGTAAGGGATATAATCTTGTGACCAGGTAAACATGATTGATCATCAGATGTGAGGTTCGAGCTAACGGCTCCATATACTTGAGATGTATAAGTGATCCATGGTTTCGGCCAAATGGTTGGAGCGAGGGTAGGACGCTTGGTTGGAGATGTTGACGGCATTCGTGAGGGCTGGTTTGTGGGAGATGATGATGGGCGAAAGGATGGTGAAGACGATGGTTTTTTAGATGGCTGAATTGAAGGAGTCGCCGAGGGACGATAGGTTGGAACAGATGTTAAGCAACTTGGATAAGGATATGCAGAAAATGTTCCTCCACTTCTAGTGAAGATTTCCACTGTGCTTCCAAGCATAGCTGTATTCCAGCACAAAGTTTGGCGGAATTCATTAGCATTGTAGAACATATACGCCATAGATGTAACACGGGATGTGTCCCATAATGCGATCTTTCCATTAAACGACGACGCTTGATGAAACATATACGATAAATCAGTGACTTGCGAGATATTCCATGATGATAAATCTCCATTGAATGAGGTAGCCCCGTAAAACATTCCCTTCATCGTTTCAGTACGTGATGTATCCCAGAAAGATATGTTGCCTTTGAACGAATAAGCACTTTCAAACATACCCGATAAATCAGTCACCATGGATACTTTCCATTTTGATAGATCTCCATTGAATGATGAGGCCCCACTAAACATCCCTTGCATCGTTCGACTACTCGAGGTATCCCAGGAAGATATGTTGCCATTAAAGGATGAAGCAATGTAAAACATACCCGCTAAATTCGTGACTTTTGACACTTTCCATGCTGATAGATCTCCATTGAATGATGACACCACAGCAAACATTCCCTCCATCGTGCGACTACTCGAGGTATCCCAGGAAGATATGTTGCCATTAAAAGATGAAGCAATGTAAAACATGTACGATAGATCAGTGACCTTTGACACTTGCCATGCTGATAGATCTCCATTGAATGATGAAGCCTCGACAAACATGCCCTCCATCGTTCGAGCACTGGATGTATTCCAGAAAGATACGTTACCGTTGAAGGATGGAGCCAGATAAAACATGTACGATAGATCAGTGACCTTTGAAATTTTCCATGATGAAACATCTCCATTAAAAGCATAGGCCTTGTGAAACATATCAGCCATTCTCAGAACGTTAGATGTATCCCAATTTGATAAGTTTTGATTGAAGGATGTAGCTCGCCAAAACATACCCTCCATGGATGTGATTCTTGATGTATTCCATTTCGATATATCTCTGTTGAAGGATGACGCATTGTAAAACATGCAAAAAGTATTGGTGACTCTAGAAATGTCCCAAAGGGAAATATCATCGTTGAAATCCGCGGAGTTACGGTAATCAAGATCAAACAAGGAAGTCATATCCGTAACAAGTGACGTGTTCCAGGTTGATATATGACCATATGAGGCTGAAGCAGTTATAGGATCAGAAAGCCATACCGTGACTGCATCAATAATAATCGAGTTATCCATGGGTATCTTCGATGGACGACGGGAGGGGCGTTTTGTGGGTCTCATCGATGGACGATGAGAGGGACGTTTGTTGTAAATACTACAACACTGGGTGTTTCAGCAGCAGCAGAGCAGCAGCAGAGCAGCAGCAGCAGACAACCACCGAACACGATCACTACAGCTGGGTGAAAACTCATTTTACATGCGTACAGTCTACGTGTTAAGTACTACGAGTATGTAGCCGTCGGTACATTAGTTCTCATTTTGTCTCCTTTGCA
>Ga0169931_10009943_pt1 | contig 13623 bp, 14 predicted proteins | sample Kivu_15m_20L_FD_129675 | JGI IMG/M metagenome (GOLD analysis project Ga0169931, IMG submission 129675) | Freshwater microbial communities from Lake Kivu, Western Province, Rwanda to study Microbial Dark Matter (Phase II) - Kivu_15m_20L... | ecosystem: Environmental > Aquatic > Freshwater > Lake...
TAAGCTCGCCTGATCCGGGCAAACCCCATAGATACACGGCTCTCCGGCATGGTGCCGGAAACGCGTTGTGCTGCGCGCACTTACGAGGACGTGTCACTTGGAACTGTCAAAGTCAGGTCAGAGGAACGGACGATGGACGACATTGCCTTCGCGGCTGCACCGCAGGAGCCGGAGCACGACGACGCGCCGCTGCTGGACGCGTATTCGGAAGCGGTCACCCGCGCGGTGGCCGCGGTCCGGCCCGCGGTCGCGCACGTCGAGGTCCGCGGCGGCGGGCGCAACGGCCGGGCGCCGTCGGGCACGGGGTCCGCGTTCGTCGTGACCCGAGACGGTTACGCGCTCACCAACAGCCACGTGGCGGGCGGTGCGCGAGCGATCGAGGTCAGCCTGCCGGATGGACGTCAGTTCGACGCGCGGCTGGTCGGCGACGATCCGGACACCGACCTGGCGGTGATCCGGGTGCAGGCCGCGGATCTGCCTGCGGCTCGCATGGGCGTGTCGCGACTCGCGCGCGTGGGCGAGATCGCGATCGCGATCGGCTCGCCGCTCGGCTTCACGCACACGGTCACCAGCGGCATCGTCAGCGCGACCGGGCGCGCGATGACCGGCTGGAACGGTCGGCCGATCGAGGACGTGATCCAGACCGACGCCTCGCTCAACCCGGGCAACTCGGGCGGTCCGCTGGTGAACGCCCGCGGCGAGGTGATCGGCGTGAACACGGCGGTGATCCGCGCGGCGCAGGGACTGTGCCTCGCGCTCGCCTCGGACACCGCGAACCTGGTCGCCGGCTGGCTGATCCGTCACGGGCGCGTGCCGCGCGCGCGGCTGGGGCTCACCGGCCAGACCTCGGTGCTGCCCCGTCGCGTGACCCGTCACTTCGAGCTCGATGGCGACGGCGCGATCCAGGTCGTGCGGGTCGAGCGCGAGTCCGCGGCCGAGCGCGCGGGCGTTCGGCCGGGCGACTGGATCGTCGCCTGCGACGGTCGGCGCGTGACCGCGATCGGCGAACTGCTGCGTGCGCTGATCGGCGACGACACACCCCACGAGGTCGCGCTGGACGCGCTGCGCCAGGACGGACGGACGGTGCGCCGCGAGCGGCTGATGGCGACCGTGTCGGCCCGGCTCCCGCAGGGCTGAGCCGCGCCGGTCGCGCACCTCGGCCCGCGTGGCCCGGGCTCAGCGCGGCTCGTGCGCGGGCGCGGGCGCGCGGCGCGAGGGCGGCACCACCTTCGGCTGATCCGGGTCGCCCAGGTAGTGCGGCGACATGATCTGCACGCCGTATTCGTTGAACACGTCCTGCACGTTCGCGTGCAGTGCGCTCATCACCTCGGCGCGCGGGCTGGGCGCGGCCGGGATCGCCTGGCAGATCAGCCGGTACTCGGGATAGAAGTCCGACAGCACGGTCTGCACGACGCGCGGCGGCGGATCGGTGAGCACGCCCGGCGTGCGGCGTGCCGCCTCGATCAGCATCGCGTGCACCTGTCGCCACGGCGTGTCGTAGCCGATGGTCAGGTCGGTCGAGAGAACGAATCCCGGGCCCTGGACGGTGCGCGAATAGTTCCGGGTCACGGTGGACATCACCATCGCGTTGGGCAGCGACAGTTCCTCGCCCATCCCGGTGCGGATCCGAGTGCTGAAGGCCCCCAGCCCCACGATCGTGCCCTCGTTGCCGTCGATCCGCACGTATTCGCCGACCCTCAGCGTGCGCGTGAACATCAGCACCATGCCGCTCGCGGCCTGGCCGACGAGGCTCGAGCCGCCGAGCGAGAGCATCAGTCCGACCAGCACGGACAGGCCGCGGAACGCGTCGGTGTCCGAACCCGGAAGGTACGGGTAGGCCATCGCGAGTGCGAATAGCCACAGGCCGATCGTGACCAGACGACGCGTGGGGCCGAGCGTGTCCGAATCCAGCCAGCCGATCGACCCCGCTCGCGCCGCCCGCGCAAGAAAGGCACCGGCCGCGCGCGCGGTGGCCGCGGCGAGCGCGAAGATCGCGACCGCCACCAGCAGGTCGGGCAAGGCGCGCAGCGCCGCGAGTCCGAGCGTGGCGAGTACGCCGAGCAGGAATCCGTTGAGCTGCTCGCCCCACGGGCGCGTGTACGCGAACCCCAGCAGGACCGAGCTCAGCCAGTGGTAGGCGATCAGCACGAGCAGCGCCCAGCGCAGGGTGACCAGCGCCCGGCGCACCGCCGCGCTGAGGCGGTCGCGCTGCAGCAGCGCGAGGCCGCCCACGCGCAGCCGGTTCGCGCTCACGTCGGCCGCCTGAAGCAGCCGGCGCGCCGCAGCGCGCAGCGCGACGCCGCTCGTCCAGACCAGCAGCGCGGCGAGCGCGGTCGCGGCCGCCACGCGCGCCAGCCCCCAGCCCAGACCGGCGAGGTCGCGCGATTCGCGGCTCGCCGCGATCGCCTCCTCGAGCCGCGCCACCGCCGCGGTGACCGCGTCGTCGACCGATTCGCCGCGTTCGCGATCGACGTCGACGAACTGCAGGATGAAGGCGAACCGCTCGTCGATCCGCACCACGCGGCCCAGCGGATGCGTTTCGGTGCTGACCCGGCCGGGTCCGCGCTGGGCGAGGGTCTCGGCGATCAGGCGCTGCGCGCGGGTGGCCCGTTCTGACGGCGGCGCGCCGAACAGCGGCGCGCGCAGCACGACGATCGTCCGGTTGAACACCCGTACCGACGCCTCCGGAAGGGCCTGGGCGGGCGCCGTGGCCGGGTCGATGGCGAGCGTCGGCGCAGAAGCCTCCGGAGCCGCACGCGCCGGGGCTGCGGCTGTCGGCGCGGTGACCGGCAGCCCACGGGGTGCCGACGAGGCGTCGTGGAGTGGTGTGGCGCCTGCGGCCGGCGCGCCCCCGGAGGATTGAGCTGCGGCCGGGATCGGACCCAGTGCGGCTGCTGCCAGGGCCGCGATCGCCACGCATCGACGGCGGGCTGCCCGCCGGTCCGCGCTCATTCCCGTCACCGTCGCGTCCATCCGATGCGCCCCCCTGGTCGAAACGGCGGGACTGTGCCACGAAACCGGGACGACCCGGGTCCGCCTGCGTCAGCGGCGCGTGCCGGGTCCGACCGCGTCCTCGCGCTGGGCGCGGGTCGGGGTTGCGCAACGCGGTCCGCTCGGGTGCTCGAGCCAGTCGAGCGCCGCATCCCAGAGCGCGCGTGCGGCCGGCCGGAAGTAGCCCATGTGCCCGATCGGTCCGAGGCCGGCCGCCGGATCGACGTCGACCGGGGTCCAGTCCGCGCCGCGATACGCGGCCATGAACGCGTCGCGCGAGCGGGGCGGGGCCCAGCGGTCGTCGAGTGCGTTCGCCGCCACGATCGGCGTGCGCACCCGGGCGAACGCCTCGGCCACCCCGGCCATCGCGGGGTCGTCGAAGAAGTACCGGGGGAACCGGCACCAGTGCCGCCACTGCCGGTACAGGTCGAGCGGCAGGTCCTCGCCGAGACCCAGCCGACGCCACGCCAGATAGCCGGTGGCCCGGGTCAGCAGCGGCCCGAGCACGTGCCACAACAGCAGCACGCGCAGCCGTTCGGCACCCGGCATCGATCCGTGCCATCCGGCCCCGGTGGCGAACGTGTAGAACGCGGCGACTCGGTCGTATTTCGGCAGCAGCCCGAACGCCTGCCCCCCGAACGAATGGCCCACCATCAGCAGCGGACGCTGCGGGTGCACGTGTGCGTCGACCGCCCCGGCCAGGTCCTGGCGCGCCCAGTCCAGGTAGTCCATCCGATACCCCCGCAGCGTGGGCGGCGCCGACTGGCCGACGCCCCGGTAGTCCAGCGTCATCACCTCGTGCCCGCGCGTCGCGGCGTGCTCGGCAAACCGACGGTAGAAGCCCTGGGGCACGCCGGTTGCACCGGCCATCCGCAGCGAGGCCCGCGGCGCACCGACCGCCCGGAAGCGGCACCCGACCAGACGCGTGCCGTCGGCGGCGCGCAGTTCGACGCGCTCGGGCGCCCGACCGACCGGCGGGGCAGTCGCAGCAACGTCGCTCACCTGCGCAAGGCCCGGTCGAGCCGGGCGGCGAGCATCTCGATCAGCGCTCCGGAGGCGTCCCGCAGCGGCGCGGCCTGAGCGGCGACGCGAGACTGCATCAGCCCGCCCTCGTAGGTGGCGACCAGCAGCGCGGCGAATCGGCGCGCTTCCGCCGCCTCCAGGCCGGCACGGCTCAGCCGGTCGGTCAGGCGATCGCGGACCCGCGCGAACCCGCGCGCGAGCGCCTGCTCGACGGCGGCCTCGATCGCCACCACGGCGAGCTCTGTCTTGCCCCCCGGGAAGTGTTGATACGGCACGCCCTTCGGCGCCCGCGCCCGCGCCTGCGCGAGCAGTTCGTTGAGCCCGGTGCCGTGCAGCCCCGTGCGGCACAGGGCCCGCAGCATCGCCCCGATCAGTCGGCTGCGGGTCGAGCCGTTGATCTCCGCCGTCCGGAGACGCTATGGACCGGTCGGTCCATGGTCAACCCGAGGCACAACCTCCGCGGCCGGCCCCCGGCTCGGACCCGCCGGCCCGACCGCCTCAGCGCGCGCCAGCCTTCAGCTGCAGGCGTCGGCGGTGCAGGATCGGCTCGGTGTAGCCCGAAGGCTGTCTCGTACCCTCGAACACCAGATCGCACGCGGCCTGGAACGCGACGCCATCGAACGACGGCGCCATCGGCCGATACGCCGGGTCGGCCGCGTTCTGCCGGTCGACCACCGCGGCCATCCGCTTCAGGGTGTCCATCACGCGCTCGTGGCTCACCACGCCGTGACGCAGCCAGTTCGCGATGTGCTGCGACGAGATCCGGCAGGTCGCGCGATCCTCCATCAGTCCGACGTCGTCGATGTCGGGCACCTTCGAGCAGCCCACGCCCTGGTCGACCCATCGCACCACGTAGCCCAGGATGCCCTGCGCGTTGTTGGAGATCTCGGCGTCCTTCTCGGCATCGCTCCACGAGGGCGCGGCGGCGAGCGGGATGCGCAGGATGTCCCCGAGCGCGGCGCGACGCCCGAGCCGCGCGATCTCGGCCTGCCGGGCGAGCACGTCGACCTCGTGATAGTGCGTGGCATGCAGCGTCGCGGCCGTGGGGCTGGGCACCCACGCGCAGTTGGCGCCCGCCTGCGGGTGCCCGACCTTCTGCCGCAGCATCGCGGCCATCAGGTCGGGCATCGCCCACATTCCCTTGCCGATCTGCGCTCGACCCGCCAGCCCGCAGGCCAGACCGACGTCGACGTTCCAGAGCTCGTAGGCCTGGATCCAGGGCTGCGACCGCATGTCGGCCTTGCGCACCATCGGACCGGCTTGCATCGACGTGTGGATCTCGTCGCCCGTGCGGTCGAGGAACCCGGTGTTGATGAACGCGACGCGGTGACGGGCGGCGCGGATGCACTCCTTCAGATTGACCGTCGTGCGGCGCTCCTCGTCCATGATGCCGATCTTCACCGTGTGGGGCGGCAGACCGAGCGCCCGTTCGACCCGCGTGAAGATCTCGTCGGCGAAGGCGACCTCGTCCGGGCCGTGCATCTTCGGCTTGACCACGTAGACCGAGCCCTGCGTCGAGTTGCGCGCCCCGGAGGTCTTGCGCAGATCGTGCAGCGCGATCGTGACCGTGGCCATCGCGTCGATCAGCCCTTCGTGGGCCTCGTTGCCGTCGCGGTCGAGCACCGCCGGAAGGGTCATCAGGTGCCCGACGTTGCGCACCAGCATCAGCGAGCGGCCCTTGAGCACGCGCGGCGAGCCGTCGGGCGCCACGTACGTCCGGTCGCCGGCGAGTCTGCGCTCGAACGAGCCGCCGCCCTTGGCCACGGTTTCGACCAGGTCGCCCTTCATCAGCCCGAGCCAGTTGCGGTATGCGAGCGCCTTGTCCTCGGCGTCCACCGTCGCGACCGAGTCCTCGCAGTCCATGATGGTGGTGACCGCTGACTCGAGCAGCACGTCGGCGACGTGCGCCGGGTCGGAACGCCCGATCGGGTGCTCCGGATCGATCCGGATCTCCAGATGCAGCCGGTGGTGCGTCAACAGCACCGATCGCGGTGACTCGGGCGTGCCGGTGAAGCCGGCGAAGGCCTGCGGCGTCACCAGACCGACGTCCCCCGCCGGGGTGCGGGCAACCAGCGCTCCCCCGACGACCGCGTACCCGGTCACCTCGGCGTGCGTGCGGCCGCCGGCGAGCGGCGCGACCCGATCGAGCAGGTTCTTCGCCCAGGCGATCACCCGCGCGCCGCGCGCGGGGTCGTACCCGCCGGGTCCGGGGGCGTCGCCCATCGCGTCGGTACCGTAGAGCGCGTCGTACAGGCTGCCCCAGCGCGCGTTCGCCGCGTTGAGCGCGTAGCGGGCGTTGGTCACCGGAACGACCAGCTGCGGGCCGGGGATCGACGCGATCTCCGGGTCGACGTTCGCGGTGTCGACCGTGAAGTCGGGCCCCTCGGGCAGCAGGTAGCCGATCTCGCGCAGATACGCGTGATACGCGTCCGCGTCGTGCGGACGGTCGCGTCGCGCCTCGTGCCAGGCATCGAGCGACGCCTGCAGCGCGTCGCGCCGGGCGAGCAGTTCGCGGTTGCGCGGGCCGAGCTCGTGGACCAGTCCGGACAGTCCGCTCCAGAACGTGTCCGAGGACACGCCGGTGCCCGGCAGCGCTTCGCGCTCGATCATGTCGAACAGGGGGCGGGCCACCTTCAGGCCGTGGATCTCGATGCGGTCGGTCATGGTCGGGTTCTTCAGAGCGGATCGGGAGGACGGAGGGGACGCCGTTCGCCGCGCCGGTGCCGGGTGTGCGCCCAGCCTCGTCGCCGGGCACCGGCCGGGTCGCCCGCCCGAGGCGATGAGGCCGGCGGGGCGGGCAGGCGCGCACGAACCCCGTATCGTAGCGGACCGTCCGAGCAGGCGCCCCGCCCGGCGGGAAAAGCATACGAACCTCTCGTCCGAACGAACTGCGTCGCGGCGAACCGATGCGCGGCCACGGGCGCCGTCGACCCGCGGACGGCGCTCGCCACGAGCGGCCGGGAGTCGCGCGCCGAGGGTCGCGCTCGCGGCGGCGAGCCGGACTGTGCGAAGCTTGCCGCCTCGGCCGCGCGCGCGGCCCCTCCGGCGCCCGTCCGATGCCGCTGCCGCCCCCGCTGCCCGCCGAACGCCGCGACCTGAATGGCCGCGCCGGTCCGATGGCGCTCTGGTCGGCGGGTCGCGGCCCGCCGATGCTGATGATCCACAGCATCAACGCGGCCGCGTCCGCCTACGAGGTGCGTCCCGCGTTCGAACGCTTCGCCCTCACACATCGGGTCCACGCGCCCGACCTGCCGGGGTTCGGTTCGTCCGACCGCTCGCCGAGGCGCTACGACGCCGCGCTGTACGTCGCGGCGATCGATGACGCGCTGGACGCGATCGCAGGCGAGGCCGGGGACGTCGCGGTCGACGTGCTCGCGCTGTCGCTGTCGTGCGAATTCGCCGCGCGGGCCGCCGGCGCCCGGCCGAACCGCGTGCGCAGCCTCGCGCTGGTCACCCCGACCGGCCTGGACGCCCGCTCGCAGCGCCGCGCCGGTGGGCCTGCGGGGACGCTCGAGGTGCCGGGCCTGGGGCGCGCGCTCGCCTTTCCTGCGGTCGGCGGACCGCTGTTCACGCTGCTCACCTCGGCGCCGAGCGTTCGGTTCTTCCTGCGCCGCACCTGGGGTTCGCCCGAGCCGGATCCGGGCCTCGCCGCCTACTGCGTCGCGAGCGCGCGGCAGCCGGGGGCCCGGTACGCACCCCTTGCATTCGTCAGCGGACGGCTGTTCGCGCGCGACCCGCGCGCTCTGTACGAGCCGCTGCGCTGCCCCGTGTGGGTGCCGCACGGTACGCGGGGCGACTTCACCGACTTCTCCGGCGCGGGCTGGACCCGCGATCGCACGAACTGGCGGCTGCAGCCATTCGACACCGGCGCCTTCCCGCACTTCGAGCAGCCCGACGCCTTCGAGGCCGCATGCCGCGAGCATCTGGGCGCCGGCTGAAGGTTGCGCGGGCGCGGCCGCGCCCTGAGAATCCGGGGCTCCCCCGATCGCGCTGAGACCGAATGACCGAACCGGCTGGCTGGACCCCGCTCACCGTCGTCGAGGCCCGCGTGCTCGCGGTGCTCGTCGAGAAGCGCCACACCGTGCCCGACAGCTATCCGATGTCCGCGAACGCGCTGCTGCTGGGCTGCAACCAGAAGTCCAGCCGCGAACCGGTGATGGACCTCGGCGAGGCCGAGCTGCAGTCGGCGCTGGACGTGCTGCGTGCCCGGTCGCTGGTGATCGAGTCGAGCGGCAACCGCGTGATGCGCTACGAGGAGAACGCGCGGCGCGTGCTGGGCGTGCCCTCGGAGTCGGTCGCGCTGCTCGCGACCCTGATGCTGCGCGGACCCCAGACCACCGGCGAGCTTCGCGCCCACTGCGAACGGCTGCATCGGTTTTCGGACGTGTCCGCCACCGAGGCCTTCCTGGAGGAACTCGCCGCACGCCGACCCGCGCCTTTCGTGCGCCGGTTGCCCCGTCTGCCAGGCGCGCGCGAGGGACGCTGGGCCCATCTGCTCTGCGGCGACGAGATCGTCGCGCGGGACGAGCCGTCCGGTGACGCCACGGGGCCCGAGCCGAGGTCGGATGCCCTCGCGAGGCTCGCTGCCCGGATCGAGCGGCTCGAGGCCGAGGTGGCGGCGCTGCGCGAGCGGATCGGGCCGGGCTGACCGAGCCTCAGATCCGGCACTCGTCGGCGAGACGCTGGCCCTGCTTGGAGTCGAGCAGCATCGACTTGCTCGAGATCAGCAGCCACACGAGCCCCGACGACGGGTCCTCGAAACGGACCGCGCCACTGCGCGCTCCGACCGCCTTCAGCGTGTAGTCGCGCTGGTTCCAGCTCAGCACCGCGGTGCGCTGGTCGCCCGACACGGTGCGCACCTCGAGGCGCCTGCCGAGTTCGCAGCGGTACGTCCCGGCCTTCACCGCGTAGCCGTGCGGATTGTGCGGCGGAGGGGCCGCATGCGCGTCGACGGCGACGGTGAGCGCGAGGGGCAGCGCGCACGCGAGGCGACGCGCTCGGGGAAGGATCCTCATGGTGGGTTCCCGGCAGCTCCGCCCGGGCGCCGCGCCGGAGGGCGCGGCCGGCCCGCGGAGCTGCGATCGAGGCTGAGGGGTCGTCATGCGGCGCGCCAATGCGATCGGGACCGGCGGTCCACGGACGACGCCGGATGGCGCCCCGGCCCGGCGGCGGCCGAATCCGGGCGGCACGCGCATCGGGTCGTACCGGCTGCGTCGGGAGTCGCGTACCATCGGGCGCGCCCCGCGCACTTCCGTCAGGACGAACGCCGTGCTCGAATGCTTCTTCGACTGTTCGAGTCCGTGGACCTACCTGGGGTTCAGGAACCTGCAGCCGATCGCGGCGCGCCACGGCGTGCCGGTCCGCTGGCGTCCCATCCTGGTCGGCGGCGTCTTCAACGCGGCGAATCCGAGCGTCTACGCCGGCCGGGCCAACCCCGTCCCGGCCAAGCAGGCCTACATGCTCAAGGACCTCGCCGACTGGGCCCGGGCCGCGGGCCTGACGATCCGGTTCCCGCCGTCGGTCTTCCCGGTCAACAGCGTCAAGGCGATGCGGGGCTGCCTGTGGCTCGAGCCGCGCGGGCTGCTCGTGCCGTTCGCCGAGTCGGTCTTCGAGGCGTACTGGTCGAACGACCAGGACGTCTCCCAGGATGCGGTGCTGGCGCCGCTGGTCGAGCGGCTCGGGGTGTCCGCCGCGGCGTTCTCGGCGGGGATCGGGTCGCCCGAGGTCAAGGGCGCGCTTCGGGTCAACACCGACGAGTTGGTCGATCGCGGCGGGTTCGGCTCGCCGACCTTCTTCGTCGACGGCGAGATGTTCTTCGGCAACGACCGGTTGCCGCTGGTGAGCGACGCGCTCGCCCGGCGGGCCTCCCGGGCGGTGCCCTGAGGGTGCGGGCGGTCCGCGCGCACGGTTTTCGATGATGTTGGACACACCGCGGCACGATGCGCCGCCTCACCGACGGAGGAGCGGATGGGACAGATGATCGAGTTCGAGCGGCCCGACGGCGGCAGCACGCGCGGCTGGCTGGCTTCGGCGGGGGACGACCGGCCGGGCGTGATCGTGATCCAGGAGTGGTGGGGTCTGAACGATCAGATCTGCGGCGTCGCGGACCGGTTCGCGCGCGCCGGCTGGAACGCGCTCGCACCCGATCTGTACCAGGGCCGTGTCGCGCAGGCGCCGGACGAGGCCAACCACCTGATGACCGGGCTGGACTTCGCCGGCGCGACCCACCAGGACATCCGCGGCGCGGCACGCCGTCTCGCGGCCCGGGGATCGAAGGTCGCGGTGATGGGGTTCTGCATGGGCGGGGCGCTCACGGTCGCGGCCGCAGTGCACGTCCCGGAGGTGTCGGCGGCGGTCTGCTTCTACGGCATTCCGCCCAAGGAATTCGCCGACCCGGCGGCGATTGCGGTACCGTTCCAGGGGCATTTCGCGAACCGCGACGACTGGTGCACTCCGGCCGCCGCCGATGCGCTCGAGCAGGCGATGAAGGCCGCGGGCCACAGCCCCGAGATCCACCGCTACGAGGCCGCCCACGGGTTCTTCAACGAGCGACGCGGCGACGTCTATGACGCCGGGTGCGCGCAACAGGCGTGGGAGCGCATGTCCGCGTTTCTCGGCCGCACGCTGTAGGCCGGGGAACGCGATGTCGGAGGCGCCCCGCGCCGTGTCGCTGCGCCAGCGACACGACTATCGGATGGAGATCACCTGGGATCCGGCGCGCGAACCGCTGATCGCAGACGAGCCGCCCCCGCTCGGCGCGGGCGAGGGGCCGTCGCCGTCGCAACTGCTGCTCGCGGCGGTGGCGAACTGCATGACCGACTCGCTGCTCTTCGCGCCGCGCAAGTTCCGCCTGGACGCCGAACCCCTGTCGGCGAGCGCGCAGGCCGAGGTCGGACGCAATCCCGAGGGTCGGCTGCGCGTGCTGCGCATCGACCTGCGGCTGTCGATGGGTCGCGTGCCGGACGATCCGGCCAAGCTCGGCCGGGCGCTCGCGCAGTTCGAGCAGTTCTGCACGGTCGGGCAGAGCGTCGCGCAGGGCATTCCGATTCGGGTGACGGTGGCCGCTCCGGACGGCGCGGTGCTGCACGCCTCGGGCGAGTCGGCCTGAGCGGGCGACCGGGCTCGATGCGGCGTCGCGCCGCGGGAGGACGGATATGTCGGACGGGCCGCAGCGGCGGGCGGTGTGGGTGGTGGGCGCGGGCGATGCGACCGGCTCGGCGATCGCGCGGCGCTTCGCGCGCGAGGGCTACGTCGCCTGCGTGACCCGGCGCGATGCGGCGCGGCTCGAGCCGCTGCTCGCGCGGATCCGGGCCGACGGCGGCGAGGCGCACGGCTTCGCCTGCGACGCGCGCGACGAGGACGCCACCGTCGCGCTGGTCGAGCGCATCGAACGCGACGTCGCTCCGATCGAGGTTGCGGTGTTCAACGTCGGCGGCAACGTGCGCCACGGTATCCTCGAAACCACGTCTCGGGTGTACCTGAAGGTCTGGCAGATGGCCTGTTTCGCCGGGTTCCTCGCCGGGCGCGAGGCCGCGCGGGCGATGCTGCCCAGAGGCCGAGGCACGATCCTGTTCACCGGCGCGAGCGCGAGCCTGCGGGGGCGCGACGGCTTCGCCGCGTTCGCCGGCGCGAAGGCCGGGCTGCGCGCGCTCGCCCAGAGCATGGCGCGCGAGCTCGGTCCGCAGGGACTGCACGTCGCGCACGTCGTGATCGACGGCGCGATCGACACGGCGTTCATCCGCGAGCGGTTTCCCGAGCGCTACGCGGCCAAGGCGCACGGCGGGATCCTCGACCCGGAGCACATCGCCGAGGCCTATTGGATGCTGCACTGCCAACCCCGGGACGCATGGACGCACGAGATCGACCTGCGCCCCTGGACCGAACCCTGGTGAGCCCTGGAGGAACGACATGGACTCCGCCGTCGCGACGCGTTGCTACGAACTCTGGCTGGACGTCGGCAGCGCCTACAGCTACATCGCCTGGAAGTCGCTACCGGCCTTCGTCGCGCGCACCGGCGCCGCGCCCGAGCTGCGCCCGATGCTGCTGGGCGGCGTGTTCCGGGCAACCGGCAACCGCAGCCCGGTCGAGGTCGCGGCCAAGGCGCGGTGGGCCGCCGACGATCTCGCCCGCTGGGCCGCGCGGCTGTCGGTGCCGTTCTCGTTCAATCCGTGGTTCCCGGTGAACACGATCGGTCCGATGCGCGGCGCGATCGCGCTGCGCCTTCGGGCGCCGCACGCGCTTCCGCACTACCTCGACGCGATGTTCGACGCGATGTGGGGGTCGCCGTGCAACCTGGCCGATCCGCAGACGCTGGCGGCGGTCGCGGCTCGAGCGGGCATCGACGCCGCTCAGTTCGCCGCGATGATCGAGGACCCTCAGGTGAAGGACGCGCTGCGTCGCGACACCGAGGAGGCGGTCGCGCGCGGCGTGTTCGGTGCGCCCACGTTCTTCGTGGGTGAAGCGATGTTCTTCGGCCAGGACCGGATGGAGTTCGTCGCCGAGGCGCTCGCGGCGCGCTGACCGCGCGGTCCGCCGCGGAGGCCCGCTGGCTCAGGGCCGGGCGACCCGTGCGCGCTCAGTGCCGCTCGGTGGCGAGCAGCCAGGCGCCCGCGAGCACTAGCGCGCCGCCGGCGAACTGGGCGGGCTGCAGCACCTCGCCGAGCAGCAGGGCTGCGAGGCAGACGGTGACCACCGGCTCGAAGGTCGAGATCATCGACGTCCGCGATGGTCCCAGCACCTTGAGCCCCGCGAAGAATGCGGACACCGCGACCACGGTCGAGACGGTGGCGGCCGCAAGCACCGCGCCCCAGCCCGCCGCGTCGGTCGGAAACGCGACCGGCAGGCCGCGCGCCGCGCGCGCGGCCACGATCGCAGCGACGATCGCCGCACCGCTCGCCATCACGCGCACCGACGCCGCGATCGGGTGCACGCCCCGCGTCGCCCGTGCGCCCAGCACGATGTACCCCGCGTAGACCGCAGCCGCGGCGAGCGCGAGCGCGACGCCTCGCGGGTCGATCGAGTCGCCGGCGAGCGGCGCGCCGCCGAGCGCGAGCACGGTGCCCGCGAGGCTGGCGGCCAGCGCGAGGAGTCGGCGTCCGGTGAGCGGTTCGTGACCCAGTGCCCGTGACAGCAGCACCACGAACAGCGGAAACAGGTAGAGCAGCAGCGCGACCAGTCCGGCCGGAACGAACTGCAGCGCCGCGAAGTAGCAGATGGCCTGGACGACGTAGCCACCGCCCATCGCGGCGAGCCCGGCGCGCCGTTGCGGGGGAGCCGGCGGGATCGTCGCCAGACGGGCGAGCGCCCAGAAGCACAGCGTCGCAATCACGAATCGCGGCAGCAGGATGCCCCACAGGTCGACCCCGGCCGCGTAGGCCCAGCGCGCGAAGATCGCCATCGCGCCGAAGCACGCCGCCGACAGCGCGACCATCGTCACGGCGAGCGCGACCTTTCGACGCGACGTCGCCGTGGCGTTCGTGCCGGGTGCAGCAGGGGCGTCGGTTCGCGACATGGGGCGGTGCGGTGGGGAGGCCCCGGATCGTAACCCCGCGGGTCGGGACGTGACGCGATCCGGCGACCCGGTGGGGCGCCGCCGGGGGACCTGCTAGA
>Ga0169931_10009944_pt1 | contig 13623 bp, 12 predicted proteins | sample Kivu_15m_20L_FD_129675 | JGI IMG/M metagenome (GOLD analysis project Ga0169931, IMG submission 129675) | Freshwater microbial communities from Lake Kivu, Western Province, Rwanda to study Microbial Dark Matter (Phase II) - Kivu_15m_20L... | ecosystem: Environmental > Aquatic > Freshwater > Lake...
TACCATGCAAGATTCACGACGAGAGACCCTGACAGGCTCGGGGGTTCCGCTGCGCGGAAACGACATCGACACCGATCGCATCATCCCGGCCCGCTATCTGCGCACCGTGACCTTCGATGGTCTGGGTGAGCACGCATTCGAGGATGATCGACTTCAGCTTAAAGAGCAGGGCAAGGTTCATCCCTTCGATGATCCGCGTTTTGCCGGAGGGACGATCCTCTTCGTCAACAAGAACTTTGGCTGTGGCTCGTCGCGCGAGCATGCGCCTCAGGCGATCAAGCGCTGGGGCAAGCAGATCACAGCCATCGTGGGTGAGAGCTTTGCCGAGATATTCTTCGGCAACTGCGTCAGCCTGGGCGTTCCCTGTGTCACGGTTGACGCTGCGTCGGCCGATTCGATGCAGTCGGCCATCGAGGCAGATCCCAATGTGGCCGTGAAGCTCGACCTCAAGGGCAAGTCGATCACGGTCGGTGCAAACCGCTTTGCGGTTGAGATGGGCGAAGGCCCGCGCCAGCAGCTCGTCGAGGGTCGCTGGGATACCACCGGCGAGCTCCTCGCGAATATGCCGAAGATTCGCGAGACCGCCAGCCGTTTGCAGTACGTTACCAACTACAAATAAGCCCGCCTTCGGGTGCGGGATTCAGCCGACTTGTGTGGTTGAATCCCGCGTCCGTCTAGACGCGCACGCCGGCAGCGGCCAGCGCCTGTACCACGCGCGGGTGCAAGGGACCGTTAGAGGCGATGAGGCCGCGCTTGTTGTACAATTCGGGCTCATCGTAACGGAGCAAGTTGCCGGAGAGATCGCTGACGCGACCACCGGCCGCGGTAAGGATCGCCTCGGGAGCGCAGCTATCCCAGAGCTTGGTCTTGTCGCCGGGATAGACATACAGATCGCAAGCGCCACTTGCGACCAGGCTCATCTTCATGCCGACGCCGCCGATGTTGAGCTCATTCTTGATCGCAAGGGCCGCGCGAACGGCGTCAATCTCGGGTCCACGGTGAGATTTCGATGCGACGAGGCGAATGTCCCCGGTCTCGGATTTCGCCGTGGGTTGCAGCGGAATTCGGGGCGCTTCGCCTTCCTGCTGCCAGGCCACGCGCTCGTTCCCGTCGACATATCCGGCGTAGGTGATGCGTGTGGGGGGCTGGGCCACGATGCCAATGCGCGGTCGGCCGTCAATGCAAAGGCCGATCATGACCGCGTAACCCAGATCCCCGCGAATGAAGTCCTTGGTCCCGTCGATGGGATCCACCATCCATACGCGGCGCTGACCGAGACGAGAGCCGTCGTCGGGGACTTCCTCGGACAACACCGAGTCATTGGGAAACGCAGCACGCAATGCCGAAACGATGAGGTCGCTGGCCAGACGGTCGGCTTCGGTGACCGGTTCGTTTTCGGTCTTGCTATCGACCTCGATCTTTTTGCCGTGGTAACCGCGCACGAGCTCTGCAGCGCGCAGGGCGATGCCGTAGGCGATTTCTGTTTCCTCTCGCAGCGACGTCATGGGTGGTCGGAAGATAGCACCTGAAGATCGCGACGCAGCGCAGAGCGCCCAAGAAGCAGGACGACGCCGCCAAGCGACATGTAGGCAGATACGAGGATCATGGGCCACTTGAGGCCAATTCGGTCGGAGGCGAGGCCGATGAGAATGGGCGAAATCGCATCCCCGAGCGCATGGATCGCGAAGGTATGAACGCCGTAGGCCTTTTCGCGAAGCTCTGGCTCCAGTGCATTGACCATGGCGGCATTGAGCGGCCCAGTGTTGATGAACAACAGGAAGAGCGTCACGAAGAGGCTGCCCCAGTAAACAGCAGGTTGCGGGGCCGCGATCGCGAGTACGGAAAACGGCAGCGACGCGAGCAGGGTCCATCCCGAAAACGTGAAATGTGCGTCGCTGTGGCGGCGCGACATTCGGTCGCCCCAGTACCCACCCACGAGCGTTCCAATAAATCCGGCAACGACCAGGATCGCCCCGAACACGAAGGTGGCGAACTTGAGCGAAAGACCGTGTTCGCGGGAGTAGAAGGTCGGCATCCAGTAGGCGAGACCGCCGAGCGAAAACGTGTACAACGTTTGCGAGACTGTGTTGTAGACGAAGGCCTTTCGTTGCCACAGGGCGCGCCATACCGAACGGGACATGCTCAGCGTGCGCTGCCGAAGGTGGCTGTCCATCGCGCCGCGCTCCGGATCTCGCATGAAGAACAGCAGACCACCGAGCAAGAGGCCTGGGACGCCACCGATGAAGAACGCTGACTGGTAGCCGTAGTTCGAGCCAGCCCATCCACCCAGTTGAAACCCCAGTGCCGAGCCAACCGGAATCGCACAATAAAAGATCGCGAGCACGCGACCCCGATTGGCGCTCGGGTAAAAATCCGAGAGCAACGTCGGCGCGACCACCGCGTAGGTGGCCTCGCCGAATCCGACGAGCGCGCGTGCGACGAGAAGCAGGGTGAAGGTGGTGGTCAGCCCCGAGGCAAAGGTGGCGGCGCTCCAGATGACAGCGCCGATGGCGGCGAGTCTGAACCGTGAGGTCAGAGGGGCGATCCAACCCGCCAGGGGAGAAACGAAGGTGTAGACCACGATGACCATGGTCTGCAGCGCTCCGCCCTGTGTGTCGCTGAGGGCGAGGCCGGTCAGAAGGAGGGGGAGGACTGCCGCCGCGACATAGCGATCCAGATAGTTCAGGACGTTGATGCCGGTCAGGACCGAGAGTCCCAGACGGGGACTCGGCAGAAATTGGCGCACAAAACCTGCTACCACGAATGGGCCGGGCAGGGTAGATTCCGCCGCCATGGCATCCCTATCAGAGATTCTGACCCGTCCCGGAACCCGACAGAAGGTCGTCGCCGACAGCGAGCGCGTCATCGAGGAGGAGGTTTCCTCGAAGGGGCTCACCGGTATTCCGATCAAGGCCGCCTACAAGATCGTCAAGGCCATCAAGCCCGGCTTCGTACCCGAGGTGATTGACGGCCTGCTCGAAGACTTTGCCGCGGCGCTCGATCCGATCTTTCAGGAGGCACAGGCCGCCAACAAGCCCGTCGATCAATTCATGCAGGCCAACGCGCCTCGCGCGGCCGATGCGTTGCTGGGCATCACCGACGCCCGCGCCGCTCGCGCAAAGAACGAGAACGTCAAGAAGGCGTACCAAAGCCTGCGCGGCATGGCCAAGAAACAGGTTGAGGCGGCCATACCGCGCACGTCGAAGATGATCGCCAAGTACGCGGCGCTCGGCTGATGATCAGAGCGCGGGGTTTATCCCGCACTCGATGAGGTGATACTCGAAAGCATCGATGAGCGCTTCCCAGGAAGCGTCCACGATGTTTTCGCTCACACCCACGGTTGAGAACTCGGCCACGAGATCGCCTTGTTGGTTCTTGCGCGCGAAGTCGATGATGACGCGCACCCGTGCTGCCGTTTCCTCGATGCCGTTTATAACCCGGACCTTGTAGTCGCGCAGATGCAGGTTGGCTGCCTCGGGGTAGTGTGAGGCCAGGCCCTTGCGCAAGGCCATGTCGAGCGCGTTGACCGGTCCATCGCCTTCGGCCACGTTCAGCTCGACCTTCTCCCCGATGAGGAGCTTGACGAGACCCTCCGTGATGGGTGGTTTGCCGCCGTCCTTTCGTACCACGCAGAGGTAGTGATCGAGGCGCCAGAACGGCGTTCGCTTTCCCATCTCCGTGAGAAGAATCAGCTCAAGCGCCGCCGGTGCGGCCTCGAAGACGTATCCCTGATTCTCCAGATCCTGTACGCGCTCAAGGACTCGTCGCTGAACGTCTCGGTCGTCCTTGACGCCGTATTTTTCACCCAGCGTGGCCGCGATGTTGGAGGCGCCGGATAGCTCGGATACCAGCACCTGACGACGGTTTCCGACCTTCTCCGGGGCGATGTGCTCGTAGCTTTGTGCGAGCCGATTCACGGCGTGCACGTGCATGCCGCCCTTGTGCGCGAAAGCCCCTGCGCCGACGAAGGGCTGACCGGTTGCGGGGGTCATGTTGGCAACCTCGTAGACAAAGCGTGAGAGCTCGGTCAGACGCCGGGTCGATTCCTCGCCCTGTAGACAGTCCATCCCCATTTTGAGCTTCAAGTTGGCGGCGATGGAGATGAGATCGACGTTGCCGCAGCGTTCGCCGATGCCGTTGATCGTCCCCTGGGCCTGAAGAACGCCGCAGCGCAACGCCGCGAGCGTGTTGGCCACGGCGAGGCCACCGTCGTTGTGACAGTGGATGCCAAGACCTGCGCTCTTGAGCGCATCGCCGAGCTTGCTTTGTAGTTCCCGGACCGTGCGCTCGACGTCCTCGGGAAGGAAGCCACCATTGGTATCACACAGGATGATGCGCGTCGCACCACCTGCGAGGGCTGCGCGCAGCGTTTCGAGCGCATATTCGGGGTTGGCCCTGTAGCCGTCGAAGAAGTGTTCGGCGTCGTAGAAGACCTCGGCCGACTGGGCACAGTATTCAACCGAGTCACGGATCATCTCCAGGTTCTCCTGTCGCGTGACACGGAGCACCTCGTCGACGTGAAGATCCCAGGTTTTTCCGACGATGGTGATGATCGGGGACTGCGCGTCCACGAGCGCCTTCATCCCGGGATCCTGGTCACAGGTGATCCCCTTGCGGCGGGTCATGCCGAAGGCGCAGACCTTGGCGTGCTTCAGCTTCAGCTTGCGCGCCTCTTCAAAGTAGGCGGCGTCCTTGGGGTTCGAGAGGGGATATCCGCCCTCGATGAAGTCGAAGCCCAGCTCGTCGAGCAGGCGGGTAATCCGGATCTTGTCGGCCAGCGAAAGGCTGACGCCCAGCCCTTGCGTGCCGTCGCGCAGGGTGGTGTCGTACAATTCGACGCGGTTCGATTCGGATCGCTTGCTCATGGTTTTTGTTCTTCTCGTTCGTACGTTGGATTCAGGCCAAAAAAAAAGCCCCGCCGGTTGGCAGGGCTATCTGAAACTTGCGCAGCAAAGCCCTACCGGATTCCCTCCCGGGAAATAATGCGAATGATGGCAGGAATTGCGCTGAGCATGGCTGAAAATTTAGTCTACACGGAAATTCCGGGCCGTCCAGCGTTAGCTTTGTCCCCGGGGGGGTCGAGCGGTTTCGACACGGAAATTCTGGCTTTTCGGGGCTGTTGGAACGCCCCGCGAACCGTGCCATATCTACGGCACGCAACGCCAATGACCGAACCGACTCTTTCCGGCTGGGGGCGCCTCCCGGCCCCTGGTACCGAAAATCTGGGTGAGAACCTCGTACGCCTGTCGGGCGAAGCGCGACTGTTTCGCGGACTTGGACGGTCGTACGGCGATTCGTCCCTGCCAGCGGATGCCACCGATCGTGTGATTGGTACCCGTCTTGCGAATCGAATCCTGTCCTTCGATTCCGAGACCGGTGTCTTGCGCGCGGAAGCTGGCCTTTGTCTGCGCGATCTGAACTTGACGTTTATTCAGCGCGGCTGGTTTACACCCGTGACACCGGGGACTCAGTTCGTGACCCTCGGCGGAATGGTGGCCTCGGATGTGCACGGCAAGAACCACCACATCGCGGGGTGTTTCGGTGCGCACGTGCGTGCGCTGCGTATGTGCCTCGCCGACGGTGACATCGTGTCGTGCTCTCCCACCGAGCGAGCCGATCTCTTCTGGGGTGCCGTCGGTGGCATGGGCTTGCTCGGTCATATCCTCGAGGTTGAGGTCCAGATGCAGCGGATCTCATCATCATGGATTCAGATGGAGAGCGAGCGCCTTGGTTCCCTTTCTGAATTTCTATCCGCAATCCAGGAATCCGCAGCACAGTGGCCAATGACGGTTGGATGGATTGATCTCGCGGCAACCGGAAAGAGTCGCGGACGCGGGTTGCTCAACAAGGGACGGTGGGCGTTGCCGACCGAGGCTCCAGCGCATCCGCCACCGCTGAAGAAGGAAAAGCGGCTGCCGATCGATCTGCCGAACTTCGCGTTGAATCCGCTGACGGTCCGGGCGTTCAACATGGCGTACTACTGGAAACAGCTGAAGAAAAAGTCCGTCGGCGTGGTTTCCTGGGAGCCATTCTTCTATCCCCTGGATGCGATTCTCGATTGGAACCGCGGTTACGGGAAGCGCGGCTTCGTCCAGTATCAGTGTGTGCTGCCTCGCGCATCCGGTGTACAGGGCATGCAATCCCTGGTGGAACGGCTCGCGAAGCTTGGAGGCATCTCTCCGGTGACGGTGATCAAGGACTGCGGGGCGCAGGGGCAGGGCGTCCTGTCGTTTCCGATGGAGGGGATGTCGCTCGCGGTGGATATGCCCGTCAACGCCGAGATTCAATCGCTGACCGATCGGTTGAACGAACTCGTCATCGAGCTTGGTGGTCGAATCTACCTGACGAAAGATCGGTTTACGCGACCCGAACATTTCGCGGCGATGGACCGACGGTTGCCCGCGTTTTTCGAACTCAGGCAGAAGTGGGATCCGAATCGCCGATTGCGGAGTGCGCAGTCGGTGCGATTGTTTGGCGATTCGAGCAAGGGATAAGACGAATGAAGATCGTGATATTGGGAGCGACCCGCGGGATGGGAAGGGCGCTGGCGCAACAGGCTGCAGCCCGCGGAGACGAGTTGTTTTTGCTCGGCAACGAGGTCGATGAACTGCCAGTGAGCGCCGCCGATGCGCAGGCGCGCCACAGCGGCAGCGGCGTGTCGGTTGGCCACGCCGCCTGTGATCTCGAGCGCACCGACTCGTTCGGACCGGCGCTGGACGCGGCGACCGCTCACCTGGGAAAGATCGATGCCGTGATCGTCACCGCGGCGCTATTCGCGACACAAGATCGCCTGGAGGCCGATCCAGAGTTTGCCCGAAGACTGCTGACCGTAAACTTCGCCAACACGGTGGTGTTTTGCGAGGAGGTCCGCAAGCGGTTGCTCGCCGCCGGCGGTGGAACGCTGGTGGTGTTTTCTTCCGTGGCCGGCGACCGCGGCCGAAAGCCCATCGCAATTTACGGCGCGAGCAAGGCGGGCCTTTCACATTACCTCGAGTCGATCGATCACAAGTTCCACGAGCAGGGACTCAGGGTGGTCACCATCAAACCGGGATTCATCAAGACCGGCATGACGGCGGGACTCAAGCCGCCTCCCTTCGCGGGCGAACCCGAGAAGGTGGCAGCCTCGGTTCTCCGAGCCATGGATAAAGGAACACCGGTGCTGTACACGCCAGCGCCCTGGCGCCTCGTGATGTTCATCATCAAGCGACTGCCTCGCTTTGTGATGCGAAAGATCAAGTTCTAGCGACGGTGCTCGTCGCTCAACGGCCGGATAGAAACGGCAGTTTCTGAAAGACGGACTCTGGCGTGGCACGAACGCCCGCCATGATCGGTCGCCAGAACCAGGGCACAAAGGCGGTCGCGGCACCTCTGTCGATGGCCTTGACGATGTCTGCCGCGATGGCCGGAGGCTTTCCGAAGAGTGCGTGCTTCTCGTGGTCGTGCGTCATGGGCGTATCCACCGGTCCCAGCTTCAGCGTCGTGACGCTGATTTGTCGCCCCTGCAATCGCGAACGAAGGCCTTCGAGATACACACCCAGCGCACCCTTGGCGGCACCGTAGGTGTAGTTGCGCGGACGCCCGCGCTCGCCCGCGACCGAGGTGATGACGCCTATGCGTCCGTGTCCCTGGGATTCGAGGTGTTGCGCAAGGGGGATGAGCAACGAGATGGCCGAGAGGAAATTCGTCCGCAGAATGAGCTCTGCCTCGCTCCACTCGCTCTCCGATCGGAGTTGATCGCCGAGGTATCCGTGCGCAATGAGCACGATGTCGATGGTGTTCAATCGTGACACGCATTCGCTGGCAAGTTTCGCGGCGGCGTCGAGCTCGTTCAGGTCGGCCTTCAGCGTGTCTGCCGTCGAGAGCTCTTTCTGCAAGGCGGCGAGCTTGTCCGGATCACGACCAACGAGCAGCAGGCGATCGCCGCGTCCGGCGTAGATGCGCGCCGCCTCTGCGGCGATGGTCGAGGTGGCACCAAGGATGAGTACGTTTGACATGGCTGCGATGATCAGATGGTGCGTTTCGCGCGGACAACGTCGTCAATCGGGGCGTCGTGCCAGGTGGCGACGCCATCCTTGCGCGACAGGTAGCGAATCGTCTTGTACCCGGCGTTTCGAATGGCCGCCACCGAGGACTCAAGGCCGACGCCGACGTCGTTCGGTCCGTGGCTGTCATCGCCAAGGGTCACCGCGACCTCCATGCGACACGCCCGTTCGAGGATCTCGGGCATCGGATACACCGGTCCTGTGCCCTTGCGCGCGGGTGAGGCGTTCACGTCGAGCGCGCCACCCACGCTGCGGGTGGCCTCAAGTGCGCGGTCGATGAGCGCCTTGGACGCATTCGAAAACTTTGGGTTGTGACCGTCGAACTTTCGAATGAGGTCGAGGTGTCCCACGACGTCGGGGCGGAGTGCCTCGATCATCGAAATGACCGAATTGAAATACTTGTGGTGGAGCGCCTCGACGCCTCCCTGTTGTTTGGCGACCAGGGCTGTTCTCTCGGCGGTCAGATCGATGCATGCACCATCCACGGTGTGCACGCTTCCGACGACGTACTCAACCCGCGGATCATTCCGAATGGTACGCATCCTTGGCAACCAGCTGTCATCGGGAATGACCTCGGACTCGAATCCCACGATAACCTCCAGCCGATCCGACCATTCCGTACGCACCGCCGTCGCCTTTTGCAGATAGGCCTCGAACATACGTTCAAGGTCTGCGGGCACGAGGTCCGACTCGTCCGGAAACAAATCCTCGGCGCGATAACGTGGTGCGTGCTCGGAAAGGCCAAAGGTCGTGTACCCGACCGCATGGGCCTGCGCCACGACCTCCTCAAGGGTGGCACGGGCGTGGCGACAATGGGTGCCACTGTGGCCACCGTGATATGAAAACCAGGGCATCAGGTGCTATTAATCCCCTTGCCATGGTCGCCGTCAATTCCCAGATGCTGCCCCTCGGAACAATCGCCCCGGAATTCAGCCTTCCGGATACCACGGGCAAGCGGGTGTCGTTGTCTGATGCGACTGGTGCCCCGGGGGTGCTGGTGATGTTCATCTCGAACCACTGCCCGTACGTGAAACACATCGCCGATGCCCTGGCGGCACTGGGTCGAGACTACCAGGGCAGGGGGATCGCCATCTTCGCCATCGGCAGCAACGATGCTGAGAAGTACCCGGACGACGCCCCCGAGAAGATGAAGGTGGAGCGAGAGCAGCGGGGCTATGTCTTCCCGTATTTGTACGACGAATCTCAGGACGTGGCGAAGTCATACCGAGCGGCGTGTACACCCGATTTTTTCCTTTTCGACCACAACAAGAAGCTCGTCTATCGCGGACAACTGGATGACAGCCGTCCGTCGAACGGCAAGCCTGTTACAGGTGCCGATCTCAGGGCGGCCCTTGATGCCGTGTTGGCGGGGCAGGCGCCATCCTCCCAGCAACGCGCCAGCATCGGCTGCAACATCAAGTGGAAGCCCGGCTGCGCGCCGGACTACTTCGGTTGATCAGCTGCGGACGCGATCCGCAGCCTTCTCGACAAGCGAACGCGCCCGACGAAGCAGTCTTTCGGAGACGTCCTGCCACGTGTAGACAGATCCTCGATTCTTGTCGAGCGCGAGCCACAGGTAGCCGAACAGTTGCTTGTGTCCATCGGGGTAAAGCTCGCTGAAGCGCCCGTTGACCTGAAGCGTTTCACCACCCCACAGGAATCGAAACGCGTATTGCAACGAATCTGCGCCGAGATCGAGATCGCAGTCTCCTCGCGCGCGATCGCAGGGGGTCAGACCGGACTCGAGATCAAAGGCGTAGGCCTTTCCATGGTCGCGAACCCACAGGTAGGCGGGCCGTGGACGCATGCGCAAGACATCGATGGCAGACTCAAGCTGTTGCCTTGTTGAGCCAGACTTTCTCGCCCGCGACAGTGCGCCCCTTGCGACCGCCATGCGAACCCGACTGGGCGACGCGTCCTTGTTGAGATTTGTCCGGAAGTCGTCTGCTGCCTTGCACAGGTCTTCGGGCGAGACGACCTTGGCCTTTTGCAGTGGCGCCTTCTCCAGGGCCGCAACGTCAGCCATGTATCGTGCGACGGCTGGCTTCGAGTCGTGAGGTGCACCGACGGTCCAGCGATCTGCGGGGTACATGACCACCGGGATTGCCTCGGTCTTGGCCCGTAGCTCGCGCTCGGCCCGTTCCACGGTGACCATTTCCCGATTGATGAAGGCGTTCTCTTCGTGACAAAACCAAACGTAACTTGCGAAGGGCAAAACGTACTTCGGTTTGATCACCTTCGCTTGCAGGACGGCCTTGTCGATCATCAATTGTGCACCTGCCTGCCGTCGCGCGATCTCCTCCGGATTACCCTCCCATGCGGAAAGGGAAAACTGGGTTGCGAGCACATCCACAGGTCCGATATGCGCCATCACCGAGCGAATCTCTGGCTCGGTCAAGATGATGCAATCGTTCAGATTCAGCAGCGTTCCGCCGGGGGTCTTGACGTATTGCCAGGAGTCACCGTCTTTCCAGTGTGTCACGGTAACCTCGACGCCGTCGCCAAGTGAAAGCGGTGTGTTCGGCTCAATCTCTATCACGTTGCCAAAACCGGCTTTTCGACAAAACTCTGCAACTTTTCCATCGCGCGTCGCCTGATACAACACGGTGATCTTGGCGCTGCAAGCGACGAGTCGCCGGTGAGCAGACGTCGCGCACTCTCAAGCTCCCCATTGATGCGCCGAATCTCGGCCGTCACCTGCGTTCTTCTGGCCTCAAGATCGAATCTTGAACTGACGGTTCCGGACGACTGTTCCGGCAGGGCCAGTGTGTGTTCAGACTTGTATTTCCTCAGGTCATCCGAGATCGAATCGAGTTCCGAGGTCACGTCCTTGTGACGTTTCCTGAGAAACTCGACCTCCGCGCGAGGTTATGCAAAGCCGTCGCGATTTCGGTGTCGATGAAATTTTGAATGTGACGTGTGAGAAATCCCACCGTGCCCTCGGGCGTATCCTGCTGACGTGAGTCGGTGTACTTCACGGAAAATACGCCGGAGTTGTAACCAAGCTCCTCGAACGAGATTCGACCTGCGATTGCCGAACTCATCACCTCCGGCGGATGAACGAGCCCGGCTTTCTTGAGCGTGGACTCAACCAGCTTCGCACTCCGGAGCGTCATTTGGGTGTGCGTGAAAAACGCCGTGCGTTGCCTCTCCACGCCGCCAAAATCACCGGGGTCGGTCTTGAGGTTCGGATCGAGTTTGATATCGCTGAAAGCGGCCGGGACCGGGGGCAGGAACGCCACGCTCGATGCGCCGACGCCGACACCGATCAACAGGGCCGACAGTATCAACGTCGAGTAGCGACGCAGGAAGCGAAGCACGATCAGCACCTTCTTCACCAGCTCTGCAAACGATTCTGCAGCGGTGGGGTCGGCGAGTTGAGGTGCACGTGGTACCGGTGCCGACCTTTCGTCAGGCAGGGCGTTCAACAGAAGAGGTAGGTAGCCTTCGCGTTGGGATTGGTCGCCCGCCGTCGGCGCGTGACGCACGATCGCCGTGGCCGTGGGTATCGAGAGATCGTTGATATCGGACAGGAATGTGAAATCGATCGCCCCGAGCGCGACGCTGCCCCGGTCCCGCAGCCGAGCGCGCATCACCTGTTGCGAGTCAACGAAGGTGCCGTTGTTCGAGTTGAGGTCCTCGATCAGGAACCCCTGGTCATCGCGGATGATTCGTGCGTGGCGGGCGTCGATGGACGGGTCGGCGACGGCGATATCTGCGCCGAGTTCGCTCCCGATCACCGTCACCATACGGCTGACGGCAAGGATGCGACCGGCCTGCGGTCCCGCACCACCGATGAGGCACGCGACCTGCGAGGACGGGGCTGCGCCGTGATCGTTCCCATCACGACGGCTACCCTCATCCGAGGTCGTCTGCTCCGTGTCACTGTTACGCATGTGGGCTAGGGTTTCTTACCATGGATCGACCGAAGTTGGTGGGGGCGGTACCGGCGTAATTTGAAGGCCTGTGATCAGCAGTCCTGCCGGGCGAAAAACGTATCCGGTACCCCGAAATCCGTCCCACCGCGTGTAGCGAAAAGCGTGAGGTGGCCGGTCTTGCTCCGGCAATCCGTCTTGAAAATCGATGTCCACCTCGTCGAAGCCCGCCATTCTTCGGGATGCTGTGGGTTGGGCCTTGTAGAGGGTCTCCTTGGCGGAAAAAACGGCCCGGGTGAGGACTCCCATTGAATCGGCATCGCCGGCCGCGCGTCGGGTTAGTCGCTCCGCTTCGATTGCGGTGAGGACCGTACTGGCGATGTCGGGCGAAACGGGGAGGCCGGGCTCCGCATCAATGCCAACCGCCAGGCAACGGCTGGTATTCGCAAGGACTGCGGCGGCAAAGAGGCGACCGTCGACCAGGGTGTGGGTGATGGCGCCCGTCCATCCTGACGGCCACACGGGCGCGCGGTCCCGGTCCGGTAGCAAGGGCAGGTCGGTCGAGAGCCCGGCAAGTGCGAAGCAACGCCGGGCGCAGTCTCTTCCAGCTGCAAATTCCCTGCGACGCTGCGCCACCGCCCGTTCGACGTGAAGCTGTTCCGCCGGCAAAAGCGGGGCCGGTTCGGCGTCAAACCAGAACGCCTGGACGAATACCCCGCCGTCGGGGAAAAGCCCCGACAGATCAACGCCGTCCATGGAAGCTCAGGTCGACTCGGACTCGCGTCCGCGTTTACGTCGCATCATCGCGGCGCGCCGCGCGGCGCCACGATCGCCAACCTGTTTGAGTGCCTCGCTTTCCCCGCCGCTGTCGTCGAGGTGTGCGGCCAGTTGACGTGCGGTGGGGAATCGAAAGATGTCGGTTACAGAAAGATCGCGCGAGAGCGCCTCGCGGAGCTTTCGATGGGCCTGTACGGCGAGCAACGAGTGGCCACCGACCTGGAAGAAGTTGTCGTCGCGTCCGACCTGGTCGAGACCGAGAATCGTCTGGAAGACGCGTGCGATGTCGCCTTCAAGATTGCCTTCAGGCGCAGCGTACTCCGCCCTTGGGCCGGTCGCGTCGGGGGCGGGCAACGCCTTGCGATCGACTTTCTTGTTCGGGGTCAACGGGAACTGCGCGAGCGTCACAAAGGCGCCCGGGATCATGTAGTCGGGGAGTGACACCGAGAGGTGTTTGCGCAGCACCTCGGTATCAAAGGTCTGACCACTGCGGAGGTAGGCGCACAGACGAGGGTCTCCAGGGCGATCTTCTCGCACCATGACGACCGCTTCCTTGACTCCTGGAACCTCGGAGAGGCGCGCCTCGATTTCACCGAGCTCGATTCGATAGCCACGCAACTTGACCTGATGATCGACGCGGCCGATGAACTCGATCCTTGCGTCGTCGCGGAACTTCACGAGATCGCCGGTGCGGCAGAGACGGGCTCCGTCCGTATTGTCGAACGGATCTCGCACGAAACGAACGGCTGTCAGGTCGGCACGTTCGTGGTATCCGCGCGCGACGCCATCTCCACCGATGTAGAGCTCGCCTGGGGCACCGATCGGAACCGGCTGTCGTTGCCCGTCGAGAACGTACATCGTCGTGTTGGCGATGGGCCGACCGATCGTGACGGTCTGTCCGACCTTGACCTCGTCAACCGAAGACCAGA
>Ga0169931_10009945_pt1 | contig 13619 bp, 8 predicted proteins | sample Kivu_15m_20L_FD_129675 | JGI IMG/M metagenome (GOLD analysis project Ga0169931, IMG submission 129675) | Freshwater microbial communities from Lake Kivu, Western Province, Rwanda to study Microbial Dark Matter (Phase II) - Kivu_15m_20L... | ecosystem: Environmental > Aquatic > Freshwater > Lake ...
CCATTGGCCGCCGAGATCAGCTTCTTTGCTCCGGTGTCGCTGTTCTTCTTCTTTTTCCTAATGTTCATCATCACGACGCTGCGCGGGATCGATCTGCATCCGATGAACTACTTTTTCCTGGCCGCGGCGTTCTTTGCCTTTCATCTGCTGCTGGCCTACATGGTCGATCACTTCGACATCCACGCGTCGTTTCTGATTGCGTCGGTCGTATCGGTGGGACTGGTCGCGAGTTACATGCGGCTTGTTGTAGGGCCGCGGTTCGCCTTTCGAGAAGTGGCGGCGGCGCAGGTTGTATACCTTGTGTTGTTCTCCTACGCTTTCTTCTTCCGTGGGTTCACGGGGTTGGCGGTGACGATCGGTTCGATCGCGACCTTATTTGTGGTGATGCAGGCGACCGGACGGATTCGGTGGAGCGAACGGTTCGGTTCGGCGGTTCCGCCTCCGGTTCCTATTCAATAGCGATCGTGACTGCGTTGCTGGACTGTCCGGCGACGTTGAGTCTGACGGACACTTCCTGGCCCTTGCGGGCTTGTTCGGGCACGCTGAAATTGACTTGATAGAGCCCGGCGAAGCCCGGAGACAGCCCGGCGAACTGGACGGAGGCGGGTTGATCGCCGACGGTGACTTCGACGGTTTCCGAGGTTTGTGCGAGTGGCGACGAGGGAGCGGGCTGACCCGGTTGAACATCCGGGGTGACGAGTCCGAGACCGGTTGCGTAGGCGACCAGCACATCGCCTGCACGGGCGGGCGACGCCGGCGCCGCGAGCGCCGAGTCCCCATTCGACCGGAACCAGAGAATGGCACCTTGGCCTTTGCCGGACAGGTCAACGGTGAAGATGGCGGGCTGCGCGGCGGCGACGGTTATCGACTCTGGCACGCTGATACTCTCGCCTTGGCGGACGATGATCTGATGCTCGGTGTTGACGGTGAGATCGTAAGGGATCTGGGCGTTGATTTGGCCGGGGCTGACAAAGCGCAGCGGCAGGTTGCGGCCGGCCAGCAGAACCTCAGTACCGCCGAGTTGATTGGAAAGCGATGTGCCACCAGCGAGTTGCTGCGATTGCGCGAGGCGCTCGCCGAAGATCGATACAAGCGATCCGGGAGCGATTGGCGCGTCCGCGATGAAACTGGCGGCGTTGAGGACCGCCCCTTTCGCGACGACCGGCGAAGAGCCGCCGGCCTGCACGTTGGCGTTCAGGTCGCTTGTGGCCGCGACGATATTTGTTCCGCGCGCCAACACCGCGACGGCGGTTACTCGTGTTGCGCCAGAGCGCGCGGGAAGCCAGGTCGCCGACCAGACTCCATTACCGGTGTGAACCATCGGAACGGGCGGATCGCCGTTGGAGAATCGCGCGACGACCGTGCCATTTTGTATCAGAGGCTGACCGCAATCGTCGATCACTTTGACTTGCAGGCTGGAGGCGGTGGCTAGCGTAACCGATGCGTTATCGCGAGGTGCCGCCCATTGCGGAAGTAAGCGGGCCGGATTGCACGAGGCGCCGCGACCGTTGGCGGAGGTACGGAATTCCGCGCCGACGACGAGATTTAAGACGTTGATCGTGCGGATGGCGCCGTCGAAGAACTGCAGTGTGATTGCGCCCCGGTAAACACCCGCGGCGAGCCGGGAGACGTCCGGCGCGACGACAATCCGGCCCGGTGCTTCCGGTCCGATCGAGGCCGACAACGGTGCGTGGCTGAGCCAGTTGGCGCCGTCAAACGTCAGGCGGCCGGACGCAAACTGCGCCTGAGCGGTGCTGGGGTTGGAAACCAAAACGTTCTGCGAGGGAGTGTCGTCGCCAGCGAATGAGGTGAAGATAAGGCCGGAAGCGCTAAGTTCGGGGCCGGGAGAAGATCCGGGCGGAAGCACTTGCAGAGTGACTGTAACTCGTTGCGGTGAGTTGACCGCGCCGGGCGAGACGAATTCTATTTGGCCCTGATACTCGCCGGGCGCGAGGCTACGAGGGACGACAGTCACGTCGACGGATGGGACCGAAAGGCTGTTCGCCGTACTCGTTCCCGAAGCCGGCGCCACGCGGAGCCAATCGCCGCCGCGCAACGTCGTTGCGCGGGCGTTCCAGGAAATCGAACCAGATCCGACATTCAGAACTCCGATACTCTGCGGCAGCGGCACTCCGCCCCCCGAGACCGAGGTGAATGCCAGTCCGCGTTGCGAAAGCAGAAGTTTTCCTTGCACTTCGCTGATTGCGAGCGTGACCGGGATAGTCACCGGTTCTCCTCCGGCGGCTAACACGGTGACGGCGCCTGTAAAGGTTCCAGTACTCAGCGCCGACGGGCTGATCGCGACCGAGACTTCCGCTTCTTGCCCAGGTGCAAGGGTAATGGCCGCCGGCTCGACCCGGAGCCAGGTTTGGTTGACGGAGAGCGAAACCGGAAGCCGTGTGCCGCCGGAGTTGGAGAGGGTTATCGAACCCGATGCCTCGGCCGCGCCCTTCGGAACGGCGAAGGACAATGTCCGTGCGGAAACGGTGAGGCGCGCGGGAGCGGCGGGCGGAACATTTGCCGTCAGAGTGAATGTCTCCGTCAACGCACCGGAGCGAATCGTCACAGTCGCCGTTCTGGTTCCGGGTTCGAGCCCGTTGAAGTTTGCGACATAACGAATGGCGGCCGGGAGTGTGCCTTCCGCTGGAGTGACGGTGAGCCAATTCTCGGATGAAGTGGCGCGGAACGGCAGCCCAGGAGTCGAAGGAATTGCGTCGATGGTTCCCGATCCCGCCGTGTTCAACGTCGCGGCCGACGGCGCAATCCGAAAAGACGGCGCTCGGGCGAGCACTGCCCTGATCCTGTGATTGAACGAGTCCGCGATGTAGAGATTGCCAGCCGGATCGAGGGCGATTCCGGCCGGATTGTTCAGACGCGCGCGGGTCGCCGGGCCGCCGTCGCCGCTGAATCCGCTCGCCGATCCGGCGACAGTTTCCAATGTTCCTTCGGCGCTAATCCGGCGGACTCTGCCGTTGCAGCCTTCGGCGAAGTAAAGCAGCCCAGATCCGTCGATGGCGATTCCGCGCGGCGAACAGATCGGCCCGGTGGCTGGGGCGCCGTCCGGCGACAGATTGGAGGTGCCGTTCCCGGCGACCGTTGCAATCGCGCCGCGCGTGTCCACCCTTCGGATGCGATTGTTGAACGCGTCCGAGAAGTAGAAATTGCCCAGGCGATCGAACGCGAAGAAAGTCGGGTAGTTGATCGTGGCCGCGGACGCGGGCCCGCCGTCGCCGCTGAATCCAACCGCTCCGGTGCCAACCACGATGCTTACTCTCCCTGAGCGGTCCACGCGCAGTATCCGGTGCCGGTTGATGTTCTCGCCAAAGTAAATGTCGCCATTCGGCGCGACAGCCAGAGACGCGGGATGCCCGCCGAATTGCACGGTCGCCGCCGAATCGCCGTTACGCGCGGCTTCGCAGCACCCACCGCCGAACAGGGTTGTCAGCCGGCCAGTCGCCGAAAGCGTGTAGACCTGGAAGGGCGAACGCGTCAGCATGTCGCCGTTGGCCAGTGGAATCAATACTCCGAATTGAGATCTCCTCTGCGGGTGGCTAATCGTTCGGTTCCCATACACACGCACGAATCCGCCTTCCGCAGTCCGCCGGTGGACGCTCCAATTCCCGGAGTTCGCCACCCAAAGCGATCCGTCTGTGGCCACCGCCACGGCTTCCGGCCGGTCCAAGGTCGCGGCGACGGCGGCGACACCCTCATTCGATTCGCGATAGCGATCGTTGCCGGCGATTGTCGTGATTACTTCGTTCGCGGCGATTCGCCTGATTCGCATATTGCCAAGGTCGGAAAAAAACATATTCCCGGCCGAGTCGAACACGAGCGAATGCGGATCAAAAACCTGGGCGCGCGAGGCCGGACCGCCGTCCCCGGAGAGACCTTCTTCACCAAGGCCCGCAACGACGGCCGGTTGACCTGGGCCCGTTACCCGAAAGATCGTCCGGACATCGGCGAAGTAGACTCGTCCCGCGTTATCGACGCCAACACCGTTGACGCTGTTGAAGTGTATCGCGGCGGTGGTAATGATGCCAGCGGCGTCGACGCGTCTTACCCGCTTGTTCTGCCAATCGGCAATATAGAGAATTCCGTCGCGGCTGACCGCGATTCCCTCCGGAAAGTTCAGCTGTGCCTGCACCGCGGGGCCGTTGTCTCCCGACAATCCGGCGCTCCCGTTGCCAGCGACCGTCGTGACGATGCCGTTCGATAGCCGCCGCACGCGGTGATTCCCAGTCTCCAATATGTACAGCGAGTCGTCCGGCCCAAAGGAGATCGCCGCCGGCGCAAGCCGCGCCGATGCCGCAGCGACGCCCTCCGCCGTCGAAGTTCCGCCGCCGGCAAGTCGCACCGCGCCGCCGTCGACGAGCAACCAGATTACTCCGCCTTCGAAGAACGCCATCCGGCCTTTGCTGTCGACCGCCGCGCCATCGGGCCGCAGCAGGCTTCTTGAAGTCGGATCGCCACCAAACGTTGAGAGCCCCTGAATGCCGTTTCCGGCAACGACGTTTAACCGGCCATTGGAGGCGATTCGCCCAACAATGGCATTGTCCGGGTCCGAGAAGTAGACAGTGCCATCCGGCGCTACCGCCACCGCTCTTGCGAATCCAAGCGGGGCGTCGAGGGCGGGCTTTCCGTCGCCGTCAAACAGCCAGTCGGTCCCGACAGCCGTTGTGATTACCGGCTCTTGCGCCTGTAAACACATCACTGCCAACAGCATTCGAAACATCAAACGGTTGATCGGCATCTTCGTTCGACCAATATACAGGAGTATTCCGAAAGATTATCGCTAGGCTTGTAAAAAGGGCTTAAGAGCGCGGATCGCCTGGCGTGTGCGGTGCGGGTTTTCAATGAACGAGAACCGCACGTGGCCTTCGCCCATCGGTCCAAAACCGATGCCCGGCGATACCGCCACCAGCGCCTTTTCCATCAGCAGCTTCGCGAATTCCAGCGAACCCATCGGTGCAAATCGATCCGGGATCTTGGCCCATAGAAACATCGATCCTTGCGGCGTTGTTACCGGCCAACCGGCGGCGTTCAAGCCCTCGACCAACACATCGCGCCGCTCCTGATAGATGTCGCGAATTTTGATGGTCTCTTCCTCGCACTCGCGCAGCGCGATGATCGATGCAATCTGAATCGGCTGAAACGTCCCGTAGTCGAGGTAGCTCTTGATGCGGCTCAGTGCGTAGATCATCTTCGGATTGCCGAGGCAAAATCCGACGCGCCATCCGGCCATGTTGTAGCTCTTCGACAGCGAGAAAATCTCGACGGCGATGTCCTTGGCACCCGGCACTTGCAGAATACTCGGCGGCTTGTAGCCGTCGAAACCGAGATCGGCGTAGGCGAAATCGTGCACGATGTAGGAGCCGTGCAGTTGCGCGAGCCGCACGATCTCTTTCATGAAGGGCAGGTCGACGCAGGTGGTTGTGGGATTGTGCGGGAAGGAGATGAGGATGACCTTCGGCTTCTTCTCCGCGGGCTTTTTGTAGAGATCCTCGAGCCCTTGCAAAAACGTTGCCGCGTCGGGCATCGGCAGCATGTGCGCTTCGCCTTCGGCCATGATCACGCCGTACTGATGAATCGGATAGGCGGGGTTGGGCGACACCACGATGTCGCCTGGCGCGATGATCGCAAACAGCAGATGCGCGATGGCGTCCTTGGCGCCGATCGTAACGATCGCTTCCTTCTCCGGATCGAGATCGACATCGTAATTGCGCTTGTAGCGCTTGACCATCTCCTGCCGCAGGTGTGGAATGCCGCGCGACATCGAGTAGCGATGGTTCTTCGGATTCCGGGCGGCCTCGACCAGTTTGTCGACGATGATCGACGGTGTTTCGCCGTCGGGATTGCCCATGCCGAAGTCGACGACATCCTGCCCCTGCGCGCGCAGCTTCGCCTTCATCTCATTGATGACGGCGAATACGTAGGGCGGTAGTTTTGCGATCCGGTAGAACTCAGACATAACTTACGCCGTAACGGCCTCTGCGACCGGTTCCTTATGCTTGCACTCGTCGTTGGCGCATTGCAAGAAGGCGCCTGACTTGAGGAACTTCTCCAGCATGTAATTCGCGCCGCACTTGGGACACGGCTTGTCGACCGGCTTCGCCCACGCCACGAAGTCGCACTTCGGATACTGGTTGCAGCCGTAGAACGTCTTGCCGCGCTTGGACCGGCGTTCGATCAGATCGCCTTCCTTACACTGCGGACAAGTTACGCCGATCGTCTTCTGCTTGACGTATTTGCACGTCGGGTAGTTGGAACACGCCGTGAACTCGCCGAACCGGCCCGACTTCATCACCAGATTGTTATTGCATTGCGGACACAGCTCATCGAGTTTGACATCGGCCTTCTTCTCGGCCTGTCCGAGTTGCCGCGTGGTCTTGCAATCGGGGTATCCGGTGCAAGCCATGAACTGTCCGAAGCGGCCCTTCTTGAGGACCATCGGACGGCCGCAGTTAACGCAGTATTCGTCCTCGCCCTGTTCGCCCAGGTCTTCGGTTGACGTTGTTGGAATCTCGCGCGTCGAAGTGCACTCGGGGTAGCCGGTGCAGGCGATAAAGCTGCCATGCCGGCCCCACTTGATGACCATCGGCTTGCCGCATTTGTCGCAGACGAAGTCGGTCGGCTTCTCCATGCGCTTGATGTCGGTCATCTGCACGGCGGCGCGTTCCAGATCGGTGGAGAATTTCTCGTAGAAATCTCCCATCGCGTTGCGCCAGTCGATCGTGCCTTCTTCGATCTCGTCGAACCGTTCTTCCAGGCGGGCGGTGTAGAGAACGTCGAAGATGTCGGCGAAGGACTCCAGCAGCAGGTCGGTGACCACGGTGCCGAGTTCGGTCGGCACGAACTTGCCGCCCTCCTTTTTCACGTATTCGCGCTCTTGAATTGTCGAAAGAATCGAGGCGTAGGTCGAGGGCCGGCCCACTCCCTTGGCTTCCAACTCCTTCACCAGCGTCGCTTCGGTGTAGCGCGGCGGCGGCTCGGTGAAATGCTGTTCGGGCTCGATGGCCTTGAACCGCAACTCTTCGCCCTGCGCGACGAGCGGCAGTTTGTGTTTCAGCTCTTCGTCTTCTTCGTCCTTGGCGTCCTTGCCTTCTTCGTAGACCGCCAGGAAGCCATTGAACTTCATGACCGAACCGGTTGCGCGGAACAGATAAGAGTCCTTGGACTTGCCCGTTGCCGCGACATCGATCGTCGTTTGATCGAAGATCGCCGGCATCATCTGCGAAGCCACGAAGCGGTTCCAGATGATCGTGTACAGCTTCAACTCGTCTTCCTGAAGGAACTTCGCCAGCGACTCGGGTGTGCGAGCGGCCGAGGTCGGACGGATCGCTTCGTGCGCGTCCTGCGCGTCCTTCTTGCCGCGATAGACATTGGCCTTCTCGGGCAGGTAGCCTTCGCCGAATTTCTTGCCGATGAACTCGCGCGCTTCGGTCAGCGCATCGTCGGCCACACGCACCGAATCGGTACGCATATAGGTAATCAGGCCGGTCGCGCCCTCGTCGCCGAGTTCGACGCCTTCATACAAACGCTGTGCGATCATCATCGTGCGCTTGACGGAGAACCGCAACTTGCGCGCGGCTTCCTGTTGCAGCGTCGAAGTGATGAACGGCGGTACCGGATTGCGCTTCTTTTCCTTCGTCCCGACCGATTGCACAACGTACGCCGCGCCGTCCAGATCCTTGACGATCGCGTTGGACGTCTCCTCGTTGCCGATGACCGGATTTTCACCGTTGCGCTTGGCCAGGCGCGCTTTGAGCACTGGCGGCTTCTTCGCATTCAACGCAATGTCGATCGTCCAGTATTCGGTTTTTTCGAACGCCTGAATCTCGCGCTCGCGGTCGACGATCAGCCGCAGCGCGACGGTTTGAACGCGCCCCGCCGAGAGCCCGCGCCGTACCTTATCCCAGAGCAGCGGAGAGATTTTGTAACCGACCAAACGGTCGAGAACGCGCCGTGCCTGCTGCGCATCGACAAGATTGGTGTTGACCGTTAGCGGCTTCTCGAAGGCCTTGCGAACCGCGTTCGCCGTGATTTCGTTAAACATCACGCGGAAGATGGCCGGGCCCTTTCCGGCCTTGGACTGCAACTCTTCCTGCAGGTGATAACAGATGGCTTCGCCTTCGCGATCCGGGTCAGCCGCCAGATAGATGTTGTCGGCGCCTTTGGCCGCCGCCTTCAGTTCGCCGATGAGCTTTTTCTTGCCCTCGATGACTTCATAGGTAGGCTCGAAGCCGCGGTCCACATCCACCGCGAGATCGTTCTTTGGCAGGTCCTTGACGTGGCCGAGCGAGGCTTTGACGACGAAGTCCTTGCCCAGATATTTTCCGATTGTTTTCGCCTTCGCCGGCGACTCGACGATGACGAGTGATTTCGACATGATTGAATTTCCAGTGTAACCGCTAAACGGGTCGAGTGTCGGTTACCAAACCTTGACGTACTGCTTGCCGGGGAGCTGTCTTGCCAGTCCTAGGAGTTCCAGTTCGAACAAAGTCGCGACAATCTCAGACGAGGAATAGTTTTCCAAACCGGACAACAAGTCGTCAACATGAACCGGCTGGTCTACCTTCAGTTTTGCCAGAATCTCGTCGCCCAGAACCGAGTTTGGGCCGAGGGGCAACGTGCCCTGTTTGCGGTTATCCTCAATAGATGCGCCGCCGCCGTTTTGGATGCGCCGCCGCATCTCCGGACTCAGTTCGTTGATTACGTCCTGAGCGGTGGTTACCAGTTTCGCGCCTTGTCGAATCAGCAGGTTAGGGCCCCAAGACGCCTGGCTGGTGATGTTGCCCGGAACCGCGAAGACTTCGCGACCCTGCTCCACGGCTAGGCGGGCCGTAATCGCCGAGCCAGAGTACTGCGCGCCCTCCACAACCAGCACGCCTTGACTCATTCCGGCGACGATCCTATTTCGAATCGGAAAATTCTGCGGGTAAGCCGGCGCGCCCATGGGAAATTCCGAAATCGTCAGCCCTCGCGAGACGATCTGCTCCTGCAATTTTCGATTCTCGCTGGGATAAACCATGTCGACGCCACATCCGAAGACCGCGATTGTCTTGCCGCCAACGGAAAGGGCGGATTTGTGCGCCGCGGTATCGATGCCGCGCGCCATGCCGCTGATCACACAGAGTCCCGCGGCTGCGAGTTCACCGCCGAGTTTTTCGGCCACGGCCATTCCGTAGGGTGTCGGTTTGCGCGTGCCGACAATCGCGATTGACGGATGGGAGAGCAACGACAGATCGCCGCGCGCGAATAGCAATAGCGGAGGGTCGAGAATCTCCTTTAGCAATTCCGGATAGGTGCGATCGTGAAAGCTGACCAGTGTTGCGCCAGCCGCGCGGACACGGTTCTGCTGATCGATGGCGTCGTCGAAGGTGCATCCGGAGACGATTGACCGCGCTGGTCCCGGCGGAGCGCCCGCGGCTTCAAGTTCCGATACAGAAGAGCGAAACAGCAGCTGGGGCGATTTGAACTTCTCGAGTAGTTGTATTACCCGCCGTGCGCCGAGTCCTGGCACGAGGCGCAACGCCAGCCAATGCAGTTCGTCCTCAGGCGACAAGGCGGTAGGGGAGGGGAGGGGGGCGGCGGCTGGCATCTGGAAGGCCTTAGTGTAATAGTGGCGGCATGTCTGGGAAATTCTCAATTTTGTCGCCGGAGCCCAACTGGGAGACAATCAGGAATAGATGCAAAAACAGCCGGAAGCTACGAAGCGCAAAGGAATTATTCTCGCGGGCGGCAGCGGAACGCGCCTCCATCCGATCACGGCGGCGGTGAGCAAACAACTCCTGCCGGTCTACAACAAGCCGATGATCTATTACCCGCTTTCGACCTTGATGCTGGCCGGCATTCGCGAGGTTCTGCTGATTTCCACTCCCCAGGATCTGCCGAACTACCGGGCGTTGTTCGGTGACGGATCGTCGTACGGCATTCGGATCGAATACGCCGAGCAGCCGCAGCCCAACGGCTTGGCGCAGGCGTTCGTGATAGGCCGAGAGTTCATCGGCGATTCGCCGGTGTGTCTCATCCTCGGCGACAACCTGTTCCACGGCCACGGATTGACCGGTTCGCTGCTCGAAGTGAGCGCCCGTACGGAAGGCGCGACGATCTTCGCCTACCGCGTTCAGGATCCCGGCCGCTATGGGGTTGTCGCGCTCGACGAAAACGGTTTCGCGACCAGTATTGAGGAAAAGCCTGCAAAGCCGAAGTCGAACTATGCAGTGGTCGGTTTGTATTTCTACGACAACTCGGTCGTCGACATCGCGGCCAATATCAAGCCGTCGGCGCGTGGCGAGTACGAGATCACCGATGTCAATCGAGCGTACATGGAGCAATCGCGCCTGCGGGTCGAGATCATGGGCCGCGGCGTAGCGTGGCTCGATACCGGGACGCCCGAGAGCCTGCTGCAGGCTGGGAATTTTATCGAGACCCTCGAACGGCGGCAGGGGCTCAAGGTCGGTTGTCTGGAGGAGATCGCTTTCCAACTCGGCTACATCGACTCGGCGACGCTGGAGAAGTACAAGACGTCAAACTCGGAATACTATCAGTACGTGGCGCACCTGGAATAACACAGCGCCTTCTCCCGTTACCGCCGCGCGCTGGCGACGATGGGGGCCGATAGTACGGGGCCTGGCGGCGGGACTTCAACCACGATCTTTTTCGGCCGGGCGTCGAGTTTCTTGTGCAATACGGCGATGACCGCCTTTTCGTATTTGGGAGTGCCGGGTTTGGCCGCACCGACGCCTTCGGCGATCTCTTCGTCGGTCATCTCGTGCTGCACCATTAGATACTTTTGCAGGTGATTCTTGAGGCGGTCCTGGACCAGGCGGGATTCGGAGCGATAGAGAACAAACAGGATCTGTTCGCCGGTCCCCTTGGATGCCGCGGCAAACACCTTGGACGGCTTGTTGAGCGTGCCGGCCTTCAGGTCGCGTTCCAATTTCTTCGCGCCCGCTTCGAGTTTGCCCCAGGCGGCTACTTCTGCCCTGGTCAGGCCGCAGATTTTTGCCAGCGCGGAACGATCGCGGGGGGCGAGTTTTTCGCCGAGGACGGCGAGGAACAGTGGCAGGTTGTCGACCGGGAAGTCCAATTCTGGCGGGACGTTGGTCCGCACCTTTTGCAGCTTCTGGAGGCCGGCATGATTTACCTTGGCGCCTGTCAACGCCGGACAGAAGAGGGATAGCAGCTTTTCTTCGTCGAGGAGTTTGACAATGTCGGCGGAGTTGGCCTCGGAGGCTATCGCGCGGAACTCCCTGCCGATCGCCTCGTTGGAAATTTTCGATTCCAGCTTCAACTCGCGCACATTGCTGTACTGATTCTGGGTTTTCTCGCTGAGAGTAAAGCCCATGCGAACGCGGTAGCGGAACAGGCGGAGGATGCGGGCGGGATCGTCATACAGGCTGTACTTGCCGACGATGCGCAGTTCCTTGTTTTGCATGTCGCCGATGCCGTTGGAGGGGTCGACATACAGGCCCAGCGACTGCTTGTTGAGCGACATAGCGATGGCGTTGATGGTGAAGTCGCGGCAAAGCAGATCATCATGAATTGGCGCCGGCGAGATCTGCGCCTTTGACGCGGGCTTGCCGTACACCTCTTTCCGCGACATGCCGATGCGGATGGTGACGTGCTTAGGCAGAACCAGTTCGGCGAGGTTGCGTTTGGGGTCGATCGAAACCAGTTCGGCGCCCAGCTTTTTGGGGAGTGTTTTGGCGAAAACGGCGGCGTTGCCTTCGACGGTGAAGTCGAGGTCGCGGATCTGAAAACCGCCGAGCATGTCGCGCAGTGCGGCGCCGGTCAGATAGATCGACAGGCCGGCTTCGTTGGCGGCTGCCTGCACGGACAACAGAGCCGCCATTTGCTGGACGTTGAGGTGGCTCTCGAGCATGAACATGTGATCGCTCATTGTTGGTCTCCATCCCTCCGGCGGTTAAGCGCGCGGATGATGCTGGTCGACGACCGCGCGCAACCTTCGGCGCGCGACGTGCGTGTAGATTTGGGTTGTTCCGATGTCGGCGTGGCCGAGCATGGTTTGAACGCTGCGAAGGTCCGCCCCACCTTCGAGCAAATGGGTGGCGAATGTGTGCCGGAGCACGTGCGGGCTCAGCCCGTCGAACAAGCCGGCGGTTTTACCGTGGCCGGCCAGGAGTTTCCAAAAAGCCTGACGAGTCATCTTCGACCCGCGGCCGGTAACGAACAAAAAGCGGGAGGCGCGCCCCTTGAGAATGGCAGGGCGGCCGCCGGCGAGATAGGCTTCGACGGCGTTCATCGCCGCTTGGCCCATGGGAACAAGGCGCGTCTTGTCGCCCTTTCCGGTAACCCGGATGAATCCCATGTTGAGGTTGAGGTCGTTGAGTTCGACCGCGCAGAGTTCGCTGACTCGAAGGCCGCTCGCGTAGAGAAGCTGGAGCATGGCGCGGTCGCGAAGGCCGCCGGGTTTTTCGGCGTTGGGGGAGACGAGGAGTTTTTCGATCTGCGCGGCGTTGAGGTATTTGGGGAGCGCGCGGCTCTGGCGCGGCGAGGCGAGCAACTCCGTCGGATTCTCGTCGAGAATTCTTTCGCGCTGGAGATGTTTGTAGAAGTTGCGCAGAGTGGTAAGGTGCCGGGCTACAGTCCGCGAGGACAATCCGGTGGCGAACAGCTCATCAATGTAGGACTGAATTTCGGCCTGGGAGGCTGGGACGGGGGACTCGGCCCCACCTCGGGAAGCGACGAATCGTTCGAGATCCAGCGCGTAGGAAGACACCGAGTTGGTTGCCAGGCCCTTCTCAATCCGGCAAAAGTCTAGAAATTGATGGACTTGCGCACCGAGGCAACCCAATTGGGCCATGTCACCTAATGATACAATATTGCAAAAAATGTTTGAAGGAAAAACACGGACGGCGTGAGCGGATCAACCAACAAGCGGGTACGGATCCTCCGCTTCGAACGGGAAGCGGTGACGGGGTTCGTGCATCCCCAGACCTTCCAGACTCCGGGCGGAATCGAGATGTTGACGCGGGACGGCAATATACTGACGTTGCCGTACTCCGAGGTGAAAGTCCTTTGTTTTGTTCAGGATTTCGATGATGCGACGCCGGACCTGAACAACCGGACGTTCGCCAGCCGTCCGAAGTCTCCGGGTCTCTGGGTACGGCTCGTGTACCGAGACGGGGCGATGATGGACGGCATCCTCCCGAACAATTTGCTGACGCCGGAGCCGCATGGATTTACGTTAACGCCACCAGACCTGAGCGTTACGCCACAGCGGGTCTTCGTACCCCGGGAGGCGTTGAAGTCGATCCACGTCATGGCCGTGGTCGGGAGCGGCTTGGGCCGCAACAAGAAGCCCGACGACCGGCAGATTTCAATCTTTGACTGATCCGGCGCCACTTGTTTCGGTTTTGACGCCCGCCTTCAACTCGGGCCGGTATGTGGTGGAAGCGGTGCGGTCGGCGCTGAACCAGAGCTACTCGCCGCTTGAGGTAATCGTGGTCGACGATGGGTCGACCGAGCCCTTAGCGGCTATCGCGGATCCGCGGGTGCGGGTCTTCCGTCAGGAGAATGCGGGGCCGGCGGCGGCCTTGAACCGGGCGATGGCGGCGGCGCGCGGATACTATATCGCGTTGCTGGATCACGACGAC
>Ga0169931_10009947_pt1 | contig 13615 bp, 9 predicted proteins | sample Kivu_15m_20L_FD_129675 | JGI IMG/M metagenome (GOLD analysis project Ga0169931, IMG submission 129675) | Freshwater microbial communities from Lake Kivu, Western Province, Rwanda to study Microbial Dark Matter (Phase II) - Kivu_15m_20L... | ecosystem: Environmental > Aquatic > Freshwater > Lake ...
AATCCCCTCTTCGGCCAAGGCCTGTGCTTCTTCAGCACTGGTCTGGCCTCGAATACTCCGTTCGGGTGCCTCTTGATAATGGATCCGTCGCGCCTCTTCAGCGAAACTGCGCCCGACATCTTCAGTATGTTCAACAACATAACGTGCCATTTGCAGCCAGGCAGCCTGAAGTGCCATAGCTTGAGCTTGCAGCTCTGGGCTTAAAGCTTTGGCCGTGTGCGCTGTCACTGCTTGCGAAGCCTTGGCATGTTCGTTATGGGATTCAGATGCTGTCTCGGTCGCAGCCACCCCGCGGTTTATCCGCGGCGCTGATAGCAACTTGGCGACTTGCTTGCTACCGCATTTAGGACATTCAATGAGCGAGGCATCGCGCTGCTTCTCAAAGGCATCGTGTCCAGCAAACCAACCTTCGAACCGATGGTCGTTAGCGCAGTGCAAGTTAAATACAATCATCAACCTATTGTAATGGCTCCGTAATAGCCACAAGGCGATATGCTCAAGCGATGAAACAAGCTCTTTCAGTGACCGTGGACCAATGCTTCGGCACTAACTGGTCCGGCTCAGCGCCTTATTGCTGGTCGTATGATTTCATCATCGACACCCGAACACCAGCGGAGTTTCAACTCGACCATGTGCCAGGCGCAGTGAATTGGCCGGTTTTAGATAATCACCAGCGTGTAACCATCGGTACGATGTATCAGCGCGACGGTGCATTCAAGGCCAAGCGTGAAGGCGCTATTTTGGTAGCGAGAAATATTGCAAGCCTTATCGAACAACATGCGCGAGCGCTCGATAAGCATGCACGCCTGCTGATTTATTGTTGGCGCGGTGGCAATCGTTCCGGGTCTTTATCCACGGTCCTAGCGCGGATTGGCTTTCGCTGTGATGTTTTGGAAGGTGGTTACAAAGCCTTTCGGCACTGGGTGATGGAAGACACGGCAAAGCGTGCCAAGCAACTTCATATTCAAATCATTGCTGGAAGAACAGGTAGCGGTAAAACCGATTTGCTACATCAACTCGAAGCACAAGCCGAACAGGTTATTGATTTGGAGGCCTTGGCAAAACATCGAGGATCACTGCTTGGCGAAGAACCAGACCTTCTACAGCCAAGTCAGCGCCTTTTTGAAAGTCAATTGTGGTTTAGGCTCGGACAATGCAGACCTGAAAGGCCAGTTTGGCTCGAGTCCGAAAGTCGAAAAATAGGCATGATTCAAATACCGGAATCATTGATTGAAGGGATGCGCGCATCCGCCCACTATCAGCTTGAGGTCAACCTAAACATCAGAACTCAGTATCTTTTAAAACATTATCAACATTGGATCGACCAACCCAAAGGCTTAGCAGGACAACTAAAAAAACTTAAGCCCTTTATGAGCCTTGAGACCTTCGACGCATTGATGTCATGCCTGAGCGAAGGTCGTTTGACAGATCTAGTCAGCATACTTCTTGAGAGGTATTACGACCCCTTATACGATCGTTCGATGGGCAAAAATTATCAGGCGTGCAAGCGAGTTGTTTCGCTCGATAGTCTCGAACCAAGCGCGATCCGCGATCTCGCAAGTTCACTCGCGCGCGAAAGCCCGCGGATCGAGGTTTGATCTGCGCTCAGGGCTTTGCCGATGTACTGGCGATCCGATTAGGAAATGTTTTTACGTCTGCCTGTGCACGAAGATACTTTAGATATTGTTCTGACAACAAACGTCCTTCAAGCGATGCGAGTTGATCGCGAATCATCGGGACTGATGACTTCAACTGGTCCGCTGGCGCAGGAATAATCGATCCGAGCACGATCACACGGTAACCCTGATCCGAGACCGTTAGACCAACGACTCGTTGCTTAGCTTGAGTACCCAGCTTAAATGCTGCCACAAGGCTTGCTTGATCGAGCCCAGCGGGTTGACCGCGACCAATCACCATAGGCTCGGAAAACGATTGCATAAGGCCCTGAATAGCCTGATTTTTAAAGAGCTCGGCAGACTTCAATCGGCTTGTATCAAAGCCGGAAAGTTGCTTGTTTAGGGCTTCGATCAATTGCTCACCCTCAAGCTTTGCCTTTTCCATCGCAGCCTGCACAACCCATGCTTCGACGACTGCATCGCGAACCGCATCAAGCGGCGGACTGCTCGGTGGCTGGTACTGGTTTAGGCGTGCTGACACCAACACACCGGGGGCAATCTCGATAGCATCGGTATTACGCTTAGATCGAATAGACTCTTCTGAAAAAACGGCTCTCAAGACCCGAGGATCGATATCAGCCTTTTCCATCGCTTTGGCCTGATTTGACTGAAACCGCCCATCGGGTCGAAGCCCCTTAAAGCTTTGGGTCTGACGACTAATCTTTTTTGCGGCTGGCTGCAGACTGTCGCTTTGTTCATAGACGATGTTGCTAAAACTCTCGGCCAATTCGGTGAAGCGCTTTTGCGCCTTTTCCTGCTTCATTTGTTGCTCAATATCACCACGAACCTGTTCGAAGGGCTTGAGCTTGGCAGGACGAATATCGGTTAGCTTGATGACATGCACACCAAATTCACTCACGACCGGCTCAGAAATCGCTCCAGGTTTCATCGCAAAAACCGCATCGGCGAAAGGCTTCACCATCGCATCACGGCTGAAAAACCCGAGATCGCCACCTTGAGCCGCCGAGCCAGAATCCTTTGACCACTGCTTGGCAAGCGCGGCAAAGTCCTTACCCTCCTTTATCGATACGAGAACAGATTTTGCTTGATCAATCGCCTGCGCCTTGGCTGCCTCGCTTGCCGACGCTGAAAGTTCAAACAAGATGTGGCTTGCACGACGCTGCTCTGGCTCGCCAAATCGGTTGGGGTTTTGTTCGTAAAAGGTTTTTACAGCGTCCGGGTCAGCGGTCTCGCCTGCTACCAAATCCTTCGCACTCAAAACTAAGAGCTCAACATCTGCATAGGCTGACTGCTCAAATCGCTTTGATTCCTTCTTAAAAAACGCTTCAAGTTGCTCGGGTGTGGGCTTGACCTGGTCGCGGAACTGCTTGGCAGTCAATAGCCGCTGCCTGATCTCACGCTTTTCGAGTTGAGCCGCAACAATCGACTGAAGCACAGGCGTAGGCAGAAAACCGCTACTTCCAAGAGCATCAGGAAGGGTTCGAAGCGCAAGCTCTTGTCTTAAGCTCTGCTCAAACTGAAATTCAGATTTACCTTGGGCAGCGAGCAAGGTTTTATACTGTTCTAAGTTAAACGAACCGTCAGCTTGTCGCAGATTGGGGATGCTGCCAATCTCCTCCCTAAGCCGCATATCACCAACATGGATACGCCTATCGAAGGCCTGTCCCTGTAATAAGGCATCTTGAATTAATCGATCGAGAACTTCCTGCCGAAGAGCTGGGCTATCAAGTGTGGCGGAATCGACTGCCCGCCCAGTCATCGAAGCGACACGTCGCATTTGATCGAGTTGTTCGCGATGAGCCGATTCAAAACGCTCCCGGGGAATAGGCTTTCCATGGACCTCGGCAACATGCGTGCCGTCGCCCATGAACTGGTCATAACCCGAGATACCCCAGAATACGAAGGAAGGAAAAATGAGAACAATAAGGGCGCCGAGCATCAAACGCTTGTGATCTCGGATCCATTCAAAAAGGCCCATCTTGAGCTCCAACAAAAAAGGCGAACTTTCGTTCGCCCTCATTTGCGCGATTGCTATATTTCTTCGCTCATCGCTTGTTCAGTCTTGGCGGAGTGGACGGGACTCGAACCCGCGACCCCCGGCGTGACAGGCCGGTATTCTAACCGACTGAACTACCACTCCGAATTCGTCTATTGTAACTCAAATTTCATCTCAAGCAGGAACGACTTGGTGGGTGCTGAGGGGTTCGAACCCCCGACCTACGCCTTGTAAGGGCGCCGCTCTACCAACTGAGCTAAGCACCCTACTTGAGCTCTCCATTCTAGCACGCTCAGTGCTTAAGACGCTCGAGTTTTGCGTTTTCCTCGCTTGTCTTAAGCACCGCTGCTTCAGCAACTGGCTTTGCCGCATCCTCTGTTTCCTCGGGAAGCGGCGCAGGCTTACTTTGCAGGGCCAGATCGAGCACTTGATCGATCCATTTAACAGGGACAATCTCGAGCCTGTTTTTGACATTATCTGGAATTTCTTGCAGGTCTTTCACGTTCTCTTCAGGAATAAGAACGGTCTTAATACCACCACGATGCGCTGCGAGTAATTTCTCTTTGAGGCCACCAATGCCCAGCACTTCACCTCTTAAAGTGATCTCACCTGTCATGGCCACATCCGATCGCACCGGAATCCCCGTGAAAACAGAAACCATGGCCGTTGTCATCGCTATCCCTGCACTCGGTCCATCTTTAGGCGTTGCGCCTTCGGGCACATGGACATGCAAGTCCCACTTCTCGTGAAAATCTTTGGTGATGCCAAGCCTGGCAGCACGCCGGCGCACTACCGTCATGGCAGCCTTCACCGACTCTTGCATGACATCGCCAAGCTTCCCAGTCGACAGGGCCTTACCTTTGCCAGGAACTGCCGCAGCCTCGACGGTCAAGAGCTCGCCACCGACCTCGGTCCAGGCAAGCCCGGTAACCTGGCCAATTTGATTCTCCTTTTCAGCAATTCCAAAAGTAAATCGCTGAACGCCAAGGTATTTATCTAGATTTTTACTGGTGACCTGAACCTTTGACGACTTCTTGGCAAGCAAAAGAGCCTTCACCACTTTGCGACAAATTTTAGAGATTTCGCGTTCGAGTGAACGAACACCGGCCTCTCGCGTGTAGTAGCGAACAACGTCTCGAATCGCCGACTCGGCCACACTGAGCTCGTTAGTTTTTAGACCGTTATTGTTCATTTGCTTGGGCAGCAAGTAGCGCTGAGCAATATGAACTTTCTCGTCTTCGGTATAGCCCGATAAACGAATCACTTCCATACGGTCGAGCAATGCTGGGGGAATGTTGAGGGTATTAGCGGTCGCTACAAACATCACATCCGATAAGTCGTACTCGACCTCAACATAGTGATCGACAAAGGTGCTGTTTTGCTCAGGATCGAGCACCTCAAGCAATGCGCTTGCCGGATCTCCACGAAAGTCCATGCCAAGCTTGTCGACTTCATCGAGCAAGAATAGGGGGTTTCTCACGCCGACTTTCGTGAGATTTTGCAGGATTTTTCCGGGCATCGAGCCGATGTAAGTGCGCCGATGACCACGAATCTCCGCTTCATCGCGGACGCCGCCAAGCGCCATACGAACAAATTTTCGATTGGTTGCCTTGGCCATCGACTGACCAAGCGAGGTCTTGCCAACGCCTGGGGGCCCAACGAGGCAAAGAATAGGTGCCTTGACCTTATCAACGCGTTGTTGCACCGCGAGATACTCAAGAATGCGCTCCTTAACCTTCTCAAGGCCAAAGTGATCCTGATCGAGGATTTCTTCAGCTTTCGTGAGGTCTGAGCTGACCTTGCTCTTCTTTCGCCAAGGCAATCCAGTAATCGTATCGATATAGTTTCTAACCACGGTTGCTTCGGCTGACATCGGCGACATCAAGCGTAGTTTTTTAAACTCGGCTTCGGCCTTTTTGAGCGCCTCTTTGGGCATCCTGGCCGCCTTGATCTTCTTATCAATCTCCTCCATGTCAGCGCCATCTTCACCCTCGCCGAGCTCTTTTTGTATGGCTTTGACCTGCTCGTTGAGGTAGTACTCGCGCTGAGATTTTTCCATCTGACGCTTGACTCGGCCACGGATACGCTTCTCAACCTGCAAAATGTCGAGTTCGGATTCGATCAAGGCAAGAAGCTTCTCAAGCCTGTCGTGAACAGGAAAGGTCTCCAGGATTTCTTGCTTCTGTTCGATTTTCACCGGCAAATGCACAGCGACCGTGTCTGCCATACGACCTGGTTCATCGATGCTGCCCAAGGAAGCGAGAATCTCGGGAGGAATCTTCTTGTTCAGTTTTACATACTGATCAAACTGGGTCAGGATTGCGCGGCGCAAGGCTTCAATTTCTGGCGAACTTCCAGCCGCAACCTCAACCAGTTTGTAGTCGCAGGTGAAGTGCGGATCATCGCTATGGACTTCGTCGATCTTTGCCCTCTGAACCCCTTCCACAAGCACCTTGACCGTGCCGTCGGGCAATTTGAGCATTTGCAGGATATTCGAAACGCAACCTAAACGATGGATGTCGTCAGCGCTTGGATCGTCTTTAGAAGCGTTGCGCTGGGCAACCAGCATGATCGATCGCCCCTGCTCCATGGCACTTTCAAGCGCTTTGATCGATTTGGGTCGCCCAACAAAAAGTGGGATCACCATATGCGGGAAGACCACTACATCACGCAATGGCAACAGAGGAAGTCCTTTTAGGTTTTCTTGGCTCATCTTGGCTTTACTCCATGGGTCAAGGCCGCGCGACTGCCGAGAGACTCATTAGCCCTCGGAAAACTTGCGGCTCGGTCATAGCCCTAGTTTAATTTGAACCGGCAACCTTGGCGGTTTCAGCGTAGATCAGGAGGGGTTTTGCACCGGCTTCGATTGCATTTTCATCGAGAACAACCTTCGCGACATGCTGCTGCCCAGGAAGATCGAACATCACATCGAGCAGCGAAGCCTCAAGAATCGAGCGAAGTCCACGTGCACCGGTCTTGCGTTTGATAGCCTTGCGCGCGATCGCATGCAAAGCCTCAGGTCGAATCTCAAGCTCGACGTTTTCCATCGCAAACAGTCGAGCGTATTGCTTAACCAAGGCATTCTTGGGGGTGATCAAAATATCAACAAGCGCCTCTTCGGTCAGTTCGTCGAGTGTGGCAATCACAGGCAATCGACCGACGAGTTCAGGAATCAAACCAAACTTGATCAGGTCTTCAGGTTCTATATCTTGCAATAGTTCGCCAACCTTGCGCTCAGAGGCACTTCGCACGCTCGCGCTAAATCCAATGCCCGATCGCTCCGAACGATCACGGATGACTTTCTCAAGACCATCAAAGGCGCCGCCACAAATAAAGAGAATATGCGTGGTGTCGATTTGTACAAAATCCTGATTGGGATGCTTTCGTCCGCCTTGAGGCGGAACCGCGGCAACCGTACCTTCGATCAACTTCAATAAAGCCTGTTGAACACCCTCGCCTGAAACATCACGGGTGATCGAGGGGTTGTCTGATTTGCGGGAAATCTTGTCGATCTCATCGATATAAACAATGCCGTGCTGCGCCTTTTCAACATCGTAGGCACAGTTTTGCAAAAGCTTTTGGATGATGTTTTCAACATCTTCACCAACATAACCCGCTTCGGTGAGCGTAGTCGCATCAGCTATAACAAAGGGAACGTTGAGTAATCGCGCAAGCGTCTGCGCGAGCAAGGTCTTGCCTGAGCCCGTCGGCCCTATGAGCAAAATATTGCTCTTGGCAAGCTCCACTTCGTCTTTATCACCCTGATGCTTGAGCCGCTTGTAGTGGTTGTATACGGCGACAGCCAGCACCTTTTTTGCGTGTTCTTGCCCAATGACATACTGGTCGAGAATGTCGCGAATTTCGGTTGGGGTAGGCAGACCATCGCCCGAGCCCGAAGTACCTTCGGCCTGCGCTTCATCACGAATAATATCGTTACAAAGGTCGATGCACTCATCGCAAATAAAGACCGAAGGGCCTGCGATAAGTTTGCGAACTTCGTTTTGGCTTTTGCCACAAAACGAACAGTACAGCAGCTTTTCGCTGCTACCCTTTTTTTCACTCATGCCGACGGTGCACCTTCGCTGCGATTACTCAATACCCGATCGATGAGACCATAGCTTACCGCATCGTCAGCAGACATGAAGTTGTCACGATCGGTATCACGCTCAATCCGCTCAATCGCTTGCCCGGTTCGTTCTGACAAAATCCGGTTGAGCCGTTCACGCAAATACAGGATTTCTCTAGCCTGGATCTCGATGTCTGAGGCTTGTCCATGGGCCCCACCAGAGGGTTGGTGGATCATGATCCTCGCATTGGGCAGCGCAAAACGCTTTCCTTTTGCTCCTGCGGCCAGCAAAAAAGCACCCATGCTCGCTGCAATCCCCATACAGAGCGTCGACACATCGGGCTTGATAAATTGCATGGTGTCAAACATGGCCATACCGGCAGACACCGAACCACCAGGCGAATTGATATAAAAAGAAACATCTTTGTCAGGGTTTTCTGATTCCAGGAACAGTAATTGTGCGACGACGAGATTAGCGGTCACATCCATGACAGGCCCGACCAAGAAAATCACCCGCTCGCGCAAAAGCCTCGAGTAAATATCATAGGCCCGCTCACCCCGTCCGCTTTGCTCGACCACGATTGGGACCATGCCGAGCGCTTGGGTATCGAGCGCAGAGCCATGAGACATGGCCCGAGTTGCCAGATGCGCGTTGACCAGATCCTCAACCAGACTATTTCTTGTCATGTCACGCCGCCTGTTGCATCAGTTCATCGAAGGCTAAGTCTTTGTCGGAGACCTTGGCGTGTTGCAAAACGTAGTCCACCACATTTTGCTCAATCGCTAAAGCTTCGACTTCAGCTAAACGTTGCCGGTCGCTAAAGTAATAGCGAATGACCTCTGCCGGGTTTTCATAGGACGCAGCCGCTTCCTCGACAATCGCCCTAACCTGCTCGGGCTTAGGCTGTAGCTGCTGCTGCTTCACGAGCTCGCTCACGATCAAGCCGATTTGCACACGTTTCTTCGCCGAATCTTCGAAAGCCTCGCGAGGAATAGGCATTTGCTTCACATCGATGCCACGTTCTGCGAGATCCTGCTTTGCTCGTTCGGCCAAGGCGTCCATTTCGGACTCGATCAAGGCCTTGGGCAGATCAAAGGAAGAAACCTTGGGTAACGCGTCCATGACAGCCGCCTTAACCCGAGCCTTGACTCGCTGTGCCACCTCACGTTCTAAATTCTTTCTAATCTCAGCACGCAATTTCTCGATATCACCGTCGGGGACACCGAGCTGTTGCGCGAAGTCTTGGTTTACATCGGGGAGCACTGGCTCTTCAACTTTATGGATCGTTGCCTCGAAGTTAGCCAGTTTTCCAGCGAGCTTTTCAGCGCCATAGTTTTCGGGGAACTGCACCGGAAATTGCAAGCCAAGCCCTTTGGCTTGCCCGAGCAAGCCCTTTTCAAAATCAGGGAGCATGCGACCTTCACCCAGAACGACGCTGAAACCCTCGGCGCTTCCGCCCTCGAAGGCAACACCGTCTAAGGTTCCACGAAAATCAATAGTGACCTGGTCACCACTCGCTGGGGCCCTGTCGACCTCATGCCAGCTCACACGTTGCTTTCTTAGAACTTCGACGGTTTTCTCGATTTCTGCCTCACCGACCTGCGTGTGGATTCGCTCGACTTCGAGCTCGGCAACCGGTCCAAGACTGACTTCAGGATAGACCTCAAAACTTGCAGAGAACTCCAAGCTCGGGCTGTCAAATTGCAATTCGCCTTGTGGCGCGACGTCGGGCGCACCAGCCACGCGAAGCTGCTGCTCCTGGGCAAGCTTAGAAAAGGCCTCTGAGATAAGGTCAGAAAGAATCTCGCTTCTCGTGCTTCCGCCATACATCGATTCGATCATCTTCATAGGCACTTTGCCGGGCCTAAACCCCTGCATCTTGGCGGTACGTGCTATCTGCTTCAGCTTGGTCACTGCGCGCCGCTCAAGCTCAGCCGTTGACACCGATAAGGCTGCCCGTCGTTGCAGGCCTTCAATCACTTCTATCGTGCTCATAACCCATTCACTTCATGACAAAAATAAGATTCCGAAAAAAACTGCCCAATGCTCTTTTGGGAAGATTACCGCTGGTGCGGCCGAAAGGACTCGAACCTTCACGCCTTTCAGCGCCAGGACCTAAACCTGGTGCGTCTACCAATTCCGCCACGGCCGCTCAATGGGTAGTGTAACTGCCTTCAACAACTCGCCCATAATGAAGCCTCTTTTCCCTGCTTAGAAACTGCCAAAACCTGCCGCCATCCAGTGATTTCACCAACAAGTCCTACCACGCGTGCAAGCCCATCGAAGGGCGCACTGCGCTTTTTTCACGGCGTTGATCATGTGGAGAATTTTCCAGTCGCCTCGGTTTTATTGCCGCGCAATATTCGAAGCAAGGTCATGACGATTTACGGATTGGCCCGCTTTGCGGACGATCTTGCCGACGAGGGATCTTGGACTGTCGGGCAGCGGCTCGCTTTTTTGAAAGAACTCTCAAACATGCTTGCCGGCTCAGAGCCCGGACCATGGTTGAGAGCTGCCGGACTAGCCGACAAAGCGAAAGGGCTATGCGAGGATTGGCATATGCAAGGCCTGGATCAGCAAACCCACATTACTTCTGAGATGCAACTCATGCTCGCTGCCTTTACTTGGGACGCGCGTGGCTTTTGGCCCGAAACAGCCGAGCAATTTGACTGCTACTGTCGCGGTTCAGCGGCGAGTGTCGGAAGGATGCTGCTCGCACTGCATCGGGTCGAAGGCGCCTCCTGTTTACAGGCTTCCGATGCGATTTGTACCGCCCTACAACGTCTCAACATGTTGCAGGATTGCGCAATCGACGCCAAACGCGGCCGCATTTATGTCCCTGCATGCGAGCTGCGAGCGATGGGCTATCAGGCCGCCGATTGGTTTCGTTTTTGCGCCGAGGGCCAATTACCCGACAGCATAAGGCAATGGGTACGGCTTTCAGCAAGGACTCAGTCAGAGCAGCTCCGATTAAACCAGCATTTAGCTGCGGCGCTGCCTTTGCGTTTAGCGCTGGAATTAAGGGCCATTATTGCCGCGGCTGCAAGCATCGCGCGGGCGATGAGTCGATCACCTGATCCTGTGATGGATCGCCCTAGCATCGGTAAGGCTTTGAGGGGTACTGGCGCGTTTCGGCTGCTTCGCGATTGGATCTTCGGACTTTCCTCCGATGCCTGAGCCAGCCCATCAGGACCATATCCAAGGAAAGCAAGCATGAGCCCCGATGTCTACTGTCGAGAGAAAGCTGCCGCGAGTGGCTCAAGCTTTTACTACAGCTTTCTTTACTTGAGAGAGCCTATGCGTGCGGCGATGATGGCGCTTTACGCTTTTTGCCGCGAAGTTGACGACGTGGTCGACGAATGTTCAGACGCCGACTTGGCGGCGCGAAAACTGGACTGGTGGGAGGGAGAAATTAATCAGATGGCGCTTGGTAAACCCAGCCATCCGGTGACGATGGCGCTTGCGCCGCACGTGCGAGCACTCGAGCTGCCAGTCGGCAGATTCCACGCTATCTTAGATGGTATGCGAATGGACTTGATGCTTCGTCGTTATCCCGACGAAGCCGCACTTTGGGTGTACTTAGATCGGGTTGCGGGCGCAGTGGGGCAATTGGCCGCGCGGATTTTTCAAGCAAACCCAGGTAGCTGGTCAGAAGCGCTTGACAGCTATGCCATTGCCTTGGGGCGGGGATTGCAATGGATTAACATCATTCGGGATGTGGGTGAAGACGCGCGGCGAGGACGACTTTACCTGCCGCAACAATGGCTTGTTGAGGCGGCTTTGGCTGAGGACAACATCATCGCCTGCCGTGCCGATGTGAATCTTGGGCCGGTCCTTCAACGCGCCGCATTAGCCGCTCGCCAAGCCATGTCAGAGGCCTTTGAACATTTGCCAAGCGCGGCTCGACGGGCACAGCGCCCTGGCTTGATCATGGCTGCGATTTACCATGATTTATTGGTTTGCATTGAGGAAGAACGCTTCCAAGTCATGCACCAACGTGTCTCGATCACGCCTTTACGTAAGCTCTACTTAGCCTGGCGAACTTGGCTTCTAGCCAGGCCTCCCCACTTACCTCTGCCCTGACATCGCTCCTGGGCTATGAATCGTCAAGCAGTCCGAATCGCTGTGATTGGCGCCGGTTGGGCGGGACTCAGTTGCGCGCGTTTGCTACAAGATGCAGGGCTGAGTCCCAAAGTATATGAGGCCACAAAATATGTGGGCGGCCGAGCAAGAGGCCTGCAAATCAGCCTCGGTGGCAAGGTTCACAGCTTAGACAATGGCCAGCATCTGATCGTTGGCGCTTATGCTTGTTTTCGTGAACTTTTCGCACGCTATGGTGATCCACAGCATGCCGTCTTCCGGTCGCCTGATTTCGACATCCGGCAAAGTCTTGGCGATGGGCCAGCTCAGGTTGGGGGCCAAGCCACGAAGACCGCGCAAAACGAGGGCCCATACAAGCGTATGCGGCTTGCGCAAGCAAAAGCTTTGCAGCAATGGCAGGCAGTCGCACTCGGCGGGCACAGCCAACCAGGCAGGCTGCGTAAGGCGCTTGCCCTTAGCCTCGCTCAACTTGCCTGGCTACAGGGTGCAAAGCGCATCCCTCTTGAGAGTCTATATGAACTCGCAGCCCTGATGCGTTTTGCAAAGTCCGATCCGCCGCGAGCTTCTTGTGCTGTCAACGACTGGCTTGATCCGCTCCAACTCAAGCAAAGTCTTGTTCAGCGATGGATCGCAGCGCTTTGTGAATCCGCCTTGAACTGCCCACGCGAGCAAGCCTGTGCACTGCGACTGAGCACAGTCCTAAACGAGGCGATGGCTAGTGCCGAGCTCGACGCAAGCCACTGGCTGCAACAGCGCTGCGATTTGGGCGAATTGCTTGCAAAGCCGCTGCTTGAGGGTAAAACTGACTCGGGCGAGCGCGATCGCTCGGGTCCACTCGAACTCCATGGTTCAAGCCGGGTGCTCAAGCTTATTTCGACCAATGTCAGGCCAGACGACAGGGGTGGGGACCACAGTGACCCAAGCTCTGGCTGGTGGTTACAAATCGCGGGAAGCGAGCAGCTCGAGGGACCTTTCGACCACATCGTGCTAGCACTCAGCCCCGAGCAAGCGCTTGCGCTTGTGCAAGCCTCCTTATCCCGCGACAACATGCCTTCGCTTGCTTCACTTGCGAAACGATTGAGCGAGCTTCCAAAGCCGCTTGGCATACTCACCCGCTGGATACTGCTACCGAGAAAGACCATGTCCGACAAGCAGCGTAGGCCAGAACTTCTTTTGCGCGAGCAGGGAGCGGCCGCCTGGCTTTTTCCTAGAAGCGGTAGCGATTGCGCGGGGCTTGTCCTTTCAGCTCAGCGAGACGCGAGCGAGGCACGTCGCGAAGCCGACGAAATTCAAGGAAGATTTGGGATACAAGCGGCTGACTTTAAAGACATTTATGAGCGACAAGCCGCCACACCTTCAACTCATGGCATGAATTGGCCAGCTTTCGATCGATTTAAAGCAGCATCGCTTTGGTTGGCGGGAGACTGGGTTGGCGACGGCAGTGGGCAGAGCCTGCCTGCAAGCCTGGAGTCGAGCTTGCGAAGTGCCCGAGCTTGCGCGCACGCCATTACCCATGCGATGACCGAGTGCCCGAGCTTGCGAGCACGCTTTGACCGAGCGATCGCGCCTTGATCGAGCGCTCGCGCCTTGATCGAGCGCCCGCGAGTAGCCCCGGGTATTCAGCCCGTCCACAAAACGTCAATCGCTTGATCAAGGCGATCAACGCCCACGATTTGCAAACCCTCGATAGTTGCCTTTGGCAGATTCGCTTTGGGGACGATCAAACGTTGGTAGCCCAACTTAGCTGCCTCGCGAATCCGATCCTGACCACGCGGACATGGCCTAATTTCACCGGCCAAGCCTACTTCACCAAA
>Ga0169931_10009949_pt1 | contig 13614 bp, 8 predicted proteins | sample Kivu_15m_20L_FD_129675 | JGI IMG/M metagenome (GOLD analysis project Ga0169931, IMG submission 129675) | Freshwater microbial communities from Lake Kivu, Western Province, Rwanda to study Microbial Dark Matter (Phase II) - Kivu_15m_20L... | ecosystem: Environmental > Aquatic > Freshwater > Lake ...
AGGAATCGAATGATATGGAGGGAATGCCTCCATCAAACCGTCGGGACGTGGAACAGCAGATGCAATCGACAGATCAGTGTCTTTTCTTACTCTTCCACGTGCCGCCGTACTGGTAGAGTGGATTCCCAGGCTTCACACGCTCGAGACAAGCGGGGCAGACAAATTTCCAGGTGCGAGACTCATCGATGCGGACTCGATAGAGGACCTCCTCGGTTCTCTCACAACGATCGCATGCTTTGATGCGAATCCGTTTGATGGGCAACTCAATCACCCCTTTTGGCTAGGGCATCGAAACCGACCCACTTCGAATCCTCGTTTAGCAACGTGCTTCGTCTTGCGTCCTGCAGTCCGCGCTCTCCATAGCCGGAACGAAGATGCATTCAATTCCCGTCGCATCAAATGGATCACTTGGCCGGGAGTCAAGCCGAACTGACGTCGGATCGCATCGAAGCTGGTCCGATCCTCCCAGGCCATCTGTATGACTCGATCAATTTCCGATTTTGCCAAGTTCACGTCGGTTTGCTTCATTGCTCGATTGTATTTCCATCGGACTACTGCGTCCGAAATACCTATGGAATGTTAGTTCGCTTGACAAGGGGGACCATCGCTTCGGCGAATCCCTTGCCGATGCCACCGAGGATGCGGGCCGATCCGAGATAGTGGAATTCGGCATTCGATACTCCTTTTTCAAGGATCTCCAACTCTCTTGGGGTAAACTCGGCGTTTCTGAATTCAATTTCAAGCCGCTGAGCCGATGGGACGTCGAGCTGTTGCTCTTTACTCTGTCGTTTAGCTCGTTCTCGGGTCTGAGATTCTCGTGTTCGCAGTGCTGTAAGTTCCGGATCCCAGTACCTTTCCGTCGGAATTGCGACCACGTTCCCTTGGAACTCAGGAAGCTTGCTCGGTGCCGCCATCGCATCGCGAAAGCTTTGGTGAATTGCCTGGTAACGCATCTCGGCAGGACCATAGTCCGCCGTCGGACCTCCTACTCCTAATACCCCGATTACGAACGGAAGCAGTGGCGCATCCAGATCGCGACGCACATCGCGGATGAGGTGTGCGAGGTTAATACTGTATTGGTCATATCCTCCCGGCTTGCCGCGATCTGGGTATACGCTTCCATCGACCATGTCGTTCCATCCCTGGAGCCAAACAAAACCGGCCAATTGGTATCCCTGTTCTTGGTTGTAATCGGGACATACGGTGCGGATATCGCCGAGCACTTTTTTCACATGGGCCATCATGTCGCGATAGGCGATTCCCGTAACTGCGATTTTCTCGGCTTGTACCGATTCAAGATCCTTCCCCTGTTTGCGAATTTGTTCCCGTTGCGATTCGGCAAAAACGAATGGGCCAGCGCTGGGTGGACGAAAGTCGGTATGCAGACTCTTGCCTCCCCAAGCAGTCTTGATGAGCAGAATCGGTTCGCCCAGCGCCTGCTGCATATAAATACCAAAGGTTAGCTCGGGGCCGAGTTTCTCAGCATTCGCACCATAACCCGTTGTGAGCTTGCCTTGTTTCACACCGTCGCTAGACAGATACGAAATCCAAACCTGGTCATGAACCTTGGGAGTACCATCGGAGTTTTGGATGGCGGCGAGCATCGGCTTGGTTTCTTCATGCATTGCCAGATGCTGCAGTGTACGAACATGAGCGTGCCCCTGCATATTAGACTGGCCAGCGAGAATAAACACCTTGAGAGGTTCGCCTGCCCATAGGTCTGAAGAAGCCAACAGCAAAAGGCTCACTCCCATCCCAAGAAAGGAAACCTGTTGCAACCGGGAAAACTTACTCATAATGACGCGTGCGAAAAGATTACGCTAGGTGTGAGTGGAGGGGCACAGGAAATGAGCGGATTAAGCGTGATGGTACTTCAGCGTCGTGTTTCTTGGAACGTGACGATGGTTTTGTCGTTGTTTGCGATCGCATGGATAGGAGTGGTTCCATGCCATGCACAAGAACCCTTGGATGAGGATTTCTCTTTTCAAGGCGAATACTCAGGACAGATCGGCTCGGGATCGGAAAGTCGCAAATTCGGATTGCAAATCCTGGCGATCGGGAATGGAAAGTTTCGCGCCGTGGCTTATGCCGGCGGCTTGCCCGGTGACGGTTGGGATGGCGAAGCTCCCAATCGGGTAGAAGAACTCGGGGAACGAAGCGGCAACACCGTTACCTTCAACAGTAAATATGGCAGAGGGGCGATTCGCGATGGAATGATGACTGTGTTCGATCCGCAAGGAGTACAGCTCGGCGAAATGCAGAAAGTCACTCGCCAAAGTCCGACACTCGGCCAAAAGCCACCCGAAGGCGCTGTCGTCTTATTCGATGGTAGTAATGTGGATGCTTGGGAAGGAGGCAAGTTGAGCGATGACAATCTGCTTCAGCAGGGCACGACAAGTAAGAAGAGATTCGGCAGCCACAAACTGCATATCGAGTTTCGTTTGCCCTACATGCCACAGGCGACCGGCCAAGGGCGAGGAAATAGCGGGCTCTATCTCCAAGGGCGTTACGAAGTTCAGATGCTCGACTCCTTCGGGCTCGAAGGACGGGACAACGAGTGCGGCGGCATCTACTCGGTCAAGGCACCGGACATGAACATGTGTTTTCCACCCATGAGTTGGCAGACGTATGACGTCGAGTTCACAGCAGCTACATACGAAAATAATAAACTCGTTTCATCCCCGCGGATGACGGTCTATCACAACGGCACCAAGATCCACGATAACGTAACACTGCCAGGCGACCGGAACACGACCGCCGCCCCAGTAGCCGTTGGACCAGAACCTGGGCCAATCTATCTGCAGGACCACGGCAACCCGGTCCGCTATCGAAACATCTGGGTCGTTGAAACGAATCCTTAATCCGGTTTTCTGTAGTGGTGCTGTTCCTCGTTCATGGATCGCGCAAAGCGATTACTTCGGGTGGCACGTCCCAGAGGCTTTGCGATGGGCGTGGCATGATCTTAAAATAAACGAGATGCGCAAGCATCCGGGTGGAAGTGCGCAACAACGTGCCATGTTCTCCTCGGTTACCACCGGACGGCTTGGGCAACGGTCGTTCGAATTCCGTCTTGCCCCGCCTGGCCTCTGCCAAGTAGCGTTGAATCAAACCCAGCAGTTTCATCGGTTGGGTGGATAGAATCGCGGCCCCGGGACCGTAGCGCAAGTTCACTCCTGCTCGCTGCAACGATTCCTGAAACGCAGGAATCACCGTCGGATCTGGAACTCCGATCGTAATCTCTGAGGCCGAACGGCTCGAACCCAACGACGCCAACTGCACGGCGAGCTCATCGGCGGCATCGCGCACGGTGCTGCAAATGTGCATGGCATCATCATCGATCGGCAATTCGAGTCGCTGCCAGAACTCGGATCGCAAAGTTCCGTCGGCGTCGAATCCAGCGGCAAACGTCGACGGAGCACCCACCAGCGACGTCACTTGCTGTCCCACCGCCGCCAAAAACAGGCGCTGAGCCCGATTCAAATCCACGGTTCCGATCAGCACGATCTCGTGCGCGCTGGGTTGTACCTCGCCGTGGTCCAAGGCGAATCGACGCGCGGTCTGAACATCCCAGAGCGACGCTTCGTGCAACACGTCCAAATAGCGACGCTGCAACGTAGCGAGCACATGCCACCGGGGCTCCTCGGCAGTTCCGGTCAAGCTCTGGGCGACATCCGAGAAGTCGAGAGGGTCGGAAGCTAATTCGCGATGCAAGGCTCCCAGGATGCGTCCTAACTCCATCCATGCTTGGCTTGATAAAGCCGCTCCGGCAACTTGCCCAAGGTGAGTATCTCCGGAGGGCGCAGGACGACATCCAATTCCATGTTGCCAAGGGATTTCATCGCACGACCGCGGGTCACGTCTGGTCAAAAGTTTTCCCCGCTGCAAGATTTCCCTACGTTTCGGCGAAAGCATGTTTCACGGGGTGCTTCGCAAAGATTCCGGGAACCGAACGATTCTTTTGCTCACCGAGTTCATCATTCTCATCGCAAATCTCCACTGAATTTGATAACTTGAGAACGTGACGGAGTCGCGACTCCCCGGCGAAAACGGGTAAACTCCGTCCGTCTTCCCTCGCAATGACTTGATGAGAAATAAATGTCAATCCAGTTTGAATGCCCGAACGCTCACACGCTCTATGCCAATGAATCGCAGGTGGGCCGCGCTCTGGCGTGTCGGACATGCGGGGAGACTGCGATCGTACCCTCGCGTTCGCTGGGGACTATCGAAGTGGTTTCCCCTCCTCGCACGGGAAATCGCAACAAGGGTCCAAACCGAACGCTGATCGTCATCTTGTCATGTCTCGTTCCTTTGGCTCTTGCCGTATTGCTCTCGGGAGCATTTCTGATTTATTGGCTCAGCAAGCCAACGGCCGATTCCGATTTAACGGTTACCGACGATCCATCGACGAAGAATTCGCTCGCGCAGCCCGCGACTAATACCGTGAATACTCAGGAGGTCTCCAAGAAACTTCGAGCGATTGGAATCGCTTGGTTCAATTTCGAGTCTCAGAACAAACGATTCGTACCTGTAGGAGCAACAAGGCTCTCTTGGAGAGTGCACCTGTTACCTTACTTGGAACAAGGTCCGCTTTATGAGCAATTCAAACTCGATGAACCGTGGGACAGCCCTCACAATGTCGCTCTGGTGGAAGCCATGCCCGATGTGTTTCGCATTTCCGATACCACCGAAAAGGGAAAAACGCGAATTCAAACTCCGACCGGCCCGAATCTTTTTTTCGGCAACGAAACGATACCCAAATTCAGCACGATGACCGATGGAAATCAGAACACACTCCTAGCAGTCGTCGTCGGCGAGGACAAGGCAACGCCATGGACCAAGCCTGATGAGTTGCGGATCAAGCCAGAGGCTGCTATCGAATCACTCGGTAAACTGACTGAGAGTTTCATCTTTGGAATCTCTGGGAGTGCTGAACCAGTAGTGCTTTCCGCCGACATGTCTCCGTTTGACTTCTATGCAACACTCACTCCGCGCGGAGGCGAAGCGGTTGATTTGTCCCAGTTGGCAAACCGGTCAAAGCAAACTGACCAGAAGAAATCGCCGGTTCAGAACATTGCGGAATCCAACAAGGCTCGAAGTGAAAAAATCATGCAGATCGGCGCGGGGATACAGAATTTCGAGAGCGCCTTCAAAATGTTTCCGATCGCGATGAACCCGACGTATTTCGACGAAAACAACAGGCCCAAGCTCAGTTGGCGAGTGCATCTGCTTCCGTTTATCAATCAGCGCCCTTTGTACGAGAAATTCAACCTAGAGGAACCGTGGGACAGTCCGCACAATTTGCAGCTTCTGCAGAAAATGCCGGAAATCTATCGCGATCCTGCGGATCCAGACAGAGCGACCAAGACTCGCATCGTTCGGCTCACCGGCCCAAATACTCCGTTCAAGGAATTTGGCCCCGGACCTCGCATGCGAGAGTTTACCGATGGTGCGATGTCGACCCTGATGCTGATTTCCTGCGGAGCGGACAAAGCTATCCCTTGGACAAAACCCGATGATCTGCCATTCGACGAAAACGCTTCGGTTGCTTGTTTGGGAAACATCGATGGACCGGTCATTCTCGGCGCTTTCACGGATAATCGCAGCGCGCAGTTTGACGTCCGTATTCCACCGGAGGTGTTCAAGTGCTATGTGACCCACCAAGGCATGGAAGTCATCGCTTCGAACCCTTACTTGCTCTCCGATTTCTAGAACTCGTCGCCAAGCCCAGTCCCGTCTCAGCGACCAGACCCGGTTTCGCGATTATTGTCGGCGATTGCTGATTCGATCCGCGGGAGAAGATCTTCGATGGGTACCTCTACCAATACGAAATGCGTGAGCTTTGCGGTCTGCTGACCATCTTCGTGGTCTGCGATGACTTCCACAGTTGCGACCGCAGGAAGTGTTGCGAGAGTGCGGTTGACCAACTTCCGATAGGGTGTCTCCATCTTCCGGATGTAGTCGATCACGGTGCGCGAACTGAATTGGAAATCGGTGATATAGATTGTTTTCAGGTGATCCACGATCGCCTTGGTCACAATCTCAGGCTCGAATGCAAACTCAAAGCGACCATCGCTCGATTCCATGTCGGGGGCCTGGATAAGTCGACCGTTTTTGTCCATCAGGTTACCTGTGAACGGATTCACGCTGGCGTTGAGGACGACTTTTAAACGGTATTTCTTCGCACCAGGAGCCGAGTAGGTCCACCGAAGTTTTTCTCCTGCTTTGACGGCGAAGTGATCTTGTTTCTCCTCGAGCATAAAGGGACTGGGAGCCTTGGGGAGCGACTCGCCTACGATGCAAAACACTCTTCCTTCGAACGTAGCCAAGATGTTGGACCCGCAAACGGATTCGCATTCCTTCGATCTAAGCAATTCGTCGTAGTCGGTCAATCGGAAAAAATCTTGACCTTCTGATTTTCCACTTTCAGGGAATCCAATCAGTGCGAGCAATTGCAAACCTTTCTCGGAGGGGTTTTGATCCGGAGGGAATACCATCAAGCCGCGACGGGTCGATCGGATTTGGGCGTGCAAGTTCTCCAGGTAGGTGCCCGGAAGATTTCTTCGGGAAGAAAATTCCACCGAATTGGAGAGAAACACTTTAGGGTTGGGAAGGAATGGACTTGGGGACAGGATGAGACGCGGTGTCGTCAGCGTGTCATCCCATAGTATTCCTCGTTCAATAGGTCGCGATTTGTCCACTTGATCCAATTTGTTTTCGGTCCGTGACGTGATCTCGATTACCGAGAGATCCGGGATGCGGAGTCGATAATCCGATCCCTTCGATGTCTCGACAAATTGCCCGACGCGAATTCGCCGGGCGAAGGCAAAAAGTTCATCACCGCGAGGTTCCAACCGATAGCTCGGGACATCTGCATCAGCCAAACTGAATGCATCGACCGGAACCGCACCAAGTAGCCGCAGCGAATCGATGTCGAATCGCAAGATTCGCCCGAGGGAGTAAGCATCGTTCTTCGTTCGGGTAAATGCGTTGAGCGATGCAGCATAAACTCCCGTGGGGTGAAGCACGGCATCGACGATCTCGTAGGGGAGGAGGACTTGAACCCTGATCTCCCGTTTTACGGTATCGTAGATTGCCAGAGTCGACTGATCGATCAGCTTGGGTGGCTGGCTGTTATCTTTGGGATAACGAATCTCTACATCGGAATGTTGGATGCCCCAGACGACTGCGAGTTCCGAGTCAGGTCGTCCCGCGATCCCTTGCACATAAAAGTCGAACTTCTCTTCGGTCGGTCTGTATGCGATCTCGACCGGCCAAATCCATTCCCGTTTGTCATCGCCAGCGATTGCAGTGACATGAATGTTACGAGCCCCGACGATTCGCCGATCGGGGGTCCAACGAATCGCGCCATCGACTATGCGAGGCAACTCGATCGATGAGCTTCTATCTTCGTTGGCGACCTCATTGAGGAATCGAAACTCGAAGGAAACGCGATCGTTGATCGCCGATTCCGGGACGGGAATTTGCAAAGTTTGCCCAACCGCTGCAGCGTTAGGTAAACGAAGCGGGAAATCCAGCGGGTGGGATCTGGGTAAATCCAACCCCTTGAAAGGGACGAGCATCAAGTGATCATCGATCGAAACGATGGCAACTTCGCGTTGATCGTCGATGTAACCATCGATCGAGACACATCCGATCGACGTTGCAAAACGCATGCGATAACGGGGATCCGACCTCAAAACAGCCTTGATCGCCGCACGATTCTGCCGTTGTAAATCCGCAGGCACATCGAATTTCGCCAAAGTGTTCCCGGTGATCAAGGAGCCGACAACGACTCCCGTCTCGGAGGTGCCAATTGCAATGGGCATTGTTCCGCTTCGAGCCAACGGCTCGAATTCCGATTGCCTAACCTCGCGCAATACGAGATGGCTACTGTCGCCAAAAGATGGTTCCAGAAAAGTCGATTCGATTGCGACCGCATTTCCTGGTAGGCGAACGCTTGAACCGACGATCGTTTTCATCTTGACTGTCGCACGATCCGCAAAGTGTTTCCGCTTAAAATCTTCCCAATTGCCGAAAGCGTATGCATATTGCGCAACGTCCCTTTCTTTGCTCTTGGCATAGATCGTTGCTCCGTCGGGTGAGATTTGGCAATCGATAAATGGACAACCGTCGATCTCGTCGAATGCCTTGGTTTGCAGATTCAGACGTCCGAACTTCGCATCCTGGGATTGGTCGGATTCGCGATTCTTGATGAAGTACAGGTAGGGGTCGGCAGGGTCGTTGCTAGAGGCTAGGAAGCCGACTTTCGAGTTGTGGATCAATGGCGTCTTGCTGGCAATCTCTAGACTCCCGGTGTCAACGAAATTGATCTCTGACTCCTCAGAAGACGTATAGATAAACCAGCGGCTCCCATTCCATTGCTTGAAGCACACAGCGCTCGGTTTCCCTGCAACGCCTAGAATCGAGATCGGATCGGTTTTTCCTTTCATGAGATCATCGATCGAGTGGATGACGATCCCTTTTTTGTCGTCCGTCAGCGCGATTCGTCCGAGGAGCGGGTCGTAGGCTGTCGACCAGGCGATGGAGGGCAATTTAAAGAGGATCGCGGAGTCGGTACCGGAAACCCTTATCGGCGAATCTTCCTGGACCGTGTCCTGAGTCTTCGATGGATATTGGGTTGGACTTGGGGGCGTGATGGGTGGCGGAGAGTTCGGCAGAATAATCTTGGCCGGTTCGATGGTCTCGGTCCGCTCGATCACCACCACCGCACCCGGAGTATTCCTCATTTGTTCCGTGATGTGGGCCCCTCCCATCACCCGTTCAGGTTCTTGGAATACGTACCAAAGAAACACTCCCAGCAGCGATACCGCGATCATCGCTACTCCGAGGATCGAAACAACGGTGATCGCAACAACGGACGCGGAATTCTTCGAAACGGTGCGAGGTCGAGGGGGCGCGATGGGGGCATCGAGCGCAAATTCCGGAACGCTGATGATTTCCTTGCATTGAGGACAGCGTATCCGGGCACCGGCCAAATCGTCGCCGACCTGCAACTCGTGACCGCCGGAGCATCGAACTTTGATCCGCATCATTGGCCTTTCAAATTCGATAGAGAAAAGGTGACGAAGGTCTGATGAACGCCGTTGCTAGTGATCGAAACAATAACGTCAACGCTTGGTTTCTTGAGCAGTCTAGGTACTTTCCAGAGCAAAGCGCCAGCGGGTGAGATCTCCATCCCTTTGGGGCCGCTCAGGAGCCGATAACCGATGTTGGGACGATTGGTCTCCACACGAATTTGCGATTGATAGATACCACCTAAAGTGATCCTTGTGTTCTTTGGAGCCGTGGCGACCAAATAGTCGGCGGCGGATTTTTTCAACTCGGCTTGAAGATCGAAAGGCTGAACGATCACCTTGTTGTTCGCCAATGGAATAGTCGCGAGAATCCCCGCCTCGACATCGAGATAAACTCGTCGATCGAGATGTGGCCCGGTCGGCCTTCCGCTCGGATCGGCTACCTCCAGATCGATCGGCGGCAAGGTAGCCAAGGGTGCCTCTGCCCCAATCATCTTTACATACGATCTACTTCTCTGCTGAATCCTTGGGTCTTCTGATTTGCTCGGAGGAATCGACAAGTAGATTTTGGGATGCGACGTCGGAAAAAGTGCTGGGACCGGACGCGACGGCGGCTCCGCTTTCGCCAGCGTTTGATCCAATGCTCCCCCTAGATTGGTGAAGAGGTACGTACCATCTGCCGAGGGGACAACATATCCAAGGGAGTCGTGTTCATATCGAACCGTTAGGAATCTGTCCGACAGCTTGGCGACGAGCACACCGGTAGGGGAACCGCCGAATCCAGCAGCTCCAAAGACATTGCCGCTGGCGGATGCGCAAATCTGTGGCCTGACTATCGAGGAATGGGTTATCTTGATCCGGTGTGCTTGATTTTTTTCTATCTCGACTGGAATCAATGTCAATTTGAATGGATCGATGAAAACCCAATTGCTCATCCAGAAGCCATCTTTCGGTGTGACGCAATGCATCATCAATGGGCCATCGGATGCCTCGCCAGCAGCCATCGAGACGATCGCACCGTCCCATGGGGATGGAACCGTAGATTCGAGTTCCAGTCTGCTGAGCGAGTAACGCTGGATGACATTCCTGATTGGATCGGCAATGAAGAAATGCTCCAACGTCCCTGCCACCAGCGAGTCGGCGGAGGGAAGGGGAAGCACCTTGACCATCTCCGCTTGATCCAGATCGATGATCGCAACTCCCGGGATGTCTTTCATCGAGACCAGCAGAAACCGTCCTCCTCCGGCACGAACGACATCGGTCATTGCACTAGGCAAGGCAATCGTTTTTTCTTTGCCGGTGTACTTCGGACGTTGCCGCAGTCGATTGCTGTCCGCGGATAAATCGACATTCAGTGAGTCGATCACTCCGCTCGAGGAGGAATCGGATTCCGTGCCAGCATCGACCCTTGCAAAGACATCGGCAGCTTGGCTCATATTCTGGTCCACCACTGCCTGAATGATAATTTTGTCCTTGCTCTTTGCCACCAAATTGAAAATGAAGTTCTCTCTCTTTCCGGGGTTGACCTCTGCGAAGATCACCTTTGAAAGTGGGATGACTGCTGGGACTTCGCCGCAGTCGACTTTTATTTGCGGAAGCTTGGTCGTATCGGAGGTCAAAGCATTCCCATCCTGCAGCAAGATCGAACTGCTCTTTCCATCCTCCGACTGACGAACCGAGGTGATCGATGATAGCCAGTACGATTTGTTGTTCAGTTGTATTTGTTCGTTGGGAATCGCACCGACAATTTCTCCCTCTTTGAGAACAAACTTTACCCGAAGCGGTATCTTTTTCGGATCATCCTGCGACACAGACACGACCCCTTGGAATTGATTGTTGCCAATAGACTTAAGCGGGATGATCTTCTTGTTTCCTTGATCGCCGATACACCATATTTCCACCGACAAATCGGAAACCTCTCTTTGCATGCTGATGAAGCCGACCCGCACATCGCTCGGGATGTATGGATCCAGTAGCAAGCCGGACGCTTCGAGGCTGTAGAAAGGGGACTCGAGCATCGGCCAAAGTTTTTCCGCCGGGATCGCAAAGTTAACTCCCGATGCAAGTACTCCGAAGCTGACGATCCCTACAACTTTTCCCGACTCATCCACCACCGGGCCACCGGAGTTTCCTGGATTGAGTGTGGCATCGAGCTGAATCAACTCGACCTTGCCATTCTCTTTCCGTATCGCAGTCAGCTTGCCAACATTGACACTGATCGATGGATTCGCATCCTTCTTGACGGTGAGCTGCTTGCCGAAGGGGAAGCCGAATGCGATGAGATTCATCGTTTCATAGAGATTTGGGTTCTGAGCGAGTGGCAGCGCGGTAAGTTTTTTGTCGCTCGGAACCCTGTAGGCTTTCAGGACAGCCAAGTCGGCGTCTGTATTGATGAGGACAACTTCGGCAGTAAGACTCCATTCATCGGCCTCACTTGACTGCATCACCAGTTTGACGCTGGCACCCAGTCCGAGTTCTTCTACGACGTGGCTGTTGGTGACGAAGACCCCGAGCGGGTCGATACAAAAAGCGCTTGCGACTTTCTTTTCGCCTGCCTCGATCAGCGCTACAGCCGCCTTGCCAGCCTCGATCACTGCTCGATCTTGAGCGATAACTGTCGAGGAAAAAAGACAACATACCGCGATTGCGGCAAAGCGGGAGATTAGGGACATTTCTTTCCTCCAGAGAAAAATTTGTGAGCTGGATTGTCGGTGTCCGAAATTCCTGAGTCAATCGGGTTAAAGTGGCTGGCCGACAAACTGGGACCGACAAACTGGGATAGACGCTTCATGCCTGTCCAAGTGGCATCTTGCAATCCCGAAATCGACGCATGGCATATCGATAGGCTGCTTTCGCACTGCGGCCCGGTTCCAAGAGGCCAAGCCCATTGCGGCCAAGATCCGTTTCTCCGTCGGCAAGCTACCGTCGCGCAATTCCCGATCCATCACATCGTGTTGCAATGAGGCCTCGCGCGTGTACTCAAGCTCCAACGCAACCGAACGAAATCTCCAAGAGCTACAGACCGTCTTATGAACACCAACACGATTCGCGAGCATCGCATCGTAGATCTTCCGGGTCAGTTCCTCCCGTGCCTTGGGCGTACCATCATTGTATTTTCCAGCCGTCAAACACTTTTTAGAATCTCACTGGGCTTGATCGAACAAAACCGGCCACCTCAGTACTGTTAATCACCATAGAGGGGTTTTCCGTAAAGCAAAGTCAGAAAAGTCTTGCCGATCTCCGCAAGCCAAGGCGATGACGGCTGGTGGCGAAATCCGGCAGAGCGGTGGAAAACTCATTTACCCCAGGAACAACGTTCCGCGGAGGCTTAAGGCAAGATGCAACCTGACAAGAACCAAATCGAAACGAATCTGCGACTTCATGTCGATCGACTCGCCGGTTTGATCGGTCCGCGATATCTACAGAAGCCGAAGACCATCCAGGCGACAATCGGCTACATCGAGGGCCAGTGGACTCGCATGGGCTACTCGGTATCGCAGGAATGTTATGACGCTCTCGGCAATGAGGCGACGAATTTGATCGTCGAGCAACCGGGCAAACGACGGGCCGACGAGATCATTCTCTTGGGAGCTCACTACGATACGGTCTTTTCCACTCCCGGCGCCGATGACAACGCCTCTGCGGTCGCCGTACTCCTCGAATCCAGCCGCCTTCTGCGCGAATACTCGGGTAATCGAACGATCCGATACGTTGCGTTCGCTTGTGAGGAGCCACCTCATTTCAACTTGGATTCAATGGGTAGCCAATTCCATGCGCGACAAGCACGATTGCGGAGAGAGAATATTCGAGGAATGCTGTGCTTGGAAATGGTTGGCTATTACTCAACCGACGACCACTCGCAGACCGTGCCGCCGCTGATTCCACGATGGATGCATCGTTTCCTTCCTCATCGCGGTGATTTCCTCGCAGCCGTCGGCAACTTGGCATCCTGGAAACTTTGCTGGAACTTTCGCCGCGGGTTCCAACGAGGCTCGCGATCCATGCCACTGTTCTCGATCTGTCTGCCCGAAAAGATCCAAGAAATCCGATTGAGCGACAACAGCTCGTTTTGGGACCAAGGCTACCCGGCACTGATGCTGACCGACACCAGTTTCCTACGAAATCCAAACTACCATTTGGAAACCGACACACCCGATACGCTCGACTATCCTCGCATGACCGAGGTAACCCTGGGCGTCGCTGCCGCCTTGCGTATCCTGGCGGGCTAGGAGGCCCGCTCCAGGTTCTCAATGTCGATAAGCGAGTGGTCATTCTGACCGAGTAACGAAAACGATCACCGAGGACGAGGAGCAATGTCACCAGGAGCAACCGCGCCGACCGAATACTTCGGTGCATCGGCTTGTTCTCGCTCAGATGGCCCCAGTCCTCGGATGGTACAGTGGACATGTCACCGCAGGACGGTCTCGGCGATCCACGCCACATTGCATACCAGCGCACAGGATGCAACATACGCCTGCAACAATCCGTTCACCGCTCCCCGGTTGGCTCGTCCGACCGGAAGCAAAGGTTCGTCAGCGACCGGAAACTGCTTCACCCACCGCACAAGGCGGCGGGGGTC
>Ga0169931_10009951_pt1 | contig 13613 bp, 13 predicted proteins | sample Kivu_15m_20L_FD_129675 | JGI IMG/M metagenome (GOLD analysis project Ga0169931, IMG submission 129675) | Freshwater microbial communities from Lake Kivu, Western Province, Rwanda to study Microbial Dark Matter (Phase II) - Kivu_15m_20L... | ecosystem: Environmental > Aquatic > Freshwater > Lake...
CGGATCGCCCGTGCCGCCCCACCAGACATCGCCGCGCGGGTTTTGCGCCTCGGCACGAATTTGCGTGAGAGTCTCGCCAGAGCTTTTGCGCGTCATGGCAACGCTGATGCCGGTGGCGCGTTCAAAGGCGGCCATCATGGGGCGGCACCATTCTTCCTGCACAGAACAATAAACCGAAAGATTGCCCTGCGCCTTTGCCGCCATCGGCAGCAGCGCGGTCATGGCCAGGCCAAGCGCCGCGCCGATCATTCCATTTCTCATTTTTTCCTCTCCCTGTTCCCGGTCATGGTGACATTAAACGCATCAAACCTGCCCCCAAAGCGGGCGCAGCAAAGCAGATGGGATTGCCGCTGGCCAGCCAATCACCGCTGTCGAAAGCATTCGTCCAGCAGCCGGCTTCGCGGGCGATAGCAAGCGCGCCACAAGCATCCCAGGCATTGATATGCAATTCCATATAGCCATCCAAGCGCCCAACCGCTGTTTCCACCAGGCCAAGCGTGCCAGAACCGCCACAACGCATGCCCGCACCGTTTGCCATAACGCGCCCGGCCAGTGCGATGTAATCCGCAACCGGCCGCCGGAGCGACCAGCCGATTTCAATCGTCGCGCGGCCAAACTCCTGGGTGGCTGCTGCTTGTATCGGCGTACCATTCAGCGTGGCACCGCAGCCCTGCGCGCCGAGCATCACCTCCTGCGGCGCGTGACGGGCAATGGCGCCCAACACGGCACGGCCATCAAGCGCAAGACCGATAGAGACACACCAGCGATCCCCCCCGCGCGCGAAATTCGCTGTGCCATCAATCGGATCAATGATCCAAAGCGGACCGGAAGCCGGCGCCTCGCCGCCCCCTTCCTCACCCAATATCGCCTCACCGGGAAAAAGCCGCGTGAGTTCGCCGCGAATGAAATCCTCTGTCGCACCATCTGCTTCGGTCAGGAAATCCTGCGCGCCCTTCAAGCGCGCAGCGCCCTTGCCTTCATGGCGCAGCCGCGCGGCAAGTGCAGCGGCATTCCGCGCCATTGGCGCCAAAAGCGCAAGGCGGCGCTGCAATTCGGCAAGGTTCACGTATAGGCCCCCATGATATTCTGATCGAAATCCACCAAGGCGCCGGTCATCATCTCGGCCGCGTCTGACAGCAGATAAATGGCAAGCCCAGCCACATCGGCGGGTTTGATCAACCGCCCGAAGGGCTGCGCCGCTTCGGCCTTGGGCAGCCAATCGGGTGGATTGCCATCACGCTGCTGGATCACGTGTTCACCCGGCGTATCGGCCCAGCCAAGATTGATGCCATTCACGCGAATGCGCATGGGTCTCAAGCCAAGCGCGGTATTTTTCGTAAGAGTCGCAAGCGCGCCCTTGGAAGCGGCATAGGCAGTCAGGAAAGGCTGGCCGCCATGGCTCGACATGGTGATGATGTTCACAATGGCGCCGGGGCGTTTGGCTTCGGCCAGGCGTTGCGCCATCGCCTGGATCAATTGAAAAGGGGCGCGCGCATTCACCGCAAAAAGCCGATCCCAAAGCGCCACCGATGTGTCCAGAATGCTGCCGCGATCCGTGAGCCCCGCCGCATTGATCAGCCCATCCACCAAGCCAAGCTTCGCTTCCGCATCCGGGACGATGCGCGCAACGCTTGCGGCACATGCCAGATCCGCCGCGCAAAACTGCGCACGCACCCCAAGCGCGCGGATCTTCGCCACCACCTCAGCGCCACGCGCTTCATGCCGGCCGGTGATGGTAATGGCGGCAGCACCCGCTTCCGCCGCGGCCAGGGCGCAGCCTTCCCCAATGCCCTGCGTGCCACCGGTGATCAGGATATGCCGCCCTGCAAGAGAGATTTTTGGCAGCGCGCCCATCACAACCTCACGGGCTTGCCGCTGGCAAGCGACGCATTGGCTGCCTCCGCCAAAACCAAGGCGCGGCGGCCATCTTCCGCGCCAACCGGCATGGGCGTTTTGTGCAGCACCGCGTCAATGAAGGCCGCCAATTCGATGCGATAGGCATCGGCATAGCGTTCCAGAAAGAAATGCAGCGGCTTGTCGGAAGCAACCGCCTGGCCATCCGCCAATTCCACCGTGGTGGGTGAGCGATTGCGAGCCAGCAAGCGCCCGGCACTGCCAAAAACCTCCACGCGCTGGTCATAGCCGTAGCTGGCGCGCCGGCTATTATTGATATGCACCATGCGCCCGCTTGGCGTGCGCAGCAATACCATGGCGCTATCAATATCGCCGGCAGCGCCAATCGCCTGATCCACCAGATTGGCGCCATAGGCGAAGACCTCATTCGGTTCTTCGCCTAACATCCAGCGCGCCATATCGAAATCATGAATGGTCATATCACGGAACAATCCGCCCGAGACCTTCACATAGGAAATCGGCGGCGGCACGGGGTCGCGGCTGGTGATGATGACCTGCTCAACGGCGCCAATCGCGCCGGCAGCGATCCGGCGATGCACTTCCGCGAAGGAAGGATCAAAGCGCCGATTGAAACCAACCAGCATGGGCACGCCCGCCTTTGCTACCTCAGCAAGGCATGCATCCACGCGAGGCAGCGCAAGATCAATCGGCTTTTCACAGAATATCGCCTTGCCCTGGCGCGCCGCAGCAATCACCAGATCAGCATGGGTATCGGTGGAAGATGCGATAATCACCGCGCCGACTTCCGGATCGGTCAAGGCGCTTGCAGTATCACTGACAAGCGCGCCATGGCGCCCGGCAAGCGCGGCTGCCGCTTCGGCATTGACATCCACCACATGCTTCAGCCTGGCGCGACCGGATGCGGCAAGATTGCCGGCATGAATGGCGCCGATACGTCCGGCGCCGAATTGGGCGAAGGTCAGCATACTTGGCCTGGCGTTTCCTGGGTGGTTCTTGCGCGGTGGTTTCAATGACCGTAACACGCAAGAAAGGCGGGACAATACCCCCAGGCGAGGAGATTCCATGGCGAGCCTCACTCTGACCGCGGCCGAGGCCGTGGTCCGCTTCCTGGCAGCGCAGGAAACCGAGATTGATGGCCGGGCGCTGCCGCTGTTCGGCGGTGTCTGGGCGATTTTCGGCCATGGCAATGTCGCTGGGCTGGGGCCGGCTTTGGAAGCGCAACGCCGCCACCTGCCGGTTTTTCGCGCGCATAATGAACAGGCCATGGCGCTGGCCGCGATTGCCTATGCCAAGACCCATGCGCGGCGGCGCATCATGGCTTGCACGAGCTCCATCGGGCCGGGGGCGACAAACATGGTGACGGCAGCCGCGGTTGCGCATGCGAATCGCCTTCCGCTTTTGCTCTTGCCCGGCGATATCTTTGCCAGCCGGCGCCCTGATCCGGTTCTGCAGCAGATCGAAGATTTCAGCGACGCGACGCTTTCCGCCAATGATTGCTTCCGCCCCGTGTCGCGCTATTTCGATCGCATCACGCGCGCCGAGCAATTGCTGGCGGCACTTCCCGCCGCCATGCGCGTGCTGACCGATCCCGCCGAATGCGGCCCCGTCACGCTGGCCTTCCCGCAGGATGTGCAGACGGAAGCCATGGCATGGCCCGCCGCCTTCTTCCGAAAGCGCCTATGGCACCCGCGTGCGGCGGAACCTGATGCGCGAGACCTCGCCGCCGCGGCTGCGCTGCTCGGGCAGGCAAAACGCCCCCTCATCATCATTGGTGGCGGCGTGAAATATGCGTGCGCGGAAGCGGCGCTTGAGAAATTTGTGGCGCGCCACGGCATTCCCTTCGCCGAAACCCAGGCCGGCAAGGGCAGTCTGGCTTGGGATGCGCCGGGCAATCTGGGCGCCATTGGCGTGACCGGCACGGCCGCGGCCAATGCGCTTGCCGCGAAAGCGGATGTTGTTCTGGCCATCGGCACCAGATTGCAGGATTTCTCGACCGGCTCTCGCGCCTTGTTTCCGAAGGCGCGCGTGATTGGCTTGAATATCGCGGGCTTTGATGCGCATAAGCATGGTGCGCTGCCGCTTGTGGCCGATGCGGCGCGAGGGCTTTCGGCACTCTCATCAACACTGGGCGCTTGGGCAGCGCCACAAGCATGGCAAGTGAAGGCACGCAGCGCGATCCAGCAATGGCAACGCGTGGTGGACCGCGTCACCGCTGCACCCAAGGGCAAAAATGCTGGCCTGCCTACCGATGCGCAGGTTTTGGGCGCGGTCAATCGCGCCATGCCGGGCCGTGGCATGGTCGTATGCGCGGCCGGCGGCCTGCCCGGCGAATTGCACAAGCTATGGCGCGCGACCGATGGCACTGGCTACCATCTGGAATATGGCTATTCCTGCATGGGCTACGAAATCGCCGGCGGGCTTGGTGCAAAACTCGCCGTACCAGAACGCGAAGTGGTGGTGATGGTCGGTGATGGCAGCTACCTGATGATGAATAGCGAAATCGCGAGCTCCGTCGCACTTGGCGCCAAGCTTACGATCATTATTCTGGATAATCGCGGCTTTGGCTGCATCCATCGCCTGCAACGCGGCACGGGCGGCGTGGCCTTCAATAACCTGCTGACTGATGCCGCACCGCAGATTGATTTCGCCGCCCACGCCGCGGCCCTGGGTGCGGAGGCACGCAAGGTCAGCGATATCGCCGCGCTGGAAACCGCCCTGCCCGCGGCCTTCGCCGCCAAGCGCACGCAAGTGATCGTGATTGAAACAGACCCGGAGATCGGCACAGCCGAAGGTGGCGCCTGGTGGGAAGTGCCGGTCAGCGCCGCACCGCATTCCCCCGCGCAAAAATCCGCGCGCCAGGATTATGAAGTAAATCGCCGCAACCAGACGGAAGGGGGCTGATCATGCGTATTCGTCTTGGCATCAATCCGCTCACCTGGACCAATGATGACATGCCCGAATTGGGCGCCGCCACGCCGCTCGAAACCTGCCTTGCTGAGGGCAAGCAGGCCGGCTTCGCGGGGTTTGAACTTGGCAATAAATTCCCGCGCGATGCCGCGCTGCTGCGCCCGATTATGGCGCGGCATGGGCTTGATTTGGTGTCCGGCTGGTATGGCTCGCGCCTGTTGGAACGCGATGTGGATGCCGAAATGGCAGCGGCGGAAGCGCATATCAGCCTGTTGGTGGCGATGGGCTGCAAGGTGATGGTGCATGCGGAAGTCGCCCGCGCCATTCATGGCGACAAAACTATCCCATTATCAAGGCGCCCCGTGATGACCGATGCTGATTGGGCGGTTTTCGCGCCCCGCATCACGGAATTTGCAAAGCGGCTTAAGGCGCGCGGGCTATGGCTTGCCTATCACCACCATATGGGCACGGTGATTGAAACCCAGGCCGAGATTGATCGGCTGATGGCACTCACCAGTCCTGAGGTTGGGCTTTTGCTCGATACCGGACATCTCACTTTTGGCGGCGGTGATCCCGCGCTGGCGGCGCGCCAGCATGCCGGGCGCATTGTGCATGTGCATTGCAAGGATATCCGCCAGGCGATGCTGCACGAAGCGAAGACGCGTGATCTGCCCTTTCTGGCGGCGGTGCTTGAGGGCGTCTTTACCGTGCCCGGCGATGGCGCGGTGGACTACAGGGCCGTACTGAAGCTCTTGGCGGAAGCTGGCTATGCCGGCTGGTTGGTGGTAGAGGCCGAACAGGACCCGGCCAGAGCCCATCCGCTGACCTATGCGCGCCTGGGCCATGACAATCTTGAAGGGCTGGCGCGCGATATCTTTATTTGAGTTTCTGGAAACGACGCTTTCCTTGCGCCTCAAGGCGAACCAAGGCCCCGCGACTGTCGGCAGCCTAGGCGCATGACACGCTGCGGGGCGCTGCCAAGCGCCTTTCAAATGCGCCGCTGCACCGCAGGGCCAGTCGGCGCTGTTGGTGCCGGTCGGCCAGCGGCTGATGGCACCGGCAATGGGCGCAGGGACGCTGCCATTTGGCCAGCAGGCAATACATCCTGTTCCGGCGGGCGTTTTTGCAGACGCAGCCATAGCGCCTCATCCCGGCCGTAAAAGTCCGGGCGAATCTCCAAATCGCGCCCCGGGGCCGCCAGCGCTGTGTGATACAGCAGAAAAACCGGCACCGGCTCGGGCAGCGATTTCCGCACCGTATCACCAGTCGCTACTTTCTTCTGGATGATCTCCATCGGTTCATCCATCAGCAATGAAGCCAATTCCAGCGGGTTTTGCACACGAATGCAGCCATTGCTGAGACGCCGATTGTTGCGACTGAAGGCATCCTTGTCTGGTGTATCATGCAGGTAGACATCGAAGCGGTTCGGCATTTCGAACATCACAGCGCCAAGCCCGGCCTGCGGTCCTGGCGCCTGCTTAGCGTCGCCATTCGGCAGCAGAGTAATCTTGTTTTTCACCAAATAGAGCGGATCCTGCTTGAGCATTGGGCGGATATCCGCCTCCACGATGTCATGCGGAATGATCCAGGGCGGATTGAACAACGCGGATTCGATCACGGTGCTCAATTCGGGGCTTTGCTTGCGATCTGTCGGGTCGCCGACAACAACGCGCGTCACAAAGACGGGTCGATCATCGCGATAGAGCACAAGTTGCTGATCGGGCACATTCACCCAGACGCGATCCGCAGGCAATTCGCGCGGCAGCCAGCGCTGGCGTTCCAAATTGGCCTCAATCACGCGCAAACGGTTCACGCGGTTGCGGTCTGGCCGCAAAGACGTGCGATGGCGTTGCAATGCCTCACGCAGCGCCTGATAGGCCGGGGTTTGCGGCGCCAGCGCTTCAATGGCGGCGACGGGATCGGTGCCATCCAGCGCTTCATGCAGCACTTGCGTCACATCGACCGGGTCGGCCTTGATCGCTTCCCGATCCTGGCGCCGACTGGGCGGCAAAGCACCAAAAGCAAGCGCCTCGGCATAGGTCAGCACGGCATGGGTCAGCAGCAAATCGCGCCGGTCGGGCGGAAAGGCCTCTATCCGGCGCAGCAGACCGGCCTGGAATAATTCAGGGTCCAGCCCGTGATCCCGTGCGCGCAAGACTTTTGCCTTAAAGGCCCTGGCCTCGGCTTCGCGCGTAATCCAGACCGGCGCAAAATCACGGCGCGCGTAGAAGCGCCGCAACAAAGCGCCATTTAGGGCTTCGCCCGCAACCACGGGAGGTGGTTCCCTCACCGTGTGGCCTGGGGCTTCTTCGGGCTGATTCGCCAACATCGGCGCGGGCGAATCGCCTTCAGTCGCGGCGCAGCCCATCAGTGCCAGCACGCCAGCCAAGCCCGCAACGCCCTGCAAAAGGCTAGCGCGACGCGAAATAACAGCGGTTGATGGCTGAAACGGCCCTGCGGCACCCCTTTTCGAACTGTCCGAAGACCATTTCACGCGCCCAACTCCTGAAACTTCACATTCCATACTAGAAAAGGGTTTGACAACTTTCGAATAATCGATTCTTATCTGCTCCGTTTCCTAGTCTCTAGCAACCTGGATGTGCAACATGAACACCGATTCCAAAGACATGACCCGCAAGGCGCTGCTCCGTAAGGCCGCAGCCGTCGCTATCCTGGCCCCGGCTGCCCTGCTCGCTGCTTGCGCTTCCGAGCCTCCTCCGCCTGCCCCGGCCCCTGCTCCGGCTCCGGCTCCGGCCCCGCGCGCTCGCGGCTGATAAGGACGCGCCCTTCGGCGTCGCTTCGGCGCCGCCCTTGGGTTGTGGCATTGCCGCCCAGTTTGGGCGGATTGGTTCTAGGACCCCGTTGCGTGTAATGCGCATCGGGGTAACTTGGTTGTGACATGTCCGCCCATAGGCCCTGGGTGGTAACTCGCGTGAACCCATGTGAACGCATCATGCTCTGGCTGACCGAATACGAACGCGCACGGCTCGCGTAGGTCATCGCCATCGATAGCTTCACGATGCTGCTCGCCGCACCCTTGCCCGGCACGCCGATTCTTTGTGTTTGCGCTATTTCACTTCAAGCCTTGCGGATTGCAGGTAGGCTCACGGTCGCGGTGGCCGGCTGGCAAATGCTGCATGAGGAAGATCACAAACAGATCCGCATTCATTGCGTCATCGTAGTTTTTGTGCTCGGCCAACAGCAATGATGAAACCGGCGTAAGTTTCGTGATTTTTGGTGCGATCCAAAACCAAGAAACCTCTGGAGAGAAGCGGTTCCACTAGTACACGCTGGGTCTTCGACGTATCCCACCATTTATGCCATTCCATAAGGATAACATCAATTTTTTCCAGCAGATCGGCTTTTTCGAGACTTTCAAAGATGGGAAATTCGGATCCTTCGCAATCCAGCTTGAGCAGAAATCCCAAGCCTCTCTCTCGCGCATTTTTGATGATCGGCCCTAGAATAGGCGCGGCTTCGCGGAGTTCGATTGTGACTTCCTCTCTCGCATTGCCGCCATGAATCGAAGTCCCAATCGTATGCGCAGGGTCGTATCCAACCGTCAGAGACACATCCTTGTCATATAATCCAAACTTGTGGGGAATGATTTTTGGCTTCAAGACTGGGTTTAGAGCGAAGTTCTCGATGGCACGATTGAAAGGAGCCTCAAATGGTTCAAACCCATGAACTTCAACCACCTCATGCGAAGCGGCAAAGCCAAGAGCGGCAAAACCCACATTCATTCCAATATCAGCGGCTACCAAGCATCCCCCCAGCTCCACACCGTAGGCATTTGACAAAAAAATCTCATCAAATATCTGAAAATCCTCCTCGTTGGAGATAAAGACCTCAATGCCATTCAGTGAGGCCCGCACCCCGCGTTCATCCAGGCAAAGCCTTGCGCCGCGGCGCCGAAGCGTGGACAAGCCAGCAAGATTTTTCTCAACGAAATTCAGCTTTTCCTTGCCGATATCTTGCAAAGAAATAGCGTCAAAAAGGTCCGGATCCGAAAAAAAGACATCTCCAATGCCATTGCGAACTTCTCGCGTGAGGTCCAGAAAAAGCTCGCGCCTTCCGAAAGAATAGACACGAAACTCAACGTTTTTTGCGCCATGCCGGGGAATTTCAAAATCAATCGTCATCGCGCCACCGAATGCCCTTATGTCCGATGCCGTAACCGCTCGTTCCCGCAGGATCGTCCTGCCGCTATCCGACGTTACGTCAAATCGCAACAAAGGTCTTCCCCAAGGCAGGTGGTTGGATTGGCCAATCATTTCAACGCGCCAGCAAACCGAGTACTGACCCTCGGGAACCTCAATATAGGGCCCATACATCAGTTGTTCCGACACACCGGAGATGGCACGAATAAAAATTCGTTTGTTTCGAAACGCGAGGCGCTGAGACGCTGAGACGCTGAGACGCTGAGACGCTGTCAGAGCATACGAAAAGGCCATGATGTCACCTTTTTTCCTTCCTCGGCAAAATCTGAGTTCTTTGAAGCGAGGCTCCCAGTCTGGGACACCCGCTCAGGCTATTTCGAGATACCGCCGCAAGAAAGCAATGCTACACAAATACAAGCGAATGACGCGACTACGCCAAAAGACACTCTGGCGCGCCAAGCCACGCTCAGGCATTTAAGGGCGGATGAAACCCACTGCCGATGCCGCCGATTGGTCAGCCCTGCTCGCCTTGCGCGATGGTGCGGGCGCAGCGCTGCCCGATAGCCCGCTCGCCGCGCTGTTCCGCCCAGTGCTGGCGCCGCCCTTCGCACCTGATGGCTGCCGGGTGATTGGGCGGCTCGCGCAAACCCTCGATGGCCGCATCGCGACCGCTGCCGGGTCAAGCCAATGGATCGGCGGCCCCGGCGATATCCTGCACACGCATCGGCTGCGGGCACTTTGCCACGCCGTGGTCGTAGGGGCGGGCACGGTGCGTCATGACAATCCGCGCCTGACCACGCGCGAAGTGCCAGGGCCTGATCCGCTCCGCGTGGTGCTGGATACGGATCGCAAACTTTCGGCCGATTACGGCATTTTCCAGGGCGGGCCGCCCACGCTGCTGGTCTGCGCCGCCGATGCCGGTGGGGCCGAACATCATGGCATGGCCGAGGTGCTGCGCCTGCCGCGCACACCGGGCGGGGGCCTTGCCATCTCACCCCTCCTCGCCGCGCTCAAGGCACGGGGGGCCAGCCGGATTTTTGTTGAAGGCGGCGGGCTTACCGTCTCACGCTTTCTGGCTGCCGGCTGTCTTGATCGGCTTCATGTCACCGTGGCCCCCGTGCTGCTCGGTTCCGGCATTCCGGCCTTCACCTTGCCGGAAGTGGCGCGCATCGCCGATGGGCTGCGGTTTGCCTGGCGCGTGCATGATATCGCGCCCGATATCCTGATTGACGCTGCGCTGGATCGCGCCAAGCCTGGGGGCCATCCATGACCAAAGCGCGCGCCTTATGGACCATTGCGCCCGGCGTGGCGGAACTCCGCACCGAAACCCTGCCCGCGCGCGCGCCGGATCAGGTGCTGGCACGCATGCTGGCGTCCGGCATTTCACGTGGAACAGAAAGGCTGGTGCTGGCAGGTAAGGTGCCGGAGAACCAATGGGGCGTGATGCGCTGCCCCTTGCAGGCCGGCGATTTTCCCTTCCCGGTGAAATATGGCTACAGCGGCGTGGCCCGCGTCATGGAAGGCCTGGCGGAACTCCAAGGCAGGCGGGTATTTTGCCTCCACCCGCATCAGGATGTCTTCCTCGCTCCCGCCGCCATGTGCATCCCCATCCCGGATGCGGTGCCGGATCACCGCGCCGTGCTCGGCGCCAATATGGAAACCGCGCTCAATATCCTGTGGGATGCGCAACCCCTGCCCGGAGAGCGCGCGCTCGTGATAGGCGCGGGCGTGGTTGGGCTGCTGGTGGCTTATCTGCTCGCGCGCATGCCGGCCATGGCGGTGACAATCATTGACCCTGATGCATCGCGCCGCGCCATTGCGAAGGCGCTTGGCATCCAATTCGCCGCCCCGGAAGCCGCGCCTCAGGACCAGGAATTGATCATCCATGCCAGCGCCAATCCCCCCGGGCTGCGCCAGGCCTTGCAATGCGCGGGGTTTGAGGCGCGGATCATCGAAGCGTCGTGGTTTGGCGCGCAGGAAGTCGCACTCCCGCTCGGCGAGGCCTTCCATTCCCGCCGGCTGCGTCTGATTTCAAGCCAGGTCGGCGCCGTCGCACCCGCCATGCGCGCCCGGCGCAGCTTTGGTGAGCGCATGGCGTTGGCGCTCGGCCTGCTGGCGGACCCGGTGCTGGAGGCGCTGATCGGTCCCGCGACCCCGTTCGAAAACCTGCCCCAAGCCATGCCCGGCTTGCTCAACCCCACCCCCGGCACGCCGGCGCCGCTTTGCCCCCTTGTCACCTATGGTGCATGACGCGCCGAACCGCATAGGAACAACCCCGCCCATGTTCAGCCTGACCGTTGTTGATCACGTCATGATCGCCCATTCCTTCCGCGGCGCAGAATTCGGCCCCGCCCAGCGCCTGCATGGCGCCACCTTCATTGTGGAGGCCGAGTTCCGCGCGCCGAAGCTCGATCCGCTCAATCTGCTGGTGGATATTGCGGCGGCGAAGGTTGAACTGCGCCATATCCTGGATGGGTTTGATTATCGCAATCTGGATGCGGAACCGGTCTTCGCCGGGCAGAACACGACAACCGAATACCTCTGCCTGCATATCCATCGCTGCCTGTCGGCTGCCTTGGCTGAGGGCAAGCTTGGCGCCGGCGGCAAGGCGGTGACGGGGCTGAAGGTGCTGCTGCGCGAAAGCCATATCGCCTGGGCCGCCTATGAAGCCGCGCCGGGCGAGGAGCCGGCCGCTTGAACATCCATCTTATCGTCCCCGCGCCCTTCAGCGCGATTTCCGGCGGCTATATCTATGATCGCCGCATGGTCGAAGGGCTCAGCGCGCTCGGGCAGGAAGTGCGCGTGGTGGAATTGGCCGGGCGCCATCCCTTCCCGGATAAAGTGGCGACCGAAGCGGCGCGTGCTGCCCTGGCAGAAATCCCCGAAGGCGCGCGCATTGTGATTGATGGCCTCGGCCTGCCCGCCTTTTTGCCCTTGGCTGATGAATTGACCCGCCGCAGCGCAACGGCGTTGATCCATCACCCAACCGCGCTCGAAACCGGTGCCCCAGCAGGCCAGCGCGAAGCCTTAAAGGCCGCCGAACGCGTGCTGTTCAGCGCCTGTGCGCGAATCATTACCACCTCAACCCTGACGGCTCGGGATTTGCCGGAAGGTTTCGGCGCGGACCCCACACGCATCACGGTTATTGAACCGGGCACAGATCCCGCACCGCGCGCGTTGGGTTCCGCTGGTCCCGGTTGCGCCATTCTCAGCATTGGCTTGCTTGTGCCGCGCAAGGGGCATGATGTGCTGCTCCGCGCGCTTGCGCGGCTCACTGATCTTGAATGGTCACTCGCCATCGCCGGCGATGCCACGCGTGATCCTGTGCATGCCGATGGGCTGCGCGCGCTGGCGGCAGAGCTTGGCCTAGTGCAGCGCGTACGCTTTCTGGGTGCGCTGCCGGATGCGGCTTTGGATGCAGAATATGCGCGCGCCGATCTTTTCGCGCTCGCCACACGTTATGAAGGCTATGGCATGGCGGCGGCTGAGGCGATGGCGCGCGGCCTGCCGCTTGCGATCACCGCCGGCGGCGCGATTGCCGAAATTGTGCCGGAAGACGCGGCCGTGGTTGCGGCGGTGGACGATCATCATTCCCTCTCCCGCGCCATGCGCCGGCCGATTTTCGACACAGGCTTGCGCGCGGCGATGGCCGAAGCCTCCTGGCGCGCGGGGCAGGGCCTGCCGCGCTGGCCGGACCGCGCCGCCGCTTTTCTGAAAGCACTCGACCATGGCTGAAAGCTTCGATGGTGATTGGCTCGATCTGCGAGAGCCCTATGACGCCGCCGCACGCAATGCTGAATTGGCTGCGATGCTCGCGGCATCCCTACCCGCGCGGCCGCGCCTGCTTGATCTTGGCGCGGGCACCGGCAGCTTGCTTCGCTGGCTTGGCCATTTCATGGGGCGCGCGCAAAGCTGGACCTTGGTGGATAGCGATGCCGAATTGATCTCCCGCGCCTTTGATACCATCGCCGACCGTGCCGAGGCCGTGGGCTGGCCGGCCACCAATCCAGGGCGCAGCGCGTTGCTGGTCCATGCACCACATGGCGCCTGGCGTATTGAAGCGATCCTTGCTGATCTTGCCGCGGCGCCGGCCAATCTGCCCCTGGAACGCGTGGATGCCGTGGTCAGCACGGCGCTCTGTGATCTCGTCTCACGCGGCTGGGTGGAAGCCATGGCCGCTGCCTGCGCCGCGCGGCGCCTGCCCTTCTATGCTGCGCTGAATGTGACGGGGCGCGAACGCTTCACCCCGCCGCACCCCGCCGACGCGCTGGTGGCGCGCGGCTTTCGCCGCGACCAGGCGCGCGACAAGGGCTTTGGTGGCGCATCACTCGGGCCGCAGGCGCCCGCCGTCATGGCGGAAGCCTTTGCCGCGCATGGCTATGCCATTCATCGCGCACCGAGTGATTGGGTGGTGGATCGCCGTGCCCGCGCCTTTACCCGCGCCATTGCCGATGGCCATGGCCTGGCTGCACTCGGCTGGGAAAGGCGCGGTGCGGAGGCCATTCTGGATTGGATTGAAACGCGGCGTGATCAGGCCGATGCCGGGCAGCTTGCCGTGCGCATCGGTCATCAGGATTTCCTCGCCCTTCCTCCTGCAAGGTAGTTGCACATGCCCCTTTTGCTTGGCTGCATCGCGGATGATTTCACGGGGGCGACGGACCTCGCGAATAC
>Ga0169931_10009952_pt1 | contig 13612 bp, 11 predicted proteins | sample Kivu_15m_20L_FD_129675 | JGI IMG/M metagenome (GOLD analysis project Ga0169931, IMG submission 129675) | Freshwater microbial communities from Lake Kivu, Western Province, Rwanda to study Microbial Dark Matter (Phase II) - Kivu_15m_20L... | ecosystem: Environmental > Aquatic > Freshwater > Lake...
CAACAAGGCCACCGAGGTGATCAACTACTGGCAGGAGGAGGGCCGCGGCAAGTCGCTGGATGAGGCCAAGCTGAAGTTCCCGGACATCACCTTCTGCGGTACCGCCTGAGCTCCTTCTGCGGCACCGCCTGAGCTCTTTCTGCGGCACCGCCTGAGCTTCTGGGTCACTCAATTCGGTCATGCGGCTGTGGCCGTGGCCATGGGGCCTTGTTGCTGGCGGGGTGGGTGGCCAGGCCCGTGCGTCGCTGTGGCCCTCAGCCCGGGCGGCCCTCGCGCCTGCCGGCAGCGGCATCCGCTTCGAACACCTGCGCAGCGGCGTTGGTCTCCTCCACCGCAAACAGGGCCGCGGCGATCGCGGGACTGATCGTGAAGCAGTCCAGCCCGGCGCCGGCCAGGCGGCCGAGATCCTCGCTCTGCCGCAGGCTGGCCACCAGCAGCCGGGTGCTGGAGCCCACGCCATCGAGGGCGGCCTGCATGGCGATCAGCTCCGCTGTGCCATCGCGGCCCAGATCGCTGATCCGGCCCAGGTAGGGGGCGATGTAGCGGGCCCCCAGCGCCGCGGCCACCAGCACCTGGGGCACCGCGTAGCAGGCGGTGAAGGTCACCGGCACCCCGGCGGCGATCAGCCGCCGGGCGGCCTCGGCTCCGGCGCGCGTGACCGGCAGCTTCACCAGGATCTGCCCTGGAGCCAGGGCCGCCAGGGCCTGGCCGCAGCGCTCCAGGTCGTCGGCTTCAGCGCCCCAGGCCTGCAGATGGATCTCGCCGGCACCGAGGGCCAGGGCCTGGCGGCTCAGTTCCGCCAGGCCCCCCAGCGTGCAGGGCTGGGCGGCGCGCCGCAGCAGGGTGGGGTTGCAGGTGACCCCGCGGAACAGGCCGCTGGGCAGCCACGCATGCCACTGGGCGGGATCGGCGCCATCGAGCAGCAGGTGCAGGCTCATCGCAGGCGTCCCAGATCGGCGGTGAGGGCGGAGCCGCCGCAGGCGATCCAGCGGCTCTGCAGATCCTGGCCCAGCCTCCGCCACTCGAAGCTGCGCGGATCGCGGCGGCTGCCGCTGCGGTCCACCTCCTGATGGGTCACCACCCGGTTGGCCTGGATGCCGTAGAGGGCCTGCCACTGGGCGATCTGGGAGGCGAGGCTGCCGTACTGGGCGGCCGTGTAGCCGGAATGGCTGCGCCCCTCGCCATCGGCGCCGTCCGGCGGTGAGACCAGGCTCACGTGCAGGGCGATGTTGTTCAGTGAGGGCTGCAGGCCGGCCCTGAGCTGCACGGCCATGCCCTGGAAGTCGGAGTCGCCGGCGCCGAAGGCCCGGGCTGCATCGGGCACCACGCGGATGCGGCGGCCATCGCGGCCGATCAGCACGTGGTAGCTGGCCTGCTGGGCATCGTTGCTGCGCAGGCTGCGGAACAGGGCCAGGGCCGCGGCCTCATCCACCACCGTCTCGTGCAGCACGATCAGCACGGGCCGGCTGGCCACGGGCCGCCCCTGCCAGTCGCTCGTCTGGCGCGGGCCGAAGTTGGAAGGATGGGCCGGTGCCGGCTGCTCCCCCTGGCCGCCGCTCAGGCAGGCCAGCGACAGGCGCTGTGACCCCTGCCCGCCGAGGGGCCGCGACGCGATGCTCTTGCTGTGGCTGTCCTGCGGCGGCCTGTTGTGGGCGGAAGGCGCGCCGGCTCCGCCGCTGCCCGTGGCGGGAGGCGGGGTGGCGACCTCCGGCAGCTTCAGCGGCGGGGGCGGCTGCAGCATCATGACGGCCATGTGATAGCCGAGGGCCCCGAGTCCGAGGCAGACCAACCCCAGAAACACTCCGGCAAACACGGTGCCCGGCTCCGGCCGTTGCTGTGGATCGGGCGGGGCGCTCAACGGATGGTTCCGGGGATCCAGGAGATGGCGCCGTCCTGGTGGTCGATCACCACGATCGGATCGCCCTGATGGCCGTCGTTGCGCCAGCGCATCGGGTACGTGCTGCCGTTGGTGCCCACCACCTGCCCATCGCCGTCGGGCCCGAAGGTGTAGGTGGTCTCCTTGCCGTCGGCCCAGACCACCCGGTAGCCGTTCTCGGCATCGCCCCCCACATCCCGGCAGGCCCAGAACTCCAGCTGACCTTTGTCTGTGTTGGTGCGGCCGCTGGCGTCGGTCTGGGAGAAGGCGCAGCTGTTGGGGTAGTCGCCGCCGGGCAGCTGGCCGAACTTGTAATCGGCGGCGCTGCCCCAGGCTCCCGAGGGCGCCGGGGGCTGAAAACTGGGGCTCTTCGGCGTGGCGGGAGCGTCCGCGGTCTGCGCTGCGGGTGCCGGGCTGGTGGCGGGTCTTGAGGCCGTCGCCGTGGGCGCCGAGGTGGCTCCACCCCCTGGCTGATTGCGATTGGCCACCAGCAGCGTTCCCAGCCCCACCAGCACCGCGCCGCTGAGCAGCGACACCAGGGCGATCAGCGCCGCCGATACCGAACTGCTGCCGCCGGCCACCGGCTGGTGTGCCGGCGCCTGGGGCTGCACCGGTGGAAAGGGAGCCTGCGGTGGAGGGGTGGCGTAGGCCGCCCCGGGCTGACTTCCAGAGGACGACCCTGGCGGAGTGCCAGCCCTGGAGGACGGTACCGCCACGGCAGGCCCCGCCGAGCCCCCCCAGCTGCCGGCAGAGGCTGCCGCGGGCACCGCCGGCCCCGGCGGCAGGCCCAGGCAGCCATCCAGCACCGCCGCCAGCCGCCCCACCATCGCGGTGTTGTAAGTGAGCGCCAGCTCCTGGAGCAGTGCATCGCGGGCCCCCACCTGCACCGACCCCGGCTCCAGCCCCACCAGCTGCCGGAAGGAGGGGCGGCCCAGCAGATCCCGCAGCGGCCCGAGCAGGCTGGTGTCGGCGCCGAGGAGATCCTGCAGCTGGCTGAAGAGGGCGCTGAAGGGCAGGGAGCTGGCCGCCTGCCGGGCGATCAGCTGCGCCAGCCGCTCGCCCAGCTGGTGATCGCTGAAACCGGCGGAACCGGGGGGCTGACCGACGCTCACCGAACCCTGGAGCCGATCGGCTGAGACTAGAGGCGGATCTGCGCCGCAGCGCTGGGGTTTGCTGGGCGCCAGGGTCGCTGTCGTCAGCGGCGTGGCGCGATCACCCGGGCGAATTCGCTGGCGGTGATCCGGGCCGGCTCGCTGCCGGTGTCGACGCTGAAGGAGCGGCTTTCGCGCTGCACGGAGCCATCCGGCCAGACGAAGGTCACCTCGCCCTCGAGGTTGAGGGTCGAGCCGCTCTGGCTGATCAGGCGCAGACCCTGCACGCTCACCCGCTCGAACTGGCGGAAGAAGCCCGGGCTGAACTGATCGGCGGCCGCGCCGGAGAAGAGCGGCTGGGCCTGGCTGAAGTCCTTCGCCGAGAGGGCGGCGTAGAGCTGTTGCAGGCTGGCCACGGCCCGGTCTTCCGCAGCCCGGGTCGCCGGGGCCGCCGGCTCCCCTGGTGCCTCTGGGCTGCTGGCCGGCGGCAGGGTGGGGGGTGGCGGCAGGGCAGCGGTGCCCCCGTCGCTGCCGGCCTCGGCCCGGGGCTCGCTGGGCGCCGGCAGGATCGCTGGCGGTGGGGTCGCCGCGGTGGAGGGTGCGGGGTCTGTGTGCGGGATGCCGGGAGGCTGCGGTGCCAGGGCGTTCTGCCGCTGCCAGGCCAGCAGGCCCAGCCCGGCGAGGGCCATCAGCAGCACCCCGCTGAGGAAGGCCAGCAGGGCATTCAGCGGCGATCCCGCGGCCCTGGCCGGCGCAGCAGCGGCCATCGGCGCGGCCTGGTTCCCCAGCACGGCAGGTGCCGTGCGTGGGGCCTGGGCCGCAGGGGGTGCCATGGTCCCCGCCGCGCTGGCTGGCAGCGGGCCGCTGCCGCCTGTTGCCCAGCCGTCGCCAGTCGGGTGCGTCGTGTCGGCAGGCCTCCCCACCAATCCATCGAGCAGCGGCTGCAGCCGATCGCACACCGCCGGCGCAAACAGCTGGCTGAGCTCGTCGTGGAGGCGCTGGCGGTGGCGGCCATCGGCCAGCGGCGGCTCACTGCCGGCCGCGCTGGCGAAGGCAGATGAGAGCAGCAGATGGCGCAGGGGCGCGATCAGCGCCTGCTGCTCCTCAGCGCAGAGATCGGCCACCAGGGCCTGCAATCGCCGTGGATCCAGGCGGCGCCCCTCGGCGTGATCGCGCAGCACCCGGGCCCGCAGCTGCAGGCCAATCTGATGGGCATCCATGCCGGCTGCCTCCGCTGGAGGCTCTCGCTGCTGGCCATCCTGCCGCCGGGTGGGTGGTGCGGAGTGCCGAGGAACGACCATCGGCCGGGCCGCGCCGCCCTCAGCGGTTCGGGCTGTCGGGTGCGCCCGTCTGATCGGCTGCGCCTGGGGCAGCAGGTACCTGTGCCCGCTGCCACTGCAGCCTCAGGGCCTCCCGCAGTTCGGGGCAGAGCTCCAGGGCCGGCACGAGCGCTGGCCTGGCAGCGCTGGATTGGAGCGCGCTCCAGGCGATCAGTGCGCCGGTGGGGTCCTGGGCAGGCCTGGCAAGAAACGCCTCTGGCCTGATCGCTCGCCGCTGAAGATCCCGGAAGCTGCTGCGGCGCTGGTTGAGGGTGTCGGTGATGGCGCTGAGCCGGGATGCCTGCAGCGTGGGGCTCGCCGCCCCTCCACGATCGGCGCTCGCGGCCGGGGGAGATTCCGAGGCCGCCCCGGAACTCGCGCCGGTCGTGGCGGAGCCGGCGGCTGCCGTGCTGGCCGCCCCAGGGCCGGGGTCCGGCGGCTGCGCTCTGCAAAGCGTGTCGACCTGCTGCTTCAGCACCCCCAGCAGCTCGGGGCTCGCCCCCCCGGGTGCGCTCAGCCTGCGGGTGAAGAGCCCCATGCCGAACAACGCCGCGCCAGCCGCCCCTGCCACGGCCAGGGCCAGGGCCGCCAGGCAGAGCCGCAACCAGGGTGTGGAGCCGTGCCACCGGCGCTGATCCCCGCTCCAGGCCGCAGCGTGGCGATGCGCGCCGGCCGGCGCGATGGGAGCCTGCGGGCGTTGCCGGGCGGCATCAGCAGCCAGGGGAGGCGGCGCCGGCTCCTGCCCCGGCTGCACGATCAGCGGCCCGTCCGGCTTCCGGCCATGCCCCTCCGCCGAAGCGTCGAGCCGCCCCCAGCGGGCGATCGCCACACTCACATCGTCGCCGCTGCCCTGAAGGCTGATGTGATCGAGCGCCTCCCTCAGGTGCCGGCCCGCCGTTGCCGCAGCAGCAGCATCTCCGCTCCCCGCAGCTGCCAGATCGCCGAGATGACGGGCCAGGGTGAGGAAGTCGGCATCGCTGCCGCACGACTTGCGGATCCCGTCGCTGCTCAGCAGCAGGCGGAAGGGGGCCTGATCGGCCGGGATCGCCTCCAGCGTGCAGCGGGCGGCGAAGTGGCGCTCCGCCCCCTCCATGCAGAGGCTGAGGGTGGCCTCGCCGCCCCCGCTCAGGACGGGTTCCTCATTGAGCAGCTCGGCGGTCCCATCGTCGGCGATCCGCACCAGATCCCAGTCGCCCAGCCCGGTGCAGCCCCACCAGTGGGGGGTGAGCAGCAGCACACCCAGGGTGGCGCCGTAGGGGAGCGTTGCAGGCGGCGCCCCATCGCTTCTCGGATGGGCGCCGGCGTGGAGCAGCACCGCATGCCGCCAGCGCTCCAGGAGTCTCTGCGGCAGCACCTCCGCCAGCCAGCGCCGCCACTCCTGAGGGTCTGGGTGCTGGCTCAGGCGGCTGCCGGCGAGCTCGCGCTGCAGGGCCTCGAGTGCCACCCGGCAGGCCAGCAGGCTGCCGACCTCGCTGCGGTCGTAGCGGCTGCCGCCGTGGCCATCCGACACCACCAGCACCTGGATCGGCTCACCGCTGCCGTCCTCGAAGCACCAGAGGCCGCTGCTGTCCTGGCAGGGGATGCCGCGGCGCCGGTGGGAGGCTCCGGTGCGGCTTTCGCAGCGGGGAGTGAGCCAGCCCGATCGCTCCATGCTCACCGGTTCAGCTCACCACACCACCTGGCTGGCATCGCTCGGATCCAGCACGGTGGGCGGCAGATCGGGCAGGGGCACGTTGGTGTCGGGCGCAGCGCCTCCCACCTGGCTGCGTGGCTGGCTGGCGGCTCCCAGCACGGCGGTGGAGGCCCACTGGATGTAACGGGCCAGGGTGATGCTGTCGTTGGCCTGCAGGGGGCGCCGGCCGGGCCGCTCCGCCGGTGTTCCGGGCCTGCGGTCACCATCGAGGCCCTGGCCAGCGGAGCCCCGCTCTCCCCCCGCACCGGGCTCGGAGCCGATGAACTGCTGCAGCACCTCGAGGTCGGCGTCGTGGCCGATCGCGATCGCCAGCCGCACCGCCTTGGCGGCCCAGGGCTCGGCCATCAGGGTGCGCAGCCCTTCGCTCACGTCGTCGGTGGGTGCTCCATCGGAGATGAGCACGAGCACCGGCGGCAGGGCCCGCTGCTCCATCGGCGGGGTGCGCAGCACCGCAGCCAGCTCTCGGAATGCGTCGCCCATCGCCGTGAGGCCGCCGGCCTCGAGATCACGCCACTGCGGCAGCACCTGGTCCACCGGCGTGGGGGTGCCGAGATGCCAGAGGGCCTGATCGGCAAAGCGCAGCACCCTCACCAGAATCTGCGCCTCGGGGTTCTGCAGGCTCACCTGCACCATCTCCGGCAGCGACTGGCGGATGGCCTGATTCAGCGATGGCATCTTGCCGCCGGCGCGCATCGAGCCGGAGCAATCGCAGAGGAAGATGAAATGCAGCGGGCGGCGGCTCAGCCTGACATCGGGAAACATGGCGGGGTCTCGCTGCTCCTTCGAGGCTGCTTCGGGGCTGCTGCAGCGTTGACCCAGCGCTGGTTCAGGTCGCCAGGGCGACACTGCCCAGGTGGGTGTGCAGGCGCGCCAGGGCGTCCAGGCTACAGCTCCTGCCCGGTGGGATCGGCACCCGCTCGCCGCTGCTGAGCTCCGCCTGCCAGGTATGGGCGCTGAGATTGGTGAGGCCGAACACGCCCGCCCGCCGGGGGTGGGCCTCCACCCGCCCGATCGGCTGATCCAGCCGCTCACCGGCGAGCCGATCGAAGTGATGGTGATGCAGGGCATTGCCGGGCTGGGCCAGCACGGCGCCCTCGGGGGTGAGGAAGCGGGCGAAGCGGGGCAGCTCGGCGCCGCAGGCCCAGCAGCGGCTGCGCTGGCCCGGCTCGGGAAACACCTCCTGGCCGCAGTGGGGGCAGAGGCCCCGCTGATCGAGGCAGGCGGAGAGGGCCTGCAGCCACTGGCCGGTGAAGGCCCGCCCGGCCGGGTCGCGGGCGCCGGCTGCCAGGGTCTGCTCAAAGAGCGCCCGGAGGCTCGGCGGATAGATCGGCCAGGTGAGCAGCGGCGCCGGATGGGCTGCCGGGTCGGGGCGGTTGCGTGCATCGTCCGCCGCGAAGATGAACACGGGATCCTCGCCGTAGAGCCGGCGCCGGGCCGGTTCATCGAGGCAGCGGATGGCCAGTTCCAGCCGGCCCAGAAACGGGTCGTGGCGGGTGAGCAGGCGGAAGAGCAGCACCGCCAGGGAGAAGAGATCGCTGCTGCTGCCGGGGCGGCTCTGGCCGAGCAGCACCTCGGGAGCCATGAAGCCGGCGGTGCCCCTCACAGCGCCGAGGTCGCTGCCGTCAACGTCAACGTTGTCGTTGTCGCAGATCAGAATGGCACCATTGGCCGGATCAAGAAACAGGTTGCCCAGGGAGATGTCCTTGTAGCAGAGGCCTTTGCTGTGCAGGGCATGAAAGGCTTCCGCCAGATGGAAGCAGGCGCGCAGAATCTGCTGCAGGCTGATCGAAAGACGGCCGGCGATGTGCGCCACTGCGGGCTGAAACTGTGGTGGCCTGAGCTTCATCAGGTAACCGAAACTTCCCTCCGTCATCGACAGCCTGCCTCGGCTCTCCTCGTCGGGTTCCAGCAGCAGGATCGGCCACAGGAAAGCGGCATTCGGTGCGGTGGCACTGATGCAGGCCGCCAGCCGATCTCTGAGTTGCGGATCGCGCCGCAGGCAGCTGGGGTAATACCACTTCACCGCCATCGCCTCGCCGGCGAACGCCACCTCGAACACCTGTCCCTGGCCGCCGCCGCCCAGGCAGCGGACCACGCGGATCGCAGAACCGCTGCCGGTGCAGCGGAGGGTGGCTCCCTCGGGAAGCAGCGACGGCATCCGCTTCAGCGCTCCTCCAGGCTCTGGCCGATCGCCCTGCGGATGCCGTTGCGATGGCTCAGGGCCGTGATCCGGTTGGCGAAGCCATGGCGGTGGGCCATCCCGTCCCGCAGGGTGAGCAGGAGCTCGTGCTCCTTGCGGGAGCCCAGCACGATCCAGGCCGCCAGGGCGCCGAGCTGCACGCCCCAGAACAGCCAGGGCCAGGGCAGCAGCACCATCCCGCCCAGGCACACCAGCACCCACCAGCTGAAGCTGTGGGGATGGCGCGGCCGGCTGCGCACCTGCACCGAGCGGATCTGATCGAGAGGAATCGTCTGGCCCGCCAGGGTCAGCGGGGCCGCGGGGGCGGCTGCGGGGCGCACCGGTGTCGGGGCCGGCGGCACCGGACCGGCTCCCACGGTCGGCCGGTGGCCGGCTGAGTCGGCCGCGGAGGCAGCGCCTGCAGGCACCACGGGCCTGGGCACCGCGGGCGCTGCCTCCGCGGGCCTCGGCACCGCGGGCCTCGCAGCGGCGGCCTGCGGTGGAGCCTGCAGGGCATCTGGGGAAGCTGTGCCCGCCGCCACCGGCACCATGCGGAACACCAGCACCGGCCCCTGGGGCCCGAGCTGAATCTCGTCGCCGTCGCTGAGCCGCCGGCACTGGCGCAGGCGCTGGCCCTCCAGGAAGGTGCCCTCGCCGCTCTGCCAGTCGCACACCAGCCAGCCCTGGCTGCGGGAGTAGCGCACCACCGCATGGTGGTCGGCCACGCCGGCGAGGGAGACGAGCCGCAGGCGGTTGCCTTCGGCGCGGCCGATGGTGGTGGGCCTGCTGCGATCCAGCGCCGCCACCCTGTGGGGGGCATCGCGCAGCAGCAGCTGGGCTTCCGGGCTCATCGCAGCGTCCAGGAACCCTGGGCGGCAGGGGGTGGTGGCAGGGTCTGCGTCATGGGCTGCCGCCGCCCCGCTGCCGCCGCCACCAGTGGCGCCAGTCGTCGGTGATCTCGGCCCAGAGGCCCGGCTCTCCCTCCCGCCAGGGCACCACCCGCCCCGGAAACAGCAGCGCCACCACAGCCAGCAGCAGGGCCATCAGCACCAGCAACAGCAGCACCCAGCCCGGAATCGCTCCCAGCCAGATCAGCGGCGTGCCCAGGGAGACGGCCCGCACCGCGAACAGCCCGATCGTGAACGCCACCCAGAAGCGGAACGGGGCCCAGGGATCGCGCCGTTGCTCCACCTCAGGGGTGACCTGATTCCTGGCCGTAGCCTATGGCAACGGCTTGCAGGATCGGGGCGAACCATGGTGGCTGGTGCACTCCGTGCGCTCGACTGGTCCTCCCTGACCCACGGCGATGCCCACCAGCGCTTCGGTGCCCTGCGGCGGCTGTGGCGGCAGGCACGCGCCAGCGAGGCGCGGCTGCAGCTCTGGCAGGGCGACCGGCTGATCGAGGAGCGTCTCCTCGGACCTGAGCGCCTGCGCATCGGTCGGGATCCAGGCTGTGAGCTGGCCCTGGCGGATGCCGGCCTCAGCCGGGTGCATGCCTTCCTCGAGAAGGACAGGCCCCAGGACCGCGACTGGGTGCTGGAGGACTTCAACTCCGCCAATGGCCTCTACTGGCACGACCGCCGCATCCGCGCCATCGCCCTGCGCGATGGCGATGCGGTGCAGCTGGGATCGCCCCTGCGCGAGGCGCCCACCCTCCGCTACCGCCATCCCCGCAGCCCCTGGGAGCTGCTGCTGCATGGGGTGGGCCTCGTGGCGCTGGGCGGCTCCGGCGCCGTGCTCGGCGCCCTGCTGCTGCTGAGCACGATCACAGGCGGCTCGCGGGTGGCCTTCATCGGCGGCCCGGTGAAGATCGTGGCCGAAGACGGCCGCCGCATCGATCCACGTGAAGGAGCGGCCACGGCGATGGCCAGCCTGGAGGATTACCCCCTGGTGCTGCGCCAGGCGCTGCTGGCCTCGGAGGATGCGCGCTTCGGCTGGAACAGCGGCCTCGACATCGGGGGCACCCTGCGTTCGCTGGTGCGGCGCAGCGGCGGCGGCAGCGGCCTCAGCCAGCAGGTGGCGCGCCTCTACTACCCCTGGGTGAAACAGGGCAATCCCAGCTCCCCGTGGCCCTGGGTGCGCCTCCCTGAAGACGACGCCACGCCGAGCAGGCTCGCCACCTTCGCCCGCAAGATCCGCGAGCTGCCGGTCTCCTGGCAGCTGGAGACGCGTTACAACAAGAATCAGATTCTCAAGATGTATCTCGACCGGGCCTTTCTCGGCCTCGGTGTCGAGGGCTTCGAGCAGGGCGCCCAGCTCTACTTCCGCAAATCGGTGCGCCAGCTCGATGCCGGTGAGGCGGCCTATCTGGTGGGCCTGCTGCCCAGCCCCAACGGCTACAACGTCTGCGCGCCCACCCCGGCCGAGCTGCGCGCCGAGCGGCTGGCGCGGCAGCGCAAAACCGGCCGGCCGGAAACGCCCCTGCCCGATGAGCAGATCTGGACCCCGAAGCTGCGCCGGGATCTGGTGCTGCGGCGCATGCATGAGGAGGGCTATCTCAGCCAGGAGCAGTACCGCGATGCGATCCGGCGGCCGCTGATCTTCGATGCCAGCGTCTGCCGCCAGTCGCGCTGGCGCAGCTTTCCCTTCTTCAGCGATTACGCCATGTGGGAGCTGGAGGGCCCCCGCTTCTCCCTCAATCTTGACCCGAAGCGGGAGGGTGGCAATTACCACGTGCTCGCCACGATCGATCCGGCCCTGCAGGAGCTGGCCCAGAAGCAGCTGCGTGTGTTCCTCGTGGAGGAGGCCCGGCCGCTGGGGGTGACCCAGGCCGCCCTGATCAGCCTGGATGTGAAGACGGGCCGGATCCTCGCCTATGTGGGCGGCGGAGACGACCGCTTCGATCGCGTGCAGGCCCTGCGCCAGCCTGGCTCCACCTTCAAGCTGTTCACCTTCCTGGCGGCCCTGGAGGCAGGGGTGAAGCCCTCCGAGCGGATCTCCTGCGCCCCGATCTTCCAGCTCCAGGTGGGTTGCAGCCATGGCCCGGTGGGCGCGGATGGCCGGATGCCGATGGATCAGGGGCTCGCCCACTCGGAGAACCCCGTGGCCCTGCATCTGGCCGAGCGGGTGGGCTTCGAGCCGGTGATTGCGATGGCACGCCGGCTCGGCATCTCCTCGCCGGCGCTGCAGCCGGATCCGAGCATGGTGCTGGGGGGCAACGAGGTGCTGCTCTACGAGATGGCGCGCGCCTTCGCCGTGGTGGCCAATGGCGGCCGCACGGTGCCGATGCACGGGGTCAGGCGCATTTACGACCTCGGCGTCTGCGGCTCGGAGGCGGATCTGGCCCGCTGCCCCGCCCACGGCGTGTTCGAGCCGATCGGGGAGAAACCCGAGCAGCTGATCGAGCCGGAGATCGCCGCCCGGATGGACACCATGCTGCGGCAGGTGGTGACGGTGGGCACCGGTCGCAATGCGGCGGTGGTGAGCGATGCCCGCGGCAAGACCGGCACCACCAACGATGGCCGCGATGCCTGGTTCATCGGCTACTCACCCAGCAAGGGCATTCTCACGGGCATCTGGATGGGCAACGACGACAACCGCCCCGCCGAGGCCTCCGCCGGCGCCCTGGCCGCCCGGCTCTGGGGGCAGTTCATGGCCAGGGTCTGAGGAGGGGGGATTCCAAGGAGCGACCTGGCTCACCAGGCGCCGGAAGGGCCAGGCCGATCGCGTGGACCGCTTCAGCCGGTGCCGCCCTGCTGCAGCTGGTTCAGCAGCGGCCCCAGCAGCTCGCCGGCCCGCGTCAGCAGCGCCCAGCCCAGCCCGAGCGCCGTGCCCCACCACCAGCTCGAGCGCAGCAGCCGTTGCGCCGGCGCCGCGCCGTCGTTGGGCTCAAGGCGCGGCAGCACCCAGCCCAGCTGCAGGGCGCTGTACACCACAAACAGCACCCAGGCCGGCAGGTCCAGGGGCCCCACCAGGAAGCGCACCGGCCGCCACTGCAGCAGGCTGAGGCCGGCGGCCAGGGCGATCAGGGCCGCCACCGCGCCCGTGGCCCCATCCCAGAGGCCGGCCTGCAGGCGCCGCCTGGCATAGGCCACCCCCAGGGCTGTGGTGGCCAGCGAGGTGAGCGCATAGCGCAGCAGCAGCTCGCCCAGCGGCAGCGGCGAGTTGCCCAGGATCGCCAGCAGCATCAGGCCATTGAGCACCGCCTCGCCATGGCGGTGGTGCAGCCAGGGGGCGCTGAGCCAGCGGCGCAGCTGGTGGGGATCGCTGGCCAGCTCCAGCCGCAGCGGCGCCTGCCGCCGCCAGCCCCGGAAGGGGCCCGCCGCCAGGGCCTGCAGCACCAGCAGCAGCACCACCAGCTCCGGGGCGGCGTGCCAGCGATCGAGGCCGAGGCGATCGAGCTCGCCGCCCAGCCAGGCGAGCACCAGCGCCATGGCGGCGGCCAGGGCCGAGCCGGGACCGAGGGCCAGGGCTGTGTCGCCGCACCAGGCGGCCAGGGGGGCCAGGCCTGCCCCAGCGCGTGCGGCGGCGATCGGCGAACCCATCGCCCCGGCATCCGCCCCAGCCAGGCCTGCCGGATCTCCCCGCAGCCCTTGAGCTGCCGCTGAGCCGCCCTCCCGCTCGTGCGTGGGCCATGGCTTCGTTTCTGGCGGCGACACCACGGCAGGCTGCCGCGGCAGGTTCACCGCCAGGGCGGCCTCGAGCAGATCCTGAAGTTCCGCCAGCACGGCCGGGGCGTAGGTGCGGCTCAGCTCCTCACGCAGGCTCAGGGCGGCGGACTGGCGCAGGGCCGCCTTCTCCTGGCGCAGGCTCTGCAGAAACAGCGGCCGCAGCGCCAGATCGCGCAGCGGCGCCTGCAGGCTGGTGTCGGCACCGAGCTCATCGAGCATCCGGCCGATCAGGCTCTGCTGGCTGAAGCCGCCGGGGTGGCCCTCCTCCAGCCAGCGGTGCAGGCGCGCGCCGATCTCCCGCCCCTTGCCCATCGCCATCGCCGGTGCTGCCCGAGCCTAGGGGCTGGGGCCACGGCTTCCCTGCCCGGGGGGCGGCCCATCAAAAAGGCGCCCCTCAGGGCGCCTCGATCACAGTTGCAGAGCTGGAAGGGGGCGCGCTGCGCGCTCCCGTGACCTCAGCCCCCGCGCGAGGCGGAGAGGCGGGCGCGGGCGGTGGCGAGGGCCTGCTGGGCCTTGATCTTCTCGGGGCTGGGAGCCTGGCCCTCGAAGGCGTTGAGAGCCTGCTGGGCAGCCTCGAAGGCCTTATCGGCGGCGGCGGTGTCGATGGTGCTGCCGAGTTCGGCGGCATTCACAAGCACGGTCACCTCGTTGGCTTCCACTTCGGCGAAGCCGCCGCTGAGGGCGATCGCCTTCCAGCTGTTGCCCTCCCGCAGCCGCAGCACGCCGCTGTCGAGGGCGGTGAGCATCGACACGTGGCCGGTGAGGATGCCGAGCTGGCCGGTGGTGCTGGGCAGGATCACTTCGTCGGCGCTGCCGTCGAAGACGCTCTGATCGGGGGCGAGAA
>Ga0169931_10009953_pt1 | contig 13610 bp, 8 predicted proteins | sample Kivu_15m_20L_FD_129675 | JGI IMG/M metagenome (GOLD analysis project Ga0169931, IMG submission 129675) | Freshwater microbial communities from Lake Kivu, Western Province, Rwanda to study Microbial Dark Matter (Phase II) - Kivu_15m_20L... | ecosystem: Environmental > Aquatic > Freshwater > Lake ...
CAACAAGGCCGATCCGTTGACGAGCATTGATTGGGACTTGAAGAATAGCAAGAATGTTCCGATCGCATCAGGCACTTACATCATCCATGTGAAAGTGGATGGAGTAGGAGAAAAAGTGCTCAAATGGTTTGGCGTAATGAGGCCAGTGGATTTGGATAATTTCTAATCGGTTAAGGAAAGAAAAATGAAAAAGAAAATAGTTACAATCGCATTGGCTGCCATTACCACATGGTCCGCCACAGCAGGAAACCCCGATCGCGCAGGTTCAGCAGGAGCAGGGCACTTGTTGATCAACCCTTGGGCAAGAAGTTCAGCTTTGGGATACTCAGCGATGGCTTCCATCAACGGAATCGAGGCCTCTTACAATAATGTTGCAGGATTGGCCTTCACTAATAAGACGGAGTTATTGTTTACCAATACCAATTATTTAGTTGGAACTGGAATCAAATTGAATGCCTTTGGATTTGGTCAGCGATTGAATGAATCCTCCGTTTTAGGACTATCTGTAACCAATATGAACTTTGGTGATATTGGAATAACTGAAGAGGCGCTTCCAGAGGGTGGAATTGGAAGTTTCTCTCCCAACTACACCAACATTGGAGTTTCCTATGCCAAGGCTTTTTCCAACAGTATCTACGGAGGATTGACAGTTCGTTTGATTTCTGAAGCGATTTATAATGTTCGTTCTCAAGGAGTGTCTTTTGATGCTGGTATTCGATATGTAACGGGTGAGGATGATAACATCCGTTTTGGCATCAGTTTGCGCAATGTGGGGCCGCCCATGCGTTATAAAGGCGATGGTTTGTCCATTACGGCCACCATTCCTACCAACGGAGCTTCTTTGACAGTGGAACAGCGTTCTGAGAAGTACGAATTGCCCTCTTTGGTAAATGTGGGTTTCGCTTATGATTTTATTATTTCTGATGAAATGAAGATTACTTCCAACATGCAGTACACTTCAAATTCATTTACCAAAGACCAATGGGGTTTGGGTGGGGAATTTAATCTGAAGGATAGGTTCATCTATAGAATGGGGTATCAATGGGAAAATGGTTTGAAGTCAGATGCCAGAACTACCGTATTTACCGGACCTACAGCGGGATTAACAGTTCAGTTGCCAATGAAGAACGGTTCAATCGTGGGAGTTGATTACTCTTACAGAACCTCTAACCCTTTCAACGGAGTGCACAGTTTAGGCTTGCATTTGACTTTGTAAAGACAAAAGTTTTTATTAAATTTGTTGAAGAAACCTCGAAAGGGGTTTCTTTTTTTTCTTATCTAATCATAGTGTTATGAGTATTGCGTATTACACAGCCGAAGGGCTGAAAAAATTGAAAGAGGATTTACACCAACTAAAGGTGGTGGAACGCCCGAAAATCAGTCAGCAGATTGCTGAGGCGAGGGATAAAGGAGACTTATCTGAGAACGCGGAATATGATGCCGCTAAAGAAGCTCAGGGCTTATTAGAGGCAAGAATCGCTAAGATGGAGGATCTGGTGGCCAATGCTCGATTGATAGATGAGTCTCAAGTGGATAATTCTAAGGTTTATATTCTTTCCAAGGTAAAGATTCAAAATAAGAAGAATAATGCCATTGTAGAGTACACTTTGGTGGCGGAAAATGAGGCGAATTTGGCAGAAAAGAAAATCAGTGTCGATTCTCCTATTGGAAAGGGGTTGTTAGGAAAAAAAGTAGGAGATATTGCTCAGGTGAAGGTTCCAGCGGGATTGATTGATTTTGAAATTCTGGATATTTCTAGGTAATGGCGACAATATTTTCTCGAATCGTAGCGGGAGAGATTCCCTGTTACAAGGTAGCTGAAGATGAGCATCACTTGGCTTTTTTGGATATTTTACCGATTGCTAAAGGTCATGTTTTGGTGATTCCAAAAAGAGAAGTGGACAAGATTTGGGATTTGAGTGATGAGGAATTTTTATCGTTACAACTTTTTGCAAAACGTGTTGCCAAGCGCATGGAAGAGGTGTTTCCCTGCAAGCGGATCGGCACTGCGGTTGTCGGATTGGAAGTACCACATGCACACATTCATTTGGTGCCAATGAATGAAATTGGGGACATTACGTTTACCAAAGAGCGATTGAAATTCACCGCTGAGGAATACCAACAAATGGTGAATGCAATGGTTGGGATTTAATACAACTGGTGTTCTTGAATATATCGCAAAACCACTGGATTTAAAGAGTCTATGAAGGTTTTACTTTGTATCGCATTGCGAATTTCTGTGCTGGAAATATCATGGAAAAATCCTTCTAACAAGTGAAAATTTCCTTTTCTTAATTCCAGATTTTCTGTTCTTGGATAAATGAAAATGGGATAATTATTTTCGATGAAGTCTCCTTTTTTCCAAGTAGGAAGATGATTCCAGCTATCAGCTCCCATAAGTAGGATCCAATTATTTTGAGGAAATTTTTTATTTAAATGGTTGAGTGTATCGATGGTGTAGGAAGGCTTGGGTAAAGTCTCCTCGATGTCCGAAATATGGTATTCAAGGCAATGGCTTAACGCGATTTTGGTCATCGCCAATCGATGATGAAAAGGTGCTAATTCGTTCGGAGATTTATGGGGATTTTGCGGGGAAACGATCCACCACAATTGATCAAGACCCGCTTGGGAAAGAAAGGCCTTTGCAATGGCTAAATGTCCGTTATGAACGGGATTGAAGGAACCAAAGAAAAGTCCAATTTTCACTTTGTTGTCTGCAAAAAGTCACCCACTATTTGCTCCGCTTGTGTAAGGGCCACATTCAAATCGTCGTTCAGCAATTGCACATCAAATTTTTGTGCGTATTTCATTTCTGAAGCGGCTTTGTTGATGCGCATAGCAATTTTCTCAGCGGATTCTGTGCTTCTATTGCGCAATCGAAAGTTGAGTATTTCGATGCTCGGCGGTTGAACGAATATCGATAAAGCTTTGTCTCCGAAAATCTTTTTCAGATTCAATCCGCCTTGAACATCCACATCAAAAATGACATTTTTCCCTGCTTTCCAAATGTTTTCGATTTCTGATTTCAGGGTTCCGTAGTATTGGTCTTTATAAACCTCTTCCCATTCTAAAAATTCTCCGCGTTGCGCTCTGTGAAGGAAGTCATCAGGCGTGAGGTAATGATAGTCTTTTCCATTTTGTTCATTGTGACGCATGGAACGACTGGTAGCAGATACAGAAAACGCCAATTGGAGATTGGGAATTTTCATGAGGTGATGGACGATGGTAGTTTTACCAGCACCACTGGGAGCGGAAAAAATAATGGCTTTGTCCATGTGCTAAAATAAGCAAATTACAACACGTTATTGATTTGCTCTTTAATTTTTTCCAATTCATCCTTCATGTTCACCACCCATTTTTGAATAGAGGCATCGTTGGCTTTGCTACCTATGGTATTGATTTCTCTACCAATTTCTTGAGCAATGAACCCTAGTTTTTTACCCTGCGCCTCATTGTTCAACTCTTCGATAAAATGTTGGCAATTGGTGAGGAGTCTGCTTTGCTCTTCTGAAATGTCTAATTTTTCCAAGTAGTAGATGATTTCTTGCTCGTAACGATTGGCGTCTATCTTGTCTGCAGGTAACACTTCATCTAAGGCGTTTTTTAACCGAGCTCGTACTTTTTCGTTGCGCTCGAATAAGGGTTGAACGATGTTTTCTCTGGCTTCCAGGATCAGCTGGATTCGATCATGAAACTCCAGAAAAAGCGCATCACCCTCAGTTTTTCTGTAGTTCTGTACCGCTTGAATGGTACGTTGAATGGTTTGTTGTAACATCTCCCACTGTGCTTCTGTAAACGTTTTATCTTCTGCTTTTTGAACATCCGGTAATTTTAACGCGATGCCTAAAACATCTTGTGTGGAGAGCGATTCTGCTTGCGCAAATTCCTTCAATGAATCCGTATAGGTTTTTAATAATGACCAATTGATCGGCAGTTCTCGTTGAGTGGAGAGACTCTCAGCATGAATAAAGACCTCCATTTTTCCACGCAGCAATTTTTCTGCGGTGAGGGTGCGGATGCTCATTTCCTTATCTCTCAAAAAATAAGGAGTGCGAACGTTCAGGTCCAATCCTTTGCTGTTGAGGCAGCGAATTTCCACGGTAAAAACAGATTCTCCGATGGTTTCTTCCATCCGACCGTAGCCGGTCATGGAATACAAATTTTTATTCATCAGCACAAAGATAATGCTTTGTGATAGTGATCTCTTTTGTTCCTTTGTACCATGAAGAAAACCGCTGTGCTTTTGGTCAATCTGGGATCGCCAGATAACCCCTATCCAGGTGCTGTTTATCGTTACCTCACGCAATTTTTAAATGATCCAAGGGTCATTGATATCAACGCTTTGGGACGGTCCATTTTGGTAAATGGAATCATTGTCCCCTTCAGGCACAGAAAGTCATCTAAAGTGTACCAAGAATTGTGGACACCAGAGGGTTCTCCATTGATTCATTACGGCAAAACCAATCAAAAGCAATTGCAAGCTCGTTTTGATGAGCAGCACACCAAAGTGTTTCTGGCCATGCGTTACCAAAATCCATCTTTGGAGTCAGCCCTCCATGCAATAGAGGATTGGGGCCCAGAAAAATTGGTGATCATTCCTTTGTTTCCACAATACGCCTCCGCTTCAACAGGGAGTGTCATTGAAAGAGCCATGAAGATCATGAGTGGGTGGTGGTCGTTTCCTGAAATTAAAATCGTTTCTCAATTTCATGATCACCCGCTTTTTCTTAAGGCCTGGCATCGAAGGGCCGCGGAGTTTAACTGGCAAGATTATGACCATGTGTTATTCAGTTACCATGGCTTGCCAGAAAGACAAGTGAATAAAATTTACAAAGACAATAAGTGCAGAAATCACAGTTGCGAGCACGAGATCAATGATGAAAACAAATTGTGTTATAAAGCAACTTGTTATGCCACTACTCGGAGCATTGTAAGCAGCATGGGTATTCCGGAAGGCAAGTATTCAGTGGGCTTTCAAAGTAGATTGGGCAAAGGATGGATTGAGCCCTTCTCCGATCATGTGATTGAAGATTTGGCGAAAAAGGGAACCCAAAAACTTTTGGTGTTTTCTCCCGCGTTTGTTGCGGATTGCTTGGAAACCACCATTGAGATTGGCGTGGAGTATCAAGAGCTATTTGAAGAGCACGGGGGTCATAAAGTACAACTCGTGCCTAGCTTGAACGACTCCAGCGTGTGGATTGATTGTTTAGAGGCCTTGGTGAAAGAGTAATCTTACACCCTTATTTCAAAAGGTTAGACAAGCTAATCTTTTTAGCAATGATGCTGTGCAGTTGATGAATCTCTACTCTTTCTTGTTGCATAGTGTCGCGGTCTCGGATGGTAACGGTATTGTCTTCTAAAGTTTCGTTGTCCACCGTTACGCAATAAGGAGTTCCAATGGCGTCTTGTCTGCGGTACCTTCTTCCCACGGCGTCTTTATCGTCATATTGCAAATTGAAATCGAGTTTCAAGGCATCTACAATCTCTTTTGCTTTTTCGGGCAGTCCGTCTTTTTTCACTAGGGGTAGAATGGCTACTTTTACTGGGGCTAAGGCGGGGTGAATGGACAGTACTGTTCTTTCAGCACCTTCCTCTCCCTCTTTGCTAGGCACCATTTCTGTTCGGTAGGCGTTGCTCAATACCGCAAGGAACATTCTGTCTAAGCCAATAGAAGTTTCAATGACATAGGGAATAAAACTCTCATTGGTTTCTGGATCAAAGTAGCGCAATTTTTTTCCACTGAATGTTTCATGTTGAGAGAGGTCAAAATCTGTGCGCGAATGAATCCCTTCTAATTCCTTGAATCCCATGGGGAAGTTGAACTCGATGTCACAAGCCGCATTGGCGTAATGGGCCAGCTTGATGTGGTCATGGAATTTGTAGTTTTCCTCCCCTAATCCAAGGGCCTTGTGCCAAGCAATGCGGGTGTTTTTCCAGTATTCATACCATTCCATTTCGGTGCCTGGTTTGCAGAAGAACTGCATTTCCATTTGTTCAAACTCGCGCATGCGGAAAATGAATTGGCGGGCAATGATTTCATTTCTGAAGGCCTTACCGATTTGGGCGATTCCAAAAGGAAGTTTCATTCTTCCCGTTTTTTGGACATTGAGGAAGTTGACAAAAATACCTTGAGCAGTTTCTGGGCGTAGATAAATGATTCCTGCATCACCGCTTACAGCGCCCAATTCTGTTTTGAACATGAGGTTGAATTGGCGCACTTCAGTCCAGTTTCTGGAACCGGATTCAGGGCAAGCGATTTCACATTCTTCGATGAGGTTTTTAAGGGCAATGAGATCAGAGGCTTCCAAAGCCGCTTTCATTTTGGATTGCACATCGTCTATTTTGGCTTGGCTCCGTAAAACATTGGGATTGGTAGCACGAAATTGCTCTTCGTTAAAGGCCTCGCCAAATTTGTTTTTGGCTTTGTCAATATCCTTTTGGATTTTGGCTTCCGATTTGGCCATATATTCTTCCAAAAGAATGTCGGCGCGGTATCTCTTTTTACTGTCTTTGTTGTCTATGAGCGGGTCATTGAAGGCATCCACGTGTCCGCTGGCCTTCCAAGTGGTGGGATGCATGAAGATAGAAGAGTCTATGCCCAGGATGTTTTGGTGCATGCGGGTCATGGCGGTCCACCAATAATTTTTGATGTTGTTTTTTAGTTCAACACCCAATTGGGCGTAGTCATAGGCCGCGCTGAGGCCATCATAAATTTCAGATGAAGGGAATACGAAGCCATATTCCTTGGCGTGAGAGATGACGAGCTTGAGTTTATCTTCTTGTTGCATGAGGCAAAAATAGGGTGATACGCTTTGGATAAAAAATCAAAAGTTGTTGGTGTTCAGCCAGGCGATGTAATGATTGCAAATATTGGTAATTATGTCAATTTTGGTCAGACTACTGCATCATCTGACCCACTGGGGCCGTGGGCGGAGGTAATATCCTGCATTGCATTGGTTTGAAAATAATTCCAACCGGGTCCATTCCACGTGGCATCGATATTTAAAATCACTGTTTTTCCTTGATTAAGGTAATCATAAAGAGTGTGGGAGTTTCAATAAATGTCGTTTAATCCGAAATCCACAATGATTGTCCTTACCGAGGGTTGACTAAATGATAAAAATTGAACTGACAACCAAATGCATAATGTTAGAATTTTTTCATCGTTTTTTTTGCTAATTAAAATACAAAAAATTAGAAATTCACATTTTGCTATTTCCCACTTCGCTCAAACTTTCAATTTTAAATTGTCAGTAAAATTTATTTTTTTGGAGTTTTATTGATTTATTATTAATTTAGAACGGTTAAAATGTGCATAGGTTAACCTTAACAAAATCAATTTAGATTAATTACTAGAATAATTATTAGCTATGATAATGCTTGGAACAAGGCGCGGAAATAAGAAAGATTTCAAAATTTCCAACATCTGTATTCAATACTCAATTTTAATTTTATTTCTTTTGGGAATTTGCCAAAATCCTTGGTCTCAAACCGCAAGTGATAACGCCAGCAACTATTCAGGGTCTTGGAACAATGGTTCAAATTTCGGCTCAGGTTTTGGTGCATGGAACTTTACCGTAGGAGCTAATTCAGGGGCCTTCATTGGCAACCCCGCTAATAACGGTATGGGTACAACAGGCATAGGCACTACGGCTTTTGGTATGTATGCGACGAGCGCAGGTTATTTTAATGCAGCGCGTACATTGAATAGTGCCATGGCAATTGGAGACATTTTATCTTTTTATTGGGCCGTCAATTGGGATACAGGAGGGGGAAATAAAGGTATAGATTTCAAATCGGGTGGTACAACCATTCTGAATGTCAATATGGGAGGAAGTGCAACGATTACTGCCGGGGGTGTTAACACTCAAACCCTTTATGGCACCATTCCTATGCTAGTCACGATAATGAGAACGACCTCCAACACGTATCAATTTACAATTACCTCTCGAAGTGGAGGGTCCACTTATTCAGCAGTAGTCACGAATTCATCCGCCATTGACAATTTGAATTTCTATATTGGTGGTCAGTCAGGGAGTGAAGGGGAAAGAAATATGTACATCAATCATCTGAATCATTTTCGATCCTCTTTCAGAAGTGCAGGAACAGGAAACTGGTCAGCATTGGCTACTTGGGAAATGAGCACGAATGGTGGAACTACCTGGACACCCACCAGTGTTGTTCCAAACAATACGTTGGGGGCTGTAACCATTCAAAATGGTCATACGGTTACCGCGAGCGCAGCGGTATCTACAGATGAAACGACTATCAATAATGGGGGTATTTTGGCCGTTGCTGCAGGCGTTGCCCTCACCATTTCCAATGGCACACCTGCCATTGACTTACAAGCGAATGGCACCCTGCGCAATGCTGGAACGGTTACTACTACAGGCAATCTGACATTTGGAGCAACAGGAGTGTATGAGCATAATTATACCACTACGGCAGGTACTATTCCTACGGCCACTTGGAGTGCGGGCTCTACTTGCGCTGTTATAGGATATACAACGAATACAAATGCGACAGTAGGAGTCAATCAGGCTTTTTCCAATTTTACTTGGAATTGTCCAGGTCAAACAGGTAATATCAATCTTACCGGTGGTTTGACCAATGTAACTGGTAATTTCTCTCTTTTAGCAACCAATACGGGCCAGTTAAGATTGGCCGGTGCCGCGGGTGTGAATTTGAATGTAGGAGGAAATTTTTCAGTGTCAGGTGGAACACTGATGTGCAGTGCAACGGTTGGTTCGAGCGTATCTATCAACATTGGGGGTAATTTTTCCATGTCTGGAGGGACAATAAATATTTCAAGTGGAACGGCGGCTTCTAACAGCAATGTTTTTTTTGTTTTCAATAGCGCCGTTTCCACTCAAACCATCACTCAGACGGGGGGTACTATATCAGGTTCTACAAATAATTTTATCAATTGGCAATCGAGTACCACTGGAACGGGAAAGGTGCAATTAGCCACGAATTTCAACTTAGGGACAACATCTGGAAATTTTGTCATTTCACCAGGAGCAACAGTAGATTTTCAAACCTTCCAACTCTCGGGAACTTTTCTAACAGGAAAGGCCTTTTTGTGCAATTCCAATGTAACGGGCAGTGGAACATTGATGACGGCGCATGCTGCCGGTATCAACACCACAGGTGCTACTGGATCAATCATCACTTCGGGTACTCGCACTTTTAATGCACCGAACTTGGTGTACAATGGATCGGTAGCTCAGGTTACGGGTAACGTGATTGGAAGCATCAGAAGTTTAACAATTAACAATGCCGCCGGTGTGACCATGTCTGCCAGTTGTACAATGGATGCCGCAGGAATTCTTACACTAACATCAGGCAAACTCTTTGTCAATAGCGGAGGACAATTATTAATGAATAACACCAGCCCCTCAGCCGTGGCAAGTGCATCGGCATCTTCCTATGTTGTCACTGATTTAGTTTCAGTCAGTAATTTTCGGCGGACTATTCCTTCCACAGGATTACCGGCAACTTTTTTATTTCCTGTTGGAACAGCGGGTGGTTATGCTCCCGTAAATTATACTTTTAGTTCCAACTCGGCATCGATGATTATTCGTATGATGATCGATCCAGCATCGCCCCCTTCTATTACAGGAATGACCTCTTACATTGCCAATCGTTATTGGTATACAGATTTGATGGCAGGGGGGGGCAATACCTACAGTTATACCGCTCAATACAATTTTGTAGCGGGTGATTTAGTGGGTAGTTTGTCCAGTATTCGTTTGGGATATTGGGGAGTTAACTGGACTTTAGATGCTGGAAGCAGCGCTTCCGGTACAACTATTCAATCTGGATCTTTGACGCAAGCAACGGGAAATTTGAATGGTAATTATTGGGCGGGGGTGTCTTCTACTTCTCTTCCCCCCACCATTACTTCTTTCACTCCCACTTCTGGCGCATCTGGAACAAGCGTTACGATTACCGGAACCAATTTTACGGGGGCCAGTGCAGTGAGTTTTGGCGGAACCGCCGCTACTTCCTATACGGTGGTCAGTGCAACTAGTATCACGGCAACTGTAGCCAATGGAACCACGGGTGTGGTAAGTGTTACTACGGCAGCGGGTACAGCTAATTCCTCTTCTAATTTTACTTTTTTGGCTTCAACACCAACGATTACTTCGTTTACTCCCACATCCTCTGCTCAAGCCGGAACGGTTGCCATTACGGGAACGAATTTTACCGGAGCTACTGCGGTGAGTTTTGGCGGAACGGCAGCCACTTCTTTCACTGTCAATAGTGCAACGAGCATTACCGCCACCGTGGCATCAGGAACTTCCGGATCTGTCAGTGTAACTACTTCAGCGGGTACGGCTACATTGGCTGGATTTACCTTTATCTCTGCACCTACCATAACTTCGTTTACCCCTACATCCGCTTCTTCTGGAAGCAGTGTGACCATTACTGGAACTAATTTAACAGGTGCAACAACAGTGAGTTTTGGAGGAACAGCAGCGACTTCATTCACTGTGAATAGTGCAACGAGTATCACAGCAGTTGTAGCTTCGGGAGCATCGGGTAGTGTCTCTGTTACAACCCCAGGTGGAACCGCTACATTGGCTGGATTTACTTATTTAACTTCTCCTCCGACCATCACTTCATTTACTCCCACATCCGCTGCTTCAGGAGCTACCGTTAGCATTACAGGAACTGATTTTACCGGTGCTACAGCAGTGAGTTTTGGTGGAACTGCGGCTACCTCTTTCACTGTCAATAGCGCAACCAGTATCACCGCCACTATTGCATCGGGAACTTCCGGATCTGTAAGCGTAACAACCCCATCTGGTACGGCCACATTGGCGGGCTTTACCTATATTCCTGCGCCAACCATTACTTCTTTTACACCGACCTCGGCAGGCAATGCTGCAACAGTAACTATTACAGGAACCAACTTCACTGGAGCAACCGCCGTTACCTTTGGTGGAACAGCTGCCACCTCGTATACTGTCGTCAGTGCAACGAGTATAACCGCAGTTGTTGCCGCGGGTACCTCTGGAAGCGTTGCAGTGACCACTCCTGGTGGCACAGCGACTTTATCAGGATTTACTTTTATAGCCGCCCCTACCATAACGTCTTTCACCCCAACCACAGCTGCTTCTGGAACATCCGTGACCATTACGGGAACGAATTTTACTGGAGCAACGGCGGTGAGTTTTGGAGGAGTGGCAGCTACATCTTATACTGTTGTGAGTGCTACCTCGATTACTGCGGTAGTAGCAACAGGAGCCTCGGGTAGTGTAGTGGTTACTACTCCTGGTGGAACGGCTACACTGGCTGGATTTACTTTCGCTCCGCTCCCAAGCATTACCTCTTTTTCTCCAACAGCCACAAGTGTAGGAGGATGGGTGACCATTACAGGTACTGATTTTACGGGAGCTACTGCGGTGAGCTTTGGCGGAACGGCTGCTACCTCCTTCACAGTGGTGAGCGCTACTTCTATTACTGCATTTGTGGGGGCCGGTGCCAATGGCAGTGTATCGGTTACGACACCAGGAGGCACCGCTAGTTTGTCTGGATTTTCTGTAATTCCCACACTTGTTTCTTGGGAACCCAATGGATCAACCAGCTATGGAGTCAGTCCTTTGGTAGGAACATTAGGTTCCAACGTTGCTTCAGGATCCTTGTCAAGGGTGAATGTTTCTTTGGCAGGAACTGCTGCCAACAATGCTTGGGGAGGTTCAGGATGGTCTCAGTCAGCGATAGCACCAACCGTAACGGGTGCTACACCGGTCATCCTTTTCACTGTTCGTGTATCCCCAGGGTATGGAATGAACTTGACACAAATTGCACCATTCAATTATCGACGTTCTGGCGGTGGACCCACCGCTGGATTGTTTCAGTATTCGATAGACGGAGTCAATTATACCACTATTTCAACACTATCATTTTCTTTCAACGGTTCACCTGGCGCACCCATTGCACCCATAGATTTATCTGGAATTTCGGAATTGCAAAATGTGAATAATTGTACAACGGTGACCTTCAGAATAGTTCCTTACGGAGCAACATCTGCAGCAGGTACGTTTTATATTCCCAACCTGAATGCAAGTAATCCTGATCTTGGAATAGCTGGGACTGTGGTGGCTTTGAGTGCTCCAACGGTGAGCATTACGAGCTCTGATGCAGATAATATAGCTTGTGCAGGAACTTCAATCACTTTGACTGCGAGCGCTTCTGCCCCTACGACATTTACTTATCAATGGAAGAAAGATGGGGTCAATATAGTAGGAGCCACTTCTTCTACTTACACTTCCTCATCATTGTCTTCAGGTTCTTATTCTTGTAGTATTGATGCTTGCGGGGTGGTGGCAAACTCAAACGCCTTGAATACAACCATCATCAGCAATCCTATGTTGTCATTGGTTTCCTCCTCTGGTGTGAATTCCTGTTCTGGAACCACGCCTACTTTTACAGCCAGCGGTGCTACCACTTATGATTTCTTTTTGAATGGAACTTCACAAGGCAATGCCTCCACTACCAATACTTTCACGCCTTCTAGCCCTTTGAATAGTGGGGATATTGTTTGTGTTCGTGGTTATAATCCACTACCATTTACCATTGATGGCGATCTAACAGATGCTTATTGGGGTTCTCCTTTGGCTACGTCCTCAGGTGGTCCCTCGAGCAGTGGTTTTGGAGTGAATAGAATGGATGCGCTATATCTGAAAAATGGATTTGGATATTTATTTGGAGGTATTGCAGGAAACTTAGAGAACAATTCTGGCAATAAAGTTTTATTGTTTATCGACTGTATTTCCGGAGGATATAATAATTTGAGTTCTTGGATTTATCGTTCTAATGCCCCTTATAATTCCATGAAAAATTTGAATGGGGGTATTCAATTCGACGCTGGATTTGAACCTGATTTTATTTTAGGGATCAATATATCCAACAATGTCTTGTATTTCGATTTATACAACATGCAAACCAATACCAATACCTATTTGGGAGCATCTGGTACAGCATTGTATGGTTATCAATCTAATTCAGGAGTGGGAGATTTCACCAAAGGATTTGAATTTTCCATTCCTATCAATTTATTAGGAAATTATGGCGCAAGCATGAAGGCATTTGGCATGTTGGTGAATGACCCTGGGTTCATAAACGCGACTTTTTTGAGCAATCAGTTTTTGACACGCGCCAATAATGGAGAAGTAAACTATCAAGATGGCGCGGTTAATTTTGGTCTGGCCGCCCCTAATCCTGTATCTTACTCTGTTATTCAAGATTGTTATGCAGAGCAATGTATTACCATTCAAAATAGCTTAGTACCGTCAGTTTCCATCGCCTCCAGCGATGCCAACAATAGCATCTGTCAAGGAGAGAGTGTTACTTTCACGGCCACTCCAACCAATGGTGGAACAGCACCCGCTTATCAGTGGAAAGTGAATGGCAACAACTCAGGTACTAACGCTGCGACATTTACCACTACGATACTAGCGAACAATGATGAGGTAACCGTGGTGATGACCGCCAACAACACTTGTCAAACAAGCGCTACAGCCACCAGCACGGGTATTACAACAGCAGTGACGAATAATGTAACGCCTAGTGTCACGATCGCAGCCAATACCACAGACATC
>Ga0169931_10009956_pt1 | contig 13606 bp, 14 predicted proteins | sample Kivu_15m_20L_FD_129675 | JGI IMG/M metagenome (GOLD analysis project Ga0169931, IMG submission 129675) | Freshwater microbial communities from Lake Kivu, Western Province, Rwanda to study Microbial Dark Matter (Phase II) - Kivu_15m_20L... | ecosystem: Environmental > Aquatic > Freshwater > Lake...
AACGGGGACAGGTCACCGCCGCCAGCCTGGTCGAAGACCTGCTGCCCGACGCAGAGGATCTGCACAACAGCACCGTGGCCCTCAAGGAGCACCTGGGGCTGCTGGTCTACCGCCTGCGGGGCTGGGGCTGAATGCGCCCCCGACTCAGGCCTTGGGCGCCGGCGGCACCAGGCTGACGCCTTCGGGGGGCGGCGTGGGGTCGGGGTCAGCGATCAGCATGTGCTGCAGCACGATCTCGGGGCGTTCGCTGTCGCGCCAGCGAATGCGGTAGGCGGGCATCTTGGTGCCCCGACTGGTGGTCTGCTCCACCGGCTCCATCACCCAGCCCCGGCGCGAACGGCCCTGGGGGTTGCGCTTCACCACCGCATCAGCGTGTTTGAAGCGAAATCCAACGCGCTCGCCACTCATGAAACCGAGAACCCCAGAAGGGGGGCATAGCCTGATGAAACGATTATCTCACTGCGCCGGTTCAGGCCTGGCAGCGGCCTCGGGGCGCAGCAGCGGAAAGGCGATCACATCCCGGATCGAGGCGCTGTCGGTCAGCAGCATCACCAGCCGGTCGATGCCGATGCCCAGGCCGCCGGTGGGGGGCATGCCGACCTCGAGCGCCTGGATGAAATCCTCATCCACGCTCTGGGCCTCGTCATCCCCGGCGGCCTTGCGGGCCTGCTGGGCCTCGAGCCGCTGACGCTGATCGAGCGGATCGATCAGCTCGCTGAAGGCATTCGCCGTCTCGCGGCCGACGATGAACAGCTCAAAGCGCTCAACCAGGCCAGGCTTGCTGCGGTGCGCCCGAGCCAGGGGCGAATTCTCGACGGGGTAGTCGAGCACGAAGGTGGGTTGGATCAGGTCGGCCTCCACCGTCTGCTCGAAGGCCTCGACCAACAGCCGACCGACGGAATCGGCCAGCTCGGGCACCGCCAGGCCCTGGGCCTGCATGGCTTCGGCGGCCTGCTGACGGTCGGCGAAGGCCGTGAAATCCAGCCCGGTGGCCTGCTGCACCAGCTCGTGCATCGTCGCCCGCCGCCAGGGCGGGGTCAGATCGATGTCCGTGCCCTGGTAACTGATCTGGGTGCTGCCGCACACCTGCTGGCAGACATCGGCGATCAGCTGCTCGGTCAGCTCGAGCATGCCGATGTAGTCGGTGTAAGCCTGGTAGACCTCGATCGAGGTGAACTCAGGGTTGTGACGGGTGCTGATGCCCTCGTTGCGAAAGATGCGGCCCAGCTCATAGACCCGCTCAAAGCCACCCACCACCAACCGCTTGAGATGCAGCTCGGTGGCGATGCGCAGGGTCAGGGGCAGATCAAGCGCGTTGTGATGGGTCTCGAACGGCCGGGCATCGGCCCCACCCGGCACGCTCTGCAGCACCGGTGTCTCGATTTCCAGAAACCCACGCTGATCGAGCCAGCGGCGCATGGCGCTGACGGCCAAAGCACGCCGGCGAAAGGTCTCACGGGTGTGGGGCGAGACGATCAGATCGAGGTAGCGCTGGCGGTAGCGCTTTTCAACGTCGGCCAGGCCATGCCATTTGTCGGGCAGGGGCTGAAGGCTTTTGCTGAGCATCTGCCAGCCGGTCACCTTGACCGACAGCTCGCCGCGGTCCGTGCGGCGCAGGCTGCCACGCACCCCGATCAGATCACCGGCATCCACCAGGCTGGTGATCTGGGCGAACGACTCGGCCGCAGCGGCATCCAGGGTGGCCTTCTCCAGGTAAAGCTGGATCGGGCCGCTTTCATCCACCAGGGTGAAAAAGGCCAACTTGCCCATCACCCGCCGGGTCATCACCCGACCGGCAACGGCCACAGCCACATCGCGTTCGGCCCCATTGGCCAGGTCCGCATGGGCCGCTTGAAGCGCAGCGTTGGACTGGCTGGGTTCAAACCCGAGGGCATAGGGACCCTGACCGATCGCAGCCAAGGCTTCGGCTTTCTCGAGACGGGTCTCGCGCAGATCCGACAAGTGTTCAAGGGCGATTCAGCTGTGCCCATCCTGCAGGAGCGCCGCTCCGCGCAGGTGCCTCAACCGGCTGCGGCGATCGGGGCCTCACGCATGCGCTGGGAGGCATAACCAGTGCCCCGCACGGTCAGGATCAGCTCCGGATTGCGGGGGTCAGGCTCGAGCTTGCCCCGCAAGCGCGCGACGTACACGTCGACGACGCGCAGATCGGCGGCACGACGTGGCGGATAACCCCAGAGCTGCTCAAGGATCTCGGCCCGGGGCACCACCCGCCCGGGCTCCTTGAACAACAGTTCCAACAGGCTGAATTCGGTATACGTGAGGGCAATGCGCTCCCCATCGCGGGTCACCTGACGGCGGTTGGTGTCGACCACCAGGCCACCGACGCGCAGCACGCCACTGCCTGTGGGGACATCCCGCGGCTCACTGCCGGCCGAGCCGCGCCCGACCCGTCGCAGGATCGTGGCGATGCGCGCCTCGAGCTCCTTGGGCGAGAACGGCTTGGGCAGGTAGTCGTCAGCGCCAAGATCGAGACCTGAGACCCGCTCGGCGATGGCATCGAGCGCCGACAGAAAAATGATCGGCACACAGGATTCGGCACGCAGGCGCCGGCAGACCGCAAACCCATCGAGCTTGGGCAGCATCACATCAAGCACGACCAGGTCGGGCTGTTCCTGATGGAACAGGGCCAGGGCCTGTTCACCATCTTCGGCACAGATCACCCGATAGCCGGCCAGTTGCAGGCGCATCACCAGCACGCGACGCACCGCCGCCTCATCGTCGACCACCAGCAGCGTGGCCCGGTGTTCAGTCGACTGGGACCCGTCTGCCTGTTCGCCGCCGAGATCGTGCTGCTGAGTGATGACCTCAGGAGGCATGGGCATCCAGCTTCATGAAGAAACGCAACCCTACCCTCAGGCGCGCCTTCTGGTCATCCCCCAGAACGCCCCCAGGAGCAGGGATCTGACGAGATTTAAGAATGTCTACAGGAAGGTCTTGTGCGTTCGGGCACCCTCAGGGCCAGCGGGCCTGGGCATAGCGGTTCCACTGCTCTTCAGCCTCTGCCAGGGCCCGTTCGCTGCTCAGCTCGCCGAGCATGGCCCGCTGCAACTGGGTGTAGAGGATGGCCTGGAGCCGTTTGATCCCGGGGGTGGCCGGCACCAGCACGCCGGCCCGCTCCAACGTCTCGGCCGAGAGCAGGCGGGCGCGCTGCACCAACTGATCAGCAGGCTGGGCTGGTCGCTCGGCGGCCAGCGTGGCCTGCAGCTGCTCGAGGGCGACTGCGGCCGATGGCAACACCCGGGCCTGTTCGGCAAAAGCCAGCTGGTTGGCCGCATTGCTGAGCTCCAGCCCAAAGCTGACGGCAGCGGTGGCCATGGTGCTCTGGCGCGGCACCACCAGATTCATCACCGCCACATTGGCTTCGCCCGAGCGGCCTGTGATCGGTCCATAGGGAGCGGTCACCGCTGCGATGCCCGGTGCATTGGTCTGCAGATTGCGCAGAAAATCTGGGCCGGTCGCCACCTGGGCCAGATCACCGCTTTGGTAAAGCTCGATCGCGCGGCGGTAGCCCTGGCTCACCACCTCCCGCGGCAGCAGCCCACGCCGGTACAGCTCACTCCAGAACGCAAAGGCCTCAAGCCCGGCCGGCGAGCGGAACGCCGCACGGCGCTCGCCATCCAGCAGTTGCACCCCCTGCTGAACCAGGGTTTCCAGCAACTCGGCCGAGTCATCAGGCACCACCGTCATGAACAGGGCGTAGCGACCGGTCCTGCGTCGAATCGCCTCGGCATAGGCGGGCAACTGATCCCAGCGGGTGGGCGGCGCGGCCACGTCGGCCCGTTGCAGCAGCATGCGGTTGGCCATGGTGATGCGCGCGGTCAGATACCAGGGCAAGGCAAATTGCTGACCGTCCTGCTTGCCGGCGTCCCAGATCTGGGGCAGGTACGCGCTGGCGGCACCGGCAGGCAGCAGCGGCGCCAGATCCAACAGACCCTGCTTGCTGGCGAGGTTGGCCGCAAATGGTGGATTGAGGTTGACCAGATCGGGGGCCGTGCGCGCGAACACCGCCGCCAGCAGCTTGCGCTCGACCGACGCCCAGGGGACATCGGTCCAGCGCACCGTGATCCCTGGGTTAGCCCGCTCCCAGCCGTGGATGACCGCCTGCATGTAGCCGTTGAAACGGGGCGCCAGATCAAGCGTCCAGACATTGAGGACGCGCGCGCCAGCGCGACCCGAATCACCGGCGGCGCCCCGTTGGCGGCAGCTTGCCAGGCCTCCCGCCAGCAGGGCCGAGCCCGCTGAGGCGGCCAGACCCGTCAGCAGCCGTCGCCGACCGATGCCCATCAGCGCACGCCAGGCAACTGCTGGCGCCAGAGCAGCAACCACAGGGAACACACCAGCGGCGCCAGCAGACCGGTGATCAACGTCTGGGCCCAGAGGGTCTGAAACGCCGACGCCGGCCATGTGCCCATCACCAGCATCTGGACCAGCAGCGACCCGCCCAGCACCAGGGTTCCCACCAGCGCCAACAAAGCGAGCGAGACGCTGCGTTCGAGCACCACATCCCGTCGTCCCAGCCGGCCCCACCACCAACCAAGCAGCACCAGGGCCGGCAACTGACTGAGAGCACCCGGATGCAGACCATCGAGCAACAGACCCAGACCGGCCCCCACAAGGGCCCCGGAGAACGGTCCATCGACCAGGGCCCAGGGCAGCAACCACAGCACCGACCAGGCCGGAGCCACCGCATCGAGCTGCAACCACCGGGGTGAGCCCAGGGCAAGGGCTGGGACCAGCAGGCCAGTCCCGAGACACCAGCCGCGCCGCCAGAGATCAGCCATTGGAGCCCCCCCGTGTCGGAATCACCTGCACCCAGTCGATCGCCGCCAAGGGCGCACTGAGCTGGACCACCGCCTCGGGCGCTGGGATGACACTGGTGTCGAGCTGTTGAATCACACCAACTGTGAGGTTGGGCGGCACCAGGGTGCTGGCCGGTGACGTGGTCACCAGGTCGCCGGGTCTGACGCGGGCATCCCGATCCAGAAAACGCAGCACTGGCCGGGCCGTGCCCAGGCCCACCAACAGGCCGTGCTCGCCGGTGCGGGCCACCCAGACCCCGATCCGGCTGCCGGGATCCGTCAGCAGTTGGACCGTGGCCGTGGTCGGCGTGGTCGCGGCGACGCGACCGACAAGGCCGCCAGGGGCGACGACGGCTTCTCCGGCCTGCAGGCCCTGCCAGGAGCCCTTGCCGAGCATCAGCTGCTGCCACCATCCCTGGGCGGGCCGGGCGATCACCGGAGCCGAACGGGCCGGGCCCGGCTGCTGCTGCAACGCCAGCAAGCTGCGCAGGCGTTGGTTGTCAGCCTCAAGCTGGTTCAGACGACTCTGCTGATCGAGACGCTGAGCCGAACGCAACCACTCGGACTGGGCAGAACCCGGCCAGAACGGGCGGGTGGCCGCCGCGTACAGGTCGCTGAAGCCAGCCCCCTTGCTGAAGCGCACGCCCAGCAGCAGCAGGGCCAGCAGCAGCCAGGGCCAGCCCGTCAGCAACAGACGCAGGGAGGGCAGTCGAACGCCGCGGCCGGCCTGCATCGGGCTCAGGCGACCGGGCGGATGAAGTCAGGAGTATCCAGCACCCGGGCCAGGCGGTTGTAGTCCTCGAGCACCTGTCCGCAGCCGTTGACCACGCACAGAAGGGGGTCTTCAGCGATATGAACGAGAATGCCGGTCTCGTGGCTGATCAGATCACTGATCCCCTTCACCAGGGCGCCGCCACCGGCCAGCATGATGCCGCGGTCGACGATGTCGGCAGCCAGCTCGGGCGGGGTGCGCTCGAGGGTGCGCTTGACCGCTTCAACGATCACGTTGAGGGGTTCGGCCATCGCTTCACGGATGTCACCGGCGCGAATGTTGATCGTCCGCGGCAGGCCTGACAACAGGTGCAGACCGCGCACATCCATCGACGTTTCGTCATGGCTTTCGGAGGGGAAAGCCGATCCGATCCGGATCTTGATCTCTTCGGCGGTGCGCTCGCCAACGACCAGGTTGTGCACCTTCTTCAGATAGGTGCTGATCGCATCGCTGAGCTCGTCACCGGCGACCCGCACCGATTCACTGAGGACGGTGCCGCCGAGGCTGAGCACGGCCACTTCGGTGGTGCCGCCACCGATGTCGACGATCATGGTGCCGACCGGTTCGGTCACCGGCAGGCCGGCACCGATGGCTGCCGCCACAGGCTCATCGATCAGGTGCACCTCGCGGGCGCCGGCCAGGCCGGCTTCACGCACGGCGCGGCGCTCGACACCGGTGACGCCGCTGGGGATGCCCACCACCAGGCGGCGTGCCACCAGTCCACGCCCGTCATTGCCCTTCTGGATGAAGGTCTTGATCATCTGCTCGGCGGCATCGAAATCAGCGATGACGCCGTCCCGCAGCGGCCTGACCGCGCGAATGTTGCCAGGGGTGCGGCCAAGCATCATCTTGGCCTCGTTGCCCACGGCCAGGGGCAGATTGCGCTCGATGTCGAGGGCGACCACCGAGGGCTCCTGCAGCACGATGCCCTTCCCCGAGACGTACATCAGGGTGTTGGCCGTTCCCAGATCGATGCCGATGTCGCGGGAGAACTGGAAGCGACGGAAAAACACGAAAAGCCGCAGGCTGCAGAGCATTAATCATAGGGCGGTGTTACAACCTGCCCCGACGGTGGCACTGGTTCGATGTGGCCCTCACCGGTCTCGCCGACCGAACGGGTGCCGCATCATGAGATCCATCACGTCAACAGGAGAAACGCCATGGGCGTCAACTCGATCACCCTGGTCGGCCGAGCCGGTCGCGACCCCGAAGTCCGCTACTTCGAGTCCGGCAGCGTCGTCGCCAACCTGACCCTGGCCGTCAACCGCCGTGCCGGCGGCGATGAGCCCGACTGGTTCAACCTCGAAATCTGGGGCAAGCAGGCCCAGGTCGCCGCGGATTACGTCCGCAAGGGCAGCCTGCTGGGCATCATCGGCAGCTTCAAGCTCGACCGCTGGACCGACCGCGCCAGCGGCGAAGAGCGCAGCAAGCCGGTGGTGCGGGTCGACCGCCTCGAACTGCTGGGCTCGAAGCGCGACAGCGAAGCCGGTGGCGGCGGTATGGGCGGCGGCTTCAGTGGCGAGCCTTCCGAAGAGGAAGTTCCCTTCTGAACTCGCAGAGTCCAAGCCGCTGGGGTCGCCCGCAATGCCGCTGACGCGGCAACAGCGGACTCTCCCCACCAGCTCGGACCTAGCCCATGGGGGTGGAGCCAGACGCTGAGAGGCCACGGGGAACGACACCTGCATTCTCAAACCCGCGCCCAACACAAAGCTGATCGGCGATCAGCAAGGCCTGTAAAAGCGAATTGGGTCCGGGAAGCGAAGGCTCTCTCCCCCCAGCCAGCGCCAGCCTTGGCTGATGTGGCGCCTACGACGGCTGTTGCCGCAAAGCGGCATTGCGGTCGTGACGCCACATCAACCGAAGGCCTCAGTAACGGTAGTGGTCGAGCTTGTAGGGACCCTCCACCGGCACGTTGATGTAGTCGGCCTGCTGCTGCGTCAACTCGGTGAGCTTGGCACCGATCTTTTCGAGGTGAAGGCGGGCGACCATCTCATCGAGGTGCTTGGGCAGCACATAGACCTGCTTGGCGTACTGCTCACCCTTGGTGAACAGCTCGATCTGGGCCAGCACCTGGTTGGTGAACGAGTTGCTCATCACGAAGCTGGGGTGGCCGGTGGCGCAACCCAGGTTCACCAGACGGCCCTCGGCCAGCAGGATGATCTTGTTGCCGGACGGCAGCACGATGTGATCGACCTGGGGCTTGATGTTGTCCCAGGTGTACTGCTTGAGCGACGCCACATCGATCTCGTTGTCGAAGTGGCCGATGTTGCAGACGATCGCCTGATCCTTCATCTGGATCAGGTGCTCATGGCGGATCACCTGGAAGTTGCCGGTGGCGGTCACAAAGATGTCGACCTCGCGCACCACGTCGTCCAGACGCACGACGCGGTAACCCTCCATGGCAGCCTGCAGGGCGCAGATCGGGTCGATCTCGGCGATCATCACGGTGGCGCCGAGACCGCGCAGCGACTGGGCGGAACCCTTGCCCACGTCGCCATAGCCGAGCACCAGGGCCACCTTGCCGGCCACCATCACGTCGGTGGCACGCTTGATGCTGTCGACCAGCGACTCGCGGCAGCCGTAAAGGTTGTCGAACTTGCTCTTGGTGACCGAGTCGTTGACGTTGATCGCCGGGAAGGGCAGCTCGCCGCTCTTCTGCAGCTGGTACAGACGGGCCACACCGGTGGTGGTCTCCTCGGTGACGCCCTGGATCTGGGCCTTGATGCGCGAATAGAACCCAGGCACCGCGGCCAGCTTCTGGCGGATGCTGTTGAACAACGCGGTCTCCTCTTCGTTGCTGGGGTTGTCCAGCACCGAGGAATCGCTCTCAGCCTTGGTGCCCAGGATCACCAGGCCGGTGGCATCGCCACCGTCGTCCAGGATCATGTTGGGGGTGCCACCGTCGCCCCACTCGAGGATGCGGTGGGTGAAGGCCCAGTACTCATCCAGGGTCTCGCCCTTGTAGGCAAACACCGGAATGCCGGCGGCGGCAATGGCGGCGGCGGCGTGGTCCTGGGTCGAGAAGATGTTGCAGCTGGCCCAGCGCACCTCGGCGCCGAGGGCCACCAGGGTTTCGATCAGGACGGCGGTCTGGATCGTCATGTGCAGCGAACCCGCGATGCGGGCCCCCTTGAGGGGCTGCTCGGCGCCGTACTTCTGACGCAGGGCCATCAGGCCGGGCATCTCGGTCTCGGCGATGGCGATCTCCTTGCGGCCGAAATCGGCCAGACCAAGATCGGCGATCACATACGTGTTGGTGCTCTGCAGCTGCGCTGCGGCGGGTGTTGCCACCATTGTTTTGTCTCCTGGGTACAGCTCGCTTCCGGCTGGAAGGGCGTTGAAAGATCTGCAGAGACGCCGAGGCTTCGGGCTCGCTTGGCGCGAATCTACAGGGATGGAACCCACCGTGATGCTTGCCGACGCTCAGGCCACCAGGGCCCTGGGCAGCCGCCTGGCCCAGCAGTGGCTGGCCCTGCCGCCGCCCCACCGGCCGTTGCTGCTGCTCCAGGGCGACCTGGGGGCCGGCAAGACCTGCCTGGTGCAGGGTCTGGCGACGGGCCTGGGGATCGATGAACCGATCACCAGCCCGACCTTTGCCCTGGCTCAGCACTACCAGGGTGACCGCGGTGCCCTGGTGCACCTGGACCTGTATCGGCTCGAGCAACCCGCCGCTGCCGATGCGCTGCTGGCCCAGGAAGAGGAGTCCGCCCTGGAGCTGGGGGCGTTGCTGGCTGTCGAATGGCCCGAACGGCTCAGCCTGCAGCCCCAACCCCGCTGGCTGCTGCAGCTGACGCTGCTGGATCCCCAGAACCCCGAAGCAGGACGCCGCGCCGATCTGGACCGTCAGCCCTGAGCAGCCAGAAACGCGTCCACCTGGGCAGCCTCGGGCTGGGGGGCGATCGCGCCGACCCCCTGACACACCAGAGCCCCACAGGCGCTGGCAAAAGCGATGGCGCTGCGCAAGGCAACCGGGTCGGGATGGCTCAGCGCCCCCGGCATGCCGCACAAGCCGTGCAGCAATCCGGCAGTGAACGCATCACCGGCACCGGTGCTGTCCACAGCCGCGACAGCAGGCGGTTGCCACAGGCCAGGCTCAGCCTGAGCCCTGCCCCAGCGCAGCGGGCCCGCACCGTCGGTGACCACCACCAGCGGCGCCTGCGGCAGGCTGGCACTGATGGCGCAAGGGTCGGTGCTGTCGAACAGCCACTGGGCCTCTTCAACAGCGCACTTGAGCAACCTGACCTGGGCCAGCAGGGTCAGGATCCGGCGGCGCTGGTCTGGGGTGGGGCCAGCCGCCGGATCCGCCGCCGGATCCCAAAAGGTGGGTCGCCAATTGACATCCACCGCCAACGCCACCCCGGCCGCCGCGGCCTGACGCACAGCGGCCCAGGCCGCCTGCGCTGCTGCGGGTGCGGCAAGGGGAATGGTGCCCAGCAGCAACCAGCGGGCCTGCGCCAGCAAGGGCCTGAGTGCGGTGGACGCCAGGCCGGCGTCGAGCGCCTGATCCGCAAACCCCGCCCCCTGATCCCCGACAAAGCCACCGAAAACCCGCTCACCTCGGTGATCGCGGCGCACCAGAACGATCCGGGTGGGGCGAGTGGCATCCCATTGAAGGGCCCGCTGACCCACCCCCCGAGCCGCGAACAACTGGGCCAACTCCGCCCCCTTGGCATCGCGGCCCAGGCGGCCCACAAAGGCGCTGGCGGTGCCCAGTCGGGCCAAGGCGCAGGCGACGTTGGCGGGGGCGCCACCCGGACGGTCGTCACAGCTGGCGGGTTCGGTCTGGGGGTCGCCCCCAGGCGGTCCAACCCGATCGATCAGCGCCTCACCCAGGCAAAGCACGGCAGCCATGGGTCAGGTTGGCGCGCCTGACAGGAGATGGTCCTGCAACGCAGCAATGATGCGGGCGTTGGCCGCCGGAAACGGATAGTCAGCCAGCGCTGCCGGCTCCACCCAGCGCACTTGCTGGCTGGCCAGGGGCTGGGGCTCGCCGCTGCGCCAGTCGCACAGGTGCACCACAAAGCGCAACCGCTTGTGGCTGTAGGCGTGGTCGACCACGATCAACTCCCTGCTGACGGTCACCTCGATCGCCAGTTCTTCGCGCAACTCGCGCTGGATCGTTGTCTCGATCGTCTCGCCAGGCTCCTGCTTGCCGCCAGGAAACTCCCATAGGCCGCCCAACAGCCCCTCTGGCAGCCGCTGGTCGATCAGCACCTGCCCAGCGCCGTTGAACACCACACCCACACCGATCACCTGAAACGGCAGCTGGCGGGGGGGTTCCTTCACGGGGTAACGCACGGGGTCGCCGGCAGCGTAGGCAGCGCAATGCTCCATCCAGGGGCAGACACCGCAGCTGGGGTTGCGGGGCGTGCAGACCGCTGAACCCAGGTCCATCAGGGCCTGGTTAAACGCCCGTGGGCGCTCCGGATCCAGCAACGACGCGCTCAGCTGCCACAGCGCCGCCCCGTCCCGCGCCGGCGGCCGGGGGCTGGCGGTCAGGCGTGTCAGCACCCGTTTGACGTTGCCATCGAGGATCGGATGCGGCAGGTCAAACGCCGAGCTGAGGATGCTGCCTGCGGTGCTGCGGCCCACCCCAGGGATGGCCAACCAGCCCTCGAGCGTGCGGGGCCAAAGCGGCGTGGCCGGTCCTGGGTTGGTCCTTTCGGCATCCAGCAGCTGCCGCGCACCCTGCTGCAGCCTCCGGGCGCGGGAGTAATACCCCAGCCCCTGCCACAGCAGCAACACCTCGTGCTCGCTGGCCCCAGCCAGGGCCTGCAGATCCGGAAACGCCACCATCCAGCGCTGCCAGTACGGCAACACCACCTGCAGCTGGGTTTGCTGGAGCATGATCTCGGCGCTCCAGATCGGCCAGGGGTCCAGAGGCTCGCCCGCCTCGGGCGGACGGCCATCAGGCCCCAGCTTCCAGGGAATCCAATGCCGGCCATTGGCGCTCCACCAGCTCAACAACGCGGCTCGGATGGCGGCGACGGCGACGAGCGGCGGTGGCATTGTTGGGAGACTGGATTTCTGGGACGGTGTCGGTGAGCGGTTCGTCCACCCTGGCCGCTTTCGGCTCAAGCCTGACGGCAATCACCCTCGCCGAACTGGGTGACAAGACCTTTTTTATGGCCCTGATCCTGGCGGTCCGGCACCGGCCCCGCTGGGTGTTCATCGGCGCGTTTGCAGCCCTGGCGGCGGTGACCCTGCTGTCGCTGGCCCTCGGCTACGGACTGCGCGAGATGCTGCCGCTGGCCTTGCTGCCCTGGGTGGCGGCAGCGCTGTTCATCGGCTTTGGGATCAAGCTGCTGATCGATGCCCAGGCAATGGCAGGGGATGGCGCCGACGCCGAAGCCGATGAAGCTGCCGCGGCCGTCGAGCAGGCCGAGCAACGCCAACACAGCCAGGGTGCCTGGGCGGTGATCTGGGAGGCCTTCGCACTGGTGTTCGTGGCCGAACTGGGGGACCGAACCCAGCTGACCACCATCGTGTTGGCGGCGGCTCCGGCCTTCACCATGGCCGGACTGCTGGCCGGCACTTTGTTGGGCCACGCTCTGGTGACCTGGCTGGCGGTCTGGGCCGGCACCTGGATTGGCAACCGCCTGAGCGAACGGCTTCTTTACCGTCTGAGCGGGGGACTGTTCCTAGCCTTCGGCCTGCTTGCCCTGACCCAGGCCATCAGCTGATGCGCGGACACGACAGCCACCCCAGCGCCCAATCCGACGAACCACCGGCGGCCAGGGCAGCGCTCGACATCCAGCGCCAGCCCCATCCCCGACAGCACCAGCACCGGCCCGGATCACCGGCGGCCTTTCGCTGGAGCGTGATTCTCAACAGCGGCCTGTCGGGCCTGCAGCTGGTCATCGGCTTTGGCTTTGGCTCTCTGGCGCTGATCAGTGACGCGATCCACAACCTGGGGGATGTGGCCGGGCTGCTGCTGGGCTGGGGGGCCGAACGGCTCAGCACCCGCCCCGCCAGCGGTCGCTTCACCTATGGCTTTGGCCGCAGCACCCAGCTGGCTTCGTTGGTGAACGCGGTGCTGATCCTGATGGCTTCGGCGGTGCTGGTGGTGGAGGGGCTGCAGCGCCTGGGGCGGGGCGGCCACAGCATTGACAGCCTGCCGGTGGCCTGGGCCGCTGCCGCCGGCATTGCGGTCAACCTGTTCTCCGCCTGGCTGTTCGGCCACGACCACCACCACGACCTGAACCGCCGCGCTGCACGCCTGCACCTGCTGGGCGATGCGGCCGTGTCGGTGGCGGTGCTGGGCAGCGCCATCGTGGTGGGCCTCACCGGCCTGACCTGGATCGACAGCCTGACTGCCGTCGCCGTCGGCCTGGCGGTTGGAGCCAGTGGCTGGAAACTGCTGGGCGATGCCATGGTCGTGGCGATGGATGCCGTGCCGTCAGGCATCGACCTGGCCGATGTCGAAACCTGTCTGCGCAGCCTGCCAGGCGTGATCGACGTGCACCACATCCATGTCTGGGGCATGAGCACCTCGCAGACGGCCTTGACCGCCCATGTCAAACGGGTAATCGGCACGGTCGATGACATGGACTTGCTGCATCAGGCCAAACGGGACCTGGCTGCCCTGGGGATCGCCCACAGCACGCTGCAGCTCGAGCCGGCCTGAAATCAGCCGGCGACGTAGTCCTGCACGGCTTCGCTGAGACGGCGCAACCCCGCCAGCCCATCGCGCTCGAGGTTGCGCACCCGATCCCGGCTGATGCCCAGCACCCGGCCGATGCCGGTCAGACTCATCGGCTCGGGGAGCTCTTCGCCATCAGGACCTTCGATGCCGTAGCGCATTTTGAGCACGCGGCCCTGGAGCTCGGGCAGCTGCTCCAGCAGTGCCCGCAGGTCCCCCTTGAGGCATTCGCCATCGAGGCGCTCGTCCGGCAGCTCGCCATCGCCGGCCAGCAGGTCCAGCAGCTCGGTGTCGTCGCCATCGCCCACCTTGGTCTCCAGGGAGACCGGCTGACGGGCGCGGCAGAGCAGGTCCTTGACCTCCTCTTCCGGC
>Ga0169931_10009957_pt1 | contig 13606 bp, 11 predicted proteins | sample Kivu_15m_20L_FD_129675 | JGI IMG/M metagenome (GOLD analysis project Ga0169931, IMG submission 129675) | Freshwater microbial communities from Lake Kivu, Western Province, Rwanda to study Microbial Dark Matter (Phase II) - Kivu_15m_20L... | ecosystem: Environmental > Aquatic > Freshwater > Lake...
ACCGACCAGTCGCCGACACCATAGGTTGGTGACCCGAAGGAGATAGATCAAGTACCGAGAGCCTCTTGTGCCCCAACGCCAGTCGACAATTCTCTTCGACCCATACTCCCTCGTCATCGGGACCCCTGTGAGTCAATACTCTTAGCATCTCGTGAGTTACTTGGCGCAAATCGTTATGCATAGAATTACGACCAAATAAACCAACTAAGCCACACATTATTGGAGCTAAGGCTTATGGCCTGTGGCGGCTTGCTTAAGGAGTTCAGCCAGCCTAGGCGCAGTTACATTAGTGCTGAACCGTCGTTCCACTTTAAGCCTTCCTGCTCTGCCCATTCGCTCTCTTAGAGCGGCATCATTGATCAGTGTACGAAGCGCGTTAAACCACTCAACTTCGGTCTCAGCAAGAAAACCGGTTACACCGTGCTCCACGATATCTTTATTCACCCCAACTGGAGATGCCACTACTGGCAGACCGCTGCCCATATACTGAATTAGCTTATACCCACATTTGCCACGCTCAAAGGGACCGTCTGTTAGCGGCATTATCCCAATATCTAGATCCTTGATCGCGCGTACTTCTGTTTCCTCAGACCAACCCACACCCTCCATAGGTAACTCATGGACTTTTGGATCAACGCCAATTGCCTTGAACCTTACACCCTCCTCCTGCTCAAGTTTAAGAAATAGACCGGTTAGGGGCTTCAAAAATTTCGCTGTGCTACTTTGACCAATCCACCCAATACGAACCTGCCTTTGAGGTGCAGAAAATTTACCAACGTACACGTATCTACCTAAATCTATTGCTGTCGGCAACGTTACAACGTGCCTAGCACCGCTTGACCTGGCAAACTCCTCCACGTAGCTGTTGCCAGCAACCACCAATGCGGATCGCCTCATGAGAATAGGATGCTTATCCTTTAGTAGCTTACGGACTACACCATTCCTATGCTGGTCGTACTTATGGAACACCGCATCGTCGTAATCTAAAACAAAAGGGGGATCCCTACCTAAAAATGACGTCTCGAGAAAGGCGGGAAGCCAGGGGAAGCACTCCTTCTCGATCCAGAGAAGATCATATGAACCTATCCTGTTGAGTGCTGAAAAACGTCGTAAAAAGGCTCTCCAAGCCTCACCAGAGATTACACGACCTCGCTGTCTACCCTCCACATAATCGGAGGATAAAAAGTATGAGATATCTACATCAATTCCGTGCGATTTCAAATAGGCGATATACTGGAAAAATCTTAAGCGACTACTGGCCCCAAGCCGGTCATAGTATGTAAGAGCCAACACCCTCAATTTTTTTACAATAGACCGGGCTGAATTACGGGGTGCAATTAATTGCACCAATATCATAGACAAAAAAACTACTAGTCTTCATTACAAGAATCTCGGTGAGATCTGCTCTTGGCGCGTTAGTGATATATAAACTTATGCCGATAGTGTTAAGTCGAAAAAGACCATCGCAGGTTAAAGATAAAAAGGACGAATCAATGGCTTGGAAGAGAGCAGCCTTGATAAAACCTCTTTCAAGTACTAAACTCGAACTAGTTCCTAGCAAGTCATCAACTTTACTGGAGAGACCTGAGAAGAAAGCCGAACTAAAAATCGCTAAGGCGAAATCGTGCCGAGAAAGGGCCATATCATGGTGATAGAAAGCAGCATCCCAGTATGACTGGCCCGAGATAGGTAATAAAACCCCTACACGACCGTGATCTTCGACGTAGGAATCAAGAAATCTCTTAAGCTTAATATCAAGCCTAGGATTGAAGGCTACTAGAGAATCATAAAAGCCAGCTTCGGACCGATGCAACTGTAACAGATTATTATAAGAATGGATAGGGTGATTATACCTGATACCGGAAAGCACCGAAACTGTAACGCAAATGATAATAGAAAAATGAACCGCCGATAAACGGGCGCAAACAGAGGATAAACGATAATTTACAAGAGTTATGTATTCCCTAACTACGAGCAATAGAGCGAAAAATCCGGAAATAGCTACAAACGCTACGGCATTTCGATCAAGGATCTGATCAGCTCGTAAATACACCAATAGTACTGCTATTAAAAAGGAAAAGAAAAAGAATTTTATTAACTTTGACCTACTGACTAACGCAACGAAAAAATAAAGGAAGCACGCGCTGAGCCAAGATGGGAAAAAGAAAATCGCTGTGAGACCAATAAAAATTAACGATTGATTAAATTTTGTAGTCTGAACCCCATTCACCGTGAAAAAGTGAATCACTTTCACAATGCATAAAAAAACTATTAGCCACATGCCCCGACGAACTTGAAGTGCAAGAAAAATCTCTGATAAATACGGTATAAATAAGCCAAACGCGTGGATTGTCTCCATAAGAAGAGCAATCACAACCATTGATAAGGCTGAAATACAGGCATGATCAATAGGTCGACGCTCTCTAGAAATAAAAATCAAATAACCAGAGATAAAAAATAAGGGAACAAGAAAGTAACCGTACTCGCCCAAACTCCACATCATTAGAACATCATCAGGCTCAAAAGAGGTTGCGTATGCATGCCAACTTCGAACCAACTCCACATTATCTGTAAGTCCAGGGAATTCGAAGAGCGCCACGAGAAGATAGACAAAAGAGATACATATCGCAGATACCAAAATTCGAACTGTGAGCCCGTAGGTTTTCGAAAATATCCTAATAAAAAACGCAAAGGTGAAAAATGCGAACGAGCCACCATAAAGTGGATGAGCAGCGCAAGAGATCGCTAGCATCATAATGCCAAGTACGAAACGACCTCGAAGAAACGACCAAAGCGCTGCGAGCGATAGTAAGCCGGAAAATGTTGCTGGTATTGCAAGCAAAGGGCCAAAAAGGCCATTATAGACAAGTCCGTGGGAAACGACAGAACTCGAAAGTGTGAAAAAGAATGTTATAGCGATTGACTCTAGGGGGGAAACTCCAAATGACCTAGACACCTTATATAACAAGCATACTCCAAGAACTCTTGCGCTAAAGGCGAGGAGCATGTAATAAAAGGGGCTGTCTGATAATACAATATTAGAAAAAACTGACCCGACAGTACCTGAGCTGAGAGTGCTTGAACCAATGTCGCCCTGGTAGAATGGAACTAAATTGTAGGTAATATGTTGGTTTAAATCGTAACCATGGGCAATCGTAGACAGAGCGGTAATTAAAATGATCCAGATCCCGCCCTTAATCCTAGGGTGTTCATTTTGTGTTAGGAAACTCACTTTACGCCTTCGCTGATCGACTACTGATCAATTTTTAAAAATTCGAAGCCTTCTTTCGTCCAGTAAGGAAACGATATGTACCGTAGAGGAAGGCTAGAAATCTCTCTTGGTTTGGAAAGTCTGTGTACCAGCGATGAGGTAGGTGAGTGATTCTCCAAAGATCACCTTCATCATACCCAAGCTTCCAAGCAACAAAGGAAATATCTTTCTTAACATTCACTGAACTCCAGGGAGGACACGCTAACTCCATTAGTGCCTTCTCACGTGTCACTCTTCCCAAACAGATATCTGCCGATAAATAACCTCGCCTATAATCCACCTTGTGACGGATAGGGAGATAAACCAACTGCGTAAATCGGGTAAATGTTGACTCACAATGTTTACCTCCGTAATCCTGCCACCCGATTTCATCAGCCAGTTGACTCTTCGCCATTGCCTTATCGTAGTTGAGGTAATTTAATGGGTATAACGTTCTCACTCCATGAACAAATCGAAATTTCATCTCTTCAAGAAGGCTCATACTGATATCAGAATAGTACTCCGTTGGATACCCCGAAGACTTCATCACCGATCGCGCATAAAAATTATCTCTGCCATTATAAAGCCAGGTAGCAGGTAAAATCCCTTCATTCGCAATATTGCCACCGCTCAAGATTGTCTTAATGCCAAAATCTTTCGCTACATTATGTAAGGCAGACTGAATAGCGATATCTGTGGGAAGCTCGATATCCGGAATCCCGGCTTCGATAAACGCTCTCTGTACCAGCTTGAACCTATTCCAATTTAGAACAACAGAGTGATAGCCCACATTAGGCAAATTAATCAACTTACGTATATTACGAACTGAGATTGGAGTATCCCAGCCGTTGTCCATGTGGACTGCAAGTACTCTCAAGCCTGCTTTCTGCGCCAAAACCACCGTGTATGAGCTATCTACGCCGCCACTAACACCCACGATCACATCATAACGAACTCCATGCGGTCGCGACGCTACGATTCGGTCAAATGCTTTCCTAAGTGCCGTTGCATCCTTTGCTTGGTTATCGTGCGCAGTCACTTTTAAGCGATTGTCGAGAAAATCTGTACAATGATTACACTGCCCAATTCGATCGAATGTAATAAAAGGATCAGATGTATCCATAACACAACGAGTACAAACGCGATAATTCTCTTGCGAGGTCTCGCGAGGTCTAGCGCCTGGACCTCTAAAAAAACTCAAGCTCATTTAGCTTCGATCTTAAGTAGGAGGATTCTTCGGGGTAACTTAAAAGAACCTGTTTTGAATTTGGCGCAAAAACGAAATTACTCCCGATTGCGACTCCGGAAACACACGACCTATTAAACAACTCTGTAACATGGTCGTCGCTACCGCATCCGCCCGCAACCACTAAAGGTACCGATAATCGTGAGCTCAAACGAGAAAAGAGTTGGAGATCGAAGCCAATAGACGTCCCGTCTCTCTTAGTATCATAGATAATTAATTCTCCACACCCATGATCCTCGCACGCGAGTACTAGGTCCTCAAGTGCACCCGGGCCGTAGGCAGATAAAAAAAGGTCTAAATGGGATAATCCATCGCTAATACGATCGAGGCCAACATACGAAACTATCACCGATATGCTCGAAGACCCAAAGGAACGAGAGGCTTCTGAAAGAAATCCTAAGCTACTCGAAAGCGCACTACCCAAAACAACCCTCTCAACACCTGCAGCAAGTATTTTCTCAATGTGCGCAAGTTTAGAAATGCCGCCCCCTACTGCTAGGGGGACATTCGTAAATTTCCCAAGCGCTTTCACAAAGCCGATGGGAATACACCTGCTCTCCCTAGACGCATCAATATCTAAAACAATAAGCTCATCAGCCAAGTACTCGCTAAAAATATATGCAGCATTAAGCGGATCACCGAGATAAACCCTATTATTGAACTGTTGTGTCTTTACCAAATAGCCGTTCGAATCGACTAATAACGATGGAATTACTCGACGTCTCAGCATTACCTAATACTCCTCGTAAAGTTTTCCAGAACTTTTAGACCCTGCTGGCCACTTTTCTCTGGATGAAACTGCACACCAAAAATTGAGTTTGACTCAAGCGAAGCAAAATAGTGGTCTCCGTGAGAGTAAGAAGTACTAACTATAGCTGTGTCACTCACCTTAACACCGAAAGAGTTTGCGAAGTAAAAGTAAAGGTTATCGCTAGATAACCCCTTAAATAAAACCGAGCTTCCCATGACGGGAGATACGCTATTCCAACCGATCTGAGGGACTTTTAACCTCGTTTCGCGCCTTAAGTTCAGTCTTGAAGCCCTGAACGGATAAAAACAAAGACCGTTTGTCAATAGATCCTCCTCGCTACCCTCGCAAAGCAGTTGGAACCCTAAACAAATACCTAGAGTAGGGAGACCAGAACCTATAACTGATCGAACAACCGTCAGGAGTGAATTTTTCATCAAGTGACGCATCGCCGACCCGAAATGACCCACCCCTGGAAGTACAAGTGCGTCGACTTTCTCAAGGTCATCTGGCTTTGAAATGACTAATGGGCATTCCACTATTTCAGAAAAACTCTTAAGTACTGAAACTACGTTTCCGGTTCCGTAATTCAGTACGCCAATCCTAGTCATGTCTGAAAAGTCTGAAAATATAGATTAGAAATACCGGAGTCATCCGACATAAAGCTAGCTCCACATTCCAAACTCAGGTCTCTTATGTCGTTTGTAGAATTCATACTCGTGGGTGTTTACAAAGCTTTTATACCAAGGCATATGGAGTATCTCATAACCAATTTCTAACCTTAGAGAGATGGTAGAAAATTCCAAGCCAGGCCTATACAGAGAAAAAGTAGTATCTGTCTGGCATACCCTGTAGAATGATCGCACGTTGAAAAGTACTTGCAACAGGCGGTATACTAACCCGGAGCCTAACATTTCTTCGTGCCTTACGATATTCTTTCTATCGTCGACATCTATATCAGAGACTCTAAGTGGCAAAGAAATCTTAGTAAATATTCTGTATTTGTTTAATAAAAAAAACATTTGCTCAAGCCAGTCCTCTGGATAGGGGTGAGGGAATCGCAGGTCAGTATCAGTGACGATGTATGGATAATTGTTTTCCCTGATTATCGCAGCGATCGACTCGTCAAGCCAGGCAATATAAGGACCAAATGCCTCAGAATTTTGAGATACTGAGATCAAGTTAATTCCTTGCAGCTGATAATTCTCATAGATAGCCTTACAACGACCGCTTGAGGTACCCATATCTAAGATAAAAATATTTTTAACAAGCACTCCTGCCGATGTGCATTTATTAATAATTGAAGCGAGGTGAGAATATAAGTCCCTAGATACTAGAAAAACTAGCACTCGAGTTACGTCATAGTTATATATTTGTCTATTACGAGAACGCAAGACCAGAGAAAGGAAGTGACATAATCGATGTCCACGCCCTCCTCTGAACCAAATCGGCCGTGTAGAATTTGAATTGTCTCTAAGCACCTTCAGATGTGCTGTCCTTTTTTATGATGCCAAGCTTTCTTCCGAATATAGACACAGGTAAATTTCTCGACTCCATAAATTCCATATAGGCATAGAAGGCGCCGTCATAATCCGGGTCAGCAGGATCGCAATCGTCTACAATTATGACGCCCCCTGGACTAAGAACGCTATATAACCTCGGAAGGCATGCTTGGATGGGCTTGTATAAATCCACATCCAAGAGCGCAAAACAAACCGGAGCGACCAATAGAAAATCGAATTCGGACGCGTCCTTCTGGAAAACCTGCACCGAATCGTACCCGGCATCTGAAAGCGTGCGTTGAAACCATTTCTTAGAATTATTCCGAAAACCTAAAAGATTATTCCTAGACTTATTACGAACCTCAACCTCATAGTTTAAATCATCTTCAGTAAAGCCATCGAAAGTATCTATACAAAAATAGCGCAGATTAATATTTCGATCGGTCATATAATGGTTTAAGAATAACGTAGTTTCCCCATACTCACACCCAATCTCTAGTACAGACCCACTAATATCCCTAACATCTTCAAGGCAGTTACACATGAAAAGCAAATCCGAAGCGGAGAAGTTATATCGCCAACGAGGAAACACAAAGCGTCTGTATGAAGTAAGCGACAGAAGAGATTTAAGTAAGTATTTCATTTATGCCAGCTGATTAACAGTCTAGAGAGTCTAATTTTTGTTTTCAGTGCAAGTCTCTGAAGTGAATTAAAGTGATTTATGTTACGGTGATAAATCAAAATCAACCGAAAGTGTGTCAGCTCACGAGGAGTAAGCGTTGCTCTAATATTAAGATAGATCCTTCTATAGGACGGATAGAGAGCGCTATTCGACTTTGAAATCTGATCTCCAGCGTGATCTGTGTAAAGAGTAAGAGGGTCACGTATGAATCCAATCTTTGTAACCGACGCTAGACGTAAATAGAAATCCCAATCCTGAAGGCGCCTCAGAGTTGGATTAAAGCCTCCGACCAGATCAAACAACGGACGCCTCATCATAAGACAAGAAGTACCAGGACACGGGAAATGAGCTATCAGCCGTGTGCGATCAACTGCGCTTTGCTTAACTCTCGATAATTGGCCTGTTTTTGTGTTTAAGCGCAATTCTGGACACAGAACTGCGCCACAGGACTTATGTTCAGTCAAAAAAGCAAGTTGCGTGTCAATCTTTCGCTCGAGCCAGATGTCGTCATCATCTAGGAATGCGATATATTCACATTTAGCGCTCATAGCACCTATATTTCGAGCTGCCGCCCCACCGCTTAGCCCACCAGTGGACAAAACTTCAATACGCGAATCAAAAGATCTAAGGAGATCATATGACTTAGATGTGAGATCGCAAGACCCATCATCCACAACTACAATTTGACTAATACTCCGACCCTGTGAGACCACAGATCCCACTGCACTCCATAAAGACGTAAACCTGTTCTTAGTGGGGATTACTACGCTAACAGTTCCCTCGTAACTCATAATGCTGAGCTACACTTTCAATTTTGATAGTTCCGCTGATGCCATAAAACGAACATTAAGATAGTCCAAATTTTTTCTCCATAATCAATTTTTCCAACTAGATGGGCCGTCCATAATTCTTTAACCCGAGATGGGGAGAGAATCGGACATTTGCGTAAACTCGAGTCGGATAGAGTCTCTTCAACCAATGCCTTCAATGGACCTCGTAAATAAGTACCTAAAGGAAAGACGAAACCATGCTTTCCTCTATCTACTAGATGATTTGGAAGGTACTGACTAAGAATGTCCCGAAGTATTCTCTTTCCTCGATTTCGGTTGACCTTATAATCAAAAGGCAAGGCCCATGCATACTCAACTAGGTACTTATCTAAAAATGGGGCTCTGGTTTCAAGAGAAAAGGCCATTGACGCCCTATCAACCTTACAAAGGATATCATCAGGCAAATAGAATATTGAATCAAAATACATTATTCTCTCGCCGGTTTTAGTAATTCGCGCATCTGGCATTTGTAAATTTGAATAGTTTTCGACTGTGCTTTGTATCATACTTAAAGCTTCTTTACATGAGTGAGTGGCCAGAATTGAAGAATAATATTCTGAGTCAGATTTTGCAGACTTCACCCGAAGTAATATTTCTTGGAGTTTTCTCTGTGCAATACTAGGATCGAACTTCCTTCTCTGAATATATATATTTAGAGCGTACATAGCAACGCCTAGCAAGTACGAAGGAAATTTCAAAAAGGTTTCGACGATCGCAGACCTAAGTGCAGGGGGTAAGTCATAAACAACTCTTTCGAACCCTCTTTGAGAATAATGACGATGGTACCCTCCTAGCAATTCGTCACCACCGTCCCCAGTCAAGGCGACTTTAATCTCACGACTGGCCACCTTCGAAATCATACAGGTGAGCACCTGCGACGAGTCGCCAAACGGCTCATCGTAAACCTCAGGCAAAAGATAGATTGTATTTAGCAGATCTTTGCGGTTAACTCTGATGTCAGTATGTTCCGTACCAAGAATCATCGCCGCTTCTGCTGCTGCCTCGCCCTCGTTAAAATCTATCTCGTCAAAAGAAACCGTAAATGTTTTTACCTTCTCTGAAGAGAGAGATGCCATAAGTGCAACGATCGCTGAGGAGTCAAGGCCACCGGATAGAAACGCGCCCAACGGAACCTCTGATTGCATTTGACCAGAAACAGCTCTGGTCAGTAGCTTAGTAAACTCAACCTTTGACTCTTCATAAGTCGGTTCACTCCTCTTGGATCGAGGGTTGACTCTGTTCCCAGCAAAATGACTCAAAGACCAATAAGGTATTTGCTCACATTGGCCCTTCATATGAGCCTCTTGGTCAATAACACAATAATGACCAGGGAACAATTTATAAACTCCTTGGTAAATAGAGAGGGGCGCAGGGATAAAGCTGTAAGTAAAGTATTCCCCCAACGCATCTGAACTCAGCGGAATGTTATCGTCAAAAGTTTTCCTGATTGCCTTCAATTCAGAAGCGAAAGCAAAACGGCCGTTATTCCACCCAAAATATAAAGGCTTCTCACCAAAACGATCTTTCGCAAGGCATAACCGCTTCTTCTTAAGATTCCATGCTGCGACTGCAAACATCCCTATTGCTTTCTCAAGGGTGCGATGTAGCCCCCACGCCGCGATACACTCAACTAAGGTCTCGGTGTCGGAGCCACCCTTCCACTTAGTAAATCGCCCCTCCTCAGTTAGCAGTCGGCGAAGCACTTGATGGTTATAAATTTCTCCATTGAACGAAATAACCCATAGACCGTCTGACGAGTGCATAGGTTGATGCCCGAAGGGACCTAGTTCGAGAATCGACAAGCGTCGATGACATAAAGCAAAAGGGAGCGATTTGTCGAACCAAAATCCGAGGTCGTCAGGTCCCCTATGAGCGATACTTTGAGACATCTCTGATAATGCGCCCCAAAGCTCTGTCGAAATATATTGCTTGCTTCCGCTTACTGAATCGGTAAACTCAGCAAGCTCAATAGGACTTTTCGCATACGGCGATAGCCACACCCCTGCTATACCGCACATGATACTGGCGCTAACTCACATTCATTGAACTTAACTCCATCGGCTAATAGGGCACTGCGCCACAAAGGTAGTTGAACATCTAAGTTCAACAACTCACCAACGCATACCCGCCGCGGAGGAGTTGGCGTTTGATCAGCCAAGAGTCGGTATAGACCATCCGGAGTAGAGAAGTAGACGACCCCTGGTAGCCCTCGAACACTAGTCATCATGAGCGCAGCAGGATCAAAATATACTAATAATGACTCTTTAAAAATATAGCATTCAACGGATGCCGAAGAGACCGAGCTACATATAACCATATCATGAAGACTTAACGCGTCCGTAAGAGGTATATTCCGGTCGGACAGAACAACCCAGTCCGGTAACGTAACATCAAAGGAAGCGTCGGGATGCATTCGAACACTAAAAATTAACCCTTTCATTTCTTTTATCTTGTAAGATCGAAGCACCTCTAGCAGTCTCTCTGAATGGTGAATAGAGTAGTCTAAAATTACTAAGATCCTCTTTAATTGACTAAAGTCCCCAACTTGCAGGGGAGTAATCTTACTGTTAGAGGAAGAAAGATTCGAAAAACTAAGCGAAAAATCACGGTAATTTGCTTCTTCACTAAAGTCGGACTCTTTAATCTTATTCAGATATAGGTATCTAAGCGCCTCACACTCAACGAGGGGCAGAGAATCACATTCGCTAGAGAAATAGTTCCCCAATGACAACTTACCATTCACCAATAGCCTATCACATTTAGGCCTTGCGAGCGGCCCATGAAATAACCTGTTCTTGTCAAAATGAAAATATCTTAGGTCCCAAAATCTAATAGTGGAATGAGCGTAGCCGGTAATCCTTCCCAACCCTAATCGCTTCCAAGTGGCTACTAACGACATTTCCCAAGCCTGTCCTTCTGCCAAATAGAATCCTAAGGTTTTACCATCGTAGCCTTTAAGAAGTTTTTCCAAAAGATTCAGGTCTAGGGCATTTTGCATGGAGGGTCGACCTCGAAAACTCTCATACCAGTCGCCCGTGAGAAATGTTGCGACATCCATTCCCCCAAGCAAAGGCGTAACACCTCCCGTCAAAGCACTCCCAGCACACCTCCAAGTCTTCAACCAATCTTTGATTGACCCAATAAACACATCAAATGTAAAAAATGACGATAAAGAAACACATATGTTTCCCATAAGATCATGGTTTGCTCTTGCGATATAACTATTTATTTTTTCACAATCTTCCGCCCGGAAAGGGCCGGAATACATGAATACAATCCTAATATTAATATCGTCTCTTTTTAGGTCGCCGAGCAAAGGACCCCAAAAATTATCAGCTCTGACGGATTTGGTTAAATCAGCAGGCAAATAGGAAAAAAAGATTACATTATTCTCACCTCTACAATAATCCTGTGCGTTAACTTTTTTTAAACGAGAACGTTTATAAAAATTATAAAAAATCCAGGATGTGGCGTTTATTAAAGAACACATACCGCAAGTGACAGACACCTTTGATCGAGCCGTTAAGTTTTGATTTTTAAATACAGAAAAATTTACCGCATGCTCATTACTCCACTTATCCAATGTTTTTATAATATTAATATTGCTTGAGAAAAGATGAAGTTTAGCCAACTTATTTTGCGTCAAAATAAAAGAATTAAGCGCAAACAATTTAATCATGTCAGTTATGTGAGGTGATTGTAAATAGTTGCACTTTTGATCAATCAGAGTCAACCACCAACTACTTAGGTTTTCTCTAATCATAAAGTTTTTTACAACACTCTCCCCATTAATTGTTACTGTAGAAAGCTCGTCTACCCATTTAAGGTATTCTCTTCGTAAAAACTCTGATTCCCTCTCTACAATCGTTGGCAACGACAGTATATTCTTTGAGCCTATTTCATCTACCGTTCGCCATAGAACAAGCAGTTGGTCATCTGATGGCGCAGGATGAGGGGCCTCATATTCCCAAATAGAAATATTAAGCCCGTTTCCATCTACTAACATTCTGAGCTAACCCTAATTAAGCTCTCAACTTTAGCGAGATCCGCGGGTGTATCAACCGCATAACTTATATATTGCGTTGGCTTCATTCGAATTTTTATTCCATGTTCAATAATACGCATCATGTCAACCGACTCAGCAATTTCTAGCGGCGTTGGTGTTGAGCGTGTGTATTCAAGTAGATAGTCGCGGCGAAAGGGTATGACACAAACCTGCTTAAGCATGGGAATAATATCGACTTTGCAGTTTGTCGGAATCGGCTCGCGAGAGAAGTACAACGCATTACTTTGCAGGTCGCAAACCACTTTAATGCAATTTCTGTCCTCGAACTCGGCTACATCCTTAATTTTCCCCATCAGATTTACCACTTGGATGTTCGGGTCCTTCAGCATCGGTTCTAATGCCTCTGAAATCATGTTAGGGTGTGTCATTGGCTCATCGCCCTGCACCATAACTACAATGTCGTAACGTGTCCTGTTAATACTCTCGAGTCGGAGTAACGCCTCGGCGCAACGGTCCGACGCTCGCTCGTAAGTATCGGCAGTCATCACTGCGGTACCCCCTATGGACTCAACGTAGTCAAAAATAACCTGGTCACATGTGGCCACGGCGGTCGTCGTTAGTAAAGACGATCGTGCCACCCTTTCATAGACACGCCCAATCATCGGCTTACCAAGAAGCTGCGCCATTGGTTTGCCTGGAAATCGGCTACTGCCCATTCGGGCAGGAATTAGACCCAAAATTTTCAAGTTATCTCCAATAATATTAATGTCTGGTCAAGTGATGCGGTAATCCTCCCTTTTTTAATGGGAGTTAGAAGTAGCCTCGTAGACTTACACGTCAAGGCTACGGACCATAATAAACTGACTACCTAACTCAAAAAAGGGTCCGGCTCACTTTTATTATTTCGACGAATCTAATCTTTACTCTCCACCCGAAACTGCAATTACTTGGCCGGTGATGAAACTATTTAACTCGGAACCAAGAAACCATACGTTTTGAGCAATCTCCCAAGGTTCAGCGACTCGTTTCATAGGAATTAGGGAGGCGCGGTGCTGTAGGTCCTTCTTTTTATCTGAGTCATGCATGCTGGTTCTAGTGACACCAACACGAATTGTGTTAATCAAGACATTATTTTTAGCCCATGAACGAGACTCCTGAGGAAACAACTCGAGCGCATGTTTACTGAGTGCATATGCAAACGAATTTTTACCGCCACCAAACTTGACTCCTATACTACCCAGGTGAACAATACGGCCCCAACCCCGAGAAGCCATGTTGGAACCTAAATCCCTCATCAAAAGCAGGCTGGGAAAGAGGTTGATCGAAAGATGATCAATCACAC
>Ga0169931_10009958_pt1 | contig 13603 bp, 6 predicted proteins | sample Kivu_15m_20L_FD_129675 | JGI IMG/M metagenome (GOLD analysis project Ga0169931, IMG submission 129675) | Freshwater microbial communities from Lake Kivu, Western Province, Rwanda to study Microbial Dark Matter (Phase II) - Kivu_15m_20L... | ecosystem: Environmental > Aquatic > Freshwater > Lake ...
TAATTAAATACATAAATTTATAAAAAATATCTGTAAAAATTTATTTGTAACTTATGCCAATAGTAAAATATTTGCACAATTTAATAAAAATAATGGTTTTTTATGATATTTTTATTATTATATCAATACATTTTTTAATGTTATTTTTCATAAATCGAACATTCTTCATAATAATTAATAAATTAAAAAAAAGTCATGCCTGATAACATACATTCAATATTTAATTACACTACTTTATTTAATATAGTTAAGCAACATGCTTTGACAACCATTACTATCTTGACCGCAAATAAGCAGACTTTTTGTTTTTTTAATAAAATTTATTATTAAATATGTCAAGAAGAAATATATCGCCTTTAAAGGTGCAGGCAAGAGACACTGATCCTCGTTAGAATATAATTCGTAAACTCAAAGAAGAGCTTATAACTGCAAGGGGTAAAGAAAAATAACTGGCTATTTTGTAAAATTATCTTCTCTAGGTAAGAGAGAAAAAAAGATTGCTTGAGGCAGAAACTATAAAGAGCGAATAGGAAGGTAGAATAAAATTGTAAATGACTCTCAGAACTATAAGCGAGTTGAAAAAATAGCTTGATCTATTGCGTGTCGAGTTAAGGAATATAGGCATATAGACGAGAGAAGTTTAGAGCGAGGCAGTCGAACTAAACAAACTGCTAAACACTAAAAAGATTTAATTAGATAAGCTAAAAAAAGATGGTATCTTTATGCAAGAAGACAAGTAAAAGATAATAACATAATTTACCAGAATGAAAGCTCTAGAAGGAGAGACTAATCATTAAATAAGAAAGGCCGCATAGGCTAAAATTTAGTATTAGAATCAAAACGCTGAAGTTAATCATAAGTTAATTTAAGTCAAAACATTCATCAATCATATGGCTGAAAACAATCACTAATTAAAGTAAAGACTCAAGACCTACTAACAAAAAAATAGTGGAATCAGCTTAGATATTGACGGAAAATAGGGTGCTGTTGATAATATCTAGAGAGAACTAGATGCAATGACTCAGTAGATTAAAAATTAGATCGAAAACTATATCTAACTTTAGCACAGAAATTAAAAAAATATTAAAGAAAATGTTCATCGAGTCAATCTATTGCGAATTTAAAATGAAAAATCTAATGAACTCACGATTGTTAGAAGTAAAATTTTCTTTATATAGAAAAACTGTAAAAAGCGATAGGATAATGCTCTGGCTAGCTAAAAAAAGTAAAAGAATAAAGTCGATAAATTGATTCGATTAACTAAGATTTTGTAGCTAAAAACGGTCAAATGAAAAAGGATCTAGTGGCTTGCCAAGCACATCTTGAAAATTTAATCAAGCATAATGCCTTCATACAAGAAAACATGGAAGACATTCTTAGAGAAGACTAAGCCATTGTCAGTATAATAAGACGCAAAAGAACGATTGTGGCTCCAAATCACTATGCATCAATTCGCTCATCCAGAGCACAAATCAGCAGTCCACGACTCAACTTATGCCTTCTTATTATCTATTATAACAAAAGACAGATTGATAACTAAAATATTAAAAAATATTTGTATAAAATTAAATTATATTTGCATTCATTTGGACCTGAAGCAATATCTCATTCAATCTTTTTGTGATTTTGAATCAGTTTTTTTGAGCAGGCCAGACACATGCCGTCATAGCCGAAATATATATTCCAAGTGTTGAAGCAAAAATTGCATTTTTTGAGCGCTCTTTCCGACTATACTCCCGAAGCCTGTCTCTTTAGCCTATTCATTTAAGCCCTTTTCATCCATTTTTACAAAAAGCTAGACACCAAAGAATCCAAATGTTTGCCTTTCTTTTTCTTCTTTTACTCCTACTTCACAGTTTTTCTCTTTCCCAGCCACTCCGCATCGTCTTATGGAAATTTCTTAACCAAAGGCAGAATTTTCTAAAGATTCTATCTGATAAATTACTTATTTTTTATAGCGTATTCTAATCTAAATTCTTATGTTTAGAACTTATCTTTAAGTTTTTTGCAGATATTATTTAGTTTTGATTGCATGATTGATTTAGAATTTGAAAATTATTAGTTTAGTGGCTACAGAGGAGAAATATTTTTGAATGTAAATTTGATAGTAGAGTTGAGACTGGATTATTATCGCATAATTTGTAAAGTTTACTCATCTAGTTAGTGGTCTTAAAGCGCATCTGTTGCATTTTGATTAAATTAAAGAGAAGCGTAGCCCCAGATATCCAAGCAGAAAGCTATTTTGGCTAAAAGCCAGGTAAGAAATTTGAGAACTATGAGCCAGAAAGCGGCTATGAAAATAGAATAGGTATCTTTAAATGGATTATACTTAGCCTTGAGCAATGTGTTGAATCCAACTATGAATAGATATATGCTGCATGAAAAGAGAGCGACCAGAAGAAACATTTGAGGATGTAGACTGTAGCTTCTAGTCCCTCTGAGCTTCATTTCAAGTTTGTTATTAATGATATTTTGATCAGTGATCCAGAAAGTTGTCTTGTTTTAGGACGTTGAGAGGAGCTATTTGATTACGTTTTTATAGTCGAAATTCAGATAAAGTTCGAGAATATGAAAAATGATGATTACATTAATTTGATAGAAAACTGCCAGAATAATAGAACTTAGCAAATAGAGTATACAAGTTTGCTTGCTTATGTTAAAATCACTGAGAATCCCACTACTGTTGTAAGTTATCCATAAAATAAGAACCACCATAGGTTGTACCATGTATTGAACCATGTTACAGCTCAAATCTATCACAAGTTAAAACTTTTTAGCTTAAAATTACTATTTCTATTTCTAAGCTTATCCTCGAGCATTTTAGTTGCGATTCAGTTCCTCTTCTTTCTTCATAGACTACTCTTTTTTCAGATCCAAACCTAAATGAAAAACATCTTTTTCAATTTTTTATAGTTATTCTTACTTCCTCGCTGCTTCAGACTAATCATGTATCTTTTGATCATCTTTTTCAAGCAACATGACTTCATTATAGTATTATTCAGGGTATATTCTGTCTTTTTAATTTTAGAGCTCGTCTTATTTCTGTGATAGATCCTAGTTATCTTATTCTTATTACTACTAGGCATTTAATATTTTAAGATAAAACTTATGTATTTAATCCATTTTTTATTAAATAAAATTTGAAATCCTTGACTGCAGTTGCGAAAGATAAGCAGTTTCTATAGTAGCAATCGCTACATCTATAAGGTATCCCAAAATGAAATAATAAAGATCTATTGCACCCATAGTTGCTAGATAAGATAGAACTCCTAAAGTTATTTTGAGTGGAATGCAAGGAAGTTGATCGTTGTATATCGAAGAGGTAATTTCCTATGCTATCATTCCGATTATTTGCATAGCAGCTATAAATAACCAAATATATTAACTGAATACTTCGGTGTAAGTAAAGTATAAGTAAAGCATGCAAATCAAAATGTAAACAAAACTGCCAAATAAAAATTTAGACTGATTCCACTGCTTGGGCTTTATTAAACGACCTAACATCTAATAGTCTAGGTACTGCTATTTTTTTCTTTATTTACCTATAAGATAATTGGAGGCTATAAGCATTAGATAACTTGAAATAATCATGTAAGAGAGACCCATTCTGCCCTCTCTTGTTTTTTGGAGCTTAGCTTAAGCGAAATACCCGACTTTGCTATTTACAAGGTAATCCCAAAAAGAATGAAAATTTGTGAAAATAGGGTCTCCAAAAAGAGTGCCGTTCATAATGAACTAGACCACAAAAGCCAAAATAATAATGATGATAAAGGCCGGAAGAACACCTTTGATTATCTATTTGATGAGTCTCAGATATATTTTAAGATTAAAGTATGCCTTTGGTTTAATAGTAGTAGCTAAATGATAGATCCAGAAGACAATAAACTGCAAGTTAGAGACCAAGCCGATAATGATAAAGACTATGATATAGACATACCATTTAAACCCGAAATTTAACAGTATCTTAGTGTGATTGAGCGGAAAAAGAGATATGTCGAGGTGATATTTCATATTTTCGGAACTGGCAACAAACAAACTGTAGCTCACTTCACACGTCAGCATTTGTTTTTATGTTTATGTTCTTTGATAGTAACCAAGCTTGATACTGACTCGCATCGGGAATTGATTAGATGTGTTGGTGCCAGCCGAATTCATAAGTAGGCATTTCACATAGTCATTTTAATCAAACTCAGTAGTTGGGCTAAAGGGAGGAGCCATCTATTTTGCAGATACGTAAAACAAATAAGAGTCTGATGAAGCTGAAAGAGTGTTCCAGGTAGGATACTAGTGCGTAAAAGTTGGGTCCTAGTCATATATGCATTCTCGCTTGATATTGCACGTGTCAGCAGTAGCCTATGAACCAAATTTAAATTAGTTTATCGGAATAGAGTTGCTTCCATAGAGCTTGCATTCACTCGAGTTTTTAATCAAATCTGAAAACTGCAAAAACTAACCTGCATTTTAACAATTCGAAAAATAAGGCAGATAGGGTAACCTTACAGCGCTTATTCCCTGAATAATTAGTCAACTACGTTCCAGAAGTTGCTGTAGGAAGAAAAAACTTTTTGCCGACTCTTGATTTCAGATAAGCTCTGTTTATGTGTAAGGTAATATCCTTTAAAATCAGCTATACTTTCTTAATCCATCATATTGTAAGGAAGATTTAGTAACTAAATCAGAAATAAGTACATCGTTGCTGGTAACTGCAAATAAAAAAGTTTTAGGAACCTAATTAGTCTAAGAAACCTGAGTCATACTTGCTGAAATCGATTGCTCTAGAAGGTAAGATATAGCTATTGTTTCTTCCTCTGTTTGAGCTTGAATTCTATATGTACAGCTGATAGCCAGATTGTTTGTAGCGCCTATATGGTAAGAAGATATTTGCGCCTGAAGTTCAATCGTTTAATTGTAAATAAGATTCAAATCGAGGTTAGTAATATTGATGAAAAGAGTGATATTTTGAAAAGAAAAAGCTGGATTCAGATGCCGTAGATCGATTTCAAGATGCACATCGTTGAAGGTTGGTACTTTGATTTGGGTAAATGAAGAAGATCTATCTTTAAAAAGATAGCTAGAATCTATGCAAGATTTATTAAACGCCTCGTAGTATTTAGTAAGCCCAAAAACACAACTCATCAAGACCGACAGCACCAGAAGCTTCTTTAAACTTGTCATCTATAATTAAATGATCGTAGCTTGTTTATTGAATTATTACAGTAGCCATCATAGCTATGAATCCTAATTCTTTACGCCATTTAACGAATCCTAGAACTCAAAACGCAGCAACTAAATCGAATCGTATTACTTTTGCCCAAAGAAATCCCTCACCTTAGCTGGGTGCCAGCTCGAACGGGGATTCATTATTGGAAGATGACGACGAAATGGGAAATTTCGACCTACAGAACTAGGTCTTTCAACTGAAAAGCAAGCTTAACGAGCTCTAGCTAGAAAAAACTAAAATAGAGATGTCTTATGAAGCAACTATCAAATAGCTCAAGAAAAAATATGATACATTAGAAAGGATTATGGCTGAAAGAAGTTAGAAAGAGTAATTTGATTCACGGGACATACGTGTGCAGTGCTAAATATTGATCGAAGAGAACTAACAACTTAAAAAATAGCTTCAACAAACGCACTAAAAAAATAGAATGACGCCCAACTTTAACTCGGTATAAGGACAGCAATAATATGAAGTTTTGTAGTAATTGTTGCAGAAATAATAAAAAATTTTGCAGCTGTAATAGCAACTTAAAAAACTTTAAAAGAATCAAGGAACTTAACTCAGAAACAGCAGGGTTGCCTTTCTCTAGCAAGAAAACTAACAGCTCAGAAAATAGAGTAAAAGAATCTAGAAAGAAAAAGAGGAATTCATGAAAGTTATGACTAAATAAACCTAAGATCATCACAACTCGCTGATAAAGCATAAAGATAAAAAAATCGAAGATTTGAAGAAAGAAAAAATATCTCTTACACTAAAACTGTAGTAAATAAATCGAACTGTAGTCTAACTCAAAGAAAATCAAAACAAAATTACTTCAGGACGTTCAGATAAATAGCTTACTGCAATCAATAGTCAACTCAAAAATAAGTAGCTTCAGATCGCTGATTTGTAACAATAAATTTCTGTGCTCAAGATGTAAAATTAAAGAATGAAATAAGATAAAAATAAATATGAACAAAAGATATCTATCCTAGACAAAGAGAGAAAAGATCAGCTGTAGAAGAAGAAGTAGCTGCAGTAAGAAATTTATCGCAAAGATTGCTAGTTGTCCTAAGCTAAATCAGCAACTTTTAGTGACAAGATATAAGCTAAAAAGCAAGTAAATATTATGAGACTTTAATTAGAGTAAGAAAAATAAAAACTAAATGCTCTTATTGATGAGAAAACCAAGGAAAATCAGAAGTATAGATAAACGATTCTATCTCTAAATGACGAAAATGATGAATTGAGAGCTACAGTATCAAAGTTCAAAATATAAAATCAAAGATTTTAACGTTAAACTTAATCATTAAAGGTACAAAATTAAAAGCTTAATTCTGAACTAAAGCATCTTTTACTCACAAAAACAGTATATCAAGAATCTAATTTTAATTCAGGCACATAAATCAATAATTCTTAAGTTTTAGTATTAAAAAACAAGCTTTCTTAACTATTAGAAGATCTTGATTAAAGAGATAAAGTGATCAGTTAATAAAAATAAAAAAGAATAGCACTTGAAAAATAAATATTAGCTAAAGAATAGCTAATAGAACTGTTAGGCATATAAAAAAATTAAAAATAGTCTTAGATGAAAATCAAAAATAATAGCATAAATTAGTACAAATAATCATAAATCTCTAAAAATAAAGTCATTTAGAAACTATAAGATGACATCAAAGGGCTTAAATAAGATGCCAAACAGCTAGAGCAAGGTAAATAAGTTTTAATTTAGTCAATAACTAACTGATAGAACAAATGTAAACCTTAAAGAATGTGCATACTGATGTGTTAGCACTTAGATAGTAGTTGTAAAAATAAAAAAAATACTTTGAAAACAGGAATATATAAGAAGGTAAGCTTAGGATTAATGATTTTAAACTTTAGTTAAAAAAAGTAAAAAGTATTAAGTCAATATAGGGTTAAGACCAACTTGATAGCCACAGAAACAAAGATATGGTAAGATCACGTCAATAAAAATCTATTTCAGAGTAAGATATCGATAAAATGCAAAAAGAAGTTTAATAGATAGTCAAAGTTAATCAAAAATTACAGCAAAAATTAGGCTAGGCATAGAGTTAAATCGACAGAAGAGGCTTTGATTTAAAAGTAAAATAACAATAAATCAAAACTCTTAAGGCTTCGGCTATAGCTGTTCCCAAACCGAATTTAGATCCTATGGTTGAGGCCAATAAAAGAATTCAATTCAATTCAGTTGTATTATAAAATAAGATTCTTTAGCTTGAAAAGTAAATTACTTCGATTCGTTAAATGAAAACAAAGTAGCTTTAGTAATACAAGAAGAAATGCAAAAAAAGTCTATAGTAAAAATACGGCGAATAAATCAAAAGGGCTAATCTTTACATAGGAGAACTTAAAAAAAAACTTCACTTGCTGACATAGAAGCAATAAAAATACAAGTATGATGAGTAAAAAATGGTTAAAAAAATATCTTAGTTATAGAAATAAAATTATCAAACAAAGTACGAATATTCTTAAAATCTTGAGGAACTAAACATTCTTTTGCAAAAATATAAGAAAAACGAAATGTATATAAAGTAGATATAATAAAGTAACAGTGGCCTTAAAAATGAGTGTATGAGTATGTCCAAGGAGTGTTAGAGGCTAAGACATACATATAAAGATAATATAGGTATGCTCAATAACGCTAATTAGCAAATAAAAAAGCTAAATTTTATTTTGATGAACAAATAAAGTTAAATTCAAGGCTATCATTCATAATATAATGCTCGTTCTTTGCGAAATAGCATTCCGACTAACGATCATGCCAGGCACATTCATTCTTTTTATGAGCCAGCCAGAAATAATGGACTAATTAGCTAGCCAGTAAGACAAAGCACTGTAATAAATAATCTCAACAGAAGCCCTAGTCCATATGGCAATCATCCCAGAAGCAATAATCCTTTTAGTTAGTAGGTCAGAAACTCAAATCCATACATTGATCAAGCCACTCATATGCAAACCGTATAAAGCGAGTATGTATAAGTAACTAATACAAGAAGATGGCCTGATCGGGGTCCCGTGATAACTCGCATTTGAATGATCAATGGTTGTTTGAAAATACTGAAAAATAATTACATATTGAAAGATGTAAGCTGTTAATATTAGATATTTAGTTTAGAGTTTTAGATAACTAAGATCCGTCACTTTTAGTTGTAATTTAAGCTAATAATGAAAAATATATTGAAGACTCCTCGAGCTCTTTGGCTCAAACAAACAAAATCTTTTTCGTAAATCAGCAAATTCAAGGATAGTTTTCTCACTACGACTAACCTTCCTTACATCTAAAATCTATATTAAAAATGGATACAGGACAAATCATCAGTGCCTGAATCTTTTGCAGGATTTTTCGAAATGGTCTAAGGCAGCGAAGTCATAACATTGACTCCCATTCAGTCTGGCACATCTTCGAAAATTCAGCCCATCACTATAACGGCAAAATAAGTCTCGAAACGTCTCAAAGTAAGAATGATGATTGACGCATATCGAAATATAGGTCATCAGTTCGCAAAGACAGATCCTTTAGATTTACCTCAGAACAAAAATCGAGTTGGTAGACTTCCAGATGACGCACTTAACTTGGATAAATTTGGATTCACTTAGGCAGACAGAAAATAGATGGTGTTAGTTAAAAGTGTAAAAGGTATCGGTTCAACCAAAGATCAAGGCAATTATACGATATAAGAGTTAGAGATATACCTGCAGAAAGTTTATTGCGATAAAATTGGTTTTTAGTACATGCATTTACTCGATCAAGATTAGAGAAATTTCATCAAAAGATAGCTTTAGGAACATATTGATACTTACTAAAAATTTTAACTCACAAAATAGGAACAACTGGCTACACTTAGAAGACTGGCAAAAGATCAAGTTTTTTTGGATTTTTTAGGCAACAAATTTGCAACTTTCAAAAGATTTACCCTAGATGGGCTCAACGCCGCTATAAGCTCGATTGGATAACTTGTGGAAACAGCAGCTGAAGAGGGAGTTCAGACAATCCAGATCGGTATGGCGCACAGAGGAAGATTAAATACTCTTCACTGTGTGCTTGATAAACCTGCCTAGGCTATTTTCAGATAATTTTATTAAAAATCAACTGGCAATCATAATCAATCTTTTTTCGGAGATGTAAAATATCATCTAGGCTACACTGCTCGCAAAAAAATTAAAGGAAAATAGATAACTATTTCAATATTACCCAATCCTTCACATCTCTAAACTGTCGATCCTTTGGTCTATGGAAGCACCAGGGCTGTAATCTAGTAGATCGGTGACATGAAAAAGTAAATTTTAATTTATTTAGATCTTTAGGTGTTGTTATACACGGTGATGCTGCTATAGCCGGGCAAGGTGTAGTCTATGAATCTTTGGGTTTTCAGGACCTCAACGACTACACAACTGGAGGCATAATTCATATAGTTTTTAACAATCAAATTGGATTCACAACGAATCCGAGTCAGTCTCGATCTGCTTTTTATTGTACTGAGATAGCCAAAGTTGTGGACGCACCGATAATTCATGTTAACGGAGACTAGCCTGATCTATTAGACAAATGCATGAAGATCGCCATCCAATACAGGCAAAAATTTAACAAAGACATTTTTATTGATATTGTCGGATATAGGAGATTCGGCCATAACGAACAGGATCAACCTAATTTCACTCAACCAATCATGTATAACAAAATCAAAAACAAGCCTACAGTTTTTTAACTTTATTCGCAAAAACTTGTCAAAAAAGGTATCATTGACTAGGCTGGAATAGCTAAAATCAGATAAGAATACAATCATATTTTGTAAGAAGATTACAAAAAAGTTATCGCAGATACTAAATTTGAAAGCAGCACTGACAAACTTATGATTAATCCAGTCAAACCACCATCCAATCGTTGGGGAAAAAATACTGGAGTTCCCAGAATAGTTCTTGATTAACTTTTTTACAAGATAACAACGTGGCCTGAGAACTTTAATGTTCATCCAATAATCCGCAAAATTTATCAGTAAAGAATCAGCAATTACAAGCTGAACTAACCTCTTGACTGGGCTACCATGTAAAGTCTAGCTTGGGCGACTATCCTATACTAAGGCTATGGAGTCAGAGTATCAGGATAGGACGTGCAAAGAGGAACTTTTTCTCACAGGCATGCTCTGATTAGTGATCAACAAAGAGATGTATAAAAGCACTTCTTTTTAAAAAGCATTTCTAATCACGTTAGAATAACTAATAGTCATTTGAGTTAATATGGTGTGCTTGGGTTCGAATACGGATATTCTATCACAAATCCTAATACTTTAGTCATATGGGAAGCACAGTTTGGAGATTTCGCTAATGGAGCCACCATTATTATCGACAATATGATCAGTTCAGGTGAAACAAAGTGGGGTCAACAGTCGGGAATCGTTCTTTCACTACCTCATGGAATGGACGGACAGGGACCTGAACACAGTCAGGGAAGAATAGAAAGATATTTGCATCTTTCGGACGACAACTGCGATTAAGAACAGATCATGAACTATGAGTAACAACTGAGAGCTAATAACTGGCAGATTGTCTACTGCTCAACTACTTCAAATTATTTCCACGTTCTTCGCAGACAAATGCAAAGGAACTATCGTAAACCTTTAATAGCTTTTAATTCTAAAAAATTGCTAAAATTCAAAGGCGTAGTCATTTATTTATTCAGGCCAATCGACCAATAACCGATATTCTTTAAGGAACTGATTTTGTTCCCGTCTATGCTGATAGTACTGCAAATCCAGCTAAAGTCAAAAAAGTGCTCATTTGCAGTGGACAGTTTTACTATGATTTATTAACACATCGTTAGGAGCTTAAAGTATAAGTAAAATATTATCTATTTAGGATGTCGCTATAGTCAGAGTTGAGCAGATTGCTCCGTTTCCTCATTAAGCCTTGAAAAATGCATTGAGTCCTTATGGCCCCAACGCAAAATACTACTGGGTTCAGTAAGAACATGAGAATTATGGTCCATGGAATTATATGCAGCCACGACTCAAATTACTCCTAAAGCAATCAGTAGGATTCTACGGAAGACCTTCTTCAGCTTCAACAGCTGTAGGAGCTCTTAAGCTACACAAACAAGAAGGCGCTTTACTGTTGAGAAACATATTCTAACAATGATCGACAGCAATCAATAAAATAGTTTTATAATTTTATTGATAGAAGATAAAATATTTTATTATCAAAAGTAGTCATGAAAGGGCGTTCTTCTAGGCGCAGTTATAGTCGTTCTTAGTTTTATAGCTTATTACTGTAACTGCTGTTGGATGCGGTATAACTTTTGATTTTCCTCAGCAATATTTTACATCTTTCGATAGTAATGCTCTTTTTAGTATGAAATTTTGATCAGCTATTGCTTGGACTGCTCGATTTCATATGAACTTTATATTAACAAATTTTGCATATTTCGCATTTATTTGTTTCTCTATTGACTTTATCTAGAATATTCCTACAATCTGACTTGATTTTATCTCAATTCTCCTTGCAAAACTACGTTTTCTTGTTTCAAAATCATTAACTGCTTTTAAAGATCGCCTACCCAGTGCTCAAATTTATCTTTCTAGCGAATGAACTGAACCTGATTTATCTGCAATTCTTCTCTAAGTTTATTCGAACAAGTTCCATACTCGTCTTGTTCGTATTTTCTTGCGTTTATTTAAAGTCTCATTTGATTCGTAAGATTCTCAATATTTTGTACACAGCTATGATTCTAAGCTATCAGCTATTATCTTTAAATCTATAAAGCTCGGATTTTATCCTAAAAATTTTTAGATATGTCAAAAAGATTTTCTTTTATACCAGTAGACTACTTAGTCAGATTTTAGATCATTCGATCTTTCATAGCCACAACTTAGTTTATTCTTTTAGTTTCATTCTCGAATGAAGTCATTATGTCTCTCAATTCTTGACTTTTTCTGATGTTTTCGTTAGTGCGCAAAGTTTCAGCTTTCTATGATTCAGTCCTAAGAATTCTTTCGAAATTTTATGCTTGTTTTTTCTGCTATTTACTAGCTGTCTAAAGTCTCTACCTGTAGATCACTTATGTGCTTACGAGCTTTTTCTGGATCTAATCATATTTTTTTACAAACTATTCGCTTTGCATCTCTTTTTACAAAGCAGTTCTTCTAAGGTTTTAAGACAAGTTATTGCACATTTCATGCAATTTTTAGTGCTAAGTTTGGAGAAATTGATGATTCTGGTTGTGATCGTTCTGCCTTGCTTACGCTTGTTTTAAAAGTTCTTCTAGTTCTGCTACCTTGTTCTCTAACTGTTATTTTTAGGCTTGGGAAAACTTGGCTTCTTCTTATTTTTGTTCAATCAATATGCTGATTTAATGGGCGAAACGTCTTTGAATTTATTTTAGTCTTTGTTAATGTTTTATCTAGGCATCTCTGACCATCATTTTGTACATACTCACTTGTTGGCTTAATGTTTTTTATATGCCGTCTCTTTAAAGTTGCAACTGTTGCATTTTTTATTGCATGAAACCTGTAATAGCTTCAAACTCTCGAAGCTTGTTAGAACTATTTTAATGTTTTTTGAGAGTCAAGACCTAACGATATAGCACATTATCAAAAAGTTTACCTGGTGTATAGGTCAAATTTTCATAAGCTGCTTTGCCATATTTCTATGGAGATAGTCCGATAATTTTAGAAGGTGAAAGACCCTTATTGAAGGGGCTCGTTTAAAGATCCTTCATTTTCGATGTAATTTAGTACGTTTATAAATAAATTATATTGTAAAAGACTTAAATTTAATATACACATACGGGAGTCAAATACGTTTGATTCAAAATAAAAGTTTATCAGTAAAGATAGTTTTTTTTCGAGTGACTGCTTACCGAAGATCCCAATCTCGCCTACGATCTTTGTTTGAGATGTTCGATTTCTTATAGTAAGCCGGCTTTTTAATGCTGCCATTATTTTTCTCGAGACCTGTATACGGTCAATATTTGTTCAGTTTTTTAAAGCAACTTCTGAAACCCTGCTTAGGCTTTACTTTCTCTTCTTGTTTAGCTTAAATGCTTTCTCGAAAACAATAAACCCTCTTAGTATCGGCTTTCCCTTTTCTTGCCCTTAGGCTTAGCTGTCTTATTTTTAGTGGTTTTGCGCTTCTAGAGATTTTTCGGTTCAGTTTTTGTTTTTTCAGAAGTTGAAGCCATAAAGTCATGTGAGGAGAGGTGCGACCTGTAGTGTTTATGATGAGTTATTTGTTGTATTTCGGGTATATGAGGCTCAATAGGCGTGACAGATTTGATAGTGTCACGATGAGAGGTTGTGATGGCCGTTTTTATTTTGGAACTGGTGCTGGTTTTGTGTTAAAGAGCGCTGTCATGCTGTTTGAGAGTTCTTGCAGTTGATGTTCTAA
>Ga0169931_10009959_pt1 | contig 13603 bp, 16 predicted proteins | sample Kivu_15m_20L_FD_129675 | JGI IMG/M metagenome (GOLD analysis project Ga0169931, IMG submission 129675) | Freshwater microbial communities from Lake Kivu, Western Province, Rwanda to study Microbial Dark Matter (Phase II) - Kivu_15m_20L... | ecosystem: Environmental > Aquatic > Freshwater > Lake...
AAATTCTACCATATTAACAACATAGACTCGAATCAATTCGTTGGTGTTAATCTGGATTGGATGGTGTTGATAATAAAATGGGATAGTATTTACGGCATAAAAATTATTTTCAGTGTCAAAATCAGTATCCAACCCATTTAAGACCATCACCATTTCGTCAGCGGGTGAACGTTTTTCTTTAGGATCAACAATGAAGACGCCATAAAGACCATGAACTATGTGTTCTTCAAGTGGCATCACATGACAATGATAAGGATGAACACCAACAGGACCAGCTTCAAATTCATAAATAAATTGGCCGCCATTACCACCTACAGGTTCAAAAACACCGTCCATTCCAGCTGGATGAATTCCATGAAAATGTATAGTATGTTCTTTTGAACCATTATTTATGAAATGAACTCTAACAAGGTCACCTTCAGTAGCTCTTATTGTAGGACCAGGAACAGTTCCATTAAAAGTCCAAACATTGTAAAATATTCCAGGAGAAATTTCTTGAATCTTATCATCTTCTGCGATTATTGTGTAATCGTGGATTGTTTGTCCAGTTTCAGATACCGATAATCTTCCATACTCAAAATTTCTTAAATATTCATCTGGATCAAATTCTACAGATGATACAGTGTAAAGCGGGTCAAGTACTTCACCAGATGTCTTTACAACTGCACCAGAATGAGTAACAAATGTTTTCTGCTCAGATTGAGCCTCAGATATTGCTGGAAAAATCATTATTATTGAAATTCCAAAAATTACAAAAATTACTAGGATCATAACGTTTGAACGATTAAATTTCAAGTACAATCATCATGCATGATTTGTTTATTTAAAAGTTAGCCTAGGCTAACTTTTTTAGCCCAATCTAACTTTTGGTTGTAGAATGAATTCAAGTTAAAAAAAATTAGGTTTAAACTAAAGAATATCACAAGCAGAACATGCAAAGAACTGGTATTCTTTTTGTGATTGTGGGAGGTATAGTATGCACAGGAATAATTTTGTCATTTTATGGAAATCAAGTAATTTTTGAGGATTTGATCAAGGGAGAAGGACAAATTAAGGTTGGAGAAAGTTTGACAATTCCAGCTGAGTTAGATAATAAGGAGACACAAAATGGAATTTATGCAATTCAAATAATGGATTCTAAAGGAATTAAAACAAAAATATTAGATCCATTTGATGTGGAAATAGAATCACAGTCAATCAATGAAGAAGACTTTGAAGGGCAGTTCAAAATTACTACATCTGGCACATACAAATTAGTTATCGAAAATACAAATGATAAAGAAATTAAGATCTTTGGAGTCATAGGACCAGAACCTGACGCAGGTAAGAAATCATTAGGATTTATTTCTCTATATGTTCTCATAATTGGATTAATTGGAATGATTATTGTTCCAATTTATGCAATAAAAAATCGTAAGAAATCTTTTAGTTAAGATAGCTATCCATTTTTTCTAAGCCTTCAATTGTTGCATTAAAGGTATCACTATTTTCTACGATTTGAGTTAATTTTTCAGTATTTGCAGAAAAGACAGATTTTCCATTAATTGAATTTTTAAAAATAAATCCTTTTTCAATTAAGTAAGAAAGTCTTTCCAAAACATTATCTTCAGAAATAGATAATTTTTCTGCTAAGAAAGAACAGTCCTTTTCACCATCTTCTAGTTCAGCTAAAATGGATGAGGTTATAGGATCAAACATGCAGTCAACTACTTTTTCGCGATCAAATGCATCGTCCATTTTATTCCTAAATGTTTATGTGAATTTATAACTTATCCAATTCAAAATTATAGTCATTAGAATACCAATAAGATAATTAATAAAAAAAATAATTGCAAATAATGCAAAAGTTATGCCTCAAAGACCCTTCTGGAAAAGGAGAACATTGTTTCTGTATCGACATTGATGCTCAAAGAGGAGTGAAAAAGTGCTGTAAATGTAGTCAATGGAATGTACACGGTAGAAACTGGACAGAAGATTCAGACTTTAGATAAATTTGAAAGTATTATGTGCATATTAGATCGTGACTAAAATAGACCTTAAGAGATACAAATTAGGAATAATCATTATCAATTCATAATTGAAATGCTTTGAATTGACGCCTAGCATGGTTTTTATCGGGGTAACTAAGAATTTTTGAATACTTGAGTACTCAAGAATATAGACACATTGTTAGGATTGTAGGGAACGACATTCCAGGAGCTAAAAAGGCTATCGTCGGACTAACCCAGATTAAAGGAATTGGATATAATTTTGCTACTGCAATTTTAGATACTTTAAAAATTAACACTAATACAAATATCGGTTTTCTATCTGAAGCCAATGTTGAATCAATTGAAAAATTAATTACTAATCCCATAGCAGGAAATTTTCCAGCATGGTTTCTTAACAGAAGAAAGGATATCGAAACTGGAGCAAATATGCATTTGTTAACATCGGATATTCCTTTTACATTAAGAAATGATATCGAAAGAGAAAGGATCACAAACAGTTGGAGAGGTTATCGTCACATGTATGGATTAAAAGTTAGAGGACAATGTACTAGAACTACAGGCAGAAAAGGAGGAGCTGTTGGAGTTGCAAAAGCTGGTAAAGCAGCACCTGCAGCAGCAGCCGCAGCAGCACCTGCAGCAGCAGCCGCAGCAGCACCTGCAGCTGGTGCAACAGCAACAGCAAAACCTGCAGCAGCTAAACCAGCTGAAGAAAAGAAAGCAGCACCTGCGGAGAAAAAGAAATAGGTGAATTGAATGGGAGATCCTAAATATCCAAGACGTATGTGGCGAAAACCAAAAAGACCACTAAATTACGAATTAAAAATGGATGAATTAAAAACTCTTGGAACTTTTGGTTTAAGATCAAAAAGAGAATTATGGAAAGCTCATACAGAGTTATCTCGAGTTAGACATCAAGCAAGATCACTACTTGCGTTAAGACAAGAAATTAGATTAGAAAAAGAACCAATTTTGATGAAATCATTATCAAGAATTGGACTGGTAAGTAATGAATCAACATTAGATGATGTGTTGAATCTCCAAGTTAATGATTTACTTTCGCGTAGACTCCAAACAATTGTAACAAGAAAATTTGGATTCAAAACACCTTATCAAGCAAGGCAAGCAGTAATTCATGGACACATAATGATTGGGGATAGAAAAGTAGACATCCCATCATATATTGTAACACTTGAAGAGGAAAAGAATATTCATTTTTCACCTGAATCTAACATTCCAAGTATGTTAGAAAGTACTAAAAAACCAGAAACAACCCAAGTTAATTCAGATATAGATGCAGGTAAAGAATCTGAAGAGGCCGTAGAAAGTTCTTCAACCAAATAATAATAAAAAACAAGTCTAACAGTAAATAACCCCTCACATTATAAAATAGATTAACGATGTGTTCAATTATCGGATATTATGGAAATGAAGTAGCGGCACCCATAATAGTCAAAGGATTAAGGAGAATGGAATATCGCGGATATGATAGTGTAGGGGTTGCAACTGAATCAAATAGTCAAATTGAATTAAAAAAAGGAACTGGAAAAGTAGAGGAGGTAAATTCCAAGATTCAACTTGATTCATTACCTGGAAAAATTGGAATAGGCCATACTAGATGGGCAACTCATGGAAAAGTTACAGATGTCAATGCACATCCACATCCTAGCAATTCTGGAAAATTAGCAATAGTACACAATGGAATTATAGAGAATTTTGAAGAATTAAAAAAACAATTAGAAAAAGAGGGATATATTTTCAAAAGCGAAACAGATAGCGAAGTAATAGCGAATCTTCTTCAAAAAAATTATGAGAAGATCAAAAATGTCAAAGATGCAATAATCAAAACAGTATCAGAGTTGAAAGGGAATTATGCATTTGTTGCAATGTTTGAGAATGGTCAAATGGCTGCTGCACGATTCCATGAACCGTTAATTGTAGGAATCGGAAAAAACAGCTATTTTCTATCAAGTGATGTTTTAGGATTCATTGAACAAACAGATAGTGCAATATACATTGAAAATGGAAATTTTGTTTTAATTGAAAAAGATAAATTGGAAATTTTTGATTTTAATGGAAATATTGTAAAACAACAGATTACTAAAGTATCAAAAGAATTTGCAGATGCATACAAAGGGGATTATGCACATTTTACATTAAAAGAAATTTCAGAACAACCTGATATCATATTCAAATCAGGAGAGAATACTAAAAATGCCATAAAAAATGCAGGAAATCATATTAAAAATTCAAATAATATCTACATAACAGGAAGCGGAACTAGTTATAATGCAGCGCTAATAGCAAAACAAATCTTAGCAAAATATGCAAAAATTAAGGCAGACACCATAATTTCAAGTGAATTACAATTTTCATCTCAGATAATTGAACCAGAGTCAACATTAATTGCAATTTCTCAAAGTGGTGAAAGTGCAGATGTGTTAGAAGCTGTGAATATTGCTAAAAAAGAGAAATGCAAGATAATATCCATAGTAAATTCACTTATATCATCTTTGGCAAGAGAATCAGATTTCATTATTGGCATGAATTGTGGTCCAGAGATAGGAGTTGCTGCAACAAAAAGTTTTACATCACAAATTATTGTAATATACAAATTAGTAGAAGTGATTTGCAATGGAAGTTTTGTTATAGATTATAAAGAAATTTCAAATGCAATTTCAAGGATTCTTGAAAATCATGCTCAAGTAAGAAACATTGCTAAGGAAATTAAAGAAATCTCAGATATTTACGTTTTAGGTAGAGGAGTTCATTATCCAATAGCTATAGAATCAGCTTTAAAGTTAAAAGAACTCACATACATTCATGCAGAAGGAATTGCCGGAGGGGAATTAAAGCACGGGCCTCTGGCACTTATGGATTCCAATGTTTTTGTAATAATAATTAATCCAAATGATTCTACATATTCTGACACATTAACGAGTGCTAGAGAAATTAAAGCACGTGGTGCAAAGATAATCGGCATATCAGATGAAAAAAGCGATGTTTATGATTATTGGATAGAAATTCCAAAGACTAGTGAATTGGCCTATCCGATTTCAGAAACAATTCCAATACAATTGTTATCATATTATGCTGCAATTGAAAAAGATACAGATCCAGATTATCCAAGGAATTTGGCTAAATCAGTTACAGTGAAGTAAAAAGTCTATGGTACTCTTTTTCGGCTAATGGTAAAAAATTAGATGCATTGCTTCCAGTTTTGATCATTGATGCAATCATACTACCGCCTGCACCAACTCCTTCCTTTGCATATCCTTGTGAGAATGCTTTTAGTCCAGAAAACTTTGAATTTACAAGTCCAGGGTTTACAGCTATTGCCGGTATATCAGCAATTTCTGAAACAAGTGATTTAAAATTTGCACTTTCATCATCAATGATATAGGAAGTAGTTCCAATAGCAGTGTTTTGTTCATTGAAACCAATTTTTGAGGCAAATGCCAATACGGCAGTCATTTGTGTACCACCCGCCAATATTACTTTGGTCACTTCAGATGCTGAGCTTAACATACCAGTTACAAAAGCAATCATAGGATCACCAACTTCAGATATTATATGATATGGATTGTTTGAAGTTATTCTTTCTAATGCAGTATTTACAATTTGATTTTTTAGTTCTACAGGATTATTTGGGATACTAGAGCTTACATTAGCTTTGAATCCTAATCCACGCAATACAGCAAGTGCAGTGGTTGTACCACCTGGAATACTTTCGCCTATAATCAAACAATCAGTCATTGAAGCTAGAGTTCTTCCCACCATTCTGCCATAATCTACTGCCAGAGATACTTGAGAATCATTCATTGCAGATTCAACTGAAATATTTTGTCCATATAACAAATCGGTTTGGATAAAAGGTAGTTGGGGAGAAATCTTACTTCCAGCATTAATTACTATATGTGGAATGCTGCATGATTCCAATGCTGTCTTTGTAAGTAAACCAGGTGTAGGTTTACCGTCAGGGGTCATTGGAATTTTATCGATAGTTTTACAATAACCATAGTAAAGATATTCTGCGTCTGCCGGAGGAGTAAATTTTATTGAATCTTTATCAGCACCAGCAAATGTTATGCCGGGAATTTCACAAGTCTCAGTATAAGATATTGCAAGTGAGAACAAAAAATTTCCAGATTTAACACCATCAACAAAATCTTGGGCTTTGTTTACATTACCAAAAAATTCAAAATCATCTAAATAGCTCATTGTCCCATCATGTCAAGAAACTCTTGTTCAGTTCGTTTTTGCATGACAAAATTAGTCAACTTTTCTTTTCCAATAGTAGATGTTAAAGAATTTCCATAATTATGTCCACAGTAAAGGATTAGATCGTCATTTAACGAATAAAGAACATCAAAAAGACTGTGATACAATTCTTTGGCACTTCCTCCAGGTAGATCTATTCGTCCACAATTTCCTACAAAAAGAGTATCGCCAGAAAAAATTTTTCCATCTCCAATTAAACACATACTATCTTTTGAATGACCAGGAGTGTGTAAAACAGTCAACTTTGAATTCCCAAATTCAATTACATCACCATCTTTTACAGTAATATCATGTTTTAATTCTGATTTTTCATGCTGAATTATTTGTGCATTGGTTAATTTCACCATACCTTCATTTCCTAATGTATGATCAAAATGATGGTGAGTGTTTATGACATATTTTATTTTTAAATTATTTCGTTGGATGATTTGTTCAATTTGTTCAAGATTCCAAGAAGGGTCAATCACTATAGCCTTATCGGTCTCTTCATCCTCTACGACATAAGTAAAATTCTGCATGTTCCCAACTTGAATTTGATGTACTTTCATAATACTCCCTCTTCAGCCTCGGGAGGAATTCCTATCTTTTCTGCATATAATTCACCAGTCAAATCTTTTCTTTTTGGTATACCCTGTTTCATTTTATGAAATGTTACTGTCATATCAGATTTTACAAAAATATTTGCTGTTTCTCCTGTTTGTGGATCCAATCCAGATGGAACATCTACTGCAAACTTGAAGCAACTAGAATTGTTAATGTAATTAATTGCAGATACATATGGTTCTCTAATTTCACCAGATATTCCAGTACCTAATATTGCATCAATAATTACATCTGGAATAAAATCAAAATGTAAATTATCACCGCTAAGTAATTTTACAGAATGCATTTTTTTTAAAATAGACCAATTCCAAGAACTTTCTTCAGTTTTTATTTTATCAGGAGATCCTAAAAGTTGTACTGTCACTATAGCTCCATATCCGGAAAGATGTCTTGCCATAACCAGACCATCACCGCCATTATTACCCATACCCACAAAAATCAAAATATTTTTTGATGTGACATCTCCAAATTTTTCAACTAATCGTCGTACAGCTGCAGCTCCCGCATTTTCCATCATAAATTTTTTTAAAAAACCCATAGCATGGCCATTATTTTCTATTTGATACATTTGATCTACAGTTATCTCCATAATATAGAAAAGAAATATTCCAAAATAAGAGCTTTGGCAAATGATTTATTCTAGGCTTTTGTCATACACCAACATGACATTAAAGAAAGTAAAGCCATCTTTAAATAAAATTGCAAAATCTTTAGCAGAAATTCAGGATGCCAGAGAATTTTTATTAAAAAATACAAGAGAAGTAATAATTATTTCTAGCAAATCAATCATATCGTCCCATAAAGGGGATATTAAAATAGCAAAAAACTATCTTAAACAAGCAGATATTTTGTTAAAAAAATATAAGAAAAAAACTACACCTGATCTTCAAAAATATATGATTACACCTGAACAAGAATTTGTCGAGGCTGCATCATTAATCGCCATAATTGAAAAAAATGAAATTCCTTCAGAAAAAGAATTAGGAGTAATGCCAGAATCATATGTTTTAGGATTATTGGATTGTATAGGAGAATTAAAAAGAATGATTTTCGATAAAATTAGGATTGGAGATATCGATGATGCAACAAGAATTTTTGAAGTGATGGAAAATCTGTATTTGAATTTGTATCCATTTTCAATGTATGATAAAGTGGTAAAAGAAGCTAGAAGAAAAATAGATGTAGATCGTATTTTAATTGATGATGTAAGAGGTGCAATTACTGAAGAGAAAAGACGTTCAGATCTGATTGCAGCATTAAACAAACTTCAAAAATAGAATTTACATTAAATCAAATAATATGCGGGTGATGGGATTTGAACCCACGAACTCCTAAGAGACTAACCCCTCAAGCTAGCGCCTTTGGCCAGGCTGGGCGACACCCGCAATAAAAAATCCTTGTATGGTTTTTATAATCCTTGATTACTTTTTTGTACGTATGTTAATTCCTGTTAGATGTTTTACCTGTGGAAATTTAATTGCTGATAAGTATGAAGATTATCAAAATAAAGTAAGATCTGGAGAAGATCCAGCTAAAGGACTAGATTCTTTGGGAATTAACAGATATTGTTGTAGAAGAATGCTTTTGACTACAGTGGAAACTATTCAACAGGTTATTCCATTTTATGAAGCAATCCAAAGAAGACACCAAGAAGTCCAATCAGAATTAGAATAGTTTGTCAAAAATAACATCCATTAACGGACGTATTATTTACAATAGTCGCGGAAGTAAAACTATCGAAGTTGATATCATATCAAAAAATAAATTTCTAGGCAGAGTTTGTGCACCTTCGGGAGCAAGTGTTGGAAAGTATGAAGCAGTAAGTTTCCCAAATGAAAAACCTGAAGAAAGCCTTAGAATGTTAAATGAGAATGCTCAAAAATTTATTGGTTTAGAATCATCAGATTTGAAGACCATACATGATACACTAAGAAGTATAGATCAATCTTCAAATTATGCAAAAATTGGGGGTGCTCTTGCATTTGCAGTAAGTATTGCTTCAATGGAATCAGCATCAAAAGCAAATGACACCTCTTTGTTTCAAACATTATCATCAGAGTCATCTTTCAAATTTCCGTTTCCTTTAGGAAATATTTTAGGAGGAGGGGCGCATGCAGGACCAGGAACTCCAGATATACAAGAAATTTTGATTTGTGCCATAGGAACAAAAACAATTAGAGATGCAATTGAAACTAATTTGGCAGTTCATAAGGAATTACGTCGTATTTTGGAAAAAGAAGATCCAAGTTTTACTAATGGACGAGGGGACGAAGGAGGATGGGCTCCAAAACTAAAAAATGAAAAAGCATTAGAACTTTCAGCAAAAGCTTGTGAGAATTTGGGATTTACATTAGGTAAAGAAGTGACATTAGGAGTAGACTTTGCATCATCTACCCAATGGAGTGAAGAAAAAGAAAAATATGTTTACGAAAGAGCAGGATTTGTGAATTCTTCAGAAGAACAAATTGAATTTGCAGCAAATATCATTAAAAAATATAAATTAATTTATGCAGAAGATGCAGTTCACGAAGAAGCTTTTGAAGATATGGCAGAATTAACTGCTAAATTTCCAAAAACATTAGTAACAGGAGATGATCTAACGGTTACAAATAAAGACATTCTAACAAAGGCAATCAACATGAAATCATGTAATGCTGCAATCCTAAAAGTCAATCAGGCAGGTAGTCTTTACGATGCATTTGAATTTGCCAAAGTAGCTAATCAAAATAATATAAAATTAATCACATCACATAGATCTGGAGAATCTACAGATTCGCATATTGCTCATATAGGATTAGCAACAAAGTCAAAAATGCTCAAAGTTGGCATAGTAGGTGGAGAAAGGGTCGCAAAGCTAAATGAGCTTATACGCCTATCAGAGCATGATTTAATACGCGGTATGGCAGAGATTTAAAATCGCTATGAGTGAACAAGCAGAATCCACAGATATCAAAAAGAAGATCCTATCTACTGGAATCAGAGTAGGAACTCCAGTAAAGACGAAATTCATGACTCCGTTTATCACAAAAGCCAGTCCTGAAGGACTTTACATGTTAGATATCGATATAACATTAGAAAAAATCAAAATAGCAGCTAAATTTATCAATCGTTTAGGAACAGATAAGCTAATTGTATGCTCAGCTAGACAGTATGCCAATACTCCAATTGAGAAATTTTGTGAAATGCTAGGTTCTAAAAAATTACTTGGCAGATTTATGCCTGGAACTCTTACAAATCCATCTTTACCATATTATATTGAACCAAAATTAGTTTTAATTTCCGATCCTCAAGTGGATGTACAAGCAATTACAGAAGCTACAAATGCCGGTATTCCAGTAATTGGAATTTCAAATACAGATAACATTACATCAAAACTTGATGTAATTATTCCTGCAAACAATAGAGGAAGAAAAGCTCTTGCCACAGTATATTGGTTATTGGTTCGTCAAATTCTCATCGAAAGAGGAGAATTAAAAGAAGATGAACCAATGAAATACGAAATTGATGATTTTGAAACAAAGATAACGGAAGAGGAAATAGAGTAATGCAAATTAGAACGCCGGCAGTAGCCGGAATGTTCTATCCAAATGAAAAAAAAGAATTAAAAAAAGTAATCAAAGAATGTTTTCTACATAATTTCGGTCCAGGTAAAATCCCACCATCAAATATCAAAAAAAAAATTTTTGGAGTGATTTGCCCACATGCAGGATATGTGTATTCAGGTCCAATAGCATGTAACTCATTTTATGAAATATCTTCAGACTTGCCGGATCTATTCATCATTATAGGACCAAATCATTGGGGAATAGGAAGTAGCGTAGCAACAATGATAGATACCAAATGGGAAACGCCTCTAGGAGAAGTCGAAGTTGATTCTGAAATTGCAGAAGAGATTTCAAAATTAACAGATGTAATTGAAATAGATAATTTTTCTCATTCAAGAGAACATAGTCTTGAAGTGCAAATTCCAATGTTACAAGAGATTGCAGTAAATTTCAAAATAGTTCCCATTGCTTTAATAAATCAGAGTAAAGAAATTGCAATTAAAGTGGGTGTTGCTGTGGCAAAAATAGCTCAGAAAAACAAAGTCATGATCATAGGTTCTTCAGATTTTACACATTACGAGTCTAACGAGTTTGCACATGAACAAGATTCAGCATTAATTGAGCCTATTTTAGAGTTAGATGTAGACAGATTTTATGATATTTTACATAAAAAAGACATTAGTGCATGTGGATATGGTGCCATCGCATCAACAATGATTGCATGTAAAGAAATAGGTGCAACAAAAGGAGAGTTATTAAAATATGCTACAAGTGGAGATATTTCAGGAGATAAGAGTTCTGTTGTTGGATATGGGTCGATCATTTTCACTTGATTTCTAAAGCTTCTGCACCTGGAAAGGTCATTCTTTTTGGAGAACATTTTGTTGTGTATGGAATAAAAGCAATTCTTTGTGCTATTGATAAAAGAGTCACAGTCGCAGCTGAAAAAATTCCTGAAAACAAAATTATAATTAAGTCAAACATCGGAGAATTAGAAGTTTCACTCAATAAATCAATGAATGAAATAAGTTCACCATTAAAACCATTTGTATATTTAGCAAATAAAATGATTAAAAAATATAATCAATCAGAAGGAATTAAGATTTATGTAAAATCAGAGATTCCATCAGGGGTAGGATTAGGATCCTCATCTGCATGTTGCGTAGCAGGTGCAGCCGCAATATCCAAATTATTTGAAAAAACTAGTAAAGAAAAAATTTTAGAGTTAGCTATAGAGGCAGAAAGAACAATTTTTCAAAATACATCTGGAGCAGATTGTACAGTTTGTACATTTGGTGGACTGATGGAATACGATAAAGAAAAAGGATTCTCTCAAATTAAATCTGAACCAAACTTTCATCTCGTTATTGCAAATTCTAACATTGAGCATTCAACAGAAGTTGTTGTATCAAATGTTAAGCAATTCAAAGAAAAAAATGAAGAAAAATTTTCCATCATGTGCCAAAAAGAATTAGAATTAGTAAATCGTGTTAAAATCATGTTAAAAAATAATGATTTACAAGGATTGGGTAAATGTATGAAGGACAATCAAAAATTTTTAGAAATTATAGGTATCTCTAATGAAAAATTACGAAAAATGATAGAAAAAGCAGAAAATTCATCGTTTGGGGCAAAAATTACGGGTGCAGGCGGAGGTGGATGTATTATTGCTTTATCCGATGAATCAAATTTAGAAAAAATTATTTCGGAATTAAAGATGAATGATTATGAATGCTTTTCTGTAAAAATTGATTTTAAAGGATTGGATACTTTTTAATGGACTAGGTATTTGATGTCTGCATGATTCTCATAAAACTAGGAGGTTCTATTATCACAAATAAAGAAAAACCGCTTAGTCCTAGAAAGAAAGTTGTAGAAAACATTGCAAAAAATTTGAAGAAAATTGATGAGCCAATCATTATTGTTCATGGAGGAGGATCATTTGGGCATTATTGGTCTGTAAAATATGATATGCATACTAAACCAAATAGATATGACATGCATGGAGTATCTGTAGTTAAAAATTCAATGATTGATCTTAACAAAATAATATTAAATGTATTTGTAAAAAATAAGCTAAATCCATACTCTCTTCCTCCAACGGATTTTATGTCAGGAAATATCCCAGTGATAAAAAAAGTAAAAGAAATAACTGAAATTGCAAAATCAGGATTAATACCGATCACGTATGGAGATGCACTTTGGTATGGAAATAAGAAAACATACATTTTATCAGGAGATAAAATAATGACTCATTTAGCAAAAATTTTAAAACCAAGATTAGTAATTTTTGCTTTAAACGAAGATGGATTATACTCAGATCTAAAAACTAAAAAATTAATTTATGAATTAAAAGGAGAAAATCCTAAAATTTCTGAAAATAAAATGGATGTAACAGGAGGAATGACTAGAAAGGTAGATGAAGCATCTAACATTGCAAAAAGTGGAATGAATGTTTTTTTTGTAAATGGTAACAAACCAGAGAGAATAGTGAAAGCGGTTAAAAACAACAAGTATGAAGGAACATTGTTCAGAGGTAAAAAAAATGTCTGATGAGTATGTAATTTTGGTTGATGAAAATGATAATCCTATAGGTTCAGAAGAAAAGGTAAGATGCCATTTACCAAATGGAAAACTTCACAGAGCATTTACAGCCTTGCTATTTGATAAAAATGGAAGATTGGTTCTAACAAGAAGAGCAAAAGAAAAAATGTTATGGCCAGAAGATTGGGATGGAACTGTAGCTAGTCATCCAAGAGAAGGTGAGACATACACATCATCGGCTGAACGAAGAATGCCTGAAGAAGTGGGTATTTCTTGTAAAATGGATTATTTAATGAAGTTTGAATATCATGTACCTTACAAAAATATAGGTTCTGAGAACGAAATTTGTGGTACTCTAATTGGGATTGTTGATGAATCAACTAAATTTAAAATGATAGAAGGAGAGATAGATGAGATAAAATGGATTTCAGCATCTGAACTTCTTTCTGAAATTAAAAACAATCCAAAAATTTATTGTCCATGGATGTTAATTGCATTGATATTTCTAGACAGGTCTGAAAATAAAATGTTAGAAAAATATAAAGATGTTTTATCATCTTGGATTAATTCAGATTTGCAAACAGAATTGAAAAAAGCAATACATAATCATCTTCCAGATGATAAATGGAGATTAATAAGATG
>Ga0169931_10009962_pt1 | contig 13600 bp, 9 predicted proteins | sample Kivu_15m_20L_FD_129675 | JGI IMG/M metagenome (GOLD analysis project Ga0169931, IMG submission 129675) | Freshwater microbial communities from Lake Kivu, Western Province, Rwanda to study Microbial Dark Matter (Phase II) - Kivu_15m_20L... | ecosystem: Environmental > Aquatic > Freshwater > Lake ...
CATGAAAGCGATGATACTTGCCGCTGGGCGCGGTGAGCGGATGCGGCCGCTCACTGACCATTTGCCTAAACCACTGCTGTGTGTCGCCGGTCAGCCATTAATTGTGCATCACTTAAAACATCTGGCTGCTGCCGGCATCACCGATATTGTGATCAATCATGCTTGGTTAGGACACTTGATTGAGCAACAGCTGGCAGATGGCCGTGACTATGGCGTCAATATCCGCTATTCGCCGGAAGGGGCCGTCGGTATCGAAACTGCCGGTGGTATAAAACAAGCATTGCCATTATTGGGTGATGCCCCTTTTATCGTGGTTAATGGTGATGTGTTAACCGATTTTCCGTTTCGCCAGTTACCTCAGTTAGCGCCGGATAAACTGGCACATCTGGTACTAGTCCCCAATCCGGTACAACACCCACAAGGCGATTTCGGCTTGCACAATGGGCTGGCTCTGGCCAGTGCCAGCGAGCAGTTTACTTTTAGTGGTATTGGCATCTATCGGCCGGCTTTTTTTGCTGAAGTGGCCTCTGGGCCACAGAAACTGGCGCCTTATCTGCGCTCAGCAATGGCACGGCAACAGATTAGTGCCAGTTTGTATCATGGATTTTGGGCTGATATCGGCACACCTGAGCGGTTGACTGCCGCCGGAGCTGCCTGGCAGGAGCGGGTCGAACATGTGGGGTAAAGTGCTGGGTGCTTTGTTTGGCATGGCGATGTTTAAATGGTTTGGGTTGATCCCAGGCTTGTTGATTGGCCATTGGTTCGACCGCAGCATGCGCGAGCAGTTTGAAAAGCAGGGTGGTTTTGCTGGCCTACAGAAAGACCGCGGTGATGCGCCCGGGCTTTTTATGTACAGCACTTTTGCTGTGATGGGACATCTGGCCAAAGCCGACGGCGTGGTGACGCCGGCACATATTGATAAAGCGGTTGCTTTTATGGCGCAGCTTGGCCTTAACGCGACGCAACAGAAAGAAGCGCAACAAGCTTTTCGCGAAGGGAAAGCTGCGGATTTTCCACTGACTAACCAGTTAAAGCAGCTGTACAGCGTGTTCCGTTGGCGCCCCGATATGCTGCAGTTGTTCCTTGAGATCCAAATCTCAGTCGCTTTTGTCGACGACCAATTAAGTAATACCGAATTGCGCTTGTTGCGGCAGGTCGCCTCGGCGTTGTCAGTGTCGGAATTTCGCTTGCAGGCGTTGATTGGCCGGTTTGAAGCTGAAGCGCATTTTGCCCGTCGGCCTGCCAGCCAGCAACCAGCGCAGGATGCGATCGCTGCGGCTTACCAGCTATTGGGCGTCGCCGCAGACTGTTCTGATCATGTGTTGAAAAAAGCCTATAAAAAACTGATGGCTCAGCATCATCCAGACAAGCTGGTTTCGCAGGGCCTGCCACCCGAAATGTTAGAAGTGGCTAAGACTAAAACCCAACAAATTCAAGCGGCCTATGAGTTGCTACGTCAACATCGGGGCTGATCAATGTCAGCCGTTATGCCAAAACATAAAATACACAGCGCCTAGTAAGCAAAAGCCGGCGTACAGATAATTGAGTTTAAACGGCTCTTTCATGTACAACACGGCAAACGGGATAAATACCGCCAGCGTAATCACTTCTTGCAGGATTTTTAGTTGAGCCAGACTAAGCACCTGCGAGCCAATCCGGTTTGCCGGTACCATCAGCATGTATTCAAACAGTGCGATGCCCCATGACACTAAAATCGCGACCCAAAGTGCCGACGATTTCAAATGTTTTAAGTGACCGTACCAGGCAAAAGTCATAAAAATATTGCTCAGCACTAACAAACCGACAGTGGTAAGTGCAGGTGACATACGTAAGTTCCATCGTTAAACAATCTATTGTATCAAGCAGGTCATCTGCATTGTATTGTGGCCTGCCATATCTGCATTGTAGCGGCCTGCGGATCCGCCTTGCTGCGCTGTGACAACTGCTGATGTGGTTGCAAGCAAAGAGCAGAATACTCGGCGATAACACCGCCCGGCCGGTAGCTAAACTCTGCAGTTAGTAGCCTATATAGCGCAGCCAGCCTAACACTTCATTGCCCAGCCAGGCCTGGTCATCGAGGCTGGAGCCGGGCAGCACGCGTTGTCGGTATATTTCTTTGACGTGTTTACGCACCAACTGCAACCGCAGCCGGCTGCTGTTTGCGGTGTAGACATTATCGAGGCTTGGCAATAAGTCCAGCGTTGGGATGGTATGCTGACTCAGCGCCTGCGCGATCAGCTCATTTTGTGCCGGATCCTGCACGGCGGCACCAATCAACACTAAGGCCTGGGGGGCTTTGATATCGGTGTTTTTATACAATGTGTTCCGCAGGGCCCCAGAGTGCCCGACGCCAATCACAATAATTGCGCCTGGTTGTTTTTCTGCTTCAACCATCGCCACTTGCAAGCGTGCCTGTAGCTGTTGTTGATATTGCAACAAATTATCGACAGAGAGCTCACTAACAGCAGGCGGTACCATAATGGCCATGGTATTCCAGCCATAATCGACCAAAAGTTGCCGCAAGTGTTCAACCGCACGTGGGCTGGCAGGATGATCAGACCAATCTGGTACCAAAATGACGGTACCTCGGACAAAATGGGTCATTGCCGCAAGCTGCAAGCTAACAAAATCTTGTTCACCAGTCTTGAGCGCATGAATTTGGCTGGGATTTAACTGACGTTGCAGATCGGCATTGGCGATGGTTTCATCCCAGACTGACGCTGTTGCTATGCGACTTAGCATCAAAATGACACCCACAATGTAAAACCGTGCTGTTTTCATAGCGACCTGCTTTCAGAGAATCGTCAGCTTATCGGCTCAAACTGTCATGACTTTAGTCTGCCACAAAAAACAAAGCCACCTTGCGGTGGCTTTGTCAGTACAAGCATCTAGCGGTGATTAACGGGCTACCGCTTCTTTCACTGATGCTGTTACGATTGCTTCGATACGACGGTTGATCGCATGAGCTGCTTTGCCGTTACCAGCTGCTTTTGGCTTAGTAATACCGTAGCCAACTGATTTCACGCGGCTGCTGTCGATACCAAATTTGCTGACCAGAATTTGCGCAACTGCGTCAGCACGACGTTGTGACAGACCCAGATTGTAAGCTGGTGCGCCAACGTTTGAAGCGTGACCGCCGATTTCAACGTCTGTATTTGGGAAACGTTTCAGGAAGTCAGCCAGTTTTTCGATGTCCGCGTGGTATTGCTCTTTCACCACAGAAGAATCGTTATCAAACTGTGCGTTTAACGTGATGCTCACTTCTTTTTCAGTGAAGATTGAGCAGCCAACTGCATCGACTTTGTCAGTGGTTGGTGTGTTAGCGCACTGATCTTTATCATCAGTGACACCGTCTTGATCTGCATCACCTACTGCAGCTACAACTGGCTCTGGCGCTGCGGTTGGTGCTGCTGCAGGGGCAGAACCAAAAGCGTATGTCAGGCCCAGTTTTACGCCATGATCAGCAAATGATTTGCTGATACCCTGGTAGCGGTTTGCTTCAACGAAAACTGCCAGATCGTCAGTAACAAACAGGTTTGCACCTAAACCCAGGTTAGCAGCAGAAGCTGAACGACCTGTGGTGAAATTCTTGATACCACCAACCACATAGACTGGCAGGCTATCAACGTGGTACATCAGGTCTAAACCAACACGGTTACCTTCCACACCATCTTTTTGCAGGACTGAGTCCAGATCCTGGCGAACATACTCAGCACGGATCCCCCAGCTTTCGCTGATACGGTAGCCAATGTTCAGGCCGAAACCATCACCATCTTCAACACCTTTCCATTCGGTAGAACGTTCTTTATCGCTATCTGCAGCGTACTTTTCATAAAATACAGAACCAAAGACGCGGTCTTTTAAATCAGCGGCAGTTGGGGCTGCTGAAACAACAGATGTCATCAGGGGTAATGCTGCCAGAATGGCAATTGCGCTAGTCTTAAGTTTCATCCAGATCTCCTTAGGTTTTTTCCAACGCGCCAATTTTATTTGATTTGATTAGCTTTAACAAATTTACTGCTGAATTCATGAACATTTAGCCGCCGAGTGACGCTAAAACAGCTAACGGGCCGTTGGCAGGCGTTATGTTACAGCCGCAACATGAACGGCAGGTTAATCTAAAACGGCGCCGGGCTGTGAAACGATAACAGCTTGTCTTGTACAGGATGGCGAATGGTCAGCTGTTCGGCGTGCAATAACAAGCGTGCTGCGGCGGCACAACCGGCGGCAGTGGCATAAAACTTATCACCGACGATCGGATGGCCAAGCCATTGCATATGCACCCGTAATTGATGTGAGCGGCCGGTGACCGGTGTTAGCCGTACCCGGCTGCCCGCTTCAGTGTGGTTTAAAAGCTGGTAGCGCGTACAGGCTGCTTTACCGTGTAAAAAGCTGACCATTTGTTTCGGCCGGTTTGGCCAGTCACAAATCAGTGGTAAATCAACAGTCCCGCGCGGGTGGCGCAGTTTGCCTTCCAATACCGCGATGTAGTGTTTCTCGGTCTGACGCCTTTCAAATTGCCAATTCAGCTGACGGTGACTGTCGGCGTTAAGCGCCATCACGACCAGGCCGGATGTCGCCATATCCAGCCGGTGCACGATACGCGCAGTCGGGAAAACCCGTTGCACCCGTAGTTGCAGGCTATCCTGATGCTCCGGCGCTTTGCCGGGCACAGTTAACAACCCGCTGGGCTTATCAAGCACCAGCAGGTCATTATCCTGATAAACAATCTGCAGATAAGGCCGCAGCGGCGGATGATATGCTAGTAGCGTCATCGCAAACTCCAGCCGTCAGTACAGGCAGCCATCAATCGTGCGCCACAATCACCACCCGGATTGCATCAAAGCGCAGACGCGCTTTGCTGATGTAATCGCTCAGTTGTGCTTTGCGTTGGCGTAAATGCTCGATTTCTTCCGGCCGTACCAGCGGGTTGATTTTGGCAAGCGCCGTTAAACGGTCCAGTTGTGATTGCAGCTGTTGCTGCATCTGTTGCTCGGCTTGTTGCTGAATTTGTTTCAGCTGCACGTCGGCGTAGCTTTCCGCTTTCCCCAGCAACGGGTGGATCACGGTCTGCAGCGCACCCACTAGCTTGCTGGCGGTCTGACGACCCACTGGTTTTAACTGCCGGTTGAAATTATCAAAGGCGACATTCGGTGCCAGGTTTTTACCGGATTTCTCCATTAATAAGCGGATCGGCGTGGGTGGCAGGTAACGGCCCAGCTGTAGTTCAGCCGGCGCGGTTGATTCCACCAGATAGACACATTCAACAAAAAAGGTACCGGCTGGTAACTGCTTATTCGGTAACAAAGCGACACAGCTATTACCCATACTTTGTTGGGTGACTAAATCCAGCGTGCCGGTGACCATTGGGTGATCCCAACTGAGGAACTGAATATCCTCCTGCGCTAATGCGGTGTTGCGGTCAAAGGTGACGCTGATACCGTCATCCGGCAGGCCGGGGTAATGACCTTGCAGGTGCTCAGACGGTGTCAGAATGATACTGGTGTCACTGCGATCTTCCTGATTCACACCAAGTAAATCCCAAGCTTTGATCATAAAAAGCGGCAATACGGTGCTGTCGTCTTGGACTTTTACAGCATCAACCAGACTGCCAGCCTGACCGCGACCAGACGAGTTTAATTCCAGTAGCTGGTCGCGACCTTGCTCCAGCTGGGTTTTTAACTGGTTGTTTAGCGTGGCAGTGCTGGTGATCAGGCTATCGACCGCGGCCGGTTCGGCTTGCACCTGCGCTAACAGCTTTAACAAATCGTCCCGCACCTGCTGATAAACAGCACCACCGGTTTGGCAGGTTGCGCTAAATGCGTCCAGACCTTGCTGGTACCAATCCAGCAACACTTGTTGCGCAGTGCCGGTAAAGTGCGGCAGGTGAATTTGGATGTCCTGCGTTTGACCAATCCGATCGAGCCGGCCGATGCGTTGCTCCAGCAAATCCGGGTTCAGTGGTAAGTCAAATAACACCAAGTGGTGGGCGAATTGGAAGTTGCGACCTTCCGAGCCAATTTCAGAACAGACCAGTGCCTGCGCGCTTTGATCATCCTGCGCAAAATAGGCCGCTGCTTTGTCGCGCTCGACAATGGACATCCCTTCATGGAACACCGCAGCGCGGATGCCTTCTTTCACCCGCATCGCCTCTTCTAACGCTTCGGCGGTATCGGCATGCGCACAAATCACCAAGAATTTCTTGTATTTGTGTTGTTTAATCAGTGCGATAACAGCGTCTACCCGCGGGTCGAACTGCCACCAGCTGGTTTTGCTGCCTTCAAATTCCTGATAAATCCGCTCCGGGAACAATAAGGTGCGGGCTTTTTGCTCATCGCTTTGGTTGGCGATAAAGCTCATCTGTACCTTGATGGCGTTCTGGTATTGCTCTGGCTGACTAAGCGCGATTGGTTTCACTATCCGGCTTGGAAAACCGCTGATTGCCGCGCGGGTATTTCTAAACAGGATCCGGCCCGTGCCGTGGCGGTCCAGTAACTGGCTGAGCACCGAGTCTTGTGCGCTTTGCAACGCTTGCTCATCCGCAGCGCCGCTGAGCACCGCCAACGGCTCTGTTAAGTCTGTTTCGGCCAGCAGCTTGCTTAATTGAGCGGCCGTATTTGCCGTCAGCGGCCGCTCGGTCAAAACCGCACGGGCTAATTCAGCCACTTGCCGATACTGCTGCTCTTCTTCGACAAACTTGCTGTAATCATAAAAGCGGTTGCTATCGAGCAATTTCAAGCGGGCGAAATGGCTTTGATGACCGAGCTGATCAGGTGTGGCGGTCAACAAAATCAGGCCCGGTGTATCCTGGCTTAATGCTTCAATCCGCTGATATTCGGTACTGGCTTTGTCCTCGCTCCATTGCAGATGGTGGGCCTCATCGACCACCAGCAAATCCCAATGGGCTTCTAACGCTGCTTCAATGGTCGCTTTTTTACGGCAGAGAAATTCGAGACTTAATAACACCAGCTGCTCAGTCTCAAACGGATTGCCACCGTCATTGGCCGCTTCCGTTAACCGTTCTTCATCAAAGATGGCGAATTTCAGGTTAAAACGGCGCAGCATTTCGACCAGCCACTGATGTTGCAGTGATTCCGGCACGACAATCAGCACGCGCGAGGCGAGGCCGGATAAAATTTGCTGATGAATAATCAGGCCGGCTTCAATGGTTTTACCAAGGCCGACTTCGTCCGATAGCAACACGCGCGGCGCGTGGCGCTGTGAGACTTCATTGGCGATATACAGCTGATGTGGAATCAGGCTCAGCCGCCCGCCAACCAGACCGCGCAGCGGGTTTTGTTGTTGCTGGTGTTGCTGCTGCCAGCTGTTGTAGCGCAGCGTGAACCAGTCAAAACGATCAATCTGGCCGGTAAACAGGCGGTCTTGCGGCGAACTGAAACTAATAAAATGATCGAGGAATGTCTCGCGCAGGCTAACCACTTCACCGTTGTCAGTGCGTTGACCGACATAGATCAACGTGTCGTCTTTTTCTTGTACTTCTTCGACCAGCAGGCTGAATTCCTGCGCGCTTTTAACCGTATCACCCGGGTTAAAGCGGACACGGGTCAGTGGGGCTTCAGCCATGGCATAGAGGCGGCTCTCACCGCTGGCCGGGAATAACAGGGTGACCATACGGCCATCGATGCCAACCACTGTACCTAAGCCTAAATCTGATTCTGCGTCGCTGATCCAGCGTTGTCCAAGAGCGAATTTCATCATGTTCCGGGTCACTCAAAAATGGGGGCGCTATGGTACTGAAAATCCTTACAAACTGCACTGGTTTAGCCGGAATTTTTCCAGCGCCCGCTGGTCATAGTTGAAAAGGCTTGTTGTGTCATGACTTTGTCATCCAGCCAGCCGATTCTTGCTCTAAAGTTAATACAACCCATCAGGGTTGTGGTCCGCTGCTAAGGAGCTGCATATGGCGCGAAGAAGAAGTAAAGACATCAAAATCTATGTTCTCGATACCAATATCCTCTTGCATGAACCCTTCGCTTTTTTAAATTTTCAGGAACACGACGTCGTGATCCCGATGACAGTGTTAGAAGAATTAGACCATATCAAAGACAAACACAAAGACGTCAGTCGCGAAGCCAGAGTTGCCATCCGCGCGTTGGAGGACGTGCTAAAAGACGCGTCACCGGAGGAAATGCTGCAGGGTGTCAAGTTACCGCAACACGGTGAGCATAAAACCGGTGGCCATTTGTTTATCATTAACGACCATCATATCAGCGACCAGATCCCTGGTTTGCCAGGTGGGGAAAACGACCATCTGATTATTAACACAGCCTTGTTTTTACAACGCGAAAAAGCCCCGGTGAAAGTCATTCTGGTGACCAAAGACATCAATATGCGGCTGAAAGCTAAAGGTGCCGGTTTAAAACTGGTGGAGGATTACCGCACCGACCAGCTGATTGATGATGTGCGGTTTTTATATAAGGGTTATTACAAATTCACTGGTGATTTCTGGAGTCAGGTCAAAGATTGCCGCAGCGAAAACGAGGGACGGGAGACTTATCATTATCTTCCAAGGGCTTTATTGCCAAATGCTTATCTTAATGAATATCTGGTAGATGAACACGAAACCTTTGCAGGACAAGTGGTTGCGATTGTTGATCAGACCATCAAAGTCAGGGATTTAGGTTTTGAGCGCTTGATGCACAAACATGCCTGGGGTATTCATCCAAAGAACATCTATCAGGCGATGGCACTCAATGCGTTGCTGGACCCTGAAATGGATCTGGTGATTCTAACCGGACCGGCGGGCTGTGGTAAAACCTTGCTGGCACTGGCTGCTGCACTGGAGCTGGTGATTGAGCGGGGCTTATACGACAAAGTGATTGTGACCCGTAATACGCCGGAGATTGCTGAATCGATTGGTTTTTTACCAGGCACAGAAGAAGAGAAGATGGCGCCCTGGCTGGCTGCCATAACCGATTCACTGGAAGTGCTGCATAAAACCGATGAACATCCGCACTCGAGTGTCAACTACATCATGGATAAGGCCAATATTCAGTTTAAGTCAGTCAATTTTATGCGCGGACGCAGCATTCAAAATGCCATTGTGTTGCTCGATGAATGTCAGAACTTAAGCGCGGCCCAGCTCAAGACCATCATTACCCGTTGTGGCGAGGGTACTAAGTTGATTTGTTCCGGTAACCTCTCGCAAATTGACAGTAACTACCTGACAGCCGTGACCTCAGGGTTAACTTACATTGTTGAGCGGTTTAAAAATTTTGAAGGCAGCACGACCATCAATCTTAATGGTGTTGTGCGTAGCCGGCTGGCATCTTTTGCCGAAGCCAACTTATAGCCTGTTACCCGATAGCCGGTCTGTGTGCTGTGCGCCAGATCGGCCAACCCCAGCTAAAGAGCCACTGACAGTTGTTAACAGATTGACTTGTGCAGACATTCCGTTACGCTAGTGCTCTTTCCATGTAACCATAACCGATTCAGTCGGGATTAGATGGCAAGAAGACTCGTTACTTGTGCAAAGCCGGTTCTGATCGCCAGATTGGAACTAATCTGTACGCATGCCGTTCAAACCATTGATTTGATTGCGATAATCCAAACTAAGCAGAGAAGGGAATTACACTGCCATGAAACTGTTCTCATGGTCTAACCTATTTTTAGTGTTGTCACTGAGTTTTCTGTGGGGCTGCGGCTATTGGATTTGGTGGCAAACTGCGCTTAATCAGCAACACCGTACCCAGGAGCAACTCAGTATTCAGCTGGAACGGGCTGAAGTTGCTCTGAGTGACTGGCAGCACAGCCATCAGTTACATCTGGAATATCTGCAAAACGCTCTGCAAAACCTGAGCTTGCAACAAGACAACCCGTTGTATGACCCAAAGCTGGAGCTGGATGACAAAATCCAGCGGACCCGCTGGCCTGATCCGCTGCTCGGTTATGCTGTGCTGGATGATGCTGGTCGCGCCATGTTACTCAGCAATCACCGAGCAGGGCAGTTGTATCCGCTGACAACAGTCGACTTCAGTCAGCAACAGCCATTTCTTACGCCGTTAGTGACCCGTAGTCAGTGGATTGCACCGTTGCAGTTGAATATGTCCGGCCAGCATCTGGTGTTATGGTTTGATTTATCATCATTACAACAACGGTTACGTAAACTGGTCCCTGATCACGGTGAGTTGTTACTGATCAGCCAGCAGGCTGAGTTAGTGTCGCCAAGTCGCTACCAGACTTTATTATTGCAACGGTTTGGTCTGACCGATTCCACTGAAGAAGGATTATTGCGCTGGTCGCTGAAACGACCACCGGAGGATTTGAGTCGCAGTAAACAGCGCTACGACAGCAGCACCGCCTGGCCCGCCACACGTTTAGCCAGTTTGTTATCAAGCCAACGCAACGGCATGACTCCACTGTATATCACGAACTATTTAGGAAAACCGAGTGTCGCTGCCTGGCGCTGGTCGGCGGGCTGGCAGGCATTTGTGGTCGCCGAGCTGGATTTTAGCCAGGCACAACAGCAACGACAGCAGCAGCGGCAGTGGTTGCTGGCTGGGCTGAGTGGTATCACTGTCGTGTTATTACTGATTTTTTATCTGCTGCAGCGCAGTAACGGCACTGAACTGACTGAGCCAAAGTCAGAGCCGGTATCGGCGGCACTATTGCCTGCATCTGCAAAAGCTGATGAAAGGGTACTACCGGCAGCGGCAGGTGAACAAGAGCCAGAGCAATTGGCCCTGCAAACCGCAGCCAGCGTACTACAGGCCTGGTTGCAAGGACAATTAAGTGCCGATGAACTGCAACAGGTGTCGCGCGATTGGTTATGCCAGCATCGTCAACCCAGCGCTCTGCCAGCTGCAGATAACAAGGTGCTGGTACCGTTACCGCAGCTGCTAAACGGCTTGCTGCAAGAGTTGCAGCGGCAATACCGGCAAGGGTTATCTCTGGAGTTCAGTCCTGATTTGCAACGCTGGTATTGGTTGGCCTGGCCATTGCTGGCAGCCTGGTTGAATCAACTACTGGCCAGTCGTCTGGCACAGAGCGATGTGACTGAGCTGAACGTCCGGGTGTTAGTGGCGGGGCCTTTGCAGTTGCGGCTTGAGTTGACTGATGATGGCCAGTCGCTGACCTCAGGGCAATGGCAACAATGGCAGCAAGCAGCGCCGCAGTGGCAGGCCTTAGCTGATGCCGGCTTGATCGCGGAGCAGGTCCCCGACCAGTTTAGTGGTAATAAAACTGTGGTGATGCTACCGGCAAAAGCCCAGGCTGACATTGCAGAGGTGCCGGAAGTCCAATTTGTTGATGCAACAGCATTGTTGTTGTGCCCACCGGGCGTTATTCAGCAGACCCATAGCCGGCAATTACGTTGTTGTGGCCTGAATTTGCTACCGCTCGATGATGCCGCGCAATTTGTGCAATGGTGTACGGACCATCCCGGCCAGCAGCTGGATTATCTGGTGCTTGATGATAGCGTGATCCGCAATGAACCAGCTCTGATGGAGCAGGTTGCTGCGGTGGTAAGGCGATACTTTCCGGCGGTCAGTTTAGTTCTACTAGCCGCCACGCCGGAGCGCTGGCAGGAATTGCAGAGCCGCTTGCAGCTGCGTGTCGTTGCCAAACCATCGGCGCAAGAGGCTTTGATTGGCGCTTTACAAGCTGCGGAGGGCGGGGTGTTTGCCGCTGCTGCGTTGCGGGTTCATCTGTATGTTGATCAGCCGCTACAGGGATTTTTATTACAACAGATGCTGCGCAGTTTAGGTTATCAGCCGCAAGTACATGATCTACAACAATCGGATTACAGTGCGTCAGCAATTTGTTTGTATCCGGCCGGTACTGCGGTTGAGGTTGCTGATGCAGCCCTGTATTACGCGCAGCAGCAGACTAACGAGTCAAGGCCGGCAGCGTTGTGGTTATTCTCGGATGGGCTGGCCGCCCTAAGTGAACATCTGTTTGATTTACAGTATAAGAAGTCTGTCATATGAAAATAAGTAACCCATTAACCAAAGAGCACAGCCGGCTGAAAAAATACAGCCTGTGGCTGGTGTTGGTAACCACAGTGCTGATGGCGGTGGTGAATTATCTGTGGTCGCGTGCTGACGTTGCCACCAGTAGGCACAGTTATCTGGCTGCGCTTAGCAAAGACGTTGAACATCAGTTATCGCCGTTGTTATTTTTTGGCCGCGTTCAGCAAAAAGAGATTGCTGTATTGTTTGCCAAAGGCGAGCCGGCAGAGCAACTGAATCAGGGCATTGTTGGCGTGATCGACAGTAATAATGCTGTGCCGTTGAGTGCCGCCGAACAGGGCATGCTGAATCAGTTGTTACCGGTGTTGAATCAACAAATGCGTGTGATGCCATTTTTGCAGCAATGGTCCTATTTATCAGCAGGCGGTCAGTTGTTTCAGCCACAGGAACATGATTTAAATGCACTGGCAGTGGCAAATCACGCCTTAAGTTACATCAAGGCGTTACCGGCCTTGCAACAGCAAACTGACGAGTTGACATTAGTTCCCCCGGTGACTCAACCTGGCTATTTCGTTTTAATCACACCGCTGCGGCACAATCGTCTGCTACAAGGCTATTTGTTGTTGACGGTCGATGTTGCCGCCATGATGCAACAAATAAAATTGCTGCATTCATCGGACACATTGTTGTTACTCGACAACGTCGGGCAGGTGATGTTAGCGGTGCAGGATGGCCGGGCCGCTGATCCGAAGTTGTTTGATGGCATTCATCAACATGATCAGGTGCAGTCCCTAGAACAATGGCCATTAGCGTTGCATGTGCAAGCGGATAGCTCGACGGCATTGCGTGAAGAAGTCAGCCGTTTTTTGCTGCAGATGCTGAGTTTCAGCTTACCTTTACTGTTATTAATGTGGTTCTGGCTAAGCCGGTTTAAAAGCCGGACACTTCGGCCGTTTGGCCGGTTATTAACTCATGTAGATCGATTGCATCGCGGTGATTTAACCGGCGTGCGTCACGTACCACCTGAGTGGGAAGATGTGTTTATTCAGGTCCGCCGGCTGAAATTTTTCGATGCGGGAAGGAACGTTGAGTAAATTGCTGGTTCTGTAGGTAGGGCTGGAATTTTTCTGCTATCTGGCCCAGTTTTAACAATGCTGGGCCGGTCGGGTCGACTAGCAGCAAGCTATCAGGACCCAGCTCGATGATTTGCTCAGTCTCTGTTGCCGGAATTTGTGCTGCGATGATCGCGTGTTCCGGCAAATACAGGATGCGGATCTCCAATGTCGGGAAGATCTGCCGCATGATGGTAGCCCATAATACGGCCTTACTATCGCAATCGCCCTGATGGTCATAAATGAGTTGAGTGGGGGCGACATAACCCTGACCATTACTACTGATACGGTTTTCCATATCCCGGTAGGGGATTTGCTGGATCCAGCGGGTCAAAGCGATGGCGATGTCGCGCACATTTTGTTTACCGTATAACCCGATAAATGCATCGGCAACCGGCTGTAGCTGTGGCAGCGCATCCTGCATAAACCGGACATGATCGGGGATCACACCCGGGCCTTTTACCGGGTCTTGTAGTAAAAAGTAATACCCCTGATACAAGTGGTCTTGCAACGCTTTTTGTTGCGTCGCTGCCATGTCCTGTTGTAGCTTGGCTGCCA
>Ga0169931_10009963_pt1 | contig 13599 bp, 11 predicted proteins | sample Kivu_15m_20L_FD_129675 | JGI IMG/M metagenome (GOLD analysis project Ga0169931, IMG submission 129675) | Freshwater microbial communities from Lake Kivu, Western Province, Rwanda to study Microbial Dark Matter (Phase II) - Kivu_15m_20L... | ecosystem: Environmental > Aquatic > Freshwater > Lake...
CGATGGCGATGGCCATCGCCGCCGCACCGAACAGCAGGATGATGCGCTGGATGTCGCGGACCGGCGCCAAGGCCTGCGTCAACGACCGGCCCACGGCATAAAAGCCGTTTGTACCCGGCACCATGCGCGACACATACAGCAACCAGGCCTCTCCTCCCAGAACACGATCCGATACGACGGCCCGTTCCGTTGCCACCACGTCGAAACTGATCGCATGGATGGCGCGTCCCGCTTCGGAGGCCGAAAGCCCGCTGAACGCGCTGGCGACGGGGCGGCTGTCGATCAGGAAACCCACACCGGATCCGGTGTCGCGCGCCAACTGCTCGGCCTCCAGCTGCCGAACCGGATAGCCCAGCGACAGGGCGCCCATCACATCGTTACCCGACCAGACCGGAACCGACAGCACCGTGAACCAGCGGCCATCCTGTTCCCACAACCAGGCCTGTTCCGGATAATGGCCCATGAGCGCATCCCCGATGCCCGGTCGTTCGGCCACGGAGAAATCCGGCCGCATGGTTCCGGCCAGTTGCCCCAAGACATACCCGTCCCGGTCGGTCACCAGGAGCAAGCCCAAAGAGTCCGGCTCCAGATATCCCGCCTGATCGACAAGGGAATCCGACAGCACCGGGTCGAAATCCACGATCGGCGCCAACTCCTGGCGGAGGAAGGCGGTGATGGTGGGTTTGTCGGCCGTGGACATCGCACCTTTCAGATTGGGGATGTCGGAGATGAGCGTGGCCGTCTGATACAGCAAGCGGAAGCGGATCTCCTGGATGCGCTCGAAGAGTTGGCCGGTCTCTTGGAAATTGCGTTGGATGTCGGCGCGGATGCGGTTCTCGACGACCCGGCTCACGCCCGCCGTCACGATCACGACCACCGCCATCACCACACCGGCGAAGCTCAAAAGCAGTTTCCAGCGAAGCGACAGCTTCATGGCACGAGCACCAGGGTATCCAAATCCAGCCGTTGACCCTCGGCCAGCACGATCGTTTCGTGGAGCTCCGCGTAGCCGGGTGCCGCCACATGCACGGTGTATCGACCGGCCGGGAGTTGGGGAAAGCGGAATTCACCGCCGCCATCCAAGACCACCCATTGATGCGTCGTAGCAGGCAAGACCCGGATGGTGGCCGACATGCTGGAGTGGATGTCGCAGAACACCGGCACCTCGCCGGCCTTGTCGAAGCGGACATCCACATGCTCACCGGCGGGTCGGCGGCCCACGTTGAAGCGTTTCACATCCGACAGGCTGAACACGTTGTGATAGATGGGATCCGAGTTCAGGATGCGCACGGTTTGCCCGGCGACCACGACCACCATCCTCGGTTCGAACCTCGTGTCTTTCTGATTGAGGACCGGCGGTGCGGATGCCGGTCGGCTCACCGGTGCGGCGCCATCGATCCAGACCACGACCGGAACGGCCTCACGCGCCGCGGCGGCATCGGCACGTCCACGCGCATATCGTGCCGAGGTTCGCGGCGCGGCGGCCGAGCGGGCTTCGGCGACCTCCACACGTCCGCCGACCGCCGCGTTCGAGGGCGGTTGGAAGAGGAAGAGAAGCGGCAGGACCCAGAGACACATGGGCGGAATGTACGCCCTTGCTCACAGAATGCGGTACGTGGCGCTCACCACACCTGTGATTTTCTTTTCAATGGAGCTTTGGTCGTTGAATCCGTAATCGGCCACCATGTTGCTCAGCACCGGCGTGATCTGCAGCACACCCATACGGGCGCCGGACAGGGGTCCGAGCCGCCTGCCGGTCGCCTCAACCAAGGCTTTCGCCCGCTCCGTGGCATTGGCCGCCGCTTCGGCCTGGATGGAGATCCGCAAGGCATCCAGCCCGGAGAAGAAATACTCCGGCGCTTCCACCGTCACATCCACGCCTTTCTCAACCAAGGATGCAAGCGTCAACGACAGCTCCCGGATCTTGTCCACATCACCCGATTGGATTTCAAACCGCTGCGAATACTGGTGATAGAGGATGCGCCCCGTCGGCATCCCGTTGTTGGCGTATTCCTCGCGGGCGAATGCGCTCATGGGTTGGGGCTCGACCGATTCCCCCGGCACTCCCGCCGCCGTCAGGAAGGCGGTCAGGACGGGAATCCGGCCGCGAAGCCGCGTGAAGGCCTCACCAGCGGAAGACCCTGTCGCGCTCACCGTGAATCGGATCACGCCGGTATCGCTCCGGAAGGTGGCGGTGGCCGATCCGGTCACGGTCACGGTTTGGTTGGCATTCACATTGCCACGCCAGGTGTACGCCACGACACTGGCCGAAACGACAAGTCCGAGGGCGATGATGGATGCGGAGATCGAAGATGGGTTCATGTCGGCAATGTACGGATCACCTTACCGCTCCACCATATGCACGACCTTGGCCAAGGCCTCGTCATCGACCTGGAAATGGAAGACCGCCCGGATGGTGGTCGGCCCGAATTGCGTCATCGCGACACCCTTCTCCCGGAACCGGGCCAGGGCGCCGGCCACATCCCCGTCGGCCACATCGAACAGCACGATGTTCGTCTCCACGCTGGACGGTTCGATGCGGTAAGCCGGGTTTTCCGCCAAGGCCTCCGCAAACCATTTGGCTCGGCGGTGGTCGGCGGCGATGAGCGGATAATGGTGCGTGAGCGCATGGTCCGCCGCCGCGGCCAACAGACCGACCTGGCGCATGCCTCCACCCCATTGCTTGCGCCGGCGGAAGGCCTCTCGCTGGCGGTCTTTGCGGCATAATACCATGGAGCCGACCGGCGCTCCGAGCCCCTTGCTGAAACAGACCGACATCGTATCCGCCACCGAACTGAAAAAGGCCGGTTCGATGCCGGTGGCCACCATCGCGTTCCAAATTCGCGCGCCGTCGATGTGCACGGCCACGCCGCGTTCATCGGCCAGATTTCGGATGGCCAGAAGGTTCTCACGCGCGTAACAGGCTCCACCGCCTTTATTGGTCGTGTTCTCCAAGGCGATCACGGAGGTGCGCGGATCCCAGTCGTTATGGGCCCGGAAACCGGTCGAGATGAGCTCCGGCGTCAATACGCCCCGCGGACCCGATACCGTATGCAGCTGGATGCCGGACAGCACCGGCGCCGCGGCGCTTTCATAATTGAAGATGTGGGCCGTCTTGTCCAGGATGATCTCGTCGCCCGGACGAGTGAGCAGATTCACACACAACTGGTTCCCCATCACGCCGGTCGGCACGAACACCCCGGCTTCGAACCCGAACAACGCCGCCACCTTCTCCTGGAAGGCGTTCATGGTCGGATCCTCCTTGAAGACGTCGTCCCCCACCCCGGCGGCCACCATCGCCTGAAGCATGGCCGGAGTGGGCTTGGTGACGGTATCGGAACGGAGATCGATCATACCTTTCTCATTTCCAGCCCACGGCTTAAGCCGTGGGTTATGAAGTCATGAAGCATAGAACCCGCGCCCCGTCTTATCCCCCAAGACCCCCGCATCCACCATCCGCACCAGTAAGGGGCAGGGGCGGTACTTCGGGTCCTTGAAGCCCTCATAGAGCACGTTGAGGATCGCCAGGCAGACATCCAGCCCGATGAAATCGGCGAGTCGCAGCGGCCCCATCGGATGCGCCATGCCCAGTTTCATGACCTGGTCCACCGCTTCGGGCGTGGCCACGCCCTCATACACGCAATAGATGGCCTCGTTGATCATGGGCATCAGCACGCGGTTCGACACGAAGCCCGGGTAATCGTTCACCAGCACCGGTTCCTTGCCCATCTTCACGGACAGATCCCGGATGGACTCCGAGACCGCGTCCGTCGTCTTGTACCCGCGCACGATCTCGACCAGACGCATCATCGGCACCGGATTGAAGAAGTGCATGCCGACCACCTGCTCCGGACGCTTCGTCGCGTTCGCGATCTTCGTGATGGAGATCGACGAGGTGTTGCTGGCCAGGATGGCGTGCGCCGGCGCGGATGCGTCCAGCGTTTGGAAGATGCGGTTTTTCAGGTCCAGGTTCTCGTTCACGGCTTCCACAACCAGATCTGCGTGCGCGGCCGCCCCGGCCAGATCCGAGGAAAACGACAGCCGCGCCATCGTATCCGAATGCTGCTCCGCCGTGATCTTCTCTTTGGCCACCATCCGCCCGAGGTTCTTGTCGATGATGGTTTTGGCTTTGTCGAGCAAGTCTTGGCGGATGTCCACCAAGGTGGTCGCAAATCCGCTTTGGGCGGCCACATGGGCGATGCCGTTGCCCATGGTGCCTCCACCAACAATGACGATGTTTCGAATGTCGCTCATGATGTCGCTCCGGTTTCGTTCAGGTATTCGGTGATGGTCTGCATGGCCGATTTCCGCGGACGGATCACGTCCTCGCGGCCGTCTTCCCGCAGGAGCACTTCCGCCGGCAAGGGCCTTCGGTTATAGTGGGATGCCATCGTCATGCCGTACGCGCCCGCGTCGCAAAGGGCGAGGAGGTCGCCGGATTCGGTTTCGGGTAAAAAGCGGTCTTCGGCCAGGATGTCGCCGGTCTCGCAGATGTTTCCGGCGATGGTGTAGGTCTGCGTGGCGGCTTCACCCGGACGCGAGATATTCCGAACCTCGTGCCATGCCTCGTACAGCGCCGGGCGGAGCAGATGGTTGAATCCGGTGTCGGTGCCCAGGAACGTGATGCGGCCTTGGTCCTTGACGGTGTTGACCCGGGTCAGCAGCAACCCTGCCGGCGCCACGATCCACCGTCCCGGCTCGAAATAATAGGTCAGGGCCCGATGCGCCAGGATGGATGTGGCCTTTGCGGCGAACTCCTCGATGGAGAATTCCTCCTCACCCTCGCGGTATGGAATGGGAAACCCCCCGCCGAAATTCATGTGCTCCAGGTCGGGAAGCGCATCCCCCACCATCATCAGTGTGCGCATGGCGGCGATGAGATTGTCGGGTTTGCGGATGCCGCTGCCGATATGCAGATGCAGCCCGTTGATGCGGACCCCATGGGCCTGCGCCAGGTCCACCGCCTGCGGAATCAGATCCAGACGGATGCCGAACTTGGAATCCCGGTTCCCGGTGTCCACCTTCGCATGATGGCCGTCGCCGATGGCCGGATTGACCCGGATGCTGCATGTGCGTCCGCCCGCACGGCAAAAGGCCTCCAAACGCGAATAGGAGCCGATGTTGAGATACACGCCCGCATCCATGGCCGCAAGCATCTCGGCGTCGGTCATGTTGTTCTCGGTGTAATAGATATCGGCGGCTGCCTGACCCACCGCCATGCCGAGCAGCGCCTCTTCGAAACTCACGGTATCGAACCCGAAGCCCTCCTCCCGGATCATGCCGAGGATGTGCGGATTGTCATTCGCCTTCACCGCATACAGCAAACGCACGGGAAGGCCGTTGAAGGCGTGCTTCAGGCGGCGGCAACGGGCACGGATCCGGGCTTCATCATACACATAGGTCGGCGTGCCGTGGCGCTCGGCTATCCCCGCGAATCGGGCGGAATCGGAAAAAAGTTTGGGCTCGGACACGGTGGGCGGGCTGTGTAACTTGAAGCATTGAAATTAGGCATTTCCCCGCATGAAAACGTTTTTCCGCTATGTGCTGCCCGCCATGATCTTCCTGGGCGGCCTGTCGATCATGGCCTGGTATGTGACCGTCATCCACACGAGACCGCCTGTTGAGGGAACGGTGGACCTTCCCGGCCTCAGCCAGCCCGTGCGCATCCACTGGGATGCGCACGGCGTGCCGCATATCGAGGCCCGATCCGAGGAAGACCTGTACATGGCGGTTGGGTTCGTTCACGCACGCGACCGTTTGTGGCAGCTCACACTCAACCAACTCATCCTCGAAGGACGCTTCGCCGAGTTTTTCGGAGAGGAGGCCCTGCCCCTCGACCGTTTCAGCCGGACGATGGGCTTTCTCCGAACCGCCAAAGCGATCGAACGGGAGACCTCACCTGAACAGCTCCGCTTGCTGGGTGCCTACAGCCGGGGCGTCAACGCCTATGTTTCGGCTGCGGGTAACCGTCTCCCCATCGAATTCTCCCTGACCGGTGTGCGCCCATGGGCATGGACTCCGGCCCATACCCTGGGCGTGACGCGCCTGATGGGGTGGACTCTGACCACGGGATGGTGGAGCAAGGCGGTGCTGGGTGTGCTGCAAGACAAGCTGCCGGCCGATGAGTGGGGCCGCCTGGTGCCAGGTTGGCCGGCCGCCGCGCCGACCAGCGAAGACAGTGTCGCGGCGTACTTCCTCCGGGCGGAAACCGCCTATCGACATGCGATGAACCGGCGTGGAACCGGCGTCGGCAGCAACGGTTGGGTGGTCGCCGGCAGTCGGACGGCGTCCGGATTGCCCTTGTTGGCTGGCGACCCGCACCTGGGCTTGGACATGCCTGGATTCTGGTATGAGGCGCACCTCATGCTGCAGGGTCGAAACGTGTCGGGTGCCACCATACCCGGCGCGCCGTATGTGGTGCTGGGGCAGAACGACCATCTGGCTTGGACGTTCACCAGCCTGATGGCAGACAATGCGGATTTCTTCCGCGTGCTTCCCGATCCGGCGGATCCGTCCCGGTATGTCGCCGACAGCAGCGGTGGAGTGGCCCGCTACAAACCGTTCACCCTGATCCGGGAGATGATCCCGATCAAAGGCGGCGCCCAGGAAGCCTTCGAAATCCGGCTGACCGAATTCGGTCCGGTCATCAACGGCATCCACGAACCGGATGGCCTCATCGGCGCATCACCCGTCGCGCTGCGATGGACAGGCCACGATGTCTCCCATGAAAGCGAGGCCCTTTACCGGATCAACCAGGCCACCACGTTCGAGTCCTTTCAAGACGCCCTACCCTTGTTCGGTGTCACGGGCTTGAACATGATGTACGCGGATGCGACCGGAAACATCGCCATGTTCACGATCGGGCACGTTCCGATCCGGCGCGATCCCCTGAGGTTCCGCAACAGCTGGGAACCCGCCGACCGTTGGCAGGGCCTGATCCCCTTCGCCCAACTGCCGCGCATCATCAATCCGGCTTCCGGTTTCATCAGCAACGCCAACAACCCGCCGGTCGCCGGTTATCCATCCTACCTGACCACATTCTGGGAACCCGAATCCAGGCAACAGCGCATCATCGAGTTGTTGGAACGGCGGCATGACCTCACCGCCGACGACATGTCGGCCATCCAGACCGATGTGCTCAGTTCCATGGCACGTGAGCTCACGCCCCTGATCCTGGCCCCGCTGCAGGCTTCCGGAGATTCGAGCGTGATGACCGCGATTCCGTACCTCTTGAATTGGACCTATCGGTACGACCTGACCGAGACGGCCCCAACGGTGTTCGACATGACCTTCCACAAGCTCAGTGCGATGGTGTACGAACCGGTGCTCGGAGCCGCCGGGTATGACGCCATGATCCGGCTGCAGAACCTGCCCATCCGTCTGCTCAGCGCGAAGTTGGCGCGTGGCGAGGTGCCGGACAGCCTGATCGTGCGGGCGGTGGCCGAGACCCTGGCGGAACTCGACGCCCGATTCGGAGCGGAAACATCCGAATGGCGGTGGGAGAACCTGCACACCATCCGCTTGGATCCACCCCTGTTCCGTGAAGCCGCCAACGCGCCGGACGCCTCGGGAATCGTCCGCCTGATCGTGAACAACGTGCTGAGCCGTGGTCCTTTCCCTGCGGCAGGAAACACGACGACCGTCAACAACGGCCAGTACGACTGGCGGGCACCCTTCGAGATGACCCTGGGAGCGAGCATCCGGAGGGTCGTCGATCTGGCGGACCTTGCCCGATCCCGAAGCGTGCTTCCCACTGGTCAGTCGGGCGATCCGCTATCCCCCCATTTCGGCGACCAGACCGGGTTGTGGTTGTCGGGCAAAACCCGCATTTTCGAGCATCATACCGGTGTTCCCACGATGCTGGGAATCCGCACGCTGACCCTGCAACCGCCTACCACTCCATGAATGTACGGCTCGGAATCGATGCCGGCGGCACCAAGTCCATCCTGGTCGCCGTCGACGCCACCCTGACGGAAACCTATCGGGACCACGGCCCGGCCATCCACGCCAAGATGATGCCCCTCGATGAACAGGTGGCCGCCGTGAACGGCTTGCTCGACTCCGTGCGATCCGCGCATCCGGATTGGACCATCGATGGTTTGTGCATCGGCGTGGCGGGTGGAGGTCGCGCCTTCGAGCAGGAACGGCTGACCCATGCCCTCACAACGGCGCATGATTTCCCCGTTCTGGTCACGTCCGATGCGCACACGGCGCATGCCGATGCCTTCCGGAACGGGGATGGCATCCTGGTCATCACCGGAACCGGCAGCATGGTGCTGGGTCGAAGCGGCGAGCGATGGGAGCGTGCCGGAGGATACGGGTACCTGATCGGCGACCCGGCCGGCGGGTATCGATTGGGGCAGGAGGCGCTCTTCGCGATCTGCACGGCTTTCGATGGCGGAGAAAAAACCACCTTGACCGAACATCTTGCGGCAAGCTTCGACATCCGCAACCGCGATGCCCTCATTCTGGCCGTATACGACCAAACCATTCCACCTGCCGCGATCGCACCCATGGTGCTGCAAGCCGCGGAAGAAGGCGACCGGATCGCCAGCGAGATCCTCGAGACCAACCTGGAGCGTCTGTCCCACCAGATCGCCGCATGCGCGCACGGCTTGGGATTGGACCCGACGCCGGTGGCGGTGATCGGCGGCCTTCAACGTAACGAACACTATCGGGGCATCCTTCGTCGGAAAGCCGAATCCAAGCGCGCCGCGCTGGTCTGGAACCCGTCGATTCCGGATGCCGCCATCGGTGCCTGCCGCATGATCCATTCACAGCTCACTCCACCAACGCCCTCGCCATGACCCGTATCCTGCCGATCCTGTTGCTTCTGAGCCTGTTCTCGTGTTCCGCGCGACGCATGGAGTCCGTCGGCCGACAACCGGAGGAGATCGCCGACACCATCCTGGCACAGATGACCACCCGCGAGAAGATCGCCCAGATGATGCACGTCTGGGCGTATGGGGAATTCCAATCTGACGATTCGGACCGGTATCGCCGGGTGGAACGGCTTGTGCGCGAGGAGAAGATCGGAGGCTTCATCTTCTCGCGTGGAAACATCTACGACCAGGCCGTCCTCACCAATACGCTTCAAGCCATCTCCGAAGTCCCGTTATGGATCTCCCAAGACATGGAATTCGGCGCGGCCATGCGCGTCAACGGCACCACCCGTTTCACACCGGCCATGGGTGTGGCCGCCACCGGCGATGTGCGAATGGCCTATCACAAAGGGTGGGTCACCGCCATGGAAGCCAAGGCCATCGGTGTGCACCAGGTGTTCGCGCCCGTGCTGGATGTGAACAACAACCCGGCCAACCCGGTCATCAATGTGCGCAGTTTCGGCGCGGATCCGCGATTGGTCTCCGATTTCGGCTTGGCTTTCATCCGCGGCATCCGGGATGTCGGCCTTGTGCCGACCGTCAAGCACTTTCCGGGGCATGGAGATACCGCCGTCGACTCCCACATCGGACTACCGGTGATCGCCCATGATTGGGCACGCATGGATACCGTGGAACTGGTTCCCTTCCGGGCCGCCATCCGAGACGGGATCGAGAGCGTCATGAGTGCGCACATCGCCTTTCCGAAGCTGGGATCGGATCCGTCTCGGCCGGGGACCTTGGATCGCAACATCCTGACCACCATCCTGCGTGATTCGCTCGGTTTCACGGGCCTGACCACCACCGATGCCCTTGAGATGGAAGCGATCGCCACCACCTATTCGCCGGGAGTCGCCATCGTCATGGCGATCAACGCCGGAGCCGACATGCTGCTCATCCCCCCGGATGTGACAGCCGGTCTGGATGCCGCTGTGGCGGCCGTCGAACGGGGCGAGGTATCGATGACCACCATCGATGCGGCTGTGCGCAAGATGCTTGTCTGGAAAGCGCGGCTGGGTCTGTTCGACCGCAAACCGATCGACATCGAGGGTTTGAGCGCCCGGATCAACACGCGCCCCCATCAACAGATGGCGGACGCCGTTTCGCAGCGCTCGATCACCGTTCTTCGCAACGAGGGTGGCATCCTCCCCATCCGGGTCGACCGCTTCAAGCGGATCCACGGCATCGCCATGGCCGACGACCGAACCGGTACGACCGGCTCCGGGTTGGCCAGCCGTCTCCGCGACGCGCATCCCGACGTCCGGTTCACCTTTTTCGACCAACGCACCACCGACGAAGAGATCGACCGCATGGTTCAACGTGCCGGTGATGCCGACCTGATCGTGATCGGCAGTTTCGTGTTCGTGCAAACCTCATCCGGCAAGATCGGTCTCACGGATAAACAGAACCGTGTGCTCCGACGGCTGGAACGGACCGGCAAACCGGTGGTGCTGATCTCGTTCGGGAATCCGTACATCGCCACCGACCTGCCCGACGCCGAGGTGCACATGCTGGCTTGGGCGGCGACACAGCCCCAGATCAACGCCGCGGTACATGCGCTGTTCGGCGCCGCCGAAGTGGGTGGCCGAATGCCGGTACCCCTACCCGGGGGCACCTTCCCCATCGGAGCCGGTCTGAGCCTTCCCAAGGTCGTGAACCGGCCGGACGCGCCCGAGACCGTCGGTTTGCGTGCCGATTCCCTGCACCGCATCGCCCGTATCGTGGAGCAGGCCATCCGCGATTCGGTTTTCCCAGGCGCAACGGTCACGATCCTGAAAGAAGGCATCCTCGCCTACGAGGGCGCCTTCGGATACCACGATTACACCAAACGGAAGCGGGTCCGCCAAAGCGACATCTTCGATCTGGCCTCCATCAGCAAGGTGGCCGGAACCACCCTGGCCGTCATGAAACTGGTGGATGAGGGGCGTCTGCAACTGGATGCGCCCGTATCCACCTGGATTCCGGAATACCGCGCCGGAGACAAGGCCGCGGTCACCATCCGCCATTTCCTGACCCACACCTCCGGGTTGCCCCCCTTCCGGGTGTACGTGGACCGTCTGCGGACCAAAGATGCCATCCTGACCGCCATCCGCCAGGAGCCTTTGGTGAGCCAACCCGGAACCGCGTACCAATACAGCGACCTGGGGATGATCCTGTTGGGCACGATTGTGGAGGCCATCGCCAAGGACCCCTTGGACGTCTACCTTCGCAAGACCTTCCACGATCCGCTCGGAATGACCTCCACACTGTACAATCCGATGCGGCGAGGGGCGCAGTATTTCGACCGGATCCTGCCGACCGAACACGACACCGTCTATCGCAAGGCCTGGGTGCATGGCCAGGTGCACGACGAGCGCGCCTTCTACCTGGATGGTGTGGCCGGGCATGCGGGCCTGTTCGGCAATGGCCGGGATCTGGCTGTTTTCGCCCAACTCCTGCTGAACGGAGGCACCTATGGCGGCGTGCGATACCTGAAGCCGGAGACGGTGGATCTGTTCATCAAACGGACCGATGCCCCGGGTCGCCGCGCGCTCGGCTTCGATATGAAATCGCTCAGCGGGTTCACATCCGCAGGTTCCCTGGCCGGTCCGAACACCTACGGGCATACCGGATTCACCGGGACCAGCATCTGGATCGACCCGGATTCGGGCATCACGGTCATCCTCCTCACCAACCGGACCTACCCCTATCGCAAGACGGCCGGCGCGATCGGACGCGTTCGTGCCGAAATCGGCGACCAGGTCAGACGGAGCCTGATTCCGTGAACATGTGGGATGTGCTCCGAACGCGCAGCCATGTGCCCTATTCCGGTCAACCGGACATGTGCATCGCGGTCGGGCATGATGGCACCTGGCATCCGGGCGTCCGGATCGAGAACGCCTCGTTCCCGCTCACCATCAGCGCCACGCAGGCCGCCTTGTTCGGCTGCATCAGCGAGGGCGCCCAACCCGTGGCCATCCTGGTGCCGCCCGGAGCTTCGGTCGATGCGGCACTCGCCTTCGGTTATCCGGCGCAGACCGTCGCGTCTCCACGCGGCCGCTTTGCGGACGTGCGGATCCACGTTTCCGACCCCGAACCGCACTTCGGGCGGCTCAAAGCGCGGGCTGTGGTGCCCAACAGCGCGTTTCCGGTGGTGGCACTGCTCCAGACCGATTCGGGATGGGTGTCTGGGGTCAACATCGAAACCGCGGATTGGCAGGCCGGTCTGTGCGCCGAGCGTGTGGCCTTGGCAAAGGCCGTCTCCCACGGACTCGGATCACCCGTGCGTTGGCATATCCACGCCTTCACAGGCGATTTCATCAGCCCCTGCGGCGCCTGCCGCCAAGTGATGGCCGAATTCAACCAACGGGCCGATGTGGTCATGCATCATCCCGACGGAAGCCGGTCGCGGCACACCGCCGCGCAGTTCCTACCGTTCAGCTTCAACGGACACATCCTTCGGAAATGAGCATCCTCATCGTATTGGACGACGCCCACATGACGAACCGCCTATACATGCAGGCGTTCGGCCCCGCTGTCCGCGCCTTGATGTCCGATCCCGTCATCATCGTGCACGACTGCACCGACCACACGGAAGCGCTGATCCAGACCGGCCTGATGCGACGCGACGCGTCTGTGCGCGCCGCCCGTGAAACCAACCTCAAACTGGTGGGATGGTTGGCCGATTTCGGCATCGCGGCCACGAGTGTGCAGGGCGACCGCCGCGGCCTGATCCGTCATTCCGAAGGACGCCTGACCCTCCATCCGGACCTCTTCGCCACCTACCCCGCCAACACCGTCAGGGTCGTCGCCACCCTGGCCGAAGACACCGACGGTCGGGCCCTGCACGTCGCAACGCACGCCATGGCCGCGCTGTTTCAGTCGGCATTGGACCTGAAGCAGGTGTTTTTCGCATCGGATATGGGGAAAAATGGCTTTTTTATGAAGAAAAACGGGGGGTTATATTGACTCAGGCAATGGTTATCGGTACTTTGACCGAAACGCCGGAGAACTGTCTCCCGTGTCCCTTTTCCAAATCAAACCAATGGAGTGAACCATGAGTCGTTTTTCCGAAATCAAAGTTCTCGTAGACTCGCTTGAAGGCGATCTTGACAAATTCTACAACAAAGACAACAAGACCGCCGGCACCCGCGCCCGCAAAACCTTGCAGGATCTCAAGAAAGTCGCCCAAGACATCCGTCTGGACATCCAGAACAAAAAGAACGGCTGATTTCGTATCCGCACCGTTTGTCTTGCTATTTCGAAAAGTCCGCCGTTGCGGACTTTTCGCATTTATGACACCCTGACGCCATGCCCGCCCACGCATACAAAGTCTTCACCGATCCGATCCACGGTTTCATCCAGGTACCGAAAGGACTGATCCTGAAACTGGTGGACCACCCGGCGGTCCAACGTCTCCGGCGCATCCGACAGCTCGGTCTCGGGTACCTCGTGTTCCCGGGAAGCGAACACTCCAGGTTCTCGCACGCGCTGGGTGCCCTCGGACTCATGCAGCGCACCTTGACCAGCCTCCGGGAGAAGAACATCACCATCACCAACGAGGAAGCGGAGGGCGCCATGGCGGCCATACTGTTGCATGATGTGGGGCATGGCCCGTTTTCACACACCTTGGAGGGGGTCCTGATCGACGATTTCCATCACGAGATGATGACATTGGCGATCATGCGGCGTCTGAACGAGGAATTCGATGGCGCTTTGGGCACCGCCATCGCGATTTTCA
>Ga0169931_10009964_pt1 | contig 13598 bp, 10 predicted proteins | sample Kivu_15m_20L_FD_129675 | JGI IMG/M metagenome (GOLD analysis project Ga0169931, IMG submission 129675) | Freshwater microbial communities from Lake Kivu, Western Province, Rwanda to study Microbial Dark Matter (Phase II) - Kivu_15m_20L... | ecosystem: Environmental > Aquatic > Freshwater > Lake...
CCCCACGATCTCCTGCACGCTCGCTGCACCAAGCGACTCGAGTGCCCCAGGCAATTCTCTCAGTAAACGCTGGGAGATCGTCGGATCGTAGTAGTTTGCGGTTCCAATTTGGACTGCTGATGCTCCGGTGACGAGATACTCCATCACATCATCAATCGACTGGATCCCGCCGATTCCGATGATCGGAAGATTCACTGCCCGGCGCACTTGATGGACGCAGCGGAGAGCAATCGGTTTGATCGCCGGACCACTCAATCCCCCCATTCCATTTCCCAGCAATGGTCGCCGCTGCCGCCAATCGACTGCCATCCCCAAGACCGTATTGACCAAACAAACCGCATCCGCACCCCCATCGGCAGCCGCTGCGGCAATCTCTGTGATCCGAGTCACATTCGGTGTCAGTTTGGCGAGAATTGGCACCGCACAGGCCTCGCGTGCTCCGCGGACACATCCGCGGCATGCCTCAGGGTCAGTCGCAAAATCCACCCCTCCCGAAACATTCGGACAGGAAAGATTCAGCTCGATCGCAGAGACTCCTGCTGCCGCCCCCACACGCTCTGCGAGCATCACGAACTCGTCACGCGTCTTCCCTGCAATACTCACAATGATTGCGGTCCCAATCTCCCGCAGATAGGGAAGATGCTTTTCCAAAAACACCTCGACCCCGTCATTGTCCAAACCGATCGAATTGAGCAGTCCCGCCGAGGTTTCTACGGTGCGCCATGGGGGGTTCCCCACCCGTGGCTGAGCAGTGATCGTCTTTGGGAGAACTCCTCCGAGCGAACTGCAGTCCACAATCCCTTGCATTTCGCGCGCATAGCCAAACGTTCCCGATGCGACCAAAATAGGGTTTGCTAGGGATAACCGCCCCAGTTGTATCGAAAGATCCATTCGCTCCGTACCCTCTCCCATCCCTAATATCTTAGAGCCTATCCGAAAAGGGGTCTGACCCTTTGGAGACAAGTCGATTTCATTGGTTTTTGGACCGTGCCGGAGAGGGTCAGACCCCTTTTCGGATAGGCTCTTAGCGGCCGTCTTTCAGGATCAACCGCTCGTGAATCTCGCGGAGCAGCTTGCGTGCGACATCTGTTTTGGAACCTGTGATGGCAGCAAGCACGCTGCCGTCAGGAGCCAACAATTCCACTTCATTACTCTGCGAATTCATCGCCTCCGGCCCATTGCTGACCATGAGATTGCAGTGCTTACGTTCCAGTTTAGCAATCGCACGAAAGCGGCGATCCTCCGTCTCCAGCGCGAAACCCACCACCCACTGATCTGCCCGCTTGTGCTCCCCAAGCGTCGCCACAATATCCTCTGTCTCAACAAGATGAAGGACGAGGGGTTGTCCGGTTTTCGCCAGCTTTTGAACTGCCACCTGCACCGGTCGGTAGTCGCACGGTGCCGCAGCACCAATGCAACCATCACAACTGGGAAACAAACGCTGGCATGCAAGCAGCATCTGATCGGTCGTTTCCACAGAGTGAACCTCAGCCGCATCGGGATACTCGACGCTCACGGGACCGCTGACGATTACGACCCGATGACCCAACTCGAGCGCCGCCTCAGCGAGCGCAACTCCCATTCGGCCACTGCTCGAATTGGTCAGATATCGCACCGGATCGAGGTACTGCCGCGTCGGACCGGAGGTGATCAGTATTCGAGCCAATCCCGCTTCTCGCTTCAAAAATAAGCCCGCGGCAAATCGATCAGCAATGCCTTATTGATCGGCGGCTGACTTGACCTCGAAAGTTTCCTTGGTCGTCTGTGAATCCATGAGCGTAAAGCCCAAAAAGAGCGAGACGAAGAGCAGCGAGCTCACAAAGATGAGCGCATTATAAGACTTTTCAAAAGCCATGTGCATAAAGAACAGAACGACCAAGGAGGCCTTGATCGTCGCGATCACCATCGTCACGAGGACTTCGTAAGAACCAAAATCAAAACGGCTTTGCGCCACAGTTGCAATCGTCAAAAAAACGAGCACGAAAAAGACGGCCAACAACCCCCACACCGGGAACGGGTGTGCAAAATCATGAGGGTCGTGTCCGTGAGCACCGGATGTGGAATGAAGGGCCATAATCGCAAGCTTTCGCAGGTCCGCCAAACGATCAGCGAATCAAGTAAAGGAGAGGGAACAGGTAAATCCAAATCAAGTCGACGATGTGCCAGTAGAGGCCAACGTTGTCCACCGGACCAAAGTACTGGCGTTTGAACTCCTCACGCGCCGAGCGGACGACAAGCCACGTGAGCACGATGATTCCGGCGATGATGTGAATCGCGTGAATCCCCGTCATGCAGTAATAAATCCCGAAGAACACCCCTGCGGTCTTCTTGTCAAAAACCAATTTCTGCGGGGCCTCGACCGCCGCAACCACACCCGCCGAGGTCTTCGCGACGCCTCCCTCAGCCATCTTTTCCTGCTGTTCAAGGACTTTCTTCCGAGCCTCGATTCCAGGGTTCTCTGCGGGAACCGGCGGAACCACCGCTGCAGAGGCTGGACTTCCTGATGCGGCTGCGGAACTCGCCACATCGGCATGCGCAGTACCTGCAGCGGCCGCATCAGCCGCCGCATGATCCTCACCCCCCTCAGTGGTACTTGCATGATCATTCGCATGCGCTCCATCAACATGGCCCGCTTCGGCATGTTCTCCGCCGACCGCCGCAACGCTCGCATGCGACTCCTCGTGATGCCCCTCGCCCGACTCCAAGATCATCCCAAGACCGATCCCGACAAAGTAACACGCAAACGCCACCACCAGCGGACCAGCCATACGCAGATGAACCTTGTTGCGACCGGTCAAGGCAACGATATACCAAATCACCAAACCCAGCAGGATCACCGCAAAGGGAACCGACATCCAAACCAAGTAGAGCGTGCTGTTTCCATGCAGCAGATGCGCTGGGTCATAGTCGAGCTTGTCGTCGGGCAAAAATCCCGGGGGAACCAAGCCCAAACCGAATTTATGAGAGTATTCGATCGCCTTCACGCCAAGGAATATCAGTGCACAGCTGAGCGTCGCCCCGAGCATGCCGACGAGCGTCTTGTGCTGCTCAAGCTGAGCACACCGCACCGCCCATGCCATCGTCAGCGAGCTGAACAAGAGAACCCCTGTGTTGATCGCGCCGAGCTTGGTGTTCAAAAATTCGCTACATCCCTCAAACACTTCTGGACGCAGGTACCTGAAGAGTGCATAGGCACAGAACAAGCCACTAAAAAAGAGGACTTCAGTAACAAGGAATAACCACATCCCCAGCTTGCTCGAATCGTACTGCTGCTCGGGAGTGTCGAAATGGTGGGCAAGGAACGAAGGATGATCACCATGGTGGTCTCCGTGACCATCGGTGTGGTGAACTTGCTCAGCTAATTCAGTGGTTGCCATCAGTTGTCGCGCTGTTGCGAGGGGCCATCAATTTCAACTTGTCATCGAACGCAAGACATCGCTCGCGCTGCTACACATGTTATCTCTCTTCGATTTCGAAGCCCTGAGGTGCTCCTGAGAATACCAACAAATCAATGATCGTCCGCCACATGGACAGGAACTTCCCCGGGTCGGGCTGGGACTCGTTCCCGCGGCGGATCAAGGAAATAATATCCATCCGCCTTGCTGTCATATTCCACGTTTGCGAACTCGTACGGGTCACCCACGGCCGGTGGGCGAGCAAAATTGTAGTACGGAGGTGGACTCGTGCAGTGCCATTCCAGAGTTGCACCACCCCAGGGATTGTTGGGAGCGAGCTTCCCCCTCCGCAGACTGTGAATCAAAACCAAGGCTGCAATAACGAGCCCAATCCCAAGGATGAACGAGCCAATCGACGACATTTGATGCAGGTAAGCAAATTCCTCGTCGTAGGTCGCATAGCGTCGTGGCATCCCGCGACTTCCGAGGACAAACTGCGGCAAGAAAGCCATGTTGAACCCGAAGAAGACAATCGCACAGCTGATCCTTCCCCAAGTCTCGCTGAACATCCGGCCGAACATCTTCGGCCACCAGTGGAATAGCCCACCGAGAAAAGCCACCAGGGTTCCCCCCATCATCACGTAATGGAAATGCGCGACCACGAAGTACGTATCGTGCAAATGCAAATCGGTGCTCAAGGTTCCCAGAAACAACCCAGTAAGTCCGCCGATCGTGAACAGGAAGATAAATGAAAGCGCATAGCACATCGCAGTCGTCAGGCTGATTGATCCCTTATACATCGTCGCCAGCCAATTGAAAACTTTGATGGCCGAAGGGACCGAAACACTAAACGTCAGGGCACTGAAAATGATCGTCGTCAGATTGCTCATTCCCGCCGTAAACATGTGGTGGCCCCAAACAAGGAAGCCGAGCAATGCAATCGCAACCGAGCTGTATGCGATAAATCGATAGCCGAAAATTCCCTTGTGGCTGTGCACGCTGATCAGTTCACTGATGATCCCGAAAGCAGGAAGGATCATGATGTACACAGCAGGGTGACTGTAGAACCAAAAGAAATGCTGGTACGTCACCGGATCGCCATTGAACTCGGGGTCAAAAATCCCGATGTGCATCGTCCGCTCGGCAATCAGCAGGAGGAGCGTAATACCGAGCACCGGGGTCGCAAGGACTTGAATAATGCTGGTCGCATAGGTCGCCCAAAGGAACAGCGGCATCCGAAACCAAGTCATTCCCGGCGGCCGCATCGTGTTGATCGTGACGATGAAATTGAGGCCTGTGAAAATCGAGCTAAATCCAAGAACAAATGCCCCCAGAGTCGCAAAGACCACATCCGTCTGGCTCCGAGTGCTGTACGGGGTGTAGAAGGTCCACCCGGTATCGAGACCCGAGGACAGTAGCGCACTGACGAAGAACACAGCCCCCGCACACCAAAGGTAGAAGCTGCAAAGGTTCAGCCGCGGGAAAGCCACGTCCTTCGCACCGAGCATCACCGGTACGAGGAAATTCCCCAATGCTGCGGGGACGCTCGGGATGATGAACAGGAACACCATGATTGCACCATGGAGCGTAAATACCTGGTTGTAGCGATCATTCGTGAGCCACGAGATCGCGCCATCAGGCGCCAGCAGATGGAAGCGAATCGTGAGCGCGAGGATTCCGCCCAGCAGGAAACTGCTCAGAATCCCCACAAGATACATCACCCCAATCCGCTTGTGATCGAGCGTGAATAACCAGCTCAGGACCCCGGATGTGTTCGTCAAATAGTTATCCGGCGCATGCTTCGTAAGCTCACTAGGCGTAGCAGTCGTAATCGCTCCGGTCGCCATACACTCATCCCCTACAAACCTCGCCTTGGCTCACAGCATCTGCCAGCCGATCGGCGGGAACATGAAAAAAACTAAAAACCTTGCTCAATATTCACGATCTTCAAAACCCAGTCGAAACCAGGAAAGCACTCGTAAACTACTTCTGCGATTTCAAGAACTCGATGATGTAACCAATCTTTTCGTCGTTCAGCTGCCCCTTGTATGAGGGCATCTTCTGGCCCTCGTACCCCGCCACGATCTTTGCTTGAGGATTCAAAATCGATTCTCGAACATATTCCTCATCCACCGTTACCTCTCCTCCTCCGGCAATTGCATGCTTGGTCCCAAAGAGACCCTGGAACGAAGGCCCAACCTTCCGCGTTCCATCCAAAGAGTGGCAGTTGACACAGTTCCTTTGTTCGTAAAGCTTCCGACCATAATCGGCCGGTAGCTCCCCTTCGGCAATGCTGTCGGCGACCTCCCGCCACTTCAGAAAATCCTCCCGCGTCTCGTGAACCACGACCACCGTCTGCATCATCGAATGGTCGCGACCACAGTATTCCGTGCAGTAAAGATCATAATACTTGTAACCCTGTTCGGTGAAACCAGCAAACTGATAGAAAGGCACCGGCGTATCTCGCTCTTTCGGGGCTTCTTCCTTATACCTTGCCTTGGCCGCTGCCAGCTCCTCTGCCGACACCTTCTCGCTCGACATCGTCGGCTCGAACCAGAGAACGCTGTAACGCCCCGGAACCACGTCTCGTTTCACGCGGAAAGCTGGAATGAAAAGACTGTGCAGCACGTCCCCCGACCGCATCACCAGACGAGTCGGCTCGTCTTTGACCACATGGAGCTCCGGGCTGATGATCCCCCCCCCGTAATTGAACGACCAACCCCAAGAAATGGCCGTCACTCCAACTTCAGCAGCTCCCGCCGGAGGTTCCCGATGATCCAGAAAACCCCAACTGCCTCGAACAAACATCACCACCAACAAAAAGGATGGGAAAACGGACCACGAAATTTCCAGCAAGTTATGGTGCCGAACTCGGCTGGTCGCCTTCTCTCCCTTGCGTTTCCCGTACTTAAGCGGAAAGTACACCAGGGGATACAGAATCCCGATGAAGAAAACGACGCAAATCCACAGGATCATGAAATAAGTGCTGTCGGATTCTTCGGAAAACGTTGAGGCCGAGTCGGGAAACCAGAGGCCATTCGCATGTTCGCCCAGGAGGGAAAAAAACGACGCACACATAGCAAAAAATTACCTTAAATCTTGGTAGCTATTGAATGACGTTTCGCACCGAACCAAAACGGCGCGACGACCGCAAGAATCGCCACGATCGTTACGATTCCGCCCAACCGCATAATCTTCCAAGCACTCGCGACATAACGGTTTCGGTCCGGGTCATAGGTGAAACACAACATCACGAACTGATCAACTAGTGTACCCACCGTTCCACTGGACGCTTCGACAATTGCCAATCGTAGCTGGTCAGGAGGGAAAGCCACCTCCAAAGAGTATCTCGTGATCACTCCCTGCGGCGAAAGAAACGCCAACATCGCAGGGTGATAGTACTCCTTGGAAACCGTGTCATATCGGTACCGAAACCCCAACGCCTCACAGACGCGATCAATCTCCTTTTTTGTCGATGTCGCGAATGTCCAGCCATCCCGCGCCCCGGGCTGATTGGTGAGCATTCCCAGATACTTTTTCTTTGTTTCACGAGCCCGCTGAGGCAATTCCTTCGGATCGATGCTGAGCGTCAGCAGGTGAAAATCAGTTCCAATCTTCAGTTCCAGCTCATCGAGCCCTTGGACAAGCTGATTCAGCTGGACACTGCAAAGCATCGGACAATCACTGTAATTGAGCGTCACAAGCACCGGCCGCTCCCCCGTGAAGAGTTCTTGAAGACGAATCTTCCGGCCCTGCGAATCGACCACTTCCACATCAAGCGGAAGCCTGTCGCCCAGCTTCTGATCGAGACCGACTCCCTGCACCTCCGCAGGTACCTGCTCTCCGCTCTCCTCAAGAGCCTCCTCTGCAGCGGCAACAGTCGTCAAACGAACGACCGATCCCGTGACCGGCAGCAAACCACCGATCAGAGCGACCACGAACATGCACCGAAGACCGCTGCTAAACATTTTCACTCTCGAAAACATCTCCACCGTGATCGATCAAAGTCGTATCCCCTGCCGACGGTTCGGAAGCAGCATCAGGCGACGCCCCGCGCTCCATCAACAAGTCGATCGCCCGCTCGATTGGAATCTGATAAGTCTTTGCTTTGCTCTCCTCATCCACCCGTACTCCGTAGGATGCGAGCTGCTCCCGCTGATCCTCAATATGCTTAATACTGGACACATATTCACTCTTCGCAAGCACCCCAGCCTCGAATGATTCAAGCATCGCGTAATAAAGCACTTGGACGGCGAGAATCGTCACTCCGGTCAGCACCGCAGAAACAATTCCGACAACCCAGATTTGCTTTGTATTCAGATCGTCATAGTGGGCCATGACTCTGGTTCCCCCCCTTCGGGGACGAGAAGATTAAAGATTATGGAAAGCCAAAGACTCATGCAGACGCGGGTCACGCACCGGAATCCACGGTGCTGACTCGCCACTGCGGAGCACGCCTCCTATGAACAAACCGATCATTCCCAAGGTGCACAACAGCGAGACCAAGACACCGGAGATTCCTCCGAGTAACCCGATCTCCATTTCGTGGGTCACCGTCGGCATCACGATCCAGTAAATATCGATGAAATGGACGACGAGGATCCAGCATGCCCAGAAACACATCAGCGCCGGGCGTCTGCGAACATGGCGGCTCATCGTTCCGATGAATGGAAGCAACCAGTGGCAGATTGGCAGGAGCAACGAGATCGCCGTCCAACCGTTTTCCTGGCGGTATTTGAACCAAAAAGTCTCTTCCGGAATGTTGGCGTACCAAATCAGCAGATATTGGCTGAAGGCGATGTATGTCCAGAAAGTAATAAAGCCAAAAATCAATTTCCCGAAGTCATGAAAATGCTCGACGGTCACTTCATCGCGGATCGTTCCGCCGCGCTGCAACAAGAAGATCGTGACCAGCATGCCACTGAGTGCCGAAAGAATGCCACCGGCGAAAATGTAGACGCCGAACATCGTGCTGAACCATGCCGGTTCCATTGACATCAGCCAATCGAACGCCGCGAATGAGAGGCTCAGTGCAAAAAGAATCACGCCAGGACCACTGAGCGCTTGCATCTTTTCCGTCAGCCGTAGCTCCGCTGTCTCATCCTGACGACGACTGGTTTGAAAGTAATACCGTGCAAGAAAGCTCCAAATCCCAAAATAGATCAGGGCGCGAAGAGTGAAAAACCAATCCTGAAGATAGAATCCCTTGGAATTGGTGGCCCATTCAGGATGATGATCCTGAATCCACTGAGGATCATCCCACTTGTACAGCGTCCCTTGACCGAAGAACAACGTTCCGAGCACCGGAATAAACAGCAGCCCCAACATCGGTAGGGTCGACATGAACAACTCGGCGACTCTCCGAACCGTCACACTCCATCCCGCTCGGCACAAATGTTGAATCAGAACGAAAAAGAGCGCTCCCAGCGCGATCGTGAGAACATAGATAAAAGCCGTCAGGTAGGCCCCCATCGCAAACTTCATCCCTCCCGGAGTCGCCGTGCCGAGAAGAATACCAGCAACCAACAGCACGGCTCCCGTCGCCATCAAGGGAACGGCACGTTTGGCCACTGCCTGGGGCAAGCGGAGAGTCGGATCGTCGGGAGTCTTCATCGTATGTTCGGACATTGGTCGTTCTTCAAGCAAGCAGTCTAAAAAGAAGGTTCCATAGAAAGCAAAGCGATCGGACGTTACGGAGCCGCCTGCAACTTTTCCAGCTCTGCCGCTGGTACATCGCCCTCAGCCGCATTTCGACTCAGCTGAATCGCGCGGACGTAGGCCACCACAGCCCATCGATCCTCAGGCTTCATCTGTGCGGCATATCCAGCCATCTTCCCCTTACCCTGAGAAATTGTCGCAAACAATTTCCCGTCTGGATAAACAGCGGCTGCGAAAGTCGGTTCGGAAATATTGCTCGGGGGGACCCATTTATTATCGACGACATTCTGCTGGGCGCGAACATTGACCAGGCCATTCCCACCGCCATCCTGCCCATGGCACACGGCACAGTAGATATTGAACTGAGCTTGCCCTCGACGCAGCGTCGCTTCGTCCAAAGTAAGCGGGTTCTTCTTGAGCCACGGAGTGTTATCCACAGGGGCCGGAGGGACGGCTGGCTGCGCAGCGGCCTCCGCTGCCGGAGTCTCAGTAGCCGCGGTTTCAGTGGCTGGAGTTTCAGCAGCAGGGGGCTCAGCAGCCGGAGGTTCCGATGGAGGTTCCGCTGCCGCTGCCGGGGCCGGTTCCGCTGGGGGAGCTTCCTCCTGCGGCGGTTGCATCCCGAAGCGAACGAGACGCTCCGCTCGGTCTGGATCCAGCAGCGCAAGGGCCGCCATGTCGATCCCGGTATAAAAATCGGGATCGTAAGCCCCTTGGGCGCGAGAGACGGTCCCGGGAACATCCGGTCGCATCGTACGACCATCGGCGAAAATGGTCGTTAACCGCTGAGTCTGCTTCGAGGGAGTGTAATCCATGTCATGAAAGACATGGAACCGAGGTGACGAGCTGGTGGTGACTCGCATTCGCGCCACGAACAGCAACGGAATCACCGAAAGGAGCGCCACCGTCAAACCAATATTGATCAACCATCGCGGTACCTGATCCGAGGAATCATCCTCAACCACCGGATCGATCGCTTCGGATCCCAAATCTGCGAGCAAGCGACGAACACCCTCTTCATTGTACCGCGCATCATCGGCGCCGATGAACAGGAAGAACTTGTCATCCGTCGCCGCGTCAAAACGCGGATGCGCGAAGAGCGGGTTCGAAAACCGGGGCAACTTGTTCAGCGCCAGCATCCCAAAGAAAGCACCAAAACTGGCCAGCAAAATCGTCAGTTCAAAGCCGACCGGCACGAACGCTGGAAGACTCACAAATGGCTTACCGGAAATGATGTAGGGATAGTTAATCCCATTCATCCAAATTTCCATCGTGAACGCGGTGATCGTTCCCGTCAGTCCCCCGGCAAGTGCGATCCAAGGAAGCACCGTCGGCCGAATCCCCAGCGCCTCATCGATCCCGTGTACCGGAAACGGAGTGTAGGCGTCCGTTTGCGTATATCCGGCATCGCGCACACGGCGACACGCGGCTAGCAGCGACGGAACCGTACTGAACTCGGCTGTATACCCGTGGATTCTTTTTTCGTTTGCGGCAGACATCGTGCTTCGTACTCGCGGTTTCCGAGATATCAATGCGATTCAAAGTGTTCAGGATGGAGCAACTGGTGCGACAGCGTGGCCTTGGTTTCGGCCATGTTGATCACTGGCAGAAAACGGCAGAAAAGCAGGAATAGGGTGCAGAACAGGCCGAATGATCCGACAAGCATTCCCCAGTCGACCCAGGTAGGACTGAAATACCTCCATGCACTGGGGACATAATCTCGCGAGAGCGAGGTGACCACAATCACGAATCGCTCGAACCACATCCCGATGTTCACAAAGATCGTGACAATAAAAATCAGGACTGGATCGGTTCGCATCCGCTTGAACCAGAAAACCTGTGGGCTAATCACGTTACAGCTGACCATGATCCAGTAAGCCCACCAGTAGGGGCCAAATGCCCGGTTGATGAATGCGAATTGTTCGGCAGGCACCTGACCATACCACGCGATGAAGAATTCCGTGCCATAAGCCAATCCGACAATCGAACCGGTTGCCAAAATAATCTTGCACATGTTCTCCATGTGCCGCACGGTGATGAGATGCTCAAGCTTGAAGATCGACCGACACGGGATCATCAAGGTGAGCACCATCGCGAATCCGCTGAAAATCGCTCCAGCCACAAAGTACGGCGGGAAAATCGTCGTGTGCCAGCCAGGAACTTGGCTGACCGCAAAGTCGAAAGAGACGATCGTATGAACGCTCAGCACCAGCGGCGCTGCAAAAGCCGCAAGCAATGCGTAGGCCTTCTCGTAACGCATCCAGTGGCGACTCGATCCACACCACCCGAGCGAGAGAATTCCATAAGCCATCCGCCGCCATTTGTTCTTCGACCGATCGCGAAACGTCGCGAGATCCGGAATCATCCCCATGTACCAGAACAGCAGGGAAACCGTGCCGTAGGTACTGACTGCAAAAACGTCCCACAACAGCGGACTGCGAAACTGTGGCCACATCCACAAATTCAGACTTGGATAGGGTGCCAACCAAAAAGCGAGCCAGGCGCGTCCGACGTGAATCCCGGGAAAAGTCGCAGCGCAAATCACCGCGAAGATCGTCATCGCTTCGGCAGCACGGTTGATGCTCGTTCTCCATTCCTGTCGGAATAAGAAGAGAATCGCACTGATCAACGTTCCAGCGTGGCCAATACCGACCCAGAAAACAAAGTTCACAATCGGCCATCCCCAGAAGACTGGAGATCGGTTACCCCACACCCCTACCCCTTGGTAGAACAGGTAGGCAATCAGCAACCCAAACATCCCTGCGAGCGAAGACGAGACTGCAAAACCGAAAAACCACAGTTTGCTCGGCGGAGTCTCCGCGATGCTCGCCACCGACTCGGTGATCGAATGAAAGGTCGTTTTTCCTAAAATCAGCGGCGCACGATGTCCAGGACGTTCAACCGTGTTATCCAGCGGGTTAGTTACGGCTATGGCCATCTATTCAACCGATTCGTCGAGTACAAGGAGGACAAAAAATATTCTTCGCGACGTTGCCCGTGAACAACACCAAAACCTCAGAGCCTCTCCGAAAAGGGGTCTGACCCTCTCCGGCGCGGCCCAAAAACTAATGAAATCGACTTGACTCCAAAGGGTCAGACCCCTTTTCGGATAGGCTCTCAGTGCGCTGCGGGTTCAGCTGGAGTTTTTCCATCAACCGCATGATCATCGTCATGATGTTCTTCCTCATGCTTCTTCCCGTGGTCAGCATGCGCATGATGGTGCGCCGCTTTCTCAGGCAGTTTCTTCAGTTCTTCGATTTGATGCGCGGTCATCAGTCGCGGATGCGTATTGCGGACCCGCGCCAAATAAGTCGTCCGCGGATGCACGTTCAACTGGTCGAGCATCGCGTAATTCCGCGGATTCTTTTTCCACTTGCTGACCTCTGCCGAATCGTCCTGGATATTTCCAAAAACAATTGCCGACGCCGGGCAGGCGGTCTGACACGCCGTTTGCACATCGCCATCGCGAATCGCCCGTCCACCCTCGGTACGAGCCTTGATCTTCGCCCCTTCGACCCGCTGGGTGCAGAATGTGCACTTTTCCATCACCCCACGGCCACGCACCGTGACCTCGGGATTCAGCACCAACTGCTGGAGCTTTCGATTCGCGTTCTCAATGTTCGATTCGTAGGCCTTGATCCCATAACCAACTCCGATCTTTTCGTTCCAATTGAAATAATTGAAACGACGAACCTTGTAGGGGCAATTGTTGGCACAGTACCGCGTCCCAATACAACGGTTGTAGGCCATCGCATTGATACCATCGTCGGTGTGCACGGTGGCTGCCACAGGGCAAACCTGTTCGCAGGGAGCCGTTTCGCAGTGCTGGCACATCAGCGGTTCCTGCACGACCTCGGCAAAATCCTCATTCCCTTGGAAGTAGCGGTCGACACGAATCCAGTGCATTTCCCGACCCATCCGCACCTGCTCGCGACCCACAATCGGAACATTGTTTTCCGATTGGCAGGCAACGACACACGCGTTGCAGCCAATACACTTTGACAAATCGATCGCCATCCCCCACTGCGGCAGTTCCGGACGCGCTTTTTCGATCTGATTGATCGGCTCGTCCCACAACGATTCGAGCGGTGGGGAATGAACTCCTTGATAGTGCGAAAAGTCCGGCAGCACTTTGTACAACTCGCTCGACCCTTCGCGAACAAGTTGGTAGCTACGATCGATCGTTTCCTGCTGCCCAAGGCTATCGATCGCCCAGTGATTCTGCGTGGTCGCCATCTCGTAGGTCGAACGGGGACGCGGACGAGCCTGCACGCCCGTTGCCAGAAGCATCGTTCCCTGACGCCGCAGCGGCGAGACATCGACACCGACCGCGGGTACTTTCAAATCCTCATGACCGCCGACTGCCCCAGCACGTTGTCGGCCGTAACCAAAGCTGACCGTGATCACCCCAAGAGCGACCCCAGGAATCTCAAAAACCGGCAATTCAATCGTCGCATCACCAAGACTCAGAGCAATCTTCACCCCATGCTTCACACCCAGTGCCGTCGCCGTCACCGGGTTCATCACGGCTGCATTATCCCATGTCAG
>Ga0169931_10009965_pt1 | contig 13598 bp, 8 predicted proteins | sample Kivu_15m_20L_FD_129675 | JGI IMG/M metagenome (GOLD analysis project Ga0169931, IMG submission 129675) | Freshwater microbial communities from Lake Kivu, Western Province, Rwanda to study Microbial Dark Matter (Phase II) - Kivu_15m_20L... | ecosystem: Environmental > Aquatic > Freshwater > Lake ...
CCGTCGCGGTCGTGCTGCAGCAGGTGGTAGGCGTAGCGCTGGGCCGAGCGCGGACCGACCCCCGGCAGCCGCCTGAACGCGGCCACCAGCGCATCGAGCGCGGCGGGCGGTCGCACGGGTACCGGGTCAGAACGGCATCTTGAAGCCCGGCGGCAGCGGCAGCCCGGAAGTGACGCTCGACATCCGTTCCGCGGCAGTCTGCTCGGCCCTGCGAAGCGCGTCGTTCATGGCGGCGGTGACCAGGTCCTCGAGCATCTCCCGGTCCTCGGCCATCAGGCTCGGATCGATGGTGACCCGCTTGACGTCGTTGCGGCAGGTGACCACCACTTTGACCAGCCCGGCCCCGGACTGGCCCTCGACCTCGACCGAGGCGAGCTGCTCCTGGGCCTTCTTGAGGTTGTCCTGCATCTGCTGCGCCTGCTTCATGAGCCCGGCGAGCTGGTTCTTCATCATCGCGAATCTCCGTGGGGGCCTGTCGGCTGGACCGACTCGGGAAGGATCGTACCGTCGAAGCCGGCGAGCAGCGACTGCACGAACGTGTCGCCCTCGATGGCGGCCTGCGCCAGCGCCTGCGCCTGCGCCTGCTCGCGGGTGCGCGCCGCCGCAGCGGTGGTGCCGCGCACCGAGCCCACCTCGACCGACAGCCGAACCGGGCGACCGAACAGCCCGGCCAGTGCGTCGCGCACCTTGCCGACCAGCGCGGGCTCGGCGAGCGGACGGACCGGCACGCGCACGCTGAAGCCCTGCGGGTCGTGCGCGAGCAGTTCACTCTGCTCCATGAACTGGCCCACGAGACCGCGCAGCCCGAGCCGCGCGGCCAGCGCGGGCCAGTCGCCGTCGAACGGGAGCGGCGTCTCGGCGGCAACGGCGCCGCCACCGGCGGCGGCCGGGGTGGCCGGGACCGGATCCGACGGCACGGCGGGCGCGGGTGCACGGGCCCGTGCCGCCAGCGCGGCCGCCCTCGCCTGCGCGGCCGGACCGCCGTGCCCGGCGGGATCCGCGGCGGCCACGCCGACCGCGGACCCGCCAGGAGCACCGCCACGCGGCGCGGGCGCCGGCAGCGCCGGTACGAACGCCTCGGGCCGGAACGCCAGCAGCCGCAGCAGCGCCATGCAGAAACCCGAGTGGGGGTCGGGCGCCAGCGCCAGCTCACGGGCCCCGTGGACCGCGATCTGGTACCAGACCTGCAGATCCTCGGCGCCGAGGCGCAGGGCCCATCGGGACGGCGCGTCGTCGTCGTCGGCATCGGGCAGCACGCCCACCTGCGCCAGCGCGATGCGCGACAGCAGCGCGGCGAAATCCAGCAGGGTGCGCTCGAACGGCGCGTTCGCGGCCAGCATGTCGTCGGCCACCGCGACCAGGGCGGGCCCGTCGGCCGCCACCAGGGCCTCGAGCAGGCGTTCGAGGTCACGGCGATCGACCGCGCCGAGCATCTCGCGGACCGCGCCGTCCTCGATGCGCCCGCCGCCATGGGCGATGGCCTGGTCGAGCAGCGACAGCGCGTCGCGCATGCTGCCGGCGGCCGCGCGCCCGAGCTGGGCGAGCGCCGCCGCCTCGAACGGCACGCCCTCGGCCTGGAGCACCGCCGCGAGGTGGCCGGCGACCAGCGGCGCCGGCAGGTTCTTGAGGTTGAACTGCAGGCAGCGCGACAGCACCGTGACCGGCACCTTGCGGGGATCGGTGGTGGCCAGGATGAACACGACGTGCGACGGCGGCTCCTCGAGCGTCTTGAGCATCGCATTGAACGCGTGCCCCGACAGCATGTGGACCTCGTCGATCATGTACACCTTGTACCGACCCGCCACCGGGGCGTAGACCACCTGCTCGAGCAGTTGCGCCATCTCGTCGACCCCGCGGTTGGAGGCGGCGTCGAGTTCGATGTAGTCGGGAAAGCGCCCCTGCTCGATGGCCACGCAGGCGCCGCAGGTGCCGCAAGGCGTGGCGCTCACGCCGACCTCGCAGTTGAGCGCCCGCGCCAGGATGCGCGAGACCGTGGTCTTGCCCACGCCCCGGGTGCCGGTGAACAGGTAGGCGTGGTGCAGGCGACCGGTGGCGAGCGCATGCGTGAGCGCCCGCACCACGTGCTCCTGGCCCAGCAGCGAGGCGAAATCCCGCGGGCGCCACTTTCTGGCAAGAACCTGGTGCGACATCGGGGTGCAGGCGGGGGCCGCAGCGCGGACACAAGGGGGTGGACGAGCCTGACCCTCGGCACTCCCGGTGAGCAGCCTTGGCTGCTTCCTTCCGGACCTGACCAGGTGGACCACGCCGGAATGCGAGGAGGCCCGTCCGTCCCGATTGTACCAGCCGCGCGGCGCGGCCCGCGCCGGCCGGGCGTCAGCCTTGGATGTCGGCGTCGAAGAGGACCGTCGCGGCGGTCGCGTCGACCAGCAGGGTGCGCACGGGCCCGGCCCCGCCGAACGGCCGCGCCGGCAGACCGGCGACCAGCGCGCGGTACTCGGCGAGCTGGCGGCGGTACTCCGGCAGGCGCCCGTCGTCGACCGACCACTTGTAGTCGACGATCCAGGTCTCCTCGCCGACCCTCGCGAGGCGATCGATCCGGCGCGGCCGCGCCTGCTCGTCGAGGATTTCGAACTCCGCAGCCGCCGCGGCCTGCGGCTCGAACACCGGCGCGAGCGCCGCGAGCGAGAGCACCGTCCGGGCGCGGCCCAGCGCGCTGCGCCGCTGTGCCTCGTCGAGCGCGAACGCGCGCAGCGCCGCCTCGATGGCCGGCTCGTCGTGCCCCTGCGGCAGCAGTTCCAGCGCGCGGTGCAGCGCATGGCCCAGCTCGATGGCCAGCGACGCACCTGCCGGCTCGGCGTCCGTGGGCGGGCGCCGGCTGCCGATCGGCAGCGGCGGCAGGTCGAGCAGGTGCATCTCGAACGCGGCCACAGCGTTCGGCTGCGCCGGGGGCGCCGCCGGCGGCCAGCCGGGCGGCTCCGGCGCGCCTTCGAACACGGTGTACCACGACGTCCGGGGCGACCGCTGCGACTGGATACCCGATACGATCACGCCATGCCGGGCCCGGGTCAGGGCGACGTACAGCAGGTTGCGGTCCTCGCGCTCGCGCAGGGCCGCTTCACGCGCGAAGCTGGCCTCGCGCGCGCGGCCGACGAAGTCGGCGCCCAGCACGAACGAGAGCTGGGACGGACGCGGCAGCTCCGGCGACCAGTCGACGTGCAGCCGGGCGCCTTCCGGGCGGGCGGCCTGGTGGGCATCGGCCAGCACGACCAGGTCGGCCTCCAGCCCCTTGCAGCCGTGGATCGTCATCAGGCGGATCGCGTCGAGGCCGTCGCTGCGACCCTCGCTGGGCCCCTCCCGGTCGTCGAGCGTGTCGAACTCGCGCAGGCGGCGCAGGAACCGCCCGAGGCTCGGGAACCGGCCGGCGTCGACGTCGAGCGAGAGGCCCAGCATCGCACACAGGTTGGCCTGCGACACCGCGCGCTGGGCCGGTTCCACGACGGCGGCGTAGCGGGCGAACGCGTCGACCTGCGCCAGCACCGAGTCAAGGAAGTCGTGGACCGGCCACCGCGCGGCGGCATCGATCCAGCCGGACAGGGTCACGACGAGCGCGGGCAGGTCGAACGGCGGCGGATCCTGCGGGTCGGGAGCGGTCGCGAGGGCGCGCAGGCATCGCCACCACGGACGTCGGCGGGTGGCCGGCCGTCGTCCGGCCGCGGCTCCGGACGCCGGGTCGCCCGCCGTGCAGAAGGCAGCGTCGGCCTGAGGGTCGGCCTGAGGGTCGGCCTGAGGGTCGGCCTCCGGGTCGGCGTCGGCGTCGGCGTCGGCGTCGGCGTCGGCGTCGGCGTCGGCGTCGCCACCGGCACCGGCACCGGCATGGGCGTCGGCATCGGCCGGGCTCCCGGGGCCGGGCGAGCCGCCGTCACCGGTTCCGGCGGCCGGATCCGCGCGGGCCGCGATCCAGCCGAGCGCCCCGGGCGGCAGGCCCACCAGCGGCGAGGCCAGCACCTGCGCGAGGGCGAGGTCGTCGTCGGGCCGGCGCACGAAGCCCAGCAGCGCACGCAGGTCTTCGCCCTCGAGCGTGGCCAGCAGGCCGCCTGCGCGGTCGGAGCGCACCGGCAGCCCGCGTTCGCGCAGGGCCCGCTCGTAATCGGCGAAGCCGGTCCGCCCACGGGCCAGCACGATCACCTCGCTCCAGGCCAGCGGGCGCCCCTGCCGCTCGAGTTCGGCCCGCGCCAACAGGATCGCGTCGGCGATCATCTGGCCCTCGCGGCGGCGCAGGGGCTCGTCGTCGTCGCGCGGCGAGCTCAGCCAGTCGAAGCCGTCGCCGGCGTCGGCCGCCCCGGCCTCTCCGGCAGCCAGCGGCAGCCGCCAGAAGAAGCCCTCGCAGGCGTCGGCGGCGGTCGCCTGCTCGCGGTAGTGGGGCATCGCCGCGGGCAGCCAGCGGTTCAGGGCCGCGACGATCGCGGGGGCGTTGCGGCGCGTGGTGTCGGTGGCGGTCTCGCGAGCGCCGAAGCCCTCGCGCAGCAGCGCCCGGGCGGCATCGAACACGCGGGCCTCGGCGCGCCGGAAGCGGTAGATGGACTGCCGCGGATCGCCCACCACGAACACCGACGGACGCTCCCCGGCGCCGGCGTACGACTGCAGCCAGTCGGCGATCACTCGCCACTGCAGGCTGCTGGTGTCCTGGAACTCGTCGAACAGCAGGTGCCGGTACCGCCGGTCCATCCGGCACTGCAGGTAGGCGGCGGTGGCAGGGTCGCCCAGCAGCCGCCAGGCGATCGACTCCAGGTCGGCGAAGTCGATCACCCCTTGACCCCGCTTGACCTCCCGGAAGGTGGCGAGCAGGTCGGCACCGCAACGCATCATCGCGGCGTTCAGACCGACCCCGTGCCACTCGCGCACCAGTTCGCGCACCGCCCCGACGCAGCCGGCCAGCGACTCCCAGCGCGTAAGCCAGCCGGCGGCGCCGCCCGCCGCCTCGAGCGCGGCCGTCAGCGCGCCGCTGCGCGGCCACTGGCGCACGCCGCCCTTCTGGGTGATCAGCCGTTCGTGGAGCCGGTCGATCCAGGTGATCGCAGCGGCCGGGTCGTCGGCCGCCTCCCGGGCGAGCGCCTGCAGCTCGGCGGCGAGCGCCCGGGTGGCGTCGGTCCCGCGACCGAGCACCGCCGCGAACGCCGGCAGCGCGGCTCGGACGGGGCCGTCGGCCGCCGCGGACCAGCGCAGCAGGTCGATCGCGGAGTCGATCGGGCCGGGGTCGGGCCCGGCCGATTCGGCCCGCACGAGCGCCGCCGCGGCGTCGCGCCAGGCATCACGGTACTGGAGGGCCGCGCGGCCGGCGGCGGCCTGCAGGGCGGCCGGCGGGGCGTCGGGGTCGGTGTCGAGCGCCACCGACCAGTCGGTGCGCTGCGCGAGCAGCGACTCGAGGCAGCGGCGCGCGCCCGCCAGTCCGAGTGCGGCCACCAGGCCCTCGAAGTCGTCGCGCCGCTCGGCCGCGGCCGGCTCGCGCAGCCCGTCGAGCCAGGTGAACCAGGCCTCCTGGCGCAGCGCGGCTTCCGCCTCGGTGAGCTGGCCGCCCTGCCCCGTGCCCGACAGGGGGCCGAGCGAGCCCAGGGTCCGGAACCACCGATGGAAGGTGGTGATCTCGGGCCCGCGCGGGTGCTCGAGCACCGCCTCGTACAGACCGCGCGCCCGTGCCGCCAGCGCGTCGGCCCGCGCAGGCCCCAGGCCCAGCCAGTCGGAGAGCCGGCGGTGCAGCGCGGCGTCGTCGGCCAGCGCCAGCGCGCGCAGTTCGGCCCACAGCCGCTCGCGCATCTCGTGCGCGGCCAGGCGCGTGAAGGTGACCGCGAGGATCTGGTCGGGCTCGGCGCCCTCGAGCAGCGCGCGCACCATCCGCGCCACCAGCAGCGTGGTCTTGCCGCTGCCCGCACACGCGTCGACCAGCACGCTGGCGGCCGGATCGATCGCGGCCAGCCGGAAGGCGTCGGGGTCGACGGGTCGACCATCGACCCGGAAGGCGCCGCTCACGTCCAGTGGCCCTTGCGGCACAGTCCGCGCACGGGGCAGTGCCCGCAATCAGCGCCGGAGGCGACGAGCGGCTCGCCGCGGTCGATCCGGGCGAGATAGCCGGGCAGCGCCACGCGCCAGTCGTGTAGGACCTGCGCGGTCGATCCGGCCAGCGGCACCCATGCGACCTCGTCGCGCCGCAGCGACAGGTAGCCGCTGGCCACGACGGGTCCTTCGGCCTCGGCGATCCAGGCGTACAAGGCCAGCTGGGCGGCACGCTCCGGCGCCTTGGCGATCCGGCGCAGGCGGGCCGGGTCGCCGAGCTTGTAGTCGACGATCCGAAGCCCCTGCGGTCCGGCGTCGAGCCGGTCGAGCCGGCCCTCGATGCGCACCGCGCGGATCGTGCCGTCGACCCCGGTCCAGCGCACCTCGGCCGCGCCGGGCCGCTCGCCGCCGGCCCAGCGCCAGCCCTCGCCGGCGTCGTCGAGCGCCCACCGGAGATAGCCGTCCCGGGTGGCCCGCCACTCGGCCAGCTCCCCGAGCGTGCCGCCGCCGGCGGCGAGCTCCCGGATGGCCACGCCGTCGGTGACCTCGTCGAGCAGCGCGGCGAGCGCCGCACGCCCCGCGTCATCGAACCTCAGCCCCTGCGCGTGGGCGGCCGCGTGGAAGCGCTCGAGGATCTCGTGGACCAGCTCGCCGCGCTCGCGCACGCCGGGCACGTCGATCGGCTGCGGCGCCTCGCGCAGCCGCCAGCCGTCCTGGGCGAGGAATCGGTACGGACAGGCCACCAGCCGCTCGATGCCACCCACCGGCAGCCGGGCGGGCAGCGTCGTCAGCGGCACCGACGGCCGGGCCGCCGCGGCCGGCGCGAGCGATCGGGGCCGCCCGGGCCGATCGGCCCGCTGCGCGAGCGGCGCATCGGCGACGAGCGCCTCGAGCCGCTCGACCCAGGGGCTCGGGCGGGTGCCGTCGGCGGGATCGGTGCGGCAGGTGAGCGCCGCATCGCCCGCCAGCGCGAGCAGCAGGGCGAGGTCGCGCTGCTGGCGCCGCGACTGAGCCGCGGCGGTGGGCAGGCCGAGCAGCAGGCGCAGCGCCTCGTTGACCAGCGGCAGGGGCGCCGGCGCAGCCGGCAGCGCACCGTGGGCCGCCCCCAGCACGAGCACCGCGTCGAACGGGCGACCGGCGGCGTCGGCCGGGGTGAGCAGCTGCACCGGGCTGTCGATTGCGCCGAAGAAGCGATGCCGCTCGAACACCAGCGCGAGCAGCGCCCGGAACTCGCCGAATCCGAGCGGCCGCTCGTGGGCCGCATCGCCGGCGGCCCGCCGCAGCGCCTCGAGCAGCCCGAGCAGCTGGCGCCCGGCCTCGTCGGCGGCCAGCAGGCGCGGGGCGCCGGCCAGCCGCAGCGCGCCGGCCAGCGCCTCGAGGTGGGCCCGCAGCGGCTGGGCCCGGCGCTGCTGCTCCACCTGGGCCACCAGCGCGCCGAGCACGGCCGGCGGGTCGACCCCGTCGACCGGATGCAGCAGGCCCTGCCAGCCGCGCAGGTAGCGGTGCCGGGTGGCGCAACGCTCGACCCAGTCGCGCAGCTGCCGCGCGTTCGCGGGACGCACGTAGCGCGAGTCGAGCCAGCCGAGCAGGTCGTCGTAGTAGCCGTCGCCGGCGACCAGGTCGAGCCAGCCCATCGCGGCCGTGGCCGCCACGGTGGTCGACAGCAGCCAGCCCTCCCGGTCGTCGACCAGCACGCCGGCCCGCTCGAGCAGCGCGCGCACCCGGCGGGCGAGCCAGCGGTCGAGCGCGACGATCGCGAGCGCGACGGGCGCCCCCCCCCCCGCGACGGCGCGCGCCATCCGCTCGTGGACCCACCGGGCGGCGAGCTGGGCCTCGCCCTCGCGGTCGGTGGCGTGCAGCACCGCGGGCCGCGGGCCGGCAGGCGCCTGCCGCCAGCGCTGCACCCGCTCGCGCAGGGGCCGGGCCGGCGCCTCGAAGCACTCGGGCCAGGCGGCCCGCAGCAGCGGCGCCGCCGCGCCGAGCGCCGGCCAGCGGGGGGACAGGCACAGCAGCCGATCGGGCGGCAAGCGCCGGGCGAGTTCGGCCAGCAGCAGCGCCTCCAGCGGCTCGGGCGCCTGCCAGCCCACCCACGCGACCCGCTGACGGCCGGCGGCCCAGCCCGCCGCGAGCGCGCGCATCCGGTCGGCGCGCCGGAGCGGCTCGCTCGGGAGCGCATCGCCGGCCGTCCGGGCGATCCGCGCCAGCAGCGCGAGGTCTTCGCGGACCCGCGCCTCGGCACCGGGCGAGCCCAGGGCCTCGAGCACCCGCCCCACCCAGGCGTCGTCGTCGAGCCGACCGGCGGCGCCCGCCAGAGCGAAGGCGTCGAGCACGTCGAGCACGCCGGCGGCGAAGCTCAGCCGCTCGGGGGGCGAACGGACCGCCAGGGCCTCGGGCAGGGCCTGCTGCACCGCGTGGACGACCGACAGGGTGCGCGCCAGCGCATCGGGCGGCGGCTGCGGCACCCGGTCGGCCAGCCATTGGGCGAGCGGCCGGACCGGCGGCGGCACCCAGGGCCGGCCGAGCGCGCCGGCCCGGGCCTGCAGCGCCCGTTGCAGCGGCGCCACCAGCTCGCCGCGGGGCACGATGACCGCGCAGGCGCCCGGATCGGGCGCCAGCCACGGCAGCAGCGCGTCGGCGGCGGCGTTCCAGAAATCGGCCCAGCCCGGTCCGGCGGGCGAGAACGTCCTTCCAGGCGGCGCCGGATCGGCGGCCGATGGCACCGGGTTGTTCATGGTGGGGCCGGGCGACGCGAGGCGGACCGCATCCGGCTATGGTAGTTTAGGCAGAGGAGAATCCACTCATGGCCATCAAGCACACTTCCGACGCCACCTTCGACACCGACGTCCTGCGGTCCGACCAGCCGGTGCTGGTCGACTACTGGGCCGAATGGTGCGGCCCCTGCAAGATGATCGCGCCGCTGCTCGACGAAGTCGCGCGCGACTATGACGGCAAGGTCCAGGTCGTCAAGGTCAACGTCGACGACAACCCCTCGTCGGCGCAGCGCTTCGGCATCCGCGGCATCCCGACGCTCACGCTGTTCAAGAACGGCGCCGAGGTGGCCAAGCACGTCGGTGCGCTGTCGAAGTCACAGCTGACCTCGTTCCTGGACACCAACCTCTGACCTGACGTATTCTGCGGGGGCGCGCCTTGCGCTCCCGCCCATCGCGGGCGCGCCCGGCCCCCCGGCAGCCGCGCCCCGATCGTCACCGGTCCGGGCCGGTTCGAACCCGACATCCACCCGGCTTCATCCAGGCTCCCCCGGACGGCAACCGCGCGGCAGCGGCTTGCGTCGTCGGCGCCCCGCCGCGTCCGAGCCATCGATCCGCCGCAGGCAGCCCACCCCACGATGCATCTCTCCGAACTCAAAGCCCAACATGTATCGGCGCTGATCGAGATGGCCGCCGGCCTCGAGATCGAGAACGCCAACCGCCTGCGCAAGCAGGAGTTGATGTTCGCGATCCTCAAGCGCCGGGCCAAGACCGGCGAGGCGATCTTCGGCGACGGCGTGCTCGAGGTACTGCCCGACGGCTTCGGGTTCCTGCGCACCCCCGAGACCTCGTACCTGGCGAGCCCCGACGACATCTACATCTCGCCTTCTCAGATCCGCCGCTTCAACCTGCACACCGGCGACTCCATCGAGGGCGAGGTCCGCACGCCCAAGGACGGCGAGCGCTACTTCGCGCTGGTGAAGGTCGACAAGATCAACGGCGAGCCGCCCGAGGCGAGCAAGAACAAGATCCTGTTCGAGAACCTCACGCCGCTCCACCCCGACCTGCCGATGGTCCTCGAGCGCGACATCAAGTCCGAGGAGAACTACACCGGCCGGATCATCGACATGATCGCCCCGATCGGCAAGGGCCAGCGGGGGCTGATCGTGGCCCCGCCCAAGGCCGGCAAGACGGTCCTGATGCAGCACATCGCCCACGCGATCACCGCCAACCACCCCGAGGTGGTGCTGATCGTGCTGCTGATCGACGAGCGGCCCGAGGAAGTCACCGAGATGCAGCGCTCGGTGCGCGGCGAGGTGGTTGCCTCCACGTTCGACGAACCCGCCACCCGCCACGTCACGGTGGCCGAGATGGTGATCGAGAAGGCCAAGCGCCTGGTCGAGCACAAGAAGCACGTGGTGATCCTGCTCGACTCGATCACCCGGCTCGCGCGTGCCTACAACACCGTGGTCCCGGCCTCGGGCAAGGTGCTCACCGGCGGTGTCGACGCCAACGCCCTGCAACGCCCGAAGCGCTTCTTCGGGGCGGCCCGCAACATCGAGGAAGGCGGCTCGCTCACCATCATCGCCACCGCGCTCGTCGATACCGGCAGCCGGATGGACGAGGTGATCTTCGAGGAGTTCAAGGGTACCGGCAACTCCGAGCTCCACCTGAACCGCCGGATGATGGAGAAGCGGGTCTACCCGGCCATCGACATCAACCGGTCGGGCACGCGGCGCGAGGAACTGCTGATCCCGAAGGAACAGCTGACCAAGATCTGGATCCTGCGCAAGCTGCTCCACGACATGGACGAACTGGCCGCCATGGAGTTCCTGCTCGACAAGGTCAAGCAGACCAAGAGCAACCAGGAGTTCTTCGAGTTGATGCGCCGCGGCGCCTGAGCTAACATTAAAGGCTTTCCCCATTTCAGGGAACGTGGGTGCGCGCCGACGTTCCTGTAGCGGTGCCTCGCGGCCCGCGCTGGAGGTCCCCATGAAGAAAGGCATTCACCCCGAGTACCGCGATGTCGTGTTCCTCGACATGTCCTCGGGCTTCAAGTTCGTCACCCGCTCCACGGCCAACACCCGTGAGCGCATCAAGATGGACGACGGCAAGGAGTACCCGCTCTTCAAGCTCGACGTCACCTCGGAGTCGCACCCGTTCTACACCGGTGCCCAGCAGCGGGTAAACGAAACCGGCCGGGTCGAAAAGTTCCGCCAGAAGTTCGCGCGCGGCGGCAAGGCCGCGGCCTGAGCGCCGCGGCCCGCGGCCCCGGGCGGCGGTCGCCCCGGGCCCCGCCGCCCCGAAAGGGCAGCCAGCCGGCTGCCCTTTCGTTTTTCCGGGGCGTCTGCCGCTCAGGGCTGCGGCCCGACTCCGACCCCACGTGAAACCGTTCTTCGTCACCACCCTGCAGGCCGCCAAGATGCCGCGGTGGCTGCTGCTGCTGATGTGCGCCCTCTACGTGGTGCCGGGGCTGGTCGGGCGCGATCCCTGGCGATTCGAGGATGCGGCCGGCTTCGGCGTGGCCTGGACGATGGCGCTGGCGCCGCAGGGCGCGCTCGACTGGCTGGTGCCGAACGTGCTGGGCGCACGGGTGGTCGAGGAAGGCCCGCTGCCCTTCTGGATGGGCGCGGCGGCGATCCGCCTGCTGCCCTTCCTGGCGGCCGACACCGCCGTGCGGCTGATGGCGATGGCCTGGCTGGCCCTGCTGCTCACCTGTGTCTGGTACGGAACCTGGGTGCTGGCCCGGCGGCACGAGGTGCAGCCGTCCGACCCCTTCGGCGCGTCGGCCTCGCGAAGCGACTACGGCCGGGCGATCGCCGACTCGGCGCTGCTGGTCATGCTCGCCACCTTCGGGCTGCTGGCACGCTCGCACGAGACCACAGCCGAAGCCGCGCAGGTGGCCTGGATCGCGGTGTTCCTCCACGGCTGCGCGCTGGCCACCGACAGGCCCCGGCTCGGCGGGGCGATCGCGGGCATCGCGGTGGGCCTGTCGCTGATGTCCCGTGGGCTGCCGGTGGCGGTGCCGCTGACCGTCGTGGCGCTGGCACTGCCGGCGGTGACGGCTGCCTACCGGCTGGTGGCCCGACCGATGCTCGCCGGCTTCCTGCCCGCGGCGCTGGCCGGAGTGGCGGTCTGGCCGGCACTGCTGCTGGCTGGCGGCCCCGAGACCCGGGCCCACCTGATCGACTGGCTCGCCTGGAACCAGGCGGTGGCGGCCGGCCCCTCGAAGGAGGCGATGGCCTACGCGCTCGAGACCATCCCCTGGTTTTTCTGGCCGGCCTGGCCGCTGGCCGCGTGGGCGCTCTGGCGCTGGCGCGGGCGCCGGCTCGAGCCGGCGGTGGCGGTGCCGGCGCTCACCGCGGCGGGGCTGTTGCTCGCCGCCTTCCTGTCACCGCGCGGCAGCGAGTCGGTCCTGCTGCCGCTCGTGCCGCCCATCGCCATGCTCGCCGCGCTCGGGCTGCCCACCATCCGGCGCGGCCTCACCAGCCTGATCGACTGGTTCGCGGTGATGACCTTCACCCTGATCGGCCTGTTCCTGTGGGCCTACTGGATCGCCTTCCAGACCGGATTCCCGCCACGGATGGCGCTCAGCGCCCAGAAGGCAGTCCCGGGATTCGGACCCGAGGCCGGCGGCCTCGAGCTGGTGCTCGGCGGGCTGGTCACGCTGGCCTGGGTGCTGCTGGTGGTGTGGCGGGTCTCGCGGCATCCGAGGGCCCTGTGGCGGACGATGATCCTGTCGGCCGGCGGCATGGTGCTCGCCTGGACGCTGCTGATGACCCTGTGGCTCCCCGCGGGCAACCATCGCAAGACCTACCAGGACGTCGCCCAGCAGGCCGGCGCGACGGTCGGCGCCGACCACCGCTGCGTGCGCACCTTCGGGGTGGACGTGGCGCAGCGGGCGAGCTTCGGCTACTTCGGCGGGCTGCGCTTCGACGACCTGAATCTCGACTGCGACTGGGTGCTGGTGGCCGACCGGACCACCTCCCCCATCGACGCGGAGGGCTTGCTGGGCGCCGGCTGGCGCGTGGCCTGGCGGGGCCAGCGGCCGGCCGACCGGCAGGAGCGCTTCAGGCTGCTGCGCCGGCCGTCCGACTGACCGATGCGCCGCGGCGGCACGACCCGCGCGATCGCGTCGCTGGGCTGGCCGATGTTCGTCGGCCAGCTCGCGGTGATGGCCAACGCGGTGATCGACAACGTGATGGCCGGCCACCTGTCGGGCACCGAGCTCGCCGCGGTCGCGATCGGCTCGAGCATCTACGCGATCGTGTTCGTGGGGCTGATGGGCACGCTCCAGGCGATCTCCCCGGTGGTCGCGCAGCACTACGGCGGCGGGCGGCTGCCGGAAGTCGGTGAAACCTGGCGCCAGGGCCGCTGGCTGATGCTGGGGCTGCTGGTGCCGGGCGCACTGGCGCTGGCGTTTCCCGGGCCGCTGCTGGCGCTGGCCGACGCCGAGCCGGCGGTGCTCGCCCAGGCCACCCGCTACCTGAACGCGCTGGCGCTGGGGCTGCCGGCCGCGCTGTGGTTCCGGGGCTTCGGCACCCTGAGCACCGCGGTCTCGCGGCCCCGGGTGGTGATGGCCATCAACCTCCTGGGGCTGGCCCTGAAGGTGCCGCTGAACCTCCTGTTCATGCACGGCACCGCGGGCTGGCCCGCCCTGGGCCTGCCCGGTGTGCCCGCCATGGGGGGCGCGGGATGCGGGATGGCCACCACCGTGGTGTTCTGGCTGTCGGCCGCAGCCGGTGCCTGGCTGCTGCGTCACGACCCGTTCTACGCACGGTTCTCGCCGGGCGGCTGGGGTCGACCCCGCCGTGCCGCGCAGCTCGAGCTGCTGCGGCTGGGCCTGCCGATCGGCGCGATCTACCTGATCGACGTGACCGC
>Ga0169931_10009966_pt1 | contig 13596 bp, 12 predicted proteins | sample Kivu_15m_20L_FD_129675 | JGI IMG/M metagenome (GOLD analysis project Ga0169931, IMG submission 129675) | Freshwater microbial communities from Lake Kivu, Western Province, Rwanda to study Microbial Dark Matter (Phase II) - Kivu_15m_20L... | ecosystem: Environmental > Aquatic > Freshwater > Lake...
TAATGATGAATATTTTATCCTCTTTGTTTCTGTTATTCGTTGCTTATTTGTATATGAAAAATAATTACCATCATCATCCATCATCGTTAATAAACTACGCTTTCCAGGGTCAATAAATAAATGATTTCCATCTAAAAAATCCTTTGAAACTTCATCAATGGATTTTGGACATTTTTTTTTGTCCATTTTTTGAAAATCGGATCGAGAATGCCAATGATTTTGCCACTCACACTGACTTTTCTTCTTTTTAAACCCTGGCATTTTCTTACACGAATTATGCAGTAGATTTTTAGTTTCACTACAATAAAACTGAAAATCAGTGTGCGGGATTGCGGGGGTTGGTCACATGACCAGTAGAAAATTGAAAGGGTTTTTATTGTAAAATAACCCTGGCATTTGTTAACACTGAATAGGCAGTTGATTTTTAGTTTCACTACAATAAAACTGAAAATCAGTGTACGAGATTGCGGGGGTTGGTCACATGACCAGCAGAAAATTGAAAGGGTTTTTATTGTAAAATTAACTAATTCTCTTTTTCTTATTCATCTGACTTCTTCTCAAATAATATATATTCTAATGTTTCTGGTGATACCCATTTTCCATTTTTATATTGCGGAATAAACTGATATAACCAGGGTGACGAATAGTAATACTTAGTAGTTAACATACATAAATAGGTATGTAGATAATAAGGTGCAGCAATTGTTTTAAATAACACCTTTATAAATCCTGGTAATGATAATGTATTTTCACATTTGTTATTTTTTCTACAACGATAATACGATAAATACAATACTGAAATTATATAATAGTCATTTGTTCTTTCCTCTTGGTGTATAGGAATTAATCCTGCTTTTTCAGCATATTTCGAAAAACCATCCTTTCCATGTGGATAAAATCCATCATTACCACTCCACAAAAAGTATAGTCTAAGATAGTCACCTAGTGATTTTTTTCCAAAATCATCATTAGCATGAATACATGTTATGAAGTAGTTACCTTTCTCATTTAATAAACTATTAATTATTTTACAAAAATCAGTATATTTATTCTGGTTTTCTCCACTACATAATGCATATTCAATGTTTCCACATTGTAAAATTAAATCATATTTACCGATGACATCTGGTGTCATATTCCAAAAATTCATATGGTAAGCATTAAATCCCATAGATTTAACAAGTTCAACTTGTTTTTGAGAAATACTAACACCGACGACATCGATGTCGTAATGTTTTTTAATATAACGCATAAAATCACCTTCACCGAAGCCGATTTCTAAAATTTTCATACCAGGTTTAATTTTACAGATATCACATATTAGTTTGAATTTTTCATTATCAGTTATTTCTTTTATTTTTTCAGTATGTTGATTTCCATTAATGTCTAAAAAGTAAGGTTTTTTATGTAGATAAGAATCATTATAAACTTGTTTAGTCCAATCTAATATTTTTTTTAAATTATCAGAGGAATGGTCTTTTGTATCGATACCTAATATAGAATCACAATTTCCTTCAGTTAAATTGGTATAAATAGGATCATTTTCAATAGTTAATTCGTGAAAATAATCACTATACATATATTCAGTTGCAATATATTTTTCAATATGAAAACCATTCCATTTAGCGAGTTCAATTAAAAATTCAATAAAGAATGGAATAAATAATAAATAAATTTTTTTAGTTTTAAAAAATAAAAAAGTACAAATAACAAAACTAAGATTACGAATGAATGCTCTAATAGAAAATTTTTTGGCGTTAGTAAAAAAATATGTAACAGATAATTGAACTAAAATAGTAATAAAAATAAGAATATATAAAGGATTAATTTGTGTAATATTCATTTTATTTATAATAATTTATAATAAAATAAAAATAGAGATGGTTACGAAAATTGAAAGGGAAAAAATTGAAAGGGAAAAAATTGAAAGGGAAAAAATTGAAAGGGAAAAAATTGAAAGGGAAAAATTGAAAGGGAAAAATTGAAAGGGAAAAAACCCCGCATTTTCTTACACGAATTATGCAGTATATTTATAGCTTCGCTCAAATAAACTGAGAATCAGTGTGCGAGATTGCGGACTTTTTTTCAGGTCACATGACCACCGAAAATTGAAAGGGTTTTTACCTTCAAAAAACCCCGCATTTTTTTACACCATTTTGGCAGTCGATTTTTAGCTTCGCTCAAATAAACTGTGAATCAGTGTGCGAGATTGCGGACTTTTTTTCAGGTCACATCACCACCGAAAATTGAAAGGGAAAAAATTAAAAGGGTTTTTATTCCATACAATAAAAATAATTTAATTTATTTTTTTTATTTTTATTCATCACTAAATACATCCTTATTTAACCAATCCTCCACATTTAATCTTCTCTCCATTTTTTCCTCATTTCTTCTATTTTCTCGCTCCTTTATTTCCTCCCTATATTCCTCCACACATATCTTACAATGCCTCTTCCACTTATTATGTATACATACATGCTTCCCCATATTACATACCTTACACCTCACTCTTAACTTATTATGCTGACATACTGAATCTCCACCACAAATTACACATCTCGATCTCCTCTTGTCATGCTCACATAAACCTCCTCCACCACATTCTCTACAAAATTGCCTCTCCTTCTTATGTTTACAATATAAATCTCTACAACGCCTACAACCATACTTATTCCTATCATGCACACATATCTGCAACTCTATACATTTTATACATTTTTTTTTATCATTGTTATGCAAACATATCGACTTGTTATATTGCCAACTCGATTTACATATTTTACATCTCGGCTTTAACATCTTATGCTCACATATAAAATATAAACGACATATTAAACAATGATTATATACATGATCATGCTCACACTTTATATTTATTCCATCCCAACATATCTTTTTTCCATAAAATTCATAACTTTTATCTCTTACTCTTTTACTCCTCAAAAATGGTAATAACTCTAATTTATTCTCCTCGTTATTCATTTTTTTTATCCTACTCTACTATTTTTATTTTTCAATTTTTTTTATTCATAAAACTCCTTTATCCAATCATCACCCTCTATTAACTCCCTCTCATTCTCTACAACTTTTACCTCCATTTCTATATACTCCATGTTTAATCTCATGTTCTCCATTATCTCTTTATTCAATTTCACATGACATATCCTACATTCCCTCTTTATTAATAAATGCTCACATAATGAACCTCCCTTACACTCCTTACATACTGTTCGCCTCCTATTATGCTCACAAAATGATTTACCACCACATTCTCTACATTTATTACGCTCTTTACCATGCTCACAAATTAATGCACCTCCACATAATTTACATCTTTTTCTTTGTTTATTATGTTCACAAAATGATTTACCACCACATTCCCTACAATAATACCTATCTTTATTATGTATACATAACTTTTTACCACATTCATAACAGTTTTTTCTTAATTTGTAATGCTTACATATTGTCGTCTTTTTACATAATAAACATAATAAACCTATCTCTACATTGTGTTTACATGTTAGAATATTTCCATCACATACCATCTTTATATTATTATATTTAGTATTCACATTATTTGTTATTGAAACACTGTCATTCATTTTTTTATCTCTTTTCTCCTTATCATTACTAATTTAGTATTTCAATTTTTATATAAATAATATATATAATGGGTAAAAGAAAAAGTCGAAAAAATAAAAATTCATTCGACACAGGCGGAGGAGTAAAATATGTTGGAAAAAAAATAGTTAATAAATTAGGAAAACATATTATTTCTCAAAAACCTATTATTAATGAAATTGAAGAAATATTTAATTATTCATCTTCTACATTAAGAACTATATCTTTGGGTTCTCATTCAGGCTTTATTTATTTATTAAAATTTAATCCAGGATTAATTAATTATTTTAGAAGTGACACCTATTCTAACTATGATGAAATGTTACCTATTACAGATAGATTCAAATTAAATACAGGCAAAATAATTGATGAATTAATTTTAAAATTATTAATTGTCGATGATGAAGATAAAAATTTACCAGTATTAAAAATATCATCCGATAAAATTTATGATAAAAAAAAAACTGAAAATCAAAAAGATACCATCGATGAAATTTTAAATCAAAATATCCTCTATAATAATACCTTTAAATATTCCGGAATTCCTATCTTACCTAATATTGTCGGTGCCTCTATTCTTCCTAATCCTGACTCTATTCTCTTCTTATCATCTTACTTAGATACGAAACATGACTATTTCGCAAAATATGGATGGTCTACTTTAAATACTAAAGAAACTGAAAATTCTTTGTGGTATTTACGAGATGTACTAAGTGAACAACCAAGAAGAAGATTAGCAGTCATCGTTATGGAAAAAGTAGAAGGCACCACTTTATATACATTTGCTCATGATAATTATGAAAAAAATAAAAAAGCTGTTGATAATGCTTTAAATCAAGGTTTGGCAATTGGTTTAACTATTATTGTATCGACTAAAAAATGTCCTTATGATGCTCATTTGGGAAATTGGATGTATGACCCAGTCAGAAAAGAAGTAAAAGCCATTGATTTTGGCAGAATGTTTGATATTGATGCAACAAATTGTGAAGAAAATTATATTAATTTTATTAATTATGGTTACAAATCATACACAGAAATGGATATAAAAGAAGAAGGTGTAACCAAAAAATTAACAGAAGAAACATTACGACCTCTTTTTCTTGCAAAATTAACGAATTATTTTAATATTCATGAATCAAGATATTCTAGTATTGATGAACTAAATAGAATCTTAATTAGTCAATTTGGAACCATCGGAAATCAAATTTCTCTTTTAAATCCAAATATGGAAAATTTATTATCTGAATTCTCTCAAGAAGAATTGGCAGGACAAGGTTGGGTCAGCCAAACTCGTTTTCAATGGGTTCATAAATTAATTGGGTTCTGGGTTTTAATGGATTCATTTATGAATGCAACAAAATATGGAGCTGTAACTCTTCAAATAGGAGGTTTATTACGCTCTATTTATAATATTCAAAATTTGAATTTATTAACTTATTTGAGCCTTAATAATTTTAGTTTAATGGTTTATATTAATTCATTAAAAACAAACAAAGAAAAAGAAGATGTTAGATTACAATATACACAAATCTTAGAGTATATTGAATTTTATAAAATAAATCCACAAGGCAGCATAAGAATACCAAAAGATATGGAAATTACTAAAAAAGATATATTAAAAAAATTAAATAAAACTGATGAAATACAAATAAGAGACCCAGAATTTGAAGATAAAGAATCACCACCAATTGAAGAATTAATTAAAAAATTATCCATTACAAAAATATCTCCTACGAAAGAAAAAACGATTGATGAATTGATTTCAAAATTAAGTCTTAAAGAAAATAAACCGAAAATAATATTACGAAAACCAGTAGCAGGGCCTGCTCCAGTAGCTGCTGCTGCAATTGCAGTTCAAGAAGAAATACCAAAAATTGAAATAATAAATAAATTTATAGAAGAAAAAAAAGTTCCAAAAGTAACAAAAAGGAAAGTAACTAAACGAAAACCAATTACAGGACCAATTATTTCCCAATCTGAAGTAATTGAATTAGGAAAGAAAAAAAAAAGGTCTTTTTCTCCTATGAGTATTGATTTTATACAAAAAAGAAAAAAATCAAGAACTCCATCACCAATGAAAGAATCACCTCAATATATAAGTGATCCAAGAATGAAATCTTTAAAGTCAGATGAATATGTTGTTTTTAGAAAAGGAGGAAAAAAAGGAAAAAAAGAAAAAAAAACATTAAAAATAAAAAAATACTAGTCCTCCCAATACTAGTCCTCCCAATACTAGTCCTCCCATAATTTTTATTGAAATATTTATTAAATAATTAATTAATATAGTAAATATATAAAAATGAAATATACTAGAAAAAGGAGCGGAGGTAAATGGAGTTTAAAATATAAAAAATCAATTAACTGTAATAGACCTAAGGGATTTTCACAAAAACAATTTTGTAAAGCAAAAAAGTTACAATTATCAAAAAGAAAAAAATAATTATTTTATTATTTAGTTAATATAAATGAGTTATCCATATTATCCAGCAGCAGTATGTGCAAGTTGTTCTTATTCTTCTATTTATGAACCTGGTGCACCAATCGGTTGTAGAACATGTAATTCATCATCTAGTCAATATTCAGTAAGTAGTGTAGCAAAAGTACCAATTCAAAAAATTATAGAGAAGACCGTAAGAGTAGATGCAGGATTATATACAGAAAATGTAGGTCCTTTACATGTTTATACACCACCAGTTCAGCAATTTGCATATGTAAATTGGAATCAAATGAGTGATAGAGCAGTGCCAGGTGTAGTACATAGAAATGTACCATCACATGGGAATTCAACAAGATCTTCAATAACAAGACATAGACCTGGTTCAATGTCAGCAGGTTCATCATCAAGTGTACAAGGAAGTAAAGGAGTGGATATGAAACATGGTTCTTATGATAGATATTTAGCACGATTGAAAGGTAAGGGACCTTTGAGGACACAAACAGCAGCATCGACAGCAGGTTTACAACCGGTGGAAGGAAATAAGACAACAAAGTATGGTATAGCATATTCAAACCAATGTTTTTATCCTATAACATGTTAATGAAATATAAAATAAATAATATTTTACTATTTATTTTATAAAAATTATTTTTTATAGGGAGAAAAATAAATACCCATAATAATACCGAATGTATTGAAAATAACATCACTAATTCTTCCAGCCCACCAAACTTGATTAACATTACTAGAAATAGGCGATAATTTATTTAAAAAATTATCAGTAGTACCAACAAAATATTCAAAAAATTCGAAAAATATTCCGATAGAGAATAATAAAATAAAATGAGATGGAAAATTATAAGCAAGTATAAAATAAAGTATAAAATGGGATAAAGCCCAAATATCACATCCTTCAAAAGAACAAAATTTAGTTAATAAAATATCTTTTTTAAAAAAAATTCGTACTAAAAATCCCCATATAATAATTAAAAATACAGTAATTAATAAAATATTATGTAAACAAATTTTTTTATTACAAATAATCATAATATATATTTAATAAATAAATAAAATTGTTAATTTAAAATTTAGTATTATAATAAGAATTAAAAAATAAAATAAAACTTGTAATATTTAGTATTTAAAAATATAGGATAGGTATATAAATATGCATCCGACATTATCGAGATTTATATTTACGCAGTTAGATGGTTTAAATTATCAAAGGGAAATACCAAGGTCAAAGAGTATTTCTAGTAGTCCAGTAACAATAAGAAGAAATAATGGAAGTCGTTCAGTGAATTCAAATTTTAATATAGGAAATATATTAAATTATAAACCGGGAACATGTACCCCATGTGGACATTAAAGAATAAATACTTGTTACTAATAATAATAATAAGAAGTATTTAAAGAATAAACATAAAAATGAGTATAAAAAAATAACATCTAATTTTATAAATGGACCAAATAGATTTAAATATAGATAATTATACACTAAGAGAATTAGAAGATTTATTTTCATTACATTATGCTTATAATATGAGTGATGTGCAAGAGAAGAAGGATAAAATGTGTTTAAAGATAATGAATGATTCATCATTACAGTTTGAGACAAAAACAGCATTGGAGAAATTTTTAGAAAATGCATCAAACATGTTAAAAAATTCATTACAAGATGCGATAAAAGATGCTGCAAAAGACCCGATAACATCATTTGCCGATATACGAAATAAAATGATAAAAGGAACAAATGATATGTTAATCCAAGACCCATTTGCAGCCCAAAATGCGACACCTCCTTTGGTAAGAAGAAATGTAAGTACTTATGGAACAAATAAAGGAGTATTAAATCCGGTAGCGATGAATACATTATATAGAGGAGTAAATATAGATACAAGATTTCGAGAAAATTATTTTACGACAAGAAGTACAGATTTACATATAACATTACCATTTCGATTAGAAAAAATAGTAAGTTATAGATTGACAGCAATTTCAATACCGAATACTTTTTATAATATATCACAATGGTATGGTAATAATACATTAAAAATAGAAGTGGGAGCAAGTTCATATACATTGATATTACCGGATGGAAGATATGATAATTATCAGAATGCGACAGGATTGGCAGGAACTGATATACAAACAGTAATAAATAGTCATTTAACGAATGATACGCAATCGATAAATAATTTGGTAGCAAATTTAAATTTACGATATGTAATAGATAAGACAAGTGGAAAGAGTATATTTGCACAGGATACATCAATTGCAGGAACGACAGCACAGCAATTTACAATAACATTTAATATAGGATATAATGTGGCTTCTTCATCGGCAATAGTGAATTATGAAAAAAATATTCAATTATATTTGGGATGGTTATTAGGTTTTAGAAGTGCGAAATATACGAGTTCAGCAGGAGCAGGAAGTTATGGTTCGATAGTATCAGAGGGAGCATGTTATTTAAAATCGCCGGGAAGTGCATTTTTGGCAATAGATGATTTTACAAATAATGGTAGAGATTATTATATATCAGCATATTCGAATTCATTATCAGTGCCGAATATATTGGCAAGAATAAATTTAACACAGTTAGGACAGATATCAGGAAGTTTTCAATCATTGCAAAGTGATGTATTGACAAGTCAATTAAATAAAGAGAAAAGATTTTTTGGGCCGGTTTTGATTCAGAAATTAAAAATAACTTTATATGATGATTTGGGAAGAATATTGGATTTAAATAATATGGATTGGCAATTAGAATTAGCATTTGAATATGTATATAGCAATTAGGCAATTAAGTATTTAAAATATAATTAAATTATGATTATATATTAAATAATGAGTTATAACAATTATCGATATTTTCCGAATCCGACAAAAAATTTATCATCATCAGAAAGGACAAAATATTTAAAATCAAAAACAAAATTTTCAGGAACAGTGAATTTAGCTGAAACGGTGGCATCTCAAAATGGTCAATTTCCTCCGACAAATGGAGAGGGAATAAAAACCTATAAAGGACCTTATACATTTTCGGGAAATGCAAATGATAAATCAAGTTCATATAAATTAAATCAATCTCAAACTTATGAGGATTTATTGGATTTAACAAAAGGTTTATATTTAGTAACCCCACCACCATTAACATATACAGCAATTAATACAACAAGAGTAAATAATATAGGTGAATCATTTTATGGAAATTTTTTTAATAAAAATTATACTGGAACAGGATTTGTAACAACTGATATACCTTATACAATAACAGATGGAGATGAATTCCATGAAGAAATCGATGGTTCTTTAAATCGATTAATTTATAGTGACCCAACTTATTCTTTATTTTATGATATATCAAATAATTGTTATAATGTGCAATATTTATTTAATCATATAGAATTAAATAATACAGACCCTGTTGCTGTTTATGAGCAAAAAAGAATTGCGAATATGGATATTTTAAATGGTATGGTATATCCTCAGCAGATGTGTTTAACACAAGACCCTGATTTATGTATTAATACTGCAAATTCTGTGCAACCTGATGTGATTGACCCTCCATTAAATTTTAGAGCATCCTTAAATTCTACTACAAATGTGGTAACATTGTCATGGGAAACACCACCTGAAAATTTAGCATTTCCTTTAATTGGATATATATTATCTTATGTTCCCAATAATGGTGTGCCTGTTTCACCTATTGGAACATCAACCTTAGGACCATTAGCGACAACATATAATATAACATTGCAAAATTATTATTTATATACATTTTACATAGTATCAGTGAATATAGAAGGAACGAGTTTTCCAGCAATAACAACAACAACTACAAAACCAAATACTCCACGAAATTTTGCAGTATCAATGAGTAATACTGGAACTGCATCTTTATCATGGAATGCTCCAAGTGGGACTGCAACTGTAAGTTCTTATACAGTTCGTTATACTCCGTCTGGAGGAGCAACAACAACTATAACAGGAATTACTTCATTATCATATACGATAACAGGATTAGCGGCAGGAAATTTATTTGATTTTTCAGTAGTAGCAGTAAATAGTGCGGGTGAAAGTCCAATACCAGCAACAGCGAGTGCATCAACGATTCCAAATCCGCCTGTATGGGTTTCAGCATCGATTAATTCTGCTGGGACAGCATCTTTATCGTGGAATGCTCCGGCAGGGACAGCAGCATTAACAAATTACACATTAAACTATAGTTCAAGTGGTGGTTCGAGTGGAACAACAACAATAGCAGGAGGAAGTACATCTACAACAGTATCAAGTTTAAGTGCAGGTTATGTATATACATTTAGTTTAATAGCGAATAATAGTACAGGTTCAAGTAGTGCTGCGGTAACAACAGCAAATTCAAAGCCGTTAACACCAGAAAATTTTACAGCATCAATAAATGAAACTACGGCATCATTGGCATGGAATGTGCCGATTGGAGATACACCAATAGTTTCATATACAGTGACATATACGCCATCAGGAGGAGGAACGACAACAATAACAGGAATAGTAGGAACATCAACAACAATATTAGGTTTATCGGTAGGAAATTTATATGATTTTACAGTAGTAGCGGTGAATACAGTGGGTTCAAGTGGTACAGCTGCAACAGCGAGTGCATCAACAAGACCGAATCAGCCGTCATGGACATCAGCGGTAATAAGTACAGCAGGAACAGCAACATTAAATTGGGCAGCGCCTTCTGGAACGGCAGCAGTATCATCTTATACAGTGACATATAGTTCGAGTGGTGGTTCAAGTGGAACGACATCACCGATAAGTGGTTTATCAACAACAATAGCGGGATTAGCAATAGGGTATTTATATACATTTGGATTGGTGGCGACGAATAGTGCGGGTTCAAGTAGTCCGGAGGTGACAACGACAGCGACAACGCAGCCATTAGCGCCGACATGGGTTTCAGCGTCAATAGGAGTGACGGGAGTAGCAAATTTGGTATGGTCACCAAGTGGAACAGCGACAGTAACGAATTATGATGTATCATATTCTTATTCAGGAGGATTAGGAAATAGTAAGACAGTAGGAGTGACGGGAACAACATTTACGGATTTATCGGCAGGATATGTATATACATTTGGAGTGAGAGCGAATAATGCGATAGGTTCGAGTGGATTATCGCAAACAACAGCGAATTCATTACCATTGGTACCGAGGAATTTAGTAGTAACAGATAGTGCAAATGCATTAATAGTGACATGGTCACCGCCGTTAGGAGATACGGCAATAAGTTCATATACAATAACATATAGTCCAGGTGGTGGAAGTCCAGCGACACCGATAACAGGAATAGTGGGATTAACACAGACAATAACGGGATTGACATCAGGAACAACATATACAGTGAATGTAGCAGCGGTAAATAGTGTAGGAACAGGACCGAATGTGACTGGAACAGGAACTCCATTTGATTTAGTGCCGGAGGTGATAATATTAAATAATCCGCGAGTATTTCCGAGGGATGGAGGGACATCAGGTGAGGTAGGATTTATGTTTTGTATACCGAGTGGAACATGGCCGGATGGTTATAGTAATTTTACGCAAGTGACAGTAACAAATTTAACAAGTGGTGGGAATGTAACAATAGCGGGAGCAGATTATAGTAATTCAATAGGAAGTAAATATTGGGTATATGGAGAGCCGGCAACAAATGTGGGTTTATTTTTTACAAGTTTAGCGGCACAGGTAGGTCAAGTAGGATTTGAGAATTTAGCTGGATGTAATCCAAGTAATAGTATAGCGAATGGAATGTCATTTGGTCAACAATTACAATTTTATTTTGATGGAGGTTCAGGAGGAGCTCCGAGTAATTATACAATAACAACGGATTATGGAAGTGGGGTAATAGATATAACACAAGGATTAGCATATGATAATTATCATACAATAACGACAAGTACAATAGGAGGTGTATCATCAAATGGAGTATTTACGGTAGGATGGAAGGGGTATGGAGGTTCAGGAAATGATTCATCGATATATCAAGCATGGACGAGTCCGAGTTATACAGGAAGTGTACCAAATCAGGTATTTACATCACCAACAACAACGCCATATACATATTATCAAGGAATAGCAAAGATGATAAGTCCATGAAATACTCAAATAATAACTCCAGGTGTTCCAACAAGTTTATCGATAACATCAGGTAGTAATGCATTAACAGTGAGTTGGTCAGCACCGACATCTGGTACAGTTGCATCATATACATTAACATATACACCGTCGGGAGGTTCAACATCAACAGTAACAGGAATAGGAGGTACATCATATTTGATAACAGAATTATCGAATGGAGTCTTATATACAATAGTGGTGTGGGGAGTAAATAGTGGAGGAGCGGGAGGTTCGGTGTCGGGAACAGGAACGCCGGGAGGATGTACAATAATGTAAAAAGAAAAAAGGTTTATATAAATTATAATAAATATATATAAACGAATGAGTGACCCGCAAAGATTATTTCCGGTGCCGAATAAGAATTTATATGCGAGTGATAGGATAAAGAATTTAAAAGCGAAGACGAAATATGCGGGAACAGTAAATTTAGCGCAAACTTTAGCGAGTAAGAATGGAAATTTTCCATTTCAGGGGAAGGATGGTAGTTACAAGCCATATAAGGGGCCATATTTTTTGGCGAGTAGTAGTACAGCGAAGAATGGAACATATTGTATAAATAGTGCGAATTCGCATGAGGATTTATTGGATATAACGAAGGGTAGATATTTAGTGACGCCGCCGTATCCGGCAATAGAGCAATTAACATTAAATAATACAAGTCCGGAGAATATATATAATGCGAATTTTTTTGTGAATGATTTTGTGGGGACAGAATTTGTATTAACGAGTAGAAGATTTAGTGATGTATCGGGGAATGTATTATTTGGAAATATAGATGGTTCAATGAATAGATTGGTATATGTGGATCCGAGTTATGATTTATTTTACAACGGGAATTGTAAAAATGAGGGTAATATATTTTATAATAATGTGACATATAATACAGGAACAGATGCGAGGATACCGTTGCAGAGGATACAGAATTTGAATTTATTAACAAATTTTCAATATCCGATAAAATTTCCGTTGACATTGGATGTGTCAAATTGTTTGAATGCGAATAACTTGGTGCAGTTATAGGTGGGATAAATAAATAAGGAAAAGAATATAAAGAAATAAATAGAATAACAATGATTGCAAAAAATAGACCTCCCAAAATATGTAATATGGTAGGGATAAAATGATAATGAAAAGAATATAAAGAAATAAATAGAATAACAATGATTGCAAAAAATAGCCCCTCCCAAAATATATAATATGGTTGGGATAAATAAATAAGGAAAAGAATATAAAGAAATAAATAGAATAACAATGATTGCAAAAAATAGACCTCCCAAAATATATAATATGGTTGGGATAAATAAATAAGGAAAAGAATATAAAGAAATAAATAGAATAACAATGATTGCAAAAAATAGACCTCCCAAAATATA
>Ga0169931_10009967_pt1 | contig 13594 bp, 7 predicted proteins | sample Kivu_15m_20L_FD_129675 | JGI IMG/M metagenome (GOLD analysis project Ga0169931, IMG submission 129675) | Freshwater microbial communities from Lake Kivu, Western Province, Rwanda to study Microbial Dark Matter (Phase II) - Kivu_15m_20L... | ecosystem: Environmental > Aquatic > Freshwater > Lake ...
CGACGACGAAGGCCACGTACACGAAGCCCTGCCAGGTCGAGACGTAGGTGAAGTCCGCCACCCAAAGCCGGTTCGGCCGGTCGGCGCGGAACTGGCGGTTCACCCGATCCAACGGGCACGCCGGCTTCGCGTCGACACTGTCGTGCGCACGCCCTTGCCGCGGCGCACACCGGGTGGTTGGCGGCATGCTCGAGCAGCCCGATGTCGACCCGACCCTCGTCGACCGCGCCGCGCAGCTCGTTGCCGGCAAAGATCATGACCAGCAGCAGCGCGTCCGGGCTGTCCTCGGCCAGTCGTTCGATAGCATCGATGAGTTGCTCTTCATCCATGGCAGGCGCAAGCCTAGCACCCATAGGGTCATTGGGGCGCAGTTCCCGCGCCGGGCCACTGCCCACGGGGTAAGCCAGCCAGGAAGGACCCATATCGCTCTTGGTCTGCGGGCCCGCGCACCTTAGCCTGACAGGCGGCACCCCCACAGCAGGAGAGGCGCTTGAGCGACACCCCCCTGGAAGCGGCCCCGCAACGCCCCGCGGCGCCCGCTTACTTCAATCCCCACCAGCCCGACGCGCAGGTGGGCGTGACCCAGCTCTTCGGCTCGGGCTTCCGCGACGGCGTGGTCGAGATCGACTACATGCTGTGCACGCGCACGCCACGCCAGATGTACCGACGCGACTTCGTCTACATCTCGCGCCTGCTGTACAGCCTGGAGCGCTACCGCACGATCCGCAGCGCCGACATGGCGCGGCTCGACGAGTGCGAGCAGAAGGTGGTGCGCAAGCTCGACGGCGTGCGCCAGCTCGTGGCCCGCACCCTGCGCGAGGCCAACGCGCTGATCGCGGCCAACGTGCAGCCGGCGCACCACATCACCTACCCACGGGCGATGCGCTACCGCGCGCCCATCATCAGCCCCTATGCGCGGGAATACATGGAGGTGCTCACCGACGCCGACCGCGCCTACGCGCAGATCGAGGTGGCCTTCCTGCTCGGGCTGATCGACCGCCACAAGCGCCGCGAGATCGAAGTCCTCATGCGCAAGGCCATCCGGGCCATCAGCGCCGTGGTGCGCCAGGTGCGGGTGGAGGCCGTGCGCTACGTCGACTCCCTGCGCAGCAAGGCCGACGACGCCGCCGACCGCAGCCAGATCGCCGAGATGGCGCAGCAGGACGCCGCCACGCTCACGCACGAGGCGCAGGCCGACAGCGAACTGCTGTCCTCACCCAGCGCAGAACGCGAGCTCGAGGCCATCGCCGGCGACGCCCAGCCCCTGCCCTACCCCGCCGAGGACGACCCGCCGCCACCGGCGCTGCCCGCCACGCCCGCCCCGGCCTGATGCAGCGCCCCACGCCCGCGCAGCAGCGCATCATCGACGAGCCGGGCCACCTGCTGGTGGTGGCCGGGCCCGGCTCGGGCAAGACGGGCACCATCGTGCGCCGCATCGCGGCGATCCTGAAAACCCCCGCCGCGCGGGTGGTGGCGGTGAGCTTCACCCGCGACAGCGCGCGCGAACTGCAGCAGCGACTCAAGGCCCTTGCCCCGCCGCCAGACCTGGCGCGCGTGAACGTCGGAACATTCCATGGGCTGAGCCTGCGCCACCTGGAGCGCCACAGGCCCGGCCTGCGCGTGGCCAGCCCGGCCCAGCAGCGCGCGCTGCTCAAGGCCTGCCTGCGAGAGATGGACAGCGCCGCGCGGGTGCTCGCCACCCAGCAACTCGAGAACGCCAAGTGCTCGCTGCAGGCCGCGGAGGCGGCGAGCGCCATCGCGGCCGAACCCTGGTTCGCCCAGTACCAGGACATGCTGCAGCGCAACGGCCTGGTGGACCTGTACGACGTCATGCGGCTGGCCGCCCAAGCCATGGCCGAAGACGCCCTGCCACCCCTGCCCTGCACCCACCTGCTGGTGGACGAGGCGCAGGACTGCGACGCCGTGCAGTACGCCTGGACCCGGGCGCACGCCACGCGCGGGGTGATCACCACGCTCGTCGGTGACGACGACCAGACCATCTACGAGTGGCGCCGCGCCATCGGCTACACGGGCATGCAGGCCTTCGCGCGGGAGTTTCGCGCCCCAGTGCTGCACCTGGAGGAGAACTTTCGGAGCCTGCAGACGGTGGTCGATGCCGCCGACCGGCTCATCCAGGGCAACAACCCGGCACGGCTGCCCAAGACCCCGATCGCCCGCCGCGGCCCGGGCGGGCAGTTGCGCCTGCTGCCCGACGCCAGCACCCGCGCCTGCGCCGAGGCCATCGTGCGGCTGATCCTGCCCGACACGCGCCCGGAAGGCGCACAGAAGACGGTGGCCGCGGGGTCATGGGCCGTGCTGGCCCGCACCAACCACTGCCTGCACCTGATGCAGGCCGCCCTGGAGGCCGCCGGCGTGCGCTACACGCGCAGCACCGGCTCCCTCTACGAAACCCCCGCGGCGAGCCTGATGCTGGCCCTGCTGAGCACCCTGGCCGATGCGCAACCCCTGGGCCTGGACCTGGCCATGCTGCACGCCGGGGTACCGGCACCGCTGTGCGGCGCGGTGCTGAGGGCCCACGAGGGACGGCACGCGCAACTGATGGACGAAGGCGACTGCGACATGCCGCCCGATGCCCCGGCGGCAGCGCAGCAGGCCCTGCGCGACCTGCTGCGCCGGGTGGCCGTGTGGCGGCGCTTTCAGCGCGAGGGCGCCTACATCGACCTGCTCGACCGCCTGACGCGCTTCGTCGTCGAGGGCTACCGCCCCGAGGAGCAGGAACTGCCCCAGGCCATCTGCGACGCCATCACCCGAACCCTGCTCGCCGCCGACGCGCCAGACTTCGCCGCGCGGCTGCGCTGGCTGAAGCTGCGCGGCAAACCCGGCGAATCCCGCGACGGCGTGGCCCTGCACACCATGCACGGCGCCAAGGGGCTGGAGTTCACCCAGGTGGCGCTGCTGGGCGTGGACGACACCACGATCCCAGGCGACCCACGGCGCCATGCCGCGGAAGGCGAGACCCACACCGTCGCAAGCGAGCGGCGGCTCCTCTACGTGGCCATGACCCGGGCCCGCGACAGCCTGGTCATCGCGCACACGGCGGGCAAGGGGTCGAGGTTTCTGGGGGAGTTGCCGGATGGGGTGGGGAGTGGGGGGTGAAAGGGATTGCGTTACTGGGTAGGCGGGAGGATGACTTGGGACGTCGGCTTTGGGCTGATAAGCGCCGGCCGCGACGTGGTGGCCAGTCCACCACGGCGGCGATCGTTCAGCCGCTGGACAGCAGTTCCGCGTTGCCGCCCGCTGCCGCGGTGTTGATGGTGACCGTCTGCTCGGCGCAGAAGCGGATCAGCTAATGCGGTCCGCCGGCCTTCGGGCCGGTGCCGCTCAGGCCTTCGCCGCCAAAGGGCTGTACGCCCACCACCGCTCCGATCATGTTGCGGTTGACGTAGACATTGCCCACCCGCGCCAGCGCCGCGATGCGCTGCGCGCGGCTGTCGATGCGCGTCTGCACGCCCAGCGTAAGGCCGTAGCCCAGCGCGTTGATCTGTGCCACCAACGGCTCCACGCTGCCACCCCAGCGCACCACGTGCAGCACCGGGCCGAAGATCTCTTCCTTCAACTCGGCCACGCTGGCGATCTCGAAGGCCACCGGCGCCACCAGCTGCGGGTGGGCCGAGGCCAGTGGTGCCTCTGCCAGCAGCCTTGCGCTGCCGCGCAGGCGCTGGATGTGCGCCGTGATGCCGGCCAGTGCCTGTTCGTCGATCACCGGGCCAACATCGGTGGCCAGCAGCGCGGGGTCGTCCACGCGCAGTTCGGCGGTGGCGCCACACAGCATCTCGATCACGCCGTCGGCCACGCTCTCGTGCACGCACAGCAGCCGCAGCGCGCTGCAGCGCTGGCCAGCGCTGCGGAAGGCGCTTTGCACCACCGCGTCCACCACCTGCTCAGGCAACGCGGTGCTGTCAACGATCATCGCGTTCAGGCCGCCAGTCTCGGCGATCAGCGGCACGATCGGGCCATCCTTGCCGGCGAGCGTGCGGTGGATGGCCCTGGCTACCGCGGTGCTGCCGGTGAAGCAAACGCCGGCGCACCGTGGGTCCGCCACCAGCGCGGCGCCCACGGTCTCGCCGGGGCCGTGCAGCCAAGCCACGGCGTCGGTGGGCGCGCCGGCCTCGTGCAGCAGCGCCACGAAGCGGCGTGCCACCACCGGCGTCTGCTCGGCCGGCTTGGCGGCCACGGTGTTGCCCGCCACCAGCGCTGCCACCACCTGGCCGGCGAAGATCGCCAGCGGGAAGTTCCAGGGGCTGATGCAGACGAACACGCCGCGGCCGTGCAGGCGCAGCACGTTGCTTTCGCCGGTGGGGCCGGGCAGCGGCTGGTCAGCCAGACGCAGCTCGGCCTGGTCAGCGTAGTAGCGGCAGAAGTCGACCGCCTCGCGCACCTCGGCCACGCAGTCGCCCAGGGTCTTGCGGCCTTCCTTGACCAGCAGTCCGCAGTACTCGGCCAGCCGGGCGTCCAGCAGGTCGCCGGCGCGGCGCAGGATGGCGGCGCGCTCGGCCAGCGGGCGTGCGGCCCAGGCCTCGAAGCCGCTGGCCAGGCGCTGCATCGCGGCGCCGGCCTCCGCCGGGGTGGCCATCGCCACCGGCTCGACCTGCGTTTGTGCCACGGCCTGCAGCAGCGGCTCGCGCATGGGCAGCACCGTCAGGTCGGCCCCGGTGGCATTGCGGCGGCTGGCGCCGTACAGCGCCGGCGGCAGCGGCAGCGCGGGCTCGGCCACCGGCTGCAGCGGGCTGGCCAGCAGTTGCCCGGCGCTGACGTGTTCGTCGGCCAGCTGGTGCACGAAGCTGCTGTTGGCGCCGTTTTCCAGCAGGCGGCGCACCAGGTAGGCGAGCAGGTCGCGGTGCTCGCCCACCGGCGCGTAGATGCGGACGGGCGGGGGGCCCTCACCGCCCGGCGCCGCAGGGTCTTGCCGGAGCACCTCGCGGTACACGCCTTCGCCCATGCCGTGCAGGCGCTGCAGCTCGAACGCCGCGCCGGCCTTCCTGGCCAGCTGCACAATGGCGGCGATGGTGCCGGCGTTGTGGGTGGCGAACTGCGGGTAGAGGACCCCGGCATGCGCCAGCAGCCGTGCGGCGCAGGCCAGATAGCTGATGTCGGTGTGCGTCTTGTGCGTCCACACCGGGTAGCCGGGCAGGCCGGCTTCCTGCGCGCGCTTGATCTCGCCGTCCCAGTACGCGCCCTTGACCAGCCGCACCATGAACTTCAGGCCGTGGCGCTGCGCGATGGCCGCCACCTCGTCGACCACCGCCAGCGACCGCGTCTGGTAGGCCTGCACCGCCAGGCCGAAGCCCTGCCACTGCGGGTGGCGCGCAGCGATGTCGGCGGCCAGGGCCTCGAAGACGTCGAGCGAGAGTTCCAGGCGCTCGGCTTCCTCGGCGTCGATCGTCAGGTTGATGTTGGCCGCCGCCGCCAGGCCCACCAGGCCGGCCACGCGCGGCACCAGGGTGGCGAAGACGCGCTCGCGCTGGGCGTCCTCGTAGCGCGTGAACAGCGCGCTGAGCTTGATGGAAATGCCGTCCGAGGCCATCGGCGAAGCCGCCCGGCCGCCGCCGGTCATGGCGGTGATGGCGTGGCGGTAGCTGGCCAGGTAGCGCTCGGCATCGCGCTCGGTTCGCGCACCCTCGCCGAGCATGTCGTAGCTGAAGCGCAGCGATGCCAGGGCCCCGTTCTGGCCGGCTGCTGCATCCATCGCTTCTTCGATGCTGCGTCCCAGCACGAACTGCCGGCCCAGCAGCTGGATGGCGCGCACGGTGGCCGCCACCACGGTGCGCGCGCCCAGGCGCTGCAGCAGGCCGGGCGGGTGCTCGCTGCCGGGCAGGAACTTCTTGCTCATCGCGATGGCGCTGGCCGAGAGCTGCGCCAGCAGCTTGTGCTGGCTGCCCTCGGAAGCTTCGTCGAAATCGGCGCGGCCGAGCTGATCGGCCGTCAACGCGACCGCGGTCTCGGCATCGGGCACGCGCAGCAAGGCCTCGGCCAGGCGCATCAGTGCCAGGCCCTCGGCGCTGCTGATGGGGTACTCGCGCAGCAGCGACTCCATCGCCCAGAAGGGCGCCGGCTGCGCCCGTACCGCGTTCACCCAGGGCGTGGCGGCCTGCTGCACCGCGGGCCAGTCGAGCTGCCCTTCGAGGCTGGCCCGCGCAGCCTGCAGCGCCTGCAGCTCCGGCGGATACGGGTGGGGCAGGCGGGCGCGGGCGGGCGGGGCGGTGATGCTGGGCATGGCGGCGGCTCCTCGCGGGGGCTTTGGGGGGGTGTGCGTGTGGAGCGGCAGTCTGCGCAGACCCGCGGACAATACAGAAAGACCGCCTCCTGATGCGCCCAGGGGACTGAACGAGCGCCAGGCGCAGACGCGCTCGGTGCCGCAGCCACCACTAACTGTCATGATCCTTGCGGGCCGAGAGCACCCTCGATCATGAAAGACACTGGTAGGTGCGCGAGGCGGTGCGGGTAGAAGCCGGTCAAATTCTTGATGGCATCGTGACCGCGATTGCAAACTTGACCCGCTGCCGACCACTCGTACCCAGGATTGCCTGCGGGCTTTGCCGGTCCCGTGAGGGTCGGGCAAGGCCTGACAGCCCACATTGAACAGAGCCGCCGGGCTTTCCCGGCAGGCCGTTGGTCGGCAGCACCTGCACCGCCTCGCGCACCATGAAGTGTGACTGAAGAAGCGATAGGAGTGCAGCCATGGAGTTGACCCCCATCGCAATTGGCAGAAAGAATTGGTTCTTCGTGGGATCGCAGCAGGCGGGCGAACGCGCTGCGGTGGTGCTCAGCCTGATCGAGTCAGCCAAGCTCAACGGGCACGATCCCTGGGCGTATCTGAAGGACGTGTTCGAGCGGCTGCCTACGCTCAAGCACCGCGACTTGGCGCATTTGCTGCCTCACAACTGGCAGCCACCCGGCGAGGCGGCCATGCCGGACTCGACTCCGGCGGTCGCCACCGCGTAGCGTCGACGTCAGCACAGCGCGCCGAAGCGCGCAAGGGTGTCGTTCGCGGAACGCTTACGGAGCTTACGCCAGACAGCAAGGCGAGCTGAGGTGACAGGTAGCGATTCACGACTTACCTGAACGATGCGGCCGAAAAGCTCGTGTCGCGCCCTCCCGATCACAACTCCACCACGTTCAACTGCGATCCCAGAACCTCGCGTGCCAGCGGCACCAGATGATCGTGGTGGGTCAGGAAGACCACCTGCATCTTGCGCGACAAATGGCCCAGCACCTCGAAGCCGGCTGCAGTGCGCCGATCATCGAAGTTGATGAACAGGTCGTCGGCGATCAGGGGCATCTTGGCCCCCTGGTCGGCCTGCAGTTCCAGGGCCGCCAGGCGCAGGGCCAGGAAGAGTTGATCTCTTGAGCCTTCGCTCATGCCCGAGATCTCGACCAGTTGGCCGCCGTCACGCACGCCCAGCAGCTTGGGCATGGCCTGCTCCGAATCGACCACCAAGCGGTTGAAGGACCCGAGCGTCAGCGCGCTGAAGATGGCCGACGCACGTGCCAGCATCGGCCCCTGCTTGGTTTGCCTGAACTTCTCCATGGACCACTTCAGCAGCCTGGAGGCGGTCTGCAGCTTGACGTACCGCTCGGCCGCATCGGCCATGGCCGCCACCGCCTCCTGGCGCTGCGCATCGGCCCTGGCGGCCAGGTCGGTTCCGTCGATGGCTTCAAACACCTGCCTCCTGGAACCGTGGTCGTTGCCCAGCCTCGCGATGTCGGCTACGACTTCTTGAGACTGAGTCGCGAGTGCCTCCAACTCAGCCTTGGCCTTGTCTGGCTCGATGCCTGCTGCCTCCTCACGCAACTTCTCCAGCCGCAGGGCATCACCGGCTTGGACCAGTTCCCGCTCGGCCGAGGCGATGCGCTCTTCAATGGCTCGGCGCTGGGAGGACCGCTCGATGGCCGGCCCGAGGTCCTCCACCGTTTGTACGCCGGCCGCGGCCATCAACGGCGCCAGCCCTGCCTGGACAAGCTCCTGCTTGCGGCGAGCCTTGTCGAGTTCATCCGTTTTGCCCGCCAGCTGCGACTTCACGCTCTCTGCAGCCTCTTCCGCCTTGCGCGCAAGTTCCAGCCTGGCCACCAGCTCCAGCGCAATGTCCTCGGCTGACTGTTCCAGGAGCTCCGGGTCCAGGCGCTGCGCCAACGCCTTCGCCGAAGCGGTCAAGCCATCCAGGTCTGCCTGCATCGCGTCGATGCGGTTGCGGCGGATGTCCCTCACGCGGTCCAGCAACCCTTCCACCTTGTCCATGACCTCGACCTCTGCTTCCACCTGGTCGAGAGCCACCTCGGGGCTGTAGCCGGCCGCCCGCGCGGCGCCCTGCCAGGACTGGGTCCACTCGTCCCACGGTTTGCCGGCGGCCTGAAGCGCGGTCTGCAGGCTAGGGAGGTTGCGCTGCGCATCCCGGAGCTGCTGTTCCAAGGTCTTGCGTTGGCCTTGGGCCTGCTCGTGAGATCTGATCTGCGCATTGGCCAGTCGCAAGCATTCGGCCAGTGACGCTGGCTGTTGGCCCATCTCCTGATCAGACAGCGCCATCCACAGCGATGACCGAGCCCGCTCGGCCGCTTCCAGGCTGGTTGTGCGTCTGCGCTCAGCCTGTGCCCTGTCTGACGACAGATCCAACACCGTCTGCCGCCGCTGCAGCCACGACGGTGCCAGCTCCAGTGGCAACCGGGGCAGCCCGCAAGCGGTGGTCAGTGCCTCCCACTCGGCCGCCCTGCGCTTGATACGCGACTGGATGCCCTCAAGCCGCTGCCGCAGGGCATGCTCTTCAGCTCTTTGCTGATCCAGTGCGGCTGCCTTGGCCTGCCGCTCAGCGTCGTGCTCTGCCCGGTCATGTCGAAGGTCTGCCAGGCTGTCTGCCGCTGCGACGTGGCCTTCGAATGTTCCTGCGCGGGCTGTCAGCTCCTGGGGAGATTGACGCAGGCCTTGCCAAGCTTCATCACGCTCAAGCCGGGCCTGCAGCACCTGCTGACGCGACACCGGCTCGAAGCTGCGCACCAACTGCTGCAACTCACGCTCCAGCTTCGCGGCCTCATGGCCTTTGGCGTCGAGCGCGTCCTGCTGGGCCCTCTCGTCGGCCTGGTCCTGGCGGAGTTGGTCCAGCAGGTTCTGCGCGTACGCCAATTCGGGTACCGCCATCTTCTGAAGCTCAGCCACAGGCAGGCGCCAGCTGCCTAGGCCGTCCAGGGATGCTTCGATCTTCTGCTGGATGTCAGCCAGTTCCTGGTCGATCTCCTCCATCACGGCTTCATGGTCGCCCAGGCGGTTGGCTTCGTCCACTGCGGCCATCAGCTGCGGGCTCAGGTCACCTGCGGCCACAGCCTTGAGATCTTCCTGCGCGGCCTGAATGTCTTGCACGCACGCCTCCAGCCGGGCTTGCGCGGAGCTCAAGTCCTGCGAGACATCAGCTCGGCTCTTGAGAAGAGCACGCAGCCGGCTTCGCACCGGGGCAGCCGGCAAGCGCTGGGCCAGGTCCTCTTCAGTCTGCGCCACCCAGCCCAGATCCCGAGTAAGCCCCTGCACCTGCTGCATCAGCGCCGTCACCTCCCCGCGGCGCTTGCCCATGTCCACCTGGTACGCACGGAACTGCAGCCGGCTCTCATTGAGCTGCGTGATGTCCTCGGCCCTGGCCAGGATGCCGGTGTCCACGTGCTGTCCTTCAGCCTCCAGCTTCAGTTGGGCGATCTCCTGCTCCAGGCGAGCGGTGTCGGCCTTGGCCAGGGTCAGGTCGCGCAAAGCCACCGCATAACTCGCCGCAGCATCTGGCGCCAGCAGAGGAACGTCGCCCTGGGACAGCAACGCTGCTCTCTGCTGCTGGGCTGCGTCCAGGCTTTGAAGCAGCGGGGCCACGCGGCGAATGCGTTCCAGGCGGCTGATCTGCGCGCGCAGGTCGGCATCTCGCTTGCGGGCGTCATCCAGCTTCTGTTCGATCTTCTCGAGGTCGTCATGTTGAGTCGACCAGTCCTTGCTGCGCAGCGTGGCCTGCTTGAAGCGGGCGTGGGCGGCGTCGTAGTCCTCCTGCGCCTTGTAGTACGCACGTGAGCCGGACTTGCGCGGTGCCCACAGGCTGTCGGCCTCTGACTCCAGTTGCTTGAGGGCGTCTCCGAGGTGCTCAATGCCCGCGGCCGACTGAAACAGCAAGCGTCCCAGGTCGTCCTGCGCCGAGAGCATGCCCTCGCTGCCTTCCAGCAAGGTCGAGTGGTCCAGGGCGTACATGCGGTTGAAGGCATGCGCCTGCAGGTTGCCCAGCCAGGGCTGCAACACGTTGTCCGGCAGGGCGGCGTCGGTGGGGGTCCTCAGGGTGTTCTTGTTGCCCTTGGTCCGGTCAAACGCCAGTTCTCGCCCAGGCTCGCCAGGCGGGCCCGCCGCCTCCAACACACCGCCCAGCCGCATCTCCGGCATCGGGTGCAGGAATGCCAGTGATGTGCGTGCCGGGATGCCAAACAGCCAATCGCTGATCGCCGATCGGACGGTGGACTTGCCGGCTTCGTTCGGCCCCACGATGAAGTGGATGTCCTGAGCGCTGTGAGGCAGGTCCAGGTGACGGGCGGTGAACTTGCCGTACCGAAGGAGCTTGAGTTCGCGGATACGCATGCTGCGGGCTCCCCCAGGCTCAAGCGCCGTCTCGCGCATTACGGCCGGCCCTGACCACCACCCTGCCCATCACCAGGGGCATCGCCTCGCGCACCCGGTCAGCCACATGCGCTGCGCCACCCTCACGCAACGCCGTCAAATCGGGTGAAGCCTGCAGCACCTCCATGGGCATCTTCTCCAGCAGAGCCTGCCAATCGCCTTGCAGCCCGCTCACAAACTCCTCGTCGTCCGGTGCCGCCAGGGCCATGCCCTGCAACTCGGTCATGGCGTCCAGAGACTCTTCATCAGCGACCGCACCTTCCATCGGACCAGGCTCAGCCGTCACCCTCACCTTCTCCACCCAGAGCCTGTCCGGGTCGAGCGCCACAGCCTGCGCGATCACCTCATGCCGTAGCTGGCCCTCGTCAGCCACCAACTCCGGCTGCGCGGCCGAACGTCCAGAGAACACCACCCGCGTGGCCAGAGGCAGCCCCGCGGGAGACGACTGCAGCAGAGCGGACAGGCCTTGCCCGGCCATGCGCACAGCCGCAGCCCGGTCAGCGGCCTCGCTCACGTCCACTTCCAGCAGGTGCCAGCGCAGCACATCCACCTCCACGCGTTCCACGTCGGTGATCTGGCCCTCTTCGGCGCTCACCAGCAGTGCCCCGCGGGCGCCCAACTCCCGGATGTGCCGGCCCTGGAGATTGCCCGGGTAGGCCAGCGTCACATCGCCCCGCTGAATCCACGGCTCGTGGACATGACCCAGCGCCCAGTACTGGTACCCCTTGGCCTGCAACTCCGCCACCGAGCAAGGCGCGTAGCGTGCGTGCTGCGCGTGGCCCTCGAGCGCCGTGTGCAGCACGCCGATGTTGAGCCAGCCGGCCACAGGGTCGGGGTACCCGGGGACGAGGTTTTCCGTGGTGGCCGCCACCTTGAAGCTGCGCCCGTGTAGGGCCACCTTCTTGTCCTCCAGCTTGAAGGTCTGGGGCTGTCGAGATGAAAACACCTGGACGTTGTCCGGCATCTGCAGGCTGCGGGTCATCTCGCTATCGGCGTCGTGGTTGCCGTGCAGCAGGAACACCGGGATACCCGCCTGGCGAAGCCGCCCCATCTCCCGCACGAAGAAGAGGCCCGTGTTGAAGTCTCGCCAGTCGCCGTCGTACACGTCGCCAGCGATGACCATGAAGGCCACCTGCTCATCCACCGCCAGGCTGACAAGGTTGCGAAAGGCATCCCGCGTGGCCGTCCGAAGTCTCTCAGCCGGCGCATCAGAGTAGGACGCCAAGCCCCTTAGCGGGCTGTCCAGGTGCAGGTCTGCGGTGTGGATGAACTTCATCGGTGGGCGCATCAAGGCCTTCAGGGGACGACGGAGTGGATCGGCAGCAGTGGTTCAGTCGGGGCGTGACCGTAGCGCTTTTTCGTTTCAGGCCATCCTCGGAGACCCCACGAACAAGATCATGCCAAATGAGTGGCTCACTGGGCGATCTGGAGCCTTGCTCCACTTGCGAGGCACGGTGGCTCAAGCCCTGACACCCAGCGACAGCAACATGGCATGCGCCCACTGTGCGCGGTTCATCGCCCAGAAGCCGGTGTTGACGGCGATGCCCTTTGCGGCATACAGGGCGTTGGGCAGGAAGGTCACGTAGGCGGGGTTGTTGCCGAGTCTGCCCGGGCACCAGGCGCCGAAGTGCGGGGGCAGGTCGTGGGCGGCCATCTCCATCTGGTTGAAGCGGTGGCAGATCTGCGCGAGGCGGTCTTCGTCCCGCACCTGGTGCGGCATCTGGAGCAGGCAGAACAGGCCGCCGCCGAGCTCGGGGTGGGGCTGGTCGGCCATGAGCTGGAACAGGGCGGTCGTGTGGTCGCCGGCCATCGCAGTGCCGGCGCCGTCGGTGAGACCGAACTCCGCGGTCAGACCCTGGCCGCCGGTCGAGCACACGCTCACCCGGGACAGATAGCCCTCGACCTGCGCCATGTTGCGCTCGGTCCAGCGGGAGGAGCCGCCCCGTGGCTTCTCGTCCGAGAACGTCCGTCGCAAGCCTCCCAGGGTGGCCTCCGAGCCGCAGATCGCCGTGAAGGCCAGCAGCGGAAGGTGCAAGGTGGCCCAGGCATCCTCCGCCTCGTAGATCGTCAGGCGAGACCCGATCCGGACCGTTCCACCCTCCTCGTAAAGCGCGCCCAGCGCGGCAAGGGTGTTGAAGGCCGCCGTGGCGGCGGCCTCGCGCCCCTTGAACATGTCGACGATGGGGGCCGGCAGCTCGGTGACCATTCGCACCACGGCGCGGATCGGGCCGTTTTCCGACTCCGTCACTGCCGGCGGCACCACCTCGATGCGGATCGCGTAGTGCTCGTGCTGCGCGATCAGCGCGTCGCCCCGGATCGTCGTCTTGATCGTCGTGGGCGCCAGCATGGCCTCGATGTCGCCCAGGGGCACCCCCAGTGGGGACCGGTTCGTCTTCTTGTTCCAGAACATGTTCGCCTCCTTCACGCTGCCAACGCCGTCTTGCGCACCTCGCGCACGTGCTTGCACTCTCCCCGGTACTCGAAGCCCGGGCAGGTGCACTGCAGGTGTCCGCCGCGGCCGAAGGTCACGCGGTAGGACTTCCTGGGGTCGCTGCTGCTCGGGAACTCCCACGAGCCCGTCTCGAGCAGCGGGGCGTCCGGCGGCAGGGCCGCCACCATCTCGCCGATGATGTCCAGGCGCGTGCCCTCCTGGCCCACGGCGCGCGCGGCCTTGGCCTCCTGCAGCAGCGCGGGCCCCAGGCGGGTGAGTTCTTCCTGCAGGTCTTTCAGGACGGAAGCGTCGGGCGCATCGTCGGCCTCCACCGCCTGCACCAGCTTCAGCTTGGCGTCCAGCAGCCGTGCGATGTAGGCGTCCAGCGTGCCGTGCGCCAGCAGGTACTCCACCGTCACCTGCCGGTCCTGGCCGATGCGGTAGCAGCGGTCCTCGGCCTGCAGGTGGTTGGCCGGCACCCAGTCCAGGTCCTGGAAGATCACGTGCGTGGCCGCCGTCAG
>Ga0169931_10009969_pt1 | contig 13593 bp, 8 predicted proteins | sample Kivu_15m_20L_FD_129675 | JGI IMG/M metagenome (GOLD analysis project Ga0169931, IMG submission 129675) | Freshwater microbial communities from Lake Kivu, Western Province, Rwanda to study Microbial Dark Matter (Phase II) - Kivu_15m_20L... | ecosystem: Environmental > Aquatic > Freshwater > Lake ...
ATAAAGCGCTCCATCTCTTCTTTATGAAGCGCCTTTAAGTGCTCTCTATTAATCACTTTTCAAACCTATCAAATTTCTTCAAATACAAAGAGCGCTTCAAGATAGGTATCGCTACCTATCCCAAGATTTGCAGCATCAGGAGGAGCGCTCTGTGGCTCAATACAGACCCCTTCAGGATCTTGGTCATAGACCACCCAATAAGGCGCATCTGATTCAATCTTTATCTGCAGAACATCTTCCCAATACACCGTCGGTGTTCCACGAACTTCGGTAAATGCATCATCCCAAGGAGATGGCGTTGGAGTAATCAATTTTCCCGTGGGTAAATAATCACTGCCGCGTTCCAACATCTTTCCGGGATGAAAATCAATCTCTACCGCACCACCACGTTCCAATTCCCGAGGGAACCAGGGATGAAATCCCATCCAGAATGGAAGTTCACAATCTCCTGCTTCATATTCAAGGGACCACCGAAGCGCGTTATCCAATAATTCAAATCTCTGTTCTACTCGCGCACCGTCATAAGGCTCGGGAAAATCCAGGGCAAATGCACCGGTACCAATCTCTTCCCACGAAGAAGTCAAACCAAAACCATGTATCGCATGTGGCGCAGCTAAGTTGATGGGTAATTGAAACTCGCGACCGCTTTTGTCGTGAATTAATCCATCACGAATTCGCCCAGCCCACGGCGCCATCGCATACCAACCCCAGGTCAAAATCTGACCGCGAAAAGGAACGGCACATTCAATCTCTCGAAATCGAATCGATGAGATGCGAGCGCCTTGATCAACATCAATCTCTAATGAGATTTCAACGCTATCAAGGGCATGATGCAGAGTCACTGCGAAATCCTATTGAAGCGATGGTCATGTCCAACCATGACCGCCATTCGAACCCGAATTACGCTCACTTTCGGGCAATCTTCGGTCTGACCGTCGGACATGACCAGAGGTGGCTAGCGTGATCACCACGAATACAACCGAGCTTCTAGCCGACCTTGCTCAGACCGTTCTAGATGATCCCAAACCTGATCAATTCTTATCTCATATCGTCAATAAGACTCTTGCCTCCATCGATGCGCGCGGCGCAATTTTGGGAGTGATCGAGCGCGAAGGATTTCTCGACCTCCAAGGTTCCTACGGTTTTGCTAACGATCTCGTTGATCCCTACATGCGAATCCCCTTGTGGACCCCGATGCCTATCACCGATGCAGCTCGGACTGGAGATATCAGCATCTTTAAAACTCCAAAAGAGATGATTAAGGCCTACCCACATCTGAGCCAATTTGGTGAAACTGAAGCGGGCGTCACAATCTCAGCTCCCATCAAACATCGCAACACTGTCTTGGGTGCTATCGGAGTGACGTCCTTGAAAACTCCTCAAGGTAACTTCATGAATTCTGAAACCACGTCAGGAGTTCTTGCTTTATGTGGACTTTACATTCGTAATCTCATCGCCAATAAATCAGTCTCGGATAAAGATTATTCCGCCTCAATGAAATCACTTTCACCACGACAGAAACAGATAATCAAACTCTTTAAAGAAGATCTCACCACCGATCAAATGGCAGAACGTCTCAAGTACTCATCCTCCACAATCAAACAAGACATCATCAAGATCTATAGCGTCTTTGGAGTCAACTCGAGAAGCGCTGTCGTTCAGCTCGCAGATAAAGCCGGACTTTCCTAAAGTTCAGATTTCCACGGTGGATTTGCTCCCGCTCGTGAACAGGTAATTGCCGCTGCCTTTGCCGCACGGCTTAAAACCTTAAATAAATTCTCACCGCTCAATCCAGCAAGTCCGTATTCAAGAACGCCCTCAACGATAACTGCACCAATCGTGTCACCAGCGCCCACGGTGTCTACGACCGCAACCGACTCAGCCGGCACTTGGAGGGAAAAACCTTCGCCAATAGCTGTTAATCCGCGCTCGGCCCGAGTAATAATCACAATCGATATTCCACGCCCTAGCCAAGAATTCACCACCGCTTCATCGCCGTAGAGCCAATGCAGATCATCTTCACTTAGCTTCACAATCGATGAAACATCGATCCATCGCTCCACCGCTGCTCGATATAAATCCTTATCTCCCTGAATTGAAGGTCGAACATTCGGATCAAAAACCACCGGCGCTGACGTCGCCGATACCCATGTAAATAACTCACTCGCTCCTGGTTCCAACATCGTCGCAACCGAGCCCACATGAATTACATCAGGTTCGCCCACAGGTAACCACGAGCGATGAAAAGCAAAACTCGAAGTCCCCTCTAATTCGAAGTCATACTTGGCTAAACCATTGTCATCAATCTTCGCAATCGCAAGTGCGGTCGGCAAGTCCCCTCGATACGACAAAGACACATCAACGCCACTATCCAACAATTCCGACTCCACAGCGCGGCCATATTCATCAGAAGAAATTCCACCCACAAAGTAAGTCGGATATCCCAATCGAGCCACAGCCTTGGCGGTATTGGCTGGACCCCCACCCACCATTGGAACTCGATCCCCGCAAGCAACTGGAATCAAGTCCATCAATGCTTCGCCCGCTACCCAGACTTTTTTCATCCTCAGAACTTGGCATCCAATCGCTCTGCCAAAACACCTGCAACATCAAACCAGTTAATGACTTCGCTATCGGCAAATCCAGTCTCTCCAGCTTTCACAATATACAAACCTGTGAACATTTCACCGTTAAACTGATAGAAAGCAAGTAATTGGCGCGAAGCCGATCCTTTACCGATTTGGGCTCGAACTATGACTCGCGAATTTTCACCTACTAGTTTTGCGTTGCTAGAAGGCAAGGAACTGAAGGAATAATCCACAAATGCCCCTCCGGATTCGACGCCACCTTTATTCTTCACGCACGCTTCAAAATTAGTTTGCAACTCCTTTAGCGCCGCCAGTCCCGCTTCAGCGTTACGGTATTTCACAACCTCACTCGACAAAAAGAGATAGGGAGATTTCAAACGTGTCACTGTGACTTGTCGTCGGTGTTGGCGTTCAGACTCAGACTTATACGATGCGCTGCATAGATCCAATGATGGATCTAACAAAGTTGTCCCACGTTCCATGGGGCTGACACTCCATAGATTTGAAAAATCTCCATCGCGAAATCCAAATTTTGACAAGGACTTTTGATTTTCATCATCCAAACTTGGATCATTTGTCGTTCCGGATCGAGTTACAGGTTCAGTTCCAGATATCTCTAAGCGCGACTGTACAATTCCATAAATTACAAAGTCTTGACCTGTCACTCTTAAAACTTTGGACGAAGTTCCGATCACTATATTGGAGCCAACTCGGGGTAAAGTGCTTTTTGATTCAATAATTCTCGAAGCCAGTTTTCCGGTTAGGAGAACTTCAGCTTTTCCATTACCTAGTATTACCGCAACATTATCCTTCACTGTCGTAGAGATTGTGCACTTTCCTGCACAGCGAAGCCCAATTACATCACCTGATTTTACAGATGACCAACGACCCGTTTTCTTAAACTCATTCGCTGCTTTGTATAGGTTTGAAATATTCAACTTTCCCTGAAGTCCATTACCAAAACAATCAAATGTTTCAAAGTTATTCGAAATACTTGTATTTAGCCCCATGTCCAATGTTGGATTCAATCGCGCCTCGCTTAGTTGTTTCACAAAACTTACATCCGAAACAATCACAGTCCGGCATAATCCGCTGCCAATATCTTTGATATCGCTCAATGCCACTTTAATTTTTTGCCTATCAAAGCCAATAATATTCAGTGAATTTCCCACTTCTGGCCTACTTCTATCAATCAATACTTTTCGCGCATTGGACCATTGGCTCATATTTCCCCACATATCTTTGGTGCGGATTCTGATTTCATAATTGCCTTCAGGCAGATCCTTAACTCTTAGAGTCTTGCGTTGATTAAGTGGATCAAGATAAGTCGCGACCGTTCCATCATTCTTTGTCAAGACTTCCTTGATTTCCTTGCCATCTATTTGGGCCTCGAATGAACTAATTTCAGTCTCCTGATCTTCAAAGCCCTGTTCAAGTGCGCTGTTTTCTGGAGACGACCACTTAGATTGCTCTGAGAGAATTGGAGTCGGCGGAGGGATAACATCTGGTTTTCTTGTAATTTCCACTTTAACTTTTGAATTATCAGTGCTTGAACTAACGCTTATTTTCACATTTCCGGAGAAAGTTGAAAAAGATTTAGCGCCAGTTAAAGTCATACTTCCAGAAGCTTTCCCTGTTTGAGAATATGAATAGTTACCCAAGTTGAGCATCCATACATCAGCAGTGACTCCTAGACCGGGCCTCCCTACTATTGATTGACCTTGCAGAGGCGAATCCACAAACTGGTAAGGAGGAGGATCAGTTCTGTAGATGACCAATCCTGATTCATAACCTTGCTTGGAATTAGCAGGTCTGTATTCCAACCAATATGCAGCGTCTTGATCACGGAAGAAGATTCCTCTGACGCCCGAGGCTGACCCAAGGGGACTCAAATCTATGGACTCATTGGTCCATGAAGTCCGTATTTGTGTATCAGGAACCAAACCCAGTCTCCATTGATGATAGATCGAAAGCAGACCTTCGGTTTCAACATTTCCCATCACATCTACTGAGCCGCCGTACTCAATAGCTCGGCAGCGATTGCTCCATGGGCCATCAGGGCTGCCGTCATTGCAACGAAGGAGATTTGAGTGCCCAAGACCCAACAAATGGCCAATTTCGTGAGTGATGACAAACGCACTTGCAGTGTTCTGTATGACAAGGCCCATTCCAGGCGTATCGGGATCGCCGAAAGTGGCTCTACCCAGCCAAATACAACCCGCTGCGGGAGTCAAGATGACCATCGATCTATTTTCCGTGTTAGTAATTCCTAGTTTTCTGTAGGTAGTGCTTCTTACCTCACTTACAAATGATTGAAAAACATTGTCATTGCAGCTCAAAGGTCTTGCGAGTACATAACTATCTTGAACTACTTCTCCAAGCACAATTTCAAGACCAGAATAAGTCTCCGAAGCTTCTGATTGAGTAAAGAGTTTCCAAGATTTCTTTACTTCACCATTAATTGCTTCTGCAACTTCGCGCTTGGACACATCCGGAGATTTGGCTCCAGGCCACGTTATTTCAACAACATCGAGGATATGTTTCTTCGGTGCTGCAAAGACAGGCGTCAGCGATTGGATGAATAAAAGTGAACATAAAACAACTAGTACGATTCGAGAAGACTTCTGCACGTTAAAGCGGGCCGTTTGAAGAGAAATACTTAATCACATCAAGAATTATGTCATCTAGAGAAAATTGTGGCTTCCAATTAATTGCCTTGCGCAATTTGGTGGTGTCTGGGACTCTTCTGAAAGTTTCTTCAAAACCGGCAGCATAGGCTTCGGAATATGGAACAAATCTAATTTTCGACTTGGATCCAGATAAGCGAATCACTCTTTCCGCCAGCTCGGCTATAGAGATCTCTCCTTCTCCTCCAATATTGAAGGCCTGCCCATAGAACTCTTCACTCTGGTAAAGTGAAACAATTCCTCGGACAGCATCATTGATGTGACAAAATACGCGCGTTTGCTTTCCGTCGCCATATACTTCAAGAGATTCACCCGATAATGCTGCCTGAACAAACCTAGGCAATACCATTCCATAAGCGCCCGTTTGGCGCGGTCCAACGGTATTGAAAAAACGCCCTATCGTGTATTTCAAGTCCGCTGAAAGTCGAAACATCTCTGCAATAGTTTCGTCTAGTGCCTTTGCCTCAGAATATGCCCATCTAAGTTTCTGAGGAGAACCAATAACGCGATCTGACTCTTCGGTAAGCGGCTGAATAGCGTTTTTCCCGTAGATTTCGGAAGTTGAAGCTAGAAATAAAGGTCTCCCATATCTTGAACATGCCTGAATAACATTTTCCGTACCTCGAATATTGGTTGTCAGAGAAATATAGGGGTGACTTAGAATTTGTTTTACGCCAAGCGCGGCTCCCAGATGTATACAGCCGTCTGAATCCTTAATCAATCTGCTGATTAAGTTTTCATCTAAAATACTACCTCGCACAAATTCAAAAGATTTAAGATTTTTCACAGGATTCAAATTATCAATTTTCCCAGTGGAAAGATTATCGATTGATATAACTGCGTAACCGTCGAGAAGGAATTTTTCAACGAGATGAGATCCAATAAAGCCCGCCCCGCCGGTTACCACCAATTTACTTTTCAAGTGTCACCTCAACATTTTGGTTGGAACTCGACGTATCTGATATAGCAGTATACAGAGAGGTTAATCAATTTCATTGAAAATCTTTGACAGAAACTAATCCTAGACTCCAAACCATAATCCAAGTCTACACGAGACTTCATGATACTCGAGAAAACCTGATAAGTTTACGGCTCTGGTAAGACACACTAAACAAGCCATTTAAACTTCCAATTTAGAGATGGGTTACTCCTTCTATATCTCTGTAATATCCTGTGCAATCCAATACAGGGATCCTCGCTTGTGCCAATTCGCTTACAGGAAGTCCTTCCTGTGCGGTGACAATGATCGAGCAATCTACGTCAAGTTTCCCATGCCATTTTTCTGCAAATGGAAAATGTTTAACGAGTGGGTCGAACCAAAAAACTTTCACCCCAAATTTCGATAATGAAGTTGCCAATTCTTTTGCGGGAGTTTCTCGAGTATCCGCAACGCCACTCTTGTAAGCAACTCCAAGAAGTAAGATAGTGTCATCCTTACCTAAGTTTGAAAGTTCAATTGCTCGTTTGGAGACGTATTCAGGCATTGATCGGTTCACGGAGTCAGCACTTCGAATAAATGGGAGATCAATACCCAATCTTCCCGCTTTCCAAAGCAAGTACAAAGGATCGATGGGAATACAATGCCCTCCCACTCCCGCTCCTGGGTAGAATTTCATAAAGCCATATGGTTTCGTACCAGCGGCTTCGATTACCTCTCTCATATCAATTCCCAATGCATGGGCAACTGGGACCATTTGATTTATTAAAGCAATGTTTACTTGGCGAAAAGTATTCTCAAGCAATTTCGAAAGCTCGGCAACTTCAGGTTTTGATACGGCAGACACATCGGAGCAAATCGTTCTGTAAAAATCTAAAGCTCGGGCAGTAGCTTCTGGAGTTATCCCAGAAACTACACGTGGAGTTGATGAAAAATTCCATATCTTATTTCCGGGATCAATTCTCTCTGGAGCTGATGCAAACAATAGTTGGTCAACAAAATCGCCTAAAAGTTTGCGGAGTGTAGGAATGACAAGTTCATTTAAGGTCCCCGGGAAGGAGGTAGATTCATTAATTATCAACACGTCAGAATTTAAGTGAGGGGCCATAAATCTCAGGGCGGACTCAATGTAAGAAATGTCTGGTTCTCTATCTGGCCCTAGCGGCGTCGGTACACAAATTACACAAGTTGAAACGCCTGCAATTCGTGAGAAATCCGTTGACGAGTAATAACGCCCCGAATTTAGCGCTTCATTCAAACTCCCCTCCGAAACATCTTCAACGTGAGAAACCCCTCGATTTAGGTTATTAACAACGTCCGTTGAAACATCTATTCCAATCACTTTAAAACCTCTCTGCGCAAGGGTGAGAGCGAGAGGAAGTCCTACATACCCCTGTCCAATTACCGCAACATTTTGGGATGGATTTTCGCTATTCAATTTCCGACCTAAGACCTTTCACTCTGCAACTTCAGAAGTAACTGCGTGGCTTCAACTCCCTCAACATTGCTTGTCGCAAGTCTTACTACATTTTTCGCTAAAGATGCCGCGGCATCATTCTCTCCATTCTTCACATAAGCTCTTGCAAGATCCAACATATTTCTATAATTAAGCGGATCAATCTTGAGTAAAATGTTCCGTGCCGCGATTTCATCAGCAAAGTTTGATCTAAAGTTCTCTATCTTGGCGATCTGTGACCAAGCATCAGCAGATTCAGGGTCACGATCTATGAGAGAACTTAAAATTCTCATCGCAGCGTCAACATCACCAATATTTAAATAATAATCAGTTACATGTCTCGCACGGCGAAATTCTTGAAGAGCAAACGGAGACAAAGACTGAATTTCTTCCTTTACGTTTGATTGAGCTTCCTGGTTTTGAAAATTGGAACTAGAGATTTTTCTAAGGCTAATCTCATCTCTTAAAGGGGCTGAAAAAAGAAAGGCTGAGGCAACAATAGATAAGGCCGCAATCTCACCACTCACAGCCGAAAATTTTCCATATTTTGCAGTGGTAATGGGTCTTTCTTTGTTAGCTTTTCTATTCGTCAATTTTTGCTGTTCCATCAAGTATACGTTCTTGTTGATGTAGAAATGCAGCACTAGACCTCCGGAAATCCACTGTAAAACACCAAGTCCAACCTGCTCCAAAGATATGAGAGACTGTATAAAGAAGAGGAGCCACATCAATGCGATTGCTTGAACATCAATTCTATTTTTTGGTGATTTAAACAGTATTCCAAAAGCAAAAAAAGTAGTAACTATGATCAAAAAAACGTAAAGGCTAAAAGCAATGAAACCTGAATTCGCCAAAAAGTTCAATGGCGCACTATGCGCCGAATCGGCTCTTAAGCCAACACCGTATTTCGTGACAAACTCTTGGCTTCTGTGCAAGAAGTATCCTTCCAGGAACGAATCAGGGCCAATTCCTGTGAAAGGTCTTGATATTGCTGTCTGCAATGCTATCCACCAATAGTCCAGTCTGAGTCTCAATGTATATTGGTAGAGAGAGCTTCCCGCAGGCCCAAATCCCAAGAACGAAATAATTGAAAGAAGTCCAGTAAAGAGCACGCAGAAAACCAAAGTTAAAAGTTGATTTCGGCTAATTTTTCGAGAAGCACTTTGAATTAGAACAAGAGTGAATCCTACAATTGCAATCGCAGGACCTTGTAACGAATCCGTTAGTATACTTAGACCGAAACTATAAAAGCACAAGCCAAGAGTTACGAATTTCCAAATTTTACTAGATGTAATGGCCATCAATAAATAGAGTGCGCTCGTTATTCCCAGCACGGCTCCTGAGAAATTTGGGTTGCCAAAAGTTCCAATTAACGGGTTGTACGGGTTATTCCAGGCAATGGGATCTCTACCAGCCAACTGAATCGAACAATAAATAAGATTTATCAATAATGGTACTTGAATACTTTGAAGGCTTCTTTTTGAAAAGTTTGCAGAAGGGAGGGCTGCGGCGGCGATCGCAAACAAAGTGAAGATGCAAATGAAATAAAGGAGACCATTAGAGCGCGATGGGAAACCCCACAACAGCCGCGATAAAGTAGTATCAGTAAAGAATGCACAAACGGAAGTTAGAATTACGAGACCAAAAACTAATATCAGGATATTCCGTTTCATTTTCTGATTCTTCAACATAGTCTCATTTTTATTCATACAAAAATGAACGCATGTTCCTGTGGTAAAACTAATTAGCAGCCAAAGTTTCGGTAAATTAAATACATCTTCAATTGAAGGGACAAAAAATATTGGAACTATGATAAGCGGGTAAAGAATATAGTCAATTGTCTTGCGCTTTTCTGAATCCATAATCTCTTATGTTACAGACTACAGGTATCTCGTATGCCAAAAGATGAAGAAAAGCCCGAGTGTTGTTACACACTCGGGCTTTTCTCTTTAGAATCTAAAGTCCAAGGACCTTAGGCTTTTACCTTCTTAGCAATCTTGGCAACTGTGTTAGCCAAGGTTGTGATTTGAGCCTTCAAAGCTGCCATCAATGTGGCAACCTGAGTAGCAAGCTCTTCAACAGCAGCAGTTGCTGCATCAGCGGCATCGCGTGCTTCTTCAGCGGCGACAGTTGCTGCATCTGCTGCTTCAGCAGCAAGGTTTGCAGCATCGGTTGCAGCATTTGCGGCATCGATAGCTTCAGCAGCAGCATCTGTCGCGGCTTCAGCAGCAGCAGTTGCAGCATTTACTCCGGCTGCAAAAGTGATGTTGACTGATTTGCTCGAATTACCAGCAGCAACAGTTGAATCAATCACTGTTGCACCTGAGTAACCCAATACAGAACCGAAATCGGCAGAAGTGCTACTTGATACTGTAAAGGTTCCCACTCCGCCTGCATTCTCAAGTGAAGTTGCAAGGAACGTATATGTTCCTGCATCATCAGTAGTGAATGAAGTTGAAGTTGCTCCGCCAAGGAGTGAACCCACGCCAGATGCACGAACTACAAGAGCAACGGAAGCTACAGGGTTACCGAAGCGATCAGTAACAGCTATTGTTACAGGTACTCCAGCTCCATTAGCAGTTCCTGTTGCTGCGCTTGTAATAGTAACGAAGCGAGCATCAGTATTTGCGTTAGCAACCTTTAACGTGAAGGTGTTTGAGACTGTTCCGCTGGTTGCCGTGAAGGTGATATCTCCGGTCTTGGTCGCAAGAATCTGGATGTTTGAAGTCCAGCCTGTGCTTCCAATTAGGAAATTACGAGATGCAGTTGGAAGACCAGATGCATCAAGAATGTGTCCACCACTTGCAGCAGAAACAGTAACGACTGCACCAGTAGCTGATGCTCCTGCAGATGTTAGTCCGTAGAGAGCAAGGCTTACCAATGCATCAGAAGTGCTGTCGGCATAAGAGTTCATTGCCTTAGACGTATTGATGGTCTTGGCAATAGATAACTCAGTTGTACCAGTTGCATACAAATTACCAGTTGCTGGCCACAATGTGCCTGAAACCGCAGTCGTATTCCAATCCTGGTTGTAGTAGCCGGCGAGGCTTCCGACAGCTGGGACAGTGCTTACATAGTTATAAGTCATTGTCGCAGACGCGGTTGTTGTACAAGCAGTAGGAACGCAGGCAAATGTCAATGTGTCGAGAGTAGCCGTTGTAGCTCCTCCAACTAATGAATAAGTTGCAGTTCCATTAGCACCGGTAGTAATCGGTGCGATTGTTGTGGTTGCTGAGTAGTTAGCGCTGGTTGAGCTGAGCGCAACAGAAACAGACTGGTTGGCAACAGGGCTACCAAATTGGTCCTTGACAATAACTGTAGTGACGTTTGTCGTACCAGTTTTAACGTATACACCAGAGAGTGGGTCAGCTACAGCGATTGTTGCCGCTGCAGGAGCTGCCCATGTCAATGTAGCAGTGTATGAACCTCCACCAAATGCTGCCCCACCAGTTACCTTGAGGGCTACCGATGCGCCAGCCACTGGAGCAGTGTTTGTAACCGTCACAGTGAAATTACCACTTGCATCGGTTGTATAAACAGTTCCAGTTGTGCTTGTTGCAGGAGTTACGTTAGCTGATCCGTGGCTACCACTCCATGTCGGAGTAACAGTCAAAGCAGCACCTGGAGTTGCAGTGTCTGCGGAAGTTTCGATATTGAATCTAACCGTTGCACTTGTTGTTGATGTTGGAAGGGTCCATGTATATGCCCCGTCCGAATCGTTAACGATCTCTAACTGATCAGCAGCTGACATGCCTGCTGCAGTAACCAGAACATCGGTATTTTCTGCCTTCGCAGTACCAGATCCTCCTGGAGCAAAAAGAGTGATTGCTGAAGTTACGATAGTCGCATTTCCATAACCAGCTTGAACGCGATATGCAACGACAGAACCTGTAGTTGAACTTGTTGGCCGAGATGGAAGCACAGAAGTTGAGATACCGTAAACACCATCTTGAGCTTGAAGTGTTCCATTGCCTGGAGATGTTGTTGAATCTCTACCAAAGTCAGAACCGTAGGTACCTGAATCATTGATAGTTAATGTTGCAGTATCGGCGTAAACCGGTGCGTCCGTGAGCGATTCTTGAATCTTTACCGATGGAGATGGCGCAGATCCGTTATTCAAACGAATGAGTCCGCCATCGCGATTCGTCAAAGTTACTTTGATGGTCGCATTGGTTGAAGTATCTTGGGTTGTAAGTGCAGAAACTCCATTTGAGCTTGCAATCAAAGTGCCGGCCGACGCAATTGCAACGGTACCGTCCGATTTTGCTGCAGAGCTAACAAAGTCAATCTTTACAGTTTTGGTAGCACGCACTAATCCCGCAGCATCAGTGAGTTGGAATGAGATCGTGTATGCACCCTGATCAATTACGGTCGCACCCTGACGAGGGCGAATTGTAACGTAATAGCTCTTGGTGTTCTTGGTATTTGTGGTTTCATGAATACTGTCTTTATTGACGTAGCCAGTATTTTGAGAACCAATTGTTCCTGAGCCGACATATGAGTCCCGCTCGGCACTTGTCCAAGCACCGCTTGTGTCCATATTTGTCGTGGTGATTGTCTCCGCTAATATCGACCAATTAGTGTTTACGCTTGTTGAAGTTGCAGCAGTTGCCGCGACTGTACCTGCAGTTTGACCTGCTGAAACTAACATGACCAAGTCGCCACGTTGCGCGGTACCACCGCTCACCGCTCTTGGAACGATTGTGGCAGTATCTGCGAGCGATCCACCATTAACTGCAAGAGTCTTTGCAGTTACTGCTGTCGGCACCGCAGAGATTGTCGCGGTTACAGTTTCATTTGGATTTAGACCATGGTCAGTTCCGCCAGCGTTAGCAGAATCGACTGTGACATCGACTCGAACCAAAGCGGCCGTTGTTGTCTCATTGCCACCGACAACAGTGAGCGAAGTAGCGTTATTCGGTCCTACAGCAACATTCAATGAAGTAGATGTTGCCGCCGAAGACGGGGCTACTGAAGTCAACAGACCAAAGCCCAAAGCTGAAACTGTTACAAGCGCTATGCGCTTGAACATTGTCTTTGTAGACATTGATTTCCTTTCATTAGTCGTGAAGAAGACGTTCTCCTTCACGGCCGGCAAAGAGTGACTCTTTGCCTCGTGATGCAATGCACGTGCTACTGCACCACATTCCCCACCGTGTATCCGGACGCGGCGAGGAAACTTAAAACGGGAGTTCATTACTTCGCTCCCTTTTCAACTACATAAATTGCTTGAGACAAAATCTGGGTTTTTCCTGGGTTCAGCACCAGGCGAGTAATTACCTGCCGTGGGGCTGTAAGTAGATCCCGACCTGAGGCGCTGGCTGGGATCACAACGGGGGTTTCAACCTCAGATTCTACTTTAATTATGGCTGTAACGAGGTAATCGCCACTGAGCATACGCTCAGAATTAAGGTAGGTGAGCTTGGTTACTAGGGGGACCCAGGCACCATCCTTGCCGTAGGAGATAGAGGGGTGGTAGCTAAAGCCTCGGGAATCGCTTACCAGCTGCTGAGAGATAAAGATGTTAGCTGCCCCAGAATCAGTCTTAGCAACCTGGGAGAGGATTAACTCTGTCTCTGAGAGCACTGGAGCACGGCTAGTTATATAGAGAGAGCCTAGAGCTCCAGATGAATCGGTAACGGTAAATCCAGTTGGGACTCCAGCCTTATCAAGGCCGGTAAAGCTAAAGGTAGTTGCCTTGGCGTTTTCAAGAGCGGTCTGCGCTTTAGCAATTGCAGCTGGGGTAATCACAGGGGCTGCTGATGCTTCAACAGCTGGGACTGTCGCTACTTCCTCACTTGTTGCTTCACTTGAAGTGTTATTTTCCTGAGTTGTTACAACAGGAAGCTCGCTATCTGTTGGCATCGCATTAAATCCAAGGAAGGCAAAGAAAACCAAAATAAGTGAAAGCGCAGCTTTACTTGA
>Ga0169931_10009970_pt1 | contig 13592 bp, 11 predicted proteins | sample Kivu_15m_20L_FD_129675 | JGI IMG/M metagenome (GOLD analysis project Ga0169931, IMG submission 129675) | Freshwater microbial communities from Lake Kivu, Western Province, Rwanda to study Microbial Dark Matter (Phase II) - Kivu_15m_20L... | ecosystem: Environmental > Aquatic > Freshwater > Lake...
AGTTTAGTTCCGAATCCAACTAAAAATCCAGTGAAGATGAATCCAATTAATGAAAGATCTCCTGTAAATGTTTTCACATCGTCGAACAGATATTTGTCTATGAATAAAAATGTGAATAAGGAGATATATGAAAGGCCTAAAACAAAATGTAATCTCCATAAATAGTCTGATAAAGTAAATAATCCGTATACGATCCCGCTTATTCCTGTTATTCTTCCTTTTAAGAGAAGATTCAACGAAGATGAAATAGCTAATAAAGATCCACCCGTCATCGCTTTCCCAATCTCAATCATAAAATTCATTTCTTTAATTAGAATTAAAATTTTATCAATCATTAAATAAATTAACAGTTAAAACTAAACAAGATATGTAAGCAAATTGCTTTTAATTACTTTATTATTTTATAAATTTAGATAATCTTTTCATTGAATAAAACACAAATTGAAGTTTTTTATTTCTGTTCTATTTCCTTCTTTTGTAAAATTCTGGCTATTGCCTTAACTCTTAATTCAGAATAATTCCAATAAACTAGTAGACATAATGTGAGATAAGCAATCAAATAAAAAGAAATAAGACAATCATAAACAACTTCAAGTTCAAGAAACCATCCAATAATTGTGATTAAAAAGCTTCCAATTGATTTACCACCAGTAGTCGTAAGGATGATAGTGAATCCAGAATTGCAGAATCCTAAATTCAAATTAGAAGGGAAGATTCTAGCAAGTAAAGCAGAGTCAACACTTTCTAGAATATTGCAAGAAACAAATAATAAGGTGTAGAATACTATAAATCTCCAAAGAGAAACAGTAAACAAAGGATTATTTATTATACATAAGCAAGAAACACAGCAAATAATAAGAAGAATGAATATAATTTTTCTTTGAGATTCTTCCTTTAAATACATATTTATCAAATAAGTAATTGGAAAAACTATTCCAGCTGTGACCGATAAAAACAAGGCAATAGGTATGTGAGATAGTTCGAAATTAACAGGCATTGTAATTGGGGTAAGTACGCATAAGCTTTCGGTTGTCATCTAAACAAGTAAAATATCTTATAATATATATTACTCTGATAATAAGAAGTATCAAAATGAGAATGGTAAATGAAATTGACATGTATGAATAACTGTTTTCTTCTTCGTCTATAATATTATTAATATCTTTTTCTATGTCGTTTGAGGCTGAATTCTCATTTATATTATTTTTACTAACTGCCTGAGTAGATTCTTGCACTTCACTTTCAGTATGAGATACAGATTGTCTCTCTGAATTATTGGAATTATTTTTATTATTTGGGTCTGGATCTTTGAATCCTGAAGAAACAAAGAAGAGGAAAACTAACCAGACAATCATCGAAAACCATCCGGGATTTGTTAAAGAATTAAATTTAATAGAATAAATCACATATTCATCAGGGAAAAGGTTCATCAATATCATCGCAATAAAAGGGCCTAACAGAAATAAATTAAATTAAAATAAATTGATTACCTGAAGCCATCCCAAGACATGTCAAGCCTACATACAAAAAGGAATAATGCATAATAAGATGTGAAGGTACTTGGTCGATGATGTATCTTCTATTTACTACTCTTGCTGAGGCTAAACCAATTACGAAACGCCCCATAGCCATTATTATCAAACTTTTATTGAAATCCGCGAAGGAGTACAAAAAATTTCCTAATATAAACAAAAGGCATGAAACAGTCAGAGGAGCCTTATAGGATGTGTTAGTCCATGAAGAATACATAAAAGTACAGAAGATAGCTGCAAGATGAGTCATACCCATAATTAAACCAGAATATGTCTTAGTTGCTCCTAATTCTGCAACATATAATCCATTAGTCAACTGTACAATATAACAATTCATTGTATATAAAAATGTATGCGTAAGTGTTATGAAAAGATTGAACTTCATCTGGATAGTTAATTGATGCAATTCCTCATCTATCTGCAATTGGGGTGTTAAATTTTTTAAGAGAATTTCCTTTGTCTGTTCTAAATTTGCGTTTTGTAAACTTGCTTTACTTTTGAAATAATCATCAACAACTCTCATGTTCGATTTAATTATCAAGCTCCAAACTTCCAAACCAGATCTGATTAAATTATTAGAGTCATCAATCCTTTCAATTTTATCCTTTATTTTGTCTATTTTTTTCTTAATTACTTTATTGATATTCTTGTATATTTCACTTCCAGATAATTCTTCAAGATTAATTTCTTTAAGCAATAATGGCTCATGTAAATATTCTTCTTTGTATTTTTTATTCTCTGAAAATTTTTTGAAAATACTTTTTTCTAAACTTTTCGTCATTCTTTCCATCAATGCAGAAGCCTCATCAATAATTTTAAATTTTAAAATATAAACAAGACTTGAATCCTTTTTACCAAGATTATCTTTAATATAGTGCAAAGCGATAGGATCATCTTCAGTATCGAAAGTCTTATCGAATTTTTTAAGAATTTTTCTTATTGCTGTGATATTCATATTGACAAATTGACATACAGAAAATACTTTGTTTACTGCGTTTTGCAAGTGATCTATGAATTCGATTACTTCCTTAATATGAACTAAATATGTAAGGGTATCTAATTCTTTTTTCAAGAATATGAGATCATGTTCGATGTCTTTTTCTAATTCAAGATAAAAATTCTTAAATTTTAGTACTTCTTTATCAAGATTTGAAAGAAATTCATTTACGTATTTTCCTACTGAAACGAATTGCCTTTTTATTTTTGCTGCCTCCTTTTTGTTTTTATTTTTTAATAAATGTTTTAGATGATCTAATAACTTCTTGTCTATTGATTTCTGTATTATCCTCAATTCTTTTTCGATTTCTTCATCAGTTTTCCTCAAGTGGGAGGGTTCTTCGTATTCTTTAATTTGCATAAGCTTTAGATCTTTTATTTTAGTTTTTAATAAACCGTAATTGATATAAAAACTGAAATATAGTTGTTAGTTATAATTTTACTCTTGCCATCCTGAATTCTTGTTAATTTCCAAATATTTTCCGAATTTGACCATATTCTAAATACTAATTGCTATAAATAATTAAATAATTTATTTTTTAATTAACTAAATTGTTAATATAGTAAGTATCTTTCTTTCTAAATAACTTCGAATATAAATTTATTAATACAATTTAATTTAAATTAAATTAAAAGCTGTTCTATTTCTAAACTTAAAGATCACTTATGTTATCTTCTAAATGATGCAATCCTATCCTATCATTAGAAGAAGATGAATTATGGTCGCCAGTAGTTGATTCATTGAGAGATCCTATGTTTCTTACATCAAGAGTCGAACTAGACATTCTTTTTTTAATGGAACATTGCATAAAAACTTCCAGCAAATTTCTCACATCTGATGCGTTATCTACGTAACAATCTGCACTTGAAGGCTTTTTTCCGACGGTAATGCTGTATGACTTTAAATTTTTTGTAAAATTCTTGATTGCGCTCTTTTTCTTTTTTAAATATTTAAACATTTCTTCGTCTGCAGTGTCATCTCCGATTGTCATAATAAAATCAGGAATTTTGCCTTTTTTAATTTCTTCTTTTAGAATGAAAGATAAGAAGGCACCCTTGTTTATTCCTTTAGGCTTAACCTCAACGTATCCTTTTCCATTGATAATATTTAGATTGAGATTTCTGAGTGTACTTTCAAGATCCAAGGTAATAATATTTGCAAAACTTTTCCCTAATTCTGGGTCGCAGTCTCTATATTGCCAGACAACTGAAGCCTCTTTAACTTCGATAAAGGATCCTTCACATCTTTCAGAGTAAGGTTCAAGATGTTCCACAGTGAAGCCTTTCCATTCAATGTTGAAATTAGCAAGCATCCTTTCCCATTTATCAGATTGTTTTTCATCAGAGTTATATCTATATAGAAATCCATGCTCCGAGGCTAATCCTAAACTACTAACACATGAAAACCATTCAGATACTAATCTGGCTTCTCTTCCTGTCACTATGAAAATTGTGTTTCGTTTGTCGAAGCTAAGATACTCAAGAGTGTTCAAGATCTTAGGACTTGGAGGTTGTCCTTTTCCTAAATATTCAGTGTTTATTAGTGATGCTGAAGGTAATGTTCCCTAATGAATAATAAAATATTATTTTTACTTCATAATCCAAAAGTATCAAGCGTTTCTTGGCATGATCATAGTCATGAATAATTGCCTTTCTGTTAAGTTCCTTGAACGTTGAAGAAATTTTCATTAGACGGAAATTCAATCCAATTCCTGCACCTAGTAAATAGTAGTTATCATCCTGTTAAATTATATTATTTAATTTAAATTTACGCAGTCATAGGCATTTTTTAAGTGTTTTAAGAAAGAGTAGTACCAATCAGATATGGAATTTTTCTTAACATGTAAAATATCCTTTTCTTGGGCAGTCGAAAGTTTCAAATTGTCAAAATGAATCTGACAAGAACTAAGAAACCCTTTTACAATGGAATGAATCTAATTTATGATTAAAATAAAAATTTTACATCGAAAGTATTGACCTTAACACCACCTGAGAGACTTGTTGTGACTCCTGAATTCTCAGAAAGTATATAGGATAGTTTATCTGTGTCGTTCATCAGAATTTTGAGATTAAGAAACTCGTAGATGTCCAAAGAAAAAGTTTCTCTTTTACAAGTTTTGACCAAGCAATTTCCACTAGCTAATACTGCCAATCGTTCATTGTAAGAAATATCCTTTGCAACTACATCTATTACTTCATCACCGAATTCCTTTTTAATGCTGGAGCTCATTTCTAATATCTGATCAAGAATGTCTTTATAAGTAATATCTTCATCTTTTTCATAATTATCCTCCTTGGTTGTATTGATATAGATAACAAGAGTTATCTGTTTAGCATTTTCATAACCTATTTCTCGAAGAAATTTTTTATATGCTACCATTTTATGTTTAATCCCAGGCAAGAATAATAGATTATCAACTGACACTTGGATAAATTGATTGGGATGCCGTTGCTTAATTTCTGAATATCCCCTTTCGAAACTATCTTTGAGAATTTCTTGTTGTATTAAGGATTGTTCAGATGAAACATGCTTTACTCTTACGATTACATTTCTTCCGTAATAGGATACAGCCAAATCTCCTTTCTTATTGGACTCGTATTGGATGAAAAGAATTCTCTTGCAACTTTTTAAAAAATTTCGACTCGAATCGAATGTATGAAAACCGATCAAAGCACAGTTCATCATCGATTTCAGTAATTCCTCTCTATATGGAAACATTCTGAAAACATCATGTGAAGGAAAAGGTGAATTGAAATATAATCCTAGAAGAATGTTATTGTAAATTTTAGAATTGAAGTGGTGATGAGCATTGAATAAGAAACTAGGGGTTAAAAGCAAATGATAATCATTCAAGAAAACTAATGTATTTTCTGTTATGTGAGGAAGAATATTTTTGGAGACCAATTCATTGAATTCTTTGTAGGCTTTCCATAAATCTTCAAATTCGAGGATTCTTTTCATGTTGTTGAAGATTGTTATATAATGAAACAAGGGATCTAGTACTCCGTATAGAAATTTTTTTAATCTATGCTCTAATGTGGTGTCTAATTTTATTACATACATATTATATTTTTTCTGCAGAGTTGAAATTAGTGTATCTCTCACGTTTTCATTTGTGATTAATGAATAATTCTTTAGTAATCCCACCCATATGATATTATTCTTTCCTTCTAAAATTTTAAAAATATTATTGAAAAAAGGGTCATTAGTCAGTGCCAGTTCCCATTCGCCTTTATCATTTTTGATAGCCATCATAGGTAGATAGAGAACACCCATTATAATCTTATCATCAGGTTTGAGCTCTCTCTCTTCCTTAGTATTCTTCTCAGTGATGACATCTATTTCCTCCTCAGATTCATAATTTAATTCTTGGTATTTTTCATCTTCTTCTATATTTGCATTTTCTACCATAATTGAAGTCTTTTTGTGTTTTAATTCGTCATAATTCAATAGAAAATCTAAATTTTTATCGTAGTAATAGGGTCTTGTAGGCTTAGGACAGTATGGTTCATCCTCCTCATCAAATCTTGTGTCTTTTTTATCTGGTGTTCCTTCCAACGAAAAATTCATTTTTGTGAATTTCTCGATTCTACTTGTTGAAATTTCTTGTATGTCATGTATGACTAATCTTACGTTATTCTTCACATTGATTATTCTATTCGTATTGCTTGGAAGCCATTCCCATTTCTCGAATTTCCCTTGTTTAAATATTACATACTTGTATTGAATTTCTGTGTTTTGTTTGACTTTTATATTTTCTTTTGTTTTCCAAACAGGGAAATCCAATTGATTTGTTACCATCTTCTCACTCTTTTTCACATCCCAACTTCCTAAAATGTTATCAGAATACCTTACCTAGTTCTGGAATATTCCCTACAACTCTTATATCTTCTCCAAATATTGTAGAGTAGGTAAATTTAAATTGAATAAAACAATATTTAGGTTCGTCCATTTTAATTATATTTTATTTCTGAAAAACTATGAAACACATATTAAGGTATATCATAAATATTTTAATTTTCAATAAATTCAATTATTTCTTATCTCTATTTTCATTTAATTTTAAATGTAAATAAGAAATAATTTTAACATGATTGATAAAAATTATTTAGAAATTTCCAATTCAAATTCAAATCATGTAATTTAAAATAATTTGTATTTTTCATTTTTCTGATCTTAGTTAATTTTGAAAAATTTTTATTTTAGTCCTCTAATATAAATTTGATGTTAATGAGAATTTTCTAATCAAATATCACTTCATGTTCATTAGTTTTTAAGAAACTAAAATAACACAAATAATTTTTTATATAGTATAAAAGAATTTAATTCTATCTAATAGATATAAAAGAATATTCGAAAATCGTTTTATAAATCATTTGTTAATTGTCAGAATATAATATTGTTATTATATACATGAATATACATTAAATCAAGTCATTGGTAGTTTAATTTTTATTTATTTTACAAATTTAAATCTTTGTTTAACTTCTAACTCAAAAAATAAAAAATTATAAATATTTATTTCTAATTTATTTCTATATTATAAAATGAAATATTCAAATTAATTAGATAAAATGTAATTTCTTTTAAAATAAATTTGAATTTAATTTCTTTAGTTTATTTTATTTAATATCCGTAGTTAGCTAATTCTTTGTTAACATCAGCAATAGCTTTGTTTGTTTTCAAGACATTATTTCTATTTTTAAAAGTTTTAACTCTTCTTAAATGCCATTCACGGTTTTTGGTGATTCTTTTAGATTCAAGAGATTCTATTAATTCGCTCTTAGTCCATCCGCACTCTTTAGCGATATCTCCAACATTGCAATATTTGCTTCTGGGTCTAAGTCTAACGGACTTCAAAGCATCGGGTACAACTAATTTTTTCTTAGCATTTAAAGAAAGAGGAACACCATCGAAACATTTAAGTCTTCCTAAAGCAGCTGCTCCTTTTTGGGTTTTATGAGGTAACATTCCTCTTATGACTCTCCAAACGATACGACTAGGGGACTTTTGATGAATTGGACCCTTTTTGGGATTTGTGCTGGTTCTCTTTCTGAGGAAATCCATATACTTCAATTTATTTCTGAAATGTTGTCCAGAAATCAAAGTCTTTTCGCATCTAACAATGACCATTCTTTGTCCATTTTGTAATTGCTTTGCGACATATGATGCCAATCTTCCTATCAAATGTCCTTTTGCATCGACTACGACTACCTTTCTATTCATTAAATAAATGTTTTATTTTAAAGATTTAATATTTATTTTAATTAAAATATTTAAAAAATTTTATTATTAATGGATAATTTATATTGCTCTCTTCATGGAAAGAAATCAATAACTCTTGACATGAAAAGTTTTCAATTATTTTGTAAAGCTTGTGTTGTCTTAAAAAACGAAGAAAACGGGACGAAAAATTTAAAAATTTTGAATTCAGAATCGGATAATCCACTCATCAGCTGTTATAGGCACGCAAATGAAGAAGCTTTATTTTTTTGTGATGATTGTGCAGAATTCATATGTAGAAGCTGTTTTGCAACAGATCATAGACAGCATAACTCATCTACTCCTGAATTGATCGTTAAGACCATCAAAGAAAATCTCAACACAACTCTAAATCAACTAAGTTTGCTTAAGAAAAATGTTGAGAATAATATGAATGTTATGAATGAGTATAATAATTACTTTAACAATCATAAAATTGATTTTAAATCATTAGTTAAAGATGTAAATGAGAAAATTTCTAAAAATTTAGATACAAAGTCGAAAGAGTTTAAGGAAGAGATAGAAAATATCTTTAATGGAATAGATTTTGAAGTAGAGAATTCTATTCAAAGATTAGATAATAATAAAAAGAAAGCTAACAAAATGAATAACGAATTCCAAGCTATGCTTAAAGAAGTAGAATCTATCAAATCAGATAAGATGGTCTGCGTATTCAAACAAGAAAAAGATCCTTATATTTTACAAAATAAAAAATTTCTTTCTGATTTGAATTTCTTTTTGAAAGAAAATTTAGAAAAAACAAAAGAAAAATCAACAAAAGAAATGGAAAATTTTTCAAAAAAGTGCCAAAAATTCCAGAGAAACACTTCAATTTATGAGAATTCAGTTTTGAACACAATATCCTCAGGAATTCCTAATATATGCATGAGAATAAGAAGATTCAAAAATTATTTCCCAACTAATACAACTATGTTCAAAACCGATTCTGTCTGTATGTTGACATCTCATTCAGTTAACCTCGTGGGTTTCTCAATTTGTGGCTTATTCGATGTTAATACAGTAGATAAAATGAATAAAACAGATATAAATCCAGCAACTTTAAAAAATCTGAACAATCTGAAATCTCTTAAAATTTGTATAAAAATATTTGAATTAGAGTCATTTGAAAAATACGATGCAAATTCTACACCTATTTCTTCTAGTATTATAGAACTTCCTGTTATATGTAATATTACTGATCCTGTTTTTCAATTTTATCTGAACAATTCAGTGACTATAAACAAGGATAAAATTAATTATCTTATAATAAGCAACATGAGTGAAAATTTTTATATTGACATTTGGAAAGGAAGAGTTTCTAACGAAACTGATGTTTCTCAGCATTCTGTTATATGCAACAATTCATGTGTTAAATTTAATTTTTTGAATGCGTTTGGATTGGAATCTGATATTAACGAATTTAGCGGAGGAATAATAAGTGATGTGATATTCTCTCATGTAGATTGATTTCACAAAATTGAAATTATTTTTTATTTAGTTATTAATATAGATATAACTAGGCCTATAAATATATTCGGTTTTCGTAAATTTTAAAATATAGTAATTAGTTTTTTATAATATAAAAAATGAATAACAACATGTACTACAATAATTATGGGGGGATTGGGAATGATAACAACAAACCATCAGAGTATATAGGTGGAGACATAGAATATGGAGTGGATAAGATAAGTATAGAGGGAAAATTAAGACTCGGTTTTATTAGAAAAGTCTATGGAATTCTTTCTATTCAACTGCTGATTACAACATTTTTTTGCATTATCTCGATGAGTTCTCCTACCTTTTCAAAATTCCAAGTAAAAAATTCGTGGCTTAGTATAGTGTGTGCTTTAGCTAGTATCGCAATAATGTTTGTTATTTGCTGCTTCCGTGAGGTTGGTCGAAAAGTACCTACAAATTATATACTCTTATTTGTATTTACTGGATGTGAGGCTTACGTTGTCTCATATCTTTGCGGAGTAACCAACCCACGTCTAGTTATTATGGCTGCTGCGATGACATGTGGGATTACTATTGCACTGACACTTTATGCATGCACTACAAAATCAGATTTCACAATATATGGATCTCTTTTATTTGTTTTAGGGTGTATTTTATTACTTTTTAGCATTTTTGCCTTATTCACGCACAATAAAATATTTCATATAATTTTATCTTGCATTGGTGTTTTACTTTTTAGCTTTTATTTGATATATGACACTCAATTGCTTTTAGGATCAAAGGAAAATTCTTTAGAAATGGATGAGTATATCTTTGCAGCTATTATGTTATATTTGGACATCATAAATCTATTCATTTATATCTTAAAAATATTAAAGGCAACTGAATAAAATTTAATAGAATTTGTATAAACAATATGTAATAAGAATCTCTTTATAATATAAAGCATTAAAATTTATTAATTCATAGCAACGACGAAAATTTTATAAAATATTTTTAAGGATTACTTTTTAATAAAAATAAATTTATTATAATTTATTAGTAATCAATGCCTAATCCCTGGAGTAATACCAAACAAAAAGTATATGAAGTCTTTTATGGACCGAGAACGAGAGACACCGAATTCGATATAAAGGTTGAGGAGATCAAAATGCATGAAAAGAGTTTTCTTGGAATAAAAGCAATTTTATTCAATTTCCAGAGGAACACTCAAGGAATCAAGAATATGTGTAAAGATGTATATGGTTATCTATTGACGACATATGGGGAGAGCTCTCCTTACTCATCTTTAATTACAGAAATTAGTAATAATCACAAAGAAATTGAAAGGCTTTATGATAATATGGTAGAACAAATAAGAGAATTAGCAGCATCAACTGCCACTTGGGATAAATACTTCGAAGATGCTAGGAGTAATATTTTGACAAGAGATAATTACAGAAGAACTTATGACCACTATGATGAAAAAATGGAAAAATTGGTCAGAATTAGGAATGAAAAATTGTATAAAGGCATTCAAGAAACCCAAAAAGAAATCGAACAGTTTGATAGAGTATAATAAAATTTTAATTATCAGAACGACGAGAAATACAAAAAAGCAACAGATGATTTTGTTAAACAATCTGGTTTAACCCACAATTTAATATGTGAACTGATTGATTTTAAATTTAAATTGATTAATCCTGCAGTGATTGGAGTATAATATTAAAATTTATATATTAGTTCGTGAATGAGGAAAAAAAATTTTTTGAGGCTGTAAGCCTTCTTTTCAAAAAATTCGAAAATTTGGAAGCAAAAATGAAAAGTCTCGATACAAAAATTTTAAAGAGTGGGACTGATTATAATCCCGCAAAATATATAAGAGGGTTTAAATTATTGAACGGAGTAAATGTCGCTGAATTGCCTAGCGTTCAGAATTCCAAAAAAACAGAAAAATATTCTTATGAGGAATATGTTAAATCCAAAAACATCAACGTTCCTGGAGGAAATAATAGTTCTAGTAACAGTAATGTTCCCAATTTAAATAATCCAACAACAACAAGACTTGAAAACAGCCCCAACAAATTTTCTTATGATCAATATAAAATGAAGAAGCAATTAAACAAAAGCAGTGATAATATTTTACAAGATAGCTACAGCAAAATTCCTAATACATTTAGCAGTAGGATGAACCTTGATAATTCACCTACAAAAACTTCCTTTGGCAATAATTTCATTAATCAGAATAATCAAAATAATTTCCTTAATTTTGAACTTACTAAATCAGGTATGAATCAGACTACAATATTAACCCCTCTAGAAGAAAATCGACCAGGAGAACAAGTGAAGGACACTAACTCATATAATCCCTACTCTGCTTTGTCTTTCGACATGACTCCACAACACCCTAAAATGAATTATGGAGGATCTTATTTACCTAATAATAATTTAAATAATCGAGCAAATCTTAATTACAATCAGCAATCTCCAAATAATCCTAATTATGGATTTAATTTAAATATGCCAAATTATAATAATGGATATAGCGTGAATAATCCTAATTCCAATCCAAATAATTTCAATATGAATAATTTACCTAATAATAATTTTAGTCACGCAAACTTGAAATTCCCTAAATAAAAAGATAATAATAATATATGATAAATTTATAATAAAATTAACAACAAGGAAAATTATATCAATATATATAAATTAATTTTATTATATAAATATTTTTTCATAATTATCATTTATTTGGCTAATTAATTTTAAATGTTTTAAGCATAAATATAATGTGAGTTTTTTCTATAATTTTTAAGTTAGCAAATTGTTCTAAAAATTTCTTCCATTTTTTCTTTGGATACATTTTTCTCACAGGCAGCAGCAATGTTTCTTACATATTTAAGATCATATTCTCCCCAGTTTTTACATATACTTTTATAGGATTCTACTCCTGCTCTCAAGCATTGAAAGTCGATTTTTTCTACTATAGGTTTATCAGCTACGTCTAATTCTTGATTGAAGGTAGAGAAAATAGAATCTGACAATCTAATATGTTCCAATTCTTTAAGTAATTCATTGTGAGATTCCTTATCATTTGTTTTTTGAACTTTTTGATACAAGTAAAATAGCTTAGCTTCTCTAGAATCAACTCTTGAATTTTTAGCTTCTTCTAAATATTCAAAATATTCAGAATCATAATTTTCTTTCAATTGCTCTTGTTGTGTTTTATATCCAAAGAAGTCTTTAACAATGCTAGTAATGTTTTCTATGTATTTTTCTATTTTACTCTTAATTTTTGATGTTTTTCGGGTATCTCTTTTTCCTTGAAAATCCCAAATATTTTCAGAAACAAAATCTAAGGATCCATATTGATGGACTTCTGAATTTTTTGTTCTCTCTTTGATGCTTTGATATTGTATTTGGAGTGATTCATTATCCTTTGTGTGATTATCTGAATCTTCCATCCAATTAACTGAATATTCATCTCCTAGGCATGTTCCAATAGATTTATTGTTAATTCTATCATCAGGAGAACAGTAAGTTGCCCATGAACTTTGATAAGGATTGGCTGCTGTTGTAGTATAGACGTTAAGATTGTTTGGTAGGATGGTATTGAACATAGATCCAGATTCACAAGCTTCAAGATAGAATACAAGTTTCTTATATGTCTTTTTTTCATACATTTTCTTGAGTGTATTAATAAGTTGATCAGCATATAATTCAGAATAAGGGAATGCAACTAATCCAGTAGCTCCATGATCTGAGAAGTAGATAAATACATTATCAGCTTCAGAAGATTTAAGAACTCTTTCTGTACCTTTGCCTTTCAATTTGCTTTCATCTCCTTCTAAGATCGCTAAAAAGTTTTCCGGAGTTACGTCACTTCCTTTATAGTCAATTATTACACCATCATAAACATTTACACCTTCTCCAGTTGGATCTGGTTTGTTGAATATTTTTCCTGGGAACGGATTTTCATTATCGTTAGCAATATCATCATATGCTAATACTATGATATTTTCTCTTGGAATTCCGTTTTCTACAAGAATATGATAAGCATGGAATATATCAGACTGGTGTCTGTAATTCCAAAATCCATTAGATCCTGCAACAAGTACAGCCCAATGATTTTCGTTGAGATTTCTAAAATTTCCAAAGAAATTTACACTTTCTAAACTAAGTGACAATAGACACAATATCAGAATTACGATGATTTTCATTTTATATTATATAAAAATGAATATTATTTATATAATGAATTATTTTTTTAACTAATAAAATTTCTTCATATTCATGGGGATTGGGGATTGGGGATTGGGGATTGGGGATTGGCCAATCCCCAATCCCCAATCCCCAAT
>Ga0169931_10009971_pt1 | contig 13590 bp, 15 predicted proteins | sample Kivu_15m_20L_FD_129675 | JGI IMG/M metagenome (GOLD analysis project Ga0169931, IMG submission 129675) | Freshwater microbial communities from Lake Kivu, Western Province, Rwanda to study Microbial Dark Matter (Phase II) - Kivu_15m_20L... | ecosystem: Environmental > Aquatic > Freshwater > Lake...
GTAACTCTGCTCAAGCATCTGGTTTATCTTCTCAATTTAACAACATGCATATGGGACATCAACAATCTGCAATGCAACAACCTATGCAACAACCTATGCAACAACCTGCGCAACAACCTGCGCAACAACCTGCTATACAAAATAGTCAAGCACCATCTATGCAGCAATATGTCAATGGCATTTCCGAAACGAATCAAGTAGAAGGATGGTAAAATGTGGATAATTGTGAGCAGCGCCATTTGAAAAAACTAAATAAAAATAATTTATAAATTATTTTTATTTATTCATATAATTTAAATTGTGGAATATTTATAATTCTATCTATAATATATGTATCCTTATCTAATTTTGTAAAACTACCATTAACATCTCGTCCAACCATACCGATTGGATAATCTAATTTATAATCGTATACCACGCCGGTGGGTTCATAAAACCATCCATTAATTGTTTCAGAATATGTCATATCATCTAATTTTTTAACTACTTTTATTTTTCTTACTTTAATTCGTTTCTTTATACTATCAATTGCATTAAGCCCATTATCCATCTTACTATCTACTTCAATATCTGGGTTATATGCTGGACCAACCACTTTATCGAATTGGGATTCTTCGTTAAATTTAAAACAATTATATTTACTACCCATCATATTATGTGCCTTAAATAATTCGCAATCAACAGCAACTTCTTTTATAGCCTCAATAAATGATATTAATAAATTATTCTTTCTTCTGGATATATTTTCCATCATTTCATCAGATGTTTCCTTACCATTTGCACGAACCATTTTATATCTAAATACATCTACAGTGCGTTCTTCCATAGGTAAATCTTTATGATGACATTGACGAACGGCACGACCAATCACTTGTTCTATACGGACTTCATTCCAATATGGCTCAAGAATATGTACTTGACGACAGTTATTAAGGTTAATACCTTCTGCACCAGCTGGTGAAATCATAATAATCTTTATCACATCACCGACTCTATTTTCTTTAACATTGAAGAGTTTTTTGTTTTTTGTTCTTATTTCTTTATCAACACCACCGTGAAATTCTATATAACGCATACCGGATTTTGATGTTTTCTTACCGGGATTAGATATATCAAATTCTTTGTCATCATCCAATGAAATAAATCCAAAAAATGCAAGATACACTTTAAACATTTCTAATCCTTCCATTTCTACATAGTTACTATACACTAAGGTGCTCCCGGGTGATTTCAATATATTGAATATTGCATATAACATCTTTGGACTATGCATAAAAAGGGCATCAAATAGAGACGATTTTTTATTTTTACTTTCAGTCATCTTGGTAAAACTACCTTCGTATTTATTATAAAAATCTTTAACATCATCATTTAGTGTATGATTATTCTCTCTATCTTTTCGGTGTAAATCTTTGAAATGATTTATTGTTGCATTAACGTATTCACGAGTTGCCTTTATATACATTGCTATACTCTCACTCGACATTTTCATTCGCTGTATTTTATCAGAACGTTTACCTTCATCAACTGTTACCGCTTCTGCATCTGTTATCTTGAACATACCTGGGCGTGGGCGTTTTTCACCATTTATTTTACTACTAATATTGGGAAAAACAAAATTACACGCTTGACGGGTATAAGATGCATAAGTTGACATATCATCGCCACCTACCTTACCGCGGGACATTTTCCGCCTCATTTTTTCTTTTTGTTCTTCAATTTCCTCAAGATAATCATATACCTCTTGCATATATGGGTTCATAACAAGTTCCTTATAATGAGTTGTTTTTCTGGCGTATTTGTCTGGAGTTGCACCAATGTAATAAGAAACTAATCCCATAATACGACGTTGAAATTGATTCTTTTTATTTTCATTTAATGATTCAAAATTAGTAGATGATATATAGATTTGATTAAATATAGCCTCGCTAGTGGGAAAAGTACCTGGGCGCATAAGGTTAAAGATTAAGGCTAATTCATATGGATTATTTACGGCTGGAGTTGCAGATATCATCACAACACGAGTTTTATTATTATCACGTTTTTCTTGTTGAATATAATCATAAATTACTTGAGCACGCTTACCTTTTTTTGATGAAATATTATTATATACATTTCTAATAAAATTATGCGCTTCTTCAATAATGAATAATGATTCACGGCTACTATCTGCCTTTTTAACTGTTTCCAAAAAATCACGATCGGCAAATGGAGAGTCATAATGAATAAAATGAATATTAGCCATACGATTATCACGGTCTTCTTTACCAATCCAATCACCTAAATCCTTTAACCAAGGGTCATCTTTAAGCGATGCTTTAATCAGGAGAAAGACGTTCCATTTAGGGGTATAATTATATAAAACATTATAAATATTAATAGCACTAACAGTTTTACCAGAACCCAAACCGTGATATAATAAAATATCTTTGAATGGAGAACGATAATTAAGATATTGCCCGATGAATTTTTGATATGGGGTTAATTCTTTTACTATTTTTTCATTACAAGGGTCTTCACCTTCTTTTCTAAATATTTCTGGTAATTCATAAGTTTTAAAATTTTCTAATAACCAAGAAGGAAATAATCGCCCATTTATTTCCAAATTAATATTACTTTCTTTTGACATTTTAATATTATATAATATTATAGAATAATATTATAATATTAAAATAAAAATAATGCATTTCCAACTAATGCGATGGAATTTAAAATAAAATTAAAACTAATTATAATTCTAACTATTGTTTTTAATTTAAAATCATTTGCAATCATCGGGTCTATTTTATCAAGGTAAATCCAATATGCAAATATATTTATTATATTGAAAAGTATGTCTTCTATTAGCACTATATAATAATTATCAAAATGTTCTTTTTTTTCTTCTTTATTTATTATATTATTTATACCTTTTTGTACCTTTTCAAACACTTCAGTTATACTAACCATTATATAATATGTAACATAAAATTTTTAAATACTGATTTATTATCTAAAATGGGAATAAAATATCAAGAGGGTTTTAGCAGTAAAAAGAAATGGTTTCATATTGGCATATTTTTTATAGTATTAGCAATTGTGTCTTTCATATTTGATATTCTTAAATTTACTCCCATTTATGAAAATAAGGTTATGAAACATATAATAAATACTAATTATTGGTTATCATATTCTATTATTTTTGCATTGAAAATAGGCTGGTTAATCGGAATTATTGTGGACGATGATTTTGCGATACCATCATTAACAGCGGGCGGTATATTATTATTTTCTTTATTATGTGATATATTTCAATTTACACCTCTTATGAGGAATCAATATATGAATCAGCTTGTAACACTTAATACGCACGCGAGCGTGATGGGTATGATGATAGTAAAATTATTTTTTGTGTCCATTACAGTATCCTAAGATAATACCTCACCTGTTGTATTATCAAACCTGAAAACTGGTTTTTTCCCTGGTGTTCCCTTTGGTTTATATATAAATTTATGCTTGCCCTGTTCCCTTCGTTTTATGGCGTCGAGGAAAGACTCTCTTAATATATCGACTGGTTTCCCAATACAATCAAATGTAAATTCTTGAAATATACCCTTGTCCATAACGGTCATATTATGTATTTCAAGATATTTATCCCTCATTTTCATCATCCTTGTTATCATACTCCCATAAACCATAGTATTAAAATTATTTTTTCTTACTATTGCCATATTATATTGAATTAAATTATACATAAATTGGAGCATATAAGTTCCAAAATATGTTTTCTTTTTTTCTGAATATCGATAAACTGTGCAACGATGATTATTGTCATACATACGAAAAATTAAATTATTATTTTGATAAAATTCTACCGATTTACCCAAAAACTGGAAAAACGGCGAATAGCGTTTATAATGAACATTTTTAAAATTACCTTTTAATTTATTTGATATGGTTTTTAAATCTTCCTCGAAATTATCTGATATAACCTGAATAAATGGACATTCAACTATGTAGGTTGGTGGTGCTTTTGCCATCTTAGCCAATTGATTAAATGCATAATGCCCCACAACAATTAATTTACTATTGTGAATTATATGTTTTCTTATATAACGATTTATTTTATTATCATCTTTAAATCTATCATATGAAAATTTATTATATATCATATTATCATTAAATGGATAACATTTCATCAATGTATTAAAACGCCCAAATGTTTTCTTTAATCTAAAATAACTAGTCATTGGGTCATTGTAAACACGATATGCATCAATTAACATAAAATGTGGATGAGTCATTTTTAAATCTTCTGCCTCCATTGTTGGGCAATTATTATATATATTTTCTGGCATATAAGATATATCGCAATAATTATGAAAATTAACAAATATTTTATAGGTTTCATTATGGACACCTTCTTTCCCCTCAATATGTTTAAATCCTTTTTCCTCCAACATATCGCATAAATCAACTGTATCGCCAATTGGGTCAGGTGTGTAAAATTCAATATCAGCTAAATCAGATGGCTTATAAAATCCTTTTCCCTTGTCTTTTGTACATATAAGGGCATTTTGTGCATAGCCTCCATATACAATCCTCTTACGCTCCCTAATAAAATTCTTAATATGATTATAAACTGAATTTATTTCTTCTAAAGTCGGTTCATACTTGCTCATATAATTCATTTGTGCTTCTTCCTCAAGACGGTCTAAATTTTTTAAAATCATTTCTTCATCTATTTGTCGGTACATATATAATATAAGATATAAAAAAGTTGATAAATTATTATTATATTACGTATAACATTATAATAATGAAGGATTATTATAATGTTCTTTCGGATGAATTAAAGAAATGTAATTATTATATCGAGATTATTAATAGTATAAATTCAGTACCGTCTACACTCAATTCTAAGCCCATCTGGGCTTAGAATTTAATGTGGTCATTAGCGCGAATATTTAATTACAAGCCCAGTGGGCTTGTAATTAAATGTCCACGGTAAATAATACAACCGTATGTAATCTTATTGAAACGAGTGGTTATATCGCCAGGTCTAAACATATTGATATTGATGAAGTAAATTCATTCGAGAATAATCATCAAAACTTTAATTTTGAAGAATATAAAATAGCCACTACTCTAGAATTACATAAAATTAGAAATAATATTATAAATAATATGAATAAAGTAAGAAAATATAAAAGCCTTTATAATGTTCTATATATGTTTAACTTATTTTAAGGTTTTTAAATGGTTCAAATGTGCGCGTCGTAACAGGCAAACATAACTGGTTGCGATAATTGAAAAGTGCGTCCCGCACTTTTCAATTACGACAACCACAAATAATATCATTAATCTTCATCTTCGGTTTCAGTCTCTGTCTCGCTCATATTATTATGAAGATTAGTCAATACAGCTTTTTCTGTTTGGACATTTTGCGGAACATTAACTGGTACGCTATTAAACATATTAGTATAACCAGTATCTATTTTCTTAGGTTGATAATGTTTATAGAAATTCTCCCAGTTTAGCATATTATCGTGTTCCAGACGTTCCATAACTGGAAATTTATCTTGGAATAATTCAGGTATCTCAAAACTTGGATTTTTTGCTAGAACCTTCTTAAACCGATGATATAGGTCAATATCAACTTCAAATGTCCTCTGACTTTCCTCCAGTCGTTCTTTTTCTTTCTTTGCTTTAATTAATTCATATTGTAAATCTGTTCTTTTCTTTCTTTCATCCTCCACCTTTTTACGGGTTTCTGTATCCATATCAGATTCACTCATAGTTGTTTCATCTTCAGAAATATCATTTTTAACAACTACATTTTTGGTATTCAAATCATTCCCACATTCTACATCATATCGTCCTGTCATCATACTATTTTCATAATAACTTTTAATATTAATATTATTTCTAACAACAAAGCGATTTTGAACTAATCCTTCGAGTGTTTGCGTGCATTGTTCATAATCAGAATAAAGACCTATAAGTCTACCTTGGCACATTAGGGCGTGTAACATTATGTATTATGGTTATTTTTGTTTAAATTAAATTATTGTGAAAAATTTATTTTAATATTAACCCTCCCTTCCCGTGTATAGGATGGGTCAATACTATCGAAAAAATCAAATGGCTTATTGGTAGTGAGAATCCAAATGGTATACTTGAAATCACCCCTGTTAATGTCATCCCAAAAACTATTCCACGATGTCTTGTCCTTAATTTTAGTTGGAATGGTGTCGTGCATTTTGATACTATTGTTTGCAATATTACTAATGATAATATCAACTTCATCCAAAAGAATAATCAATGGACTGGTCTTCTCAGGACTAACCGTATTATAGAGAACAGATAAATCATCACCTGGGTCAGTGGGATTAAAGGTTTTACAAATAGAACCTTTAAACTCTCTAGCAAGAATAAATGGCAAAGTCGATTTGCCAACACCAGTTGAACCAGACAGCATACATACAACAGCCCGGCTCATATTAGTGGTATCGTTATAATTATCAGTAATTCTCTCCATAATTTCCTTTTGTTTTGGTGTGGCAATGTATTCAATGGTATTCGTACGCTTTGAATATTCCAAACAATAATAATTACCAAAACGGTCATATGTTGTGATATGATTTATATTATTTTCTTCTTTTTCTTCTTTTTCTTGTGTGATAGTATTAAAGTGCTTTTGTGTGGTAATGAGATATAGATTGGTTTTTTCAACTTTGTTTATATTGGTATAAGTGGTAATATTTCCCACGTACCAAAATCCCCAAATATATCCAGACATTTTAGAATCACTTAGCATTGTCGAACGATTGGGTAGTTTCTTGCAAATAGCTAGGATTGTTTTCTTGTCCGTAATATAGAACAATCTAATATTGAAGAAATATAGAATCATTAGAGGGAGATGGGTCATACTACCAATAACGCCAATAAACATCATCAGATACTGATACATTAATAGATATAAATTATGTAGTATAAATATATTATTTCAATTTTTATGAAAAATCTTATAGGAAGGCTCAACCTAGCCTTTCTATAAATAAAATTTGATTTATAAAAGATATAAAATATATATATTATAATTTATAATGAAAATAATAGCCTGGAATGTAAATGGCTTACGTGCAACTATGACAAAGAATCATCTTATTGAATTAATTGAGAAGGAACAACCAACAATTATCTGTTTTGGTGAAACTAAATTAACCTGTCCAATTACTGCTACCGAGAAGATGATGGAGGAAAAGATACCTGGATATAAATATCGATACTATAGTACGTGTAATGGGAGAGGTGGATATAGTGGAACAGCTATTTTTAGCAAGAAAAAACCAGTTGATGTTATTCACGGATTGGGACACAGTGATCACGATGGAGAGGGGCGGTTGATAACATTGGAATTTAAGAAATTCTATTTGGTACACGTATATACTCCAAATTCTGGTCAAGCGTTGGCACGATTAAAATATAGAGTTGATGAATGGGATGTAGAATTTAGAAAGTTTCTTCATAAATTACAGAATAAAAAACCCATAATTGTATGTGGTGATTTAAATGTTGCCAATGAGGAGATAGATATTCACGACCCAAAGGGAAATAAAAGAAGTGCAGGGTTTACTGATGAAGAAAGAGAAAGTTTTAAAAAGACTTTAACATCATTAAATCTTATCGATACATTTAGATACAAGCATCCAGATAAAATTGATTATAGTTATTGGTCTTATAGAATGAATTCACGAGCACGAAATAAAGGCTGGCGAATTGATTATTTCTTGGTATCACATAATATTATTAATAAAGTAAAGAAATCAAAGATTCTAACAGAAGTTCACGGGAGCGACCACGCACCGGTTAAGATGAATATAACATTTAAGGAATAAAAAAATTGAAAAACAACAAAATATTTATTAATTTATTTCTTATTAAATTCACAAAGAATTTAATAACAAAAAAATTGAAAAATAAATGTATTATATTATCCTATTATTTATTAATGTCTCTTCCCTCCAAGGATGAACTACTAATCAATACGGGACTTGTCTCGTTCGACAAGACCTACGCAGACCGATATCACGAGCAGGCAAAGCGCTATGATATTGGCGAGTATATGGATGTTCTCGCAACCATTTATCAACTCAAGCCACTTGGTGCACTGAATATTTTCCACAAGAAGTACATCGAGAATCCAGGTGTTGACGAGGTTAGGAAGATGGTAAAGGAGTGCGGTTTGAAGCGATTCACCAAGGTTCGCAAGAACCTGACTCCATATCTCAACACCGTATACTTTCATCCAAGTAATATCAACAATGCCAAGAAGTTGATGGCGATTGTTTGGTGCAATATTGTAGATGAAAGATACAAGGAGTATATGATTGGAAAGCTACTCGGCTACACAAAGGAGAGCCTGGTTGCATTCTATCTCCACAATTATGAGGTAATGCTATCAGATGAGATTATTACCGAGATGGACACTGAGCTAGATACGATGGTCATTCGACAGAGTCTGCTGGATAAGTATGATATTCGTTTGTTTTAATTTATCGAATAAATATTGATATAAAATCATATTAAGATATATATCTTAATAATAATGGAATCAATTACAAATGAAATGGTGGCTTTATATTATAAGAATATTGATGCACAAGCTAAAAAAAATAAAATAAATATCACTCTTCCGGTTATTGAAGAGGTACCAGTTAATATTGCAGATAATGTTGAAACGGCGACTGAAAATGCAACTGAAACAGAACAGGTTAGTGTAACTGATGATTTTGTCTATAAGAAACCGTGGAATAAACTTAATAGTGTTCATAAAGTTATTAAAATTAAAGAATTTATTAATACAATGTCAATTGATGATATTGAAATGAAAAAACACTTGCGAAATCAACTTATTGATATGATTAAAAAGAAGAAATTAACAAAGAAAAATGATGTTGAATATGACCATGTTAATGGTAAAATTCTATCAATCCCAGCTTTACAATATAAGAATAATAATTATAGTATTGTTGTATAAAAATTGATTAATTTATATATAAATTTAATAAGTTATATATAAATGGATAAACAATTCAAAAATTGCCTCGATTGTATTGCTGTTAATCGAACGTGTATAATGTGCACTTATATTAACAATATGCACAAATATATTTACGTTCAAACACGAAGATTTTTTGAATAAAAATTGATTGGGAGATAAAATTTCTTTAAGAAATTTTATATTCCCCAATTAAAGTTTATTTATGTGAGGTTGAACCTCACATAAATAAAAATTGATCGTAGGTTAGAATTTATGTATAAATTCTAACATTCTCGATTAACCTTTATTAACTATTCTTCGAAATGTTAATAAAAATTGATTATTTTATATATTGACAATAAAGATTATATAATAATGTCTCAATTTGCAAAGGTATTTACAAAGTCGGCTGGTGATGTCCGTAGTCTTGCCAATACGATGATTAGTAATGGTAATAACTTTTGTAGTATTATTCTTGATGTTGGTATGAAGGATAATATTACTAATGAGGAGGGTGAGAGAGAAGATATCACTATTTATCCATCTCAAGATGATGCAATTACTAGTGTTAATATGATGCTATCAAAGGACCTAGCCATCAAGCCACTCCCTCAAAAGGCACTTGATGAAATGGCAAAGAAGGGTTTGACACCAAAGAAGCAACCGATTGAAATTCTACTCTTTATTATCGTTCCTTGTAATGACAGCGTGATTGTTCGAGTAAATAATATCAATGATATTATTGATATGAACAAGTTTGCAGAATTTATTGAATGTGAGAAGATTAATGATAACATTGTTGTACAAAAGACAGATAGTTCGCTCAAGGTTGCTGATACTATTAGTCGGCATATTTTTAATTATTTGAGGAATGTTGGTATTTATGTTGATAATACAGAAGAAGATATGGTTTTTGATTTTTAAATTATAAAAATTGATTGGGAGATAAAATTTCTTTAAGAAATTTTATATTCCCCAATTAACCTTTATAAAACTATTTTAAGATAGTTTTATAAAAATTGATTTATATTTGTGGTTGTCGTAATTGAAAAGTGCGTCCCGCACTTTTCATTTATCGCAACCAGTTATGTTCGCTAATAGGCAAGTGCGCACTTGCCTATTACGACGCGCACATTTACTTTAAAAAATATTTAATATTTATAATGAATAACTTAAGTTATGACGATTTATTTGCCTATAGATTACAATTATTAGATCACACAAGTGATGAATATGTAGTAATAAATAGATTAAAAATAAAATTACTAGCAGATGGCGTAATAAATAATGAATTAAATGAATATGTTTATAATTTTTATCTTATTTATGATATTCCCATTACTATGGCGGAAATTGAAAATGTTCCAATTCAATCACCATTTAGTGAGTTTGTTACACAGCATTATGAATATAACCACGAATCGGAGAACTCCGGAACGGAAAACTCTGGAACAGAGAACTCTGAACCAGAGAACTCTGATGAAGAGGATGACAATCAACCGCCTGTCTTACAAATAGATATGAGAACATCGGTTGAAGATTTATATAATCTATTAAATTTTTTACAAAATGTTATGAACAGTGTGGGTAATCATAATATGGAAGATGTAACAGTAACTACAGATGAAAAGAGCCTTGATAAAATACAAAAGGAAAAAATAACAAAAGATATGAGTGAAAGATGTACCATTTGTATGGATGATATGAAGGAAGGAGAAGAGTATTATAATTTAACATGTCGTCATATATTCCATATTGATTGTATTAAGGAATATTTGTTAAATTATAATCATATGTGTCCATTGTGCAAGGAAGAAATTGGAGATAAGAAGATTAATATGTGAACGTCGCCATTTAAAATAAATGCTGGCTTCCGTACCTTAGGTGAATTGGTTATTTACCTAATAACATATTAATTATATAATTAAAACTGTCGTTATCTTCTTTTAATTTTTTGTTTTCATTTAGTAATTCTTTTCTTCTACCATTTAAAGCATTGAAATTTTCTCTAAATTCTGCAATTTTTCTTTTATAATTAGGTGTATTAGAATTAGCAGCGTTCATATTTTCGTATCTATCTGTTTCTTGTATTATTTTTTCGCATTCTTCGCGTAACAACTTAATTGAATCCTCATTTCTTGTTATCCTATTTTTATTTGCTACAATCATATCAAATGTTTGCTTAAATTCTTCTGATTCTTCGTCTACTAATTCGGGCTTAACAACTGTTATATCAGGTTTAAATAACCCTATGTTCGGGTGTTGTCCAGCATTTATAAATCGACAACGTTGAATACCAGGACCTTCTACTATAAATTCAAAATGTGCCCCGTAAAATGCAATTGGCACAACATTTGGCGAATCATCATTAACTATATGTCTTGCATCTCTAAGAGCCCGTCTTGAATAATACTCTTCTAAATAAACTGGATAAAATTCAAGACGTATATTTAAAACTCCTGCTATTGTTTCTATTGCTCGACGAAATACCATATTATCCCAATCTGCCATTGCATAGTCGCTTTCTGCACCTAGACCCGCCATTTCTTTTATTGCGATTATTGAATGTTCTTCATTTCTACAATATCTAAGATAGTCCCTGATAGATATCCATAAGCATTGATTGACCATCTCAATACCTTCTTCTGTTACTTGCCCATTATTATGAATTGTACGATAACTCATTTATATATATATTTAAATAGAAAATAATTTATATATATATGAATGAGATTAGTATTGTTGTATGCGGACCAGTTGATGCAGGTAAGAGTTCCCTAGTTGGTGTTCTTACTACAGGTGAATTAGATGATGGGAGAGGCAAGGCAAGAAAGAATATATTTAATCATTATCACGAACAAACAAGTGGGCGGACCAGTTGTATATCACAGAATATTATTAAATATATTGCGAAAGATGGTTATATGGAATTACTTTCCACTAAAATTAATAGAAAGTATGACCCAAAAATTGTTAAGAAGATTGATATGGGCGAACCATATCATATAAATGGAGATAAAGTAGTATCCCTTGTTGATTTAGCCGGGCACGAAAAATATCTTAAAACAACTGTATTTGGTATTACAGGTATGTTTCCTGATAAGGGTATAGTGGTAATTGGTGCAAATACTGGTATTACTAAACTGACCCGTGAACATATTGGTATTATGCTCTATACAAATATCCCATTTATGATTATCATAACAAAGATTGATATGGCACCGGATGGAATATATGATGATTTAAAGAAGAGTATTAAGAAATTATTTCAGAAAAATGCACCTCATTTGACTCCTATATATATTGAAAATGATATGGATACATTTAATTATAATGCTGGGGTCCAGGCTGGGAACAAGTTTGATAATATAATTCCAATTATATCGGTATCAAATAAAAGTGGTCATATGATAGATAATCTACATCGGATTATTTATAATACACCGCAAAGAAATAAATTTAATAATATAAAAGAAAATGGAACAGTTATTTATCTTGATTCTCATTTTAGTGTAATGGGGACTGGTTTGGTAGTTAGTGGAACAGTAAAAGATGGTACTGTGAAAGTTAAACAAAAAATGTTTATGGGTCCATTTAATGGGGATATGGTTCCAATTACTATTCGTTCGATTCATAATAATATGCGCGAAGATGTAGGGGTAATTGGACCAAATGTACAGGGCTGTTTTGCCATTCGTTTTCTTGATACTGTTATACCGCGAAATATGATACGAAAGGGTATGGTAATTATTGATAATATGGAAAATTGGAAAAATAATATTGTTACTAGTTTTATAGCAAGTGTTAAAATATTGCATCATTCATCTGCATTAAAAAAAGGTTATCGCCCGATGATTCACTGCGGACCCATTAAACAAGTAGCAGAATTGAGCTTTCTTAATAATAATACTACTAGTATGAAAACAGGAGATAGTGAATTGGTGCGATTTACATTTGTTAAACATCCTGAATTAATAGAAGAAAAAATGATATTGTTTTTTAGGGATGGGACAACTAAGGGAGTTGGTGAAGTAGTCAGTATTATTCCCGGTTCAACTTGTTAAGAGCCTTAGAATAGGGAATTGTTAACTATTATCTATTGGAACAATATCCTGGACAATATCCTTACCAGTCATCATACGCATTCTACAACAATAGCGTCTCAGTCCCAATCCTTTAATTACTTTTTGAATTTCAATTGCCTGTTCTTCCTCTGACAAGCTAGCATTTGAACAGATTTCTTCTTTTTTAGTTTCAAACTCAATTGTTTTACTACCAATAAAGAAACCACAGGTTGGACAAGTTATATAGATCATTATTATAATAATCTATATAATCTTTAATTTAAATTATCAATTTTTATTAATGTGAGATTTGTAAATCTCACATTAATAAAGTTAATAGGAATTGTTTGGATTTTTATAAAAATCCAAACCCACTATCAATTTTTATTAGAAAAACCTTGGGGTTTTTCTAATAAACTTTAATTGGGGTTGATAGAAAATAAATAATTTTCTATCTCCCAATCAATTTTTATTAATGTGAGATTTGTAAATCTCACATTA